>VFQQ010002505.1_pt1 | contig 20391 bp, 15 predicted proteins | sample 3512341 | NCBI WGS metagenome assembly VFQQ01 (sample SAMN10412373, study PRJNA504923) | tailings metagenome | isolation source: Relicate 2 Philex TSF1 revegetated site | place: Philippines: Tuba, Benguet | collected 2017-08-29 | reverse complement strand
ACGAGAAGGAGCTCGGCCGCGCCAACTATGCGCTGCACTGGACCTGCGTGGCGCGTCCTTCGAACATCCTGCTTGCGGGCACGCCAGAGCAGCGTGAAAAGTATCTGTTCCCCTGCATTCGCGGCGAGAAATCCGACTGCCTCGCCATGACCGAGCCGGGCGCCGGCTCCGACCTGCGCGGCATGAAGGCGAGCGCGGTGCAGGATGGCGACGACTGGGTGCTCAACGGCACCAAGCATTTCATCAGCCACGCCGACATCGCCGATTTCGCCATCGTCTTCATGGCCTCGGGCGAGGAAGACAGTCCCCGCGGCAAGCGCAAGAAGATCACGGCATTCTTCGTCGACAAGGGCACCAAGGGCTTCACCGTGCGCGACGGCTACCGTAACGTCTCGCATCGCGGCTACACCAATTCGGTGCTGGAATTCGACGACTGCCGCCTGCCCAGGGAGCAGGTGCTGGGCGAAGTTCATAAAGGCTTCGAGGTCGCCAATTCCTGGCTTGGCGCGACACGCCTGCAAGTCGGCGCGACTTGTCTTGGCCGGGCTGAGCGCGCGCTGCAGCATGCCATCGAATACGCCGCTAGCCGAGAGCAGTTCGGCCAGCAGATCGGCAAGTTCCAGGGCGTTTCGTTCAAGCTCGCCGACATGGCGACTGAGTTGAAGGCGGCCGACCTGATGGTGTTCGAGGCCGGCTGGAAATATGATCAGGGCACCGTCACCGACCAGGATATGGCGATGGCCAAGCTCAAGGCGACGGAAGTTCTGGCTTTCGTCGCCGACGAGGCGATCCAGATTCACGGCGGCATGGGCCTGATGGACGACCTGCCGCTGGAGCGCATCTGGCGCGACGCCCGTGTCGAGCGCATCTGGGAGGGCACCTCCGAAATCCAGAGGCATATCATTTCGCGGGCGCTGTTGAGGGCTGTGGGGGGATGATGGTGATGCCGTTGTGCGTTTCCGCCCCCCTCTGGCCTGCCGGCCATCTCCCCCTCAAGGGGGGAGATCGGCAGCTTCATCGCTGTCGCTCATCCACCTACGTTTGTGATTGGCGAAAGCCGTCGCGACATCTGATCTCCCCCCTTGAGGGGGAGATGGCCGGCAGGCCAGAGGGGGGTATCAATGCTGCGCCTTGAACGCCTCCTTCGCCCACGCTCCATCGCCGTCATCGGCGGTGGGGCGTTTGCTCCCAATGTCGTCAAGCAATCGCTGAAAATGGGCTTTGCCGGGGATGTCTGGCCGGTGCATCCGAAGCGCGACGAGGTCGCGGGCGTAAAGGCCTATCGTTCCGTCAGCGACCTGCCCGGCGCCCCGGATGCCGTATTCATCGGCGTCAATCGTTTCGCCACGATCGAGATCGTGCGCGAGCTTGCGCAGCTTGGCGCCGGCGGCGCGATCTGCTTTGCCGCCGGCTTCCTCGAAGCGGGCGCCGACGATAAGGACGGCGAGCGGCTGCAGGCCGAACTGATCGAAGCGGCCGGCGCAATGCCCGTCATCGGGCCGAATTGCTATGGCCTAATCAATTACGCCGACGGTGCACTTCTATGGCCCGACCAGCATGGCGGCCAGCGGCTGGAGCCGGGCACGCGGGGCGCTGCGATCATCACGCAATCGTCCAACATCGCCTGCAATCTGACCATGCAGCAGCGCGGTTTGCCCATCGCCTTCCTGATGACGGCGGGCAATCAGGCGCAGACGGGCCTGTCCGAGATGGCGCTCGGCCTGATCGAGGATGATCGCGTTTCCTGTCTTGGCCTGCACATCGAAGGCTTCGACAAGGCGAGCGGCTTCGAGCGTCTGGCTGCGCGGGCGCGCGAGCTGAAAAAGCCGATCGTTGCCATGAAGGTCGGGCGTTCCGAACAGGCGCGGGCGGCTACCATTTCGCATACGGCCTCGCTTGCCGGGTCGGACGCGGCTTCCGATGCATTCCTCAAGCGCCTCGGCATTGCGCGGGTCAATTCGATCCCGTCTTTCCTCGAAACGCTGAAGCTGCTGCATGCATTCGGGCCGCTTGCGGGCGGCAGGCTGTCATCCATGAGCTGCTCAGGCGGCGAGGCGTCGGTGATGGCCGACAGTGCCGAGGGCCGCAAGGTTCGTTTTCCGGCGCTGACCGAGGCGCATCGTGCCCATGTGAAATCGACGCTCGGCCCGCTTGTGGCAGTCGCCAATCCGCTCGACTACCATACCTTCATCTGGAACGATCAGCCGGCGATGACGGCGACATTCACGGCGATGGTTTCCGGCGGGTTCGACCTCAACATGCTGGTGCTGGATTTCCCACGCAACGACCGCTGCTCGGATGCCGACTGGTGGCCGACGGTCAATGCTTTCGAGGCTGCGCTGAAGACCAATGGCGCGCGGGGTGCGGTCGTTGCCTCGATGCTTGAAAACCTGCCCGAGGCGCATGCCGTTGAGCTGTTCCGGCGGGGTATCGTGCCTTTGCAAGGCATTGTTGAAGCGATGGATGCGGCGGAGGCGGCTGCGTTTGTTGGAGAGGCGTGGCGGCAATCCTCCCTCCTTGAGGGGGAGGTGTCCGCGAAGCGGACGGAGGGGGGCGGCAGAGGAAGCGCGCGGCGCGAAGGAAAGTCGAGCACTGCCGCAACGACCCCACCCGGCCCTTCGGGCCACCCTCCCCTCAAGGGGGAGGGGGACACCCCCGACGAAGCCCAAGCCAAAGCATTGCTGCGTTCAGCCGGTCTCGCCGTGCCGCAAGGCGTGCGTGCAGCCAGCGCGCCCGAGGCGGTGCATGCAGCTGAACGGCTCGGCTTTCCCGTCGCCCTGAAGGTGCTTGGCGTTGCCCACAAGAGCGAGCTTGGCGCGGTCAGGCTCAACCTCAAATCCGCAGACAATGTGCGCAGCGCCGCCGAAGCGCTGTTGCCGCTCGGGACGGGGCTTTATGTCGAGCGCATGGTGGAAGGCGGCATTGCCGAACTGATCGTCGGCGTTACCCGCGATGAACTCTTCGGCCCGGTGATGACGATCGGCACCGGCGGCGTTCTGGTCGAACTTTTGAAGGACAGCGCCACGCTACTGTTGCCGGCCTCACGCGCCGAGATCGAGGCAGCGCTGCGCGGCCTGAAGATGTTCCCGTTGCTCGACGGTTATCGCGGCAGGCCCAAGGCTGATGTCAAAGCTGCCATCGATGCGATCCTCGCAATCTCGGATTTTGTGCTTGGGCAGGCCGACTCAATCGAGGAGCTCGATATCAACCCGCTGATCGTCTGTGGCGAGGGCAAGGGCGCGTGGATTGCCGATGCGCTGCTCGTTACATCCTCCTCCCTTGAGGGCAGGGCAATCGTATATGAGGCACCCCCACCCCTAACCCCTCCCCACAAGGGGGAGGGGGACCCGATGGCGTTTATGCAAGGGGCCAATCATTGACGGTTTCGTGCGGCATCGCGGCTGAAAGATTCCCCTCCCCCTTGTGGGGAGGGGTTAGGGGTGGGGGTTGTCACAAAGCGCCATTCATCGCGATTGCCATATGCGAATGCCTTCCCCTCAAGGGGAAGGGGATAGTCAGCGCAGGAGAGTAATCATGTCCGATGTAGTAAGAACCCGTCGCGAGGGCGGTGTGTTTGAAGTCACGCTCGACCGGCCCAAGGCGAACGCGATCGATCTGGCAACCTCGCGCCTGCTTGGCGAGACGTTTCGTGCATTCCGCGATGATCCCGAATTGCGCGTCGCCATCATCAAAACGGCCGGAGAAAAATTCTTCTCGGCAGGGTGGGATCTCAAGGCTGCCGCCGGCGGCGATGCAGTCGATGGCGACTACGGTGTCGGCGGTTTCGGCGGGTTGCAGGAATTGCGCGATTTGAACAAGCCGGTGATCGCCTGCATCAACGGCATGGCGGTGGGCGGCGGCTTCGAGATCGCGCTGTCCTGCGATCTTATCTACGCCTCCGACCATTCTTCCTTCGCGCTGCCGGAGATAAAGGCCGGCACGCTGGCCGACGCCGCGACGATAAAGCTGCCGAAGCGCATTCCCTATCACGTTGCGATGGACCTTCTGCTCACCGGCCGCTGGATGGACGTGAAGGAGGCGCATCGCTGGGGGCTGGTCAACGAGGTGCTGCCGGCCGACAAGCTCGAGACCAGAGTCTGGGAGATCGCCCGGCTACTCGCGAGCGGACCGCCGCTGGTCTTCGCCTCGATCAAGGAGGTTGCGCGCCGGGCGGAGGCGATGGAGTTCCAGGACGCGATGAACTGGATCACCAAGCGAAAGTTCCGCACGGTCGATGAGCTCTACGCGTCGGAAGACAATATGGAAGGCTTCAAGGCTTTTGCCGAGAAGCGCGAGCCGGTGTGGAAGGGCAAGTAAGGTTCATGACCGATTACACAAAACTGATCGATGCCGAAACCTGGGCGTTCATCGAGCGCACCAATTCCTATTATCCGCCCGACACGATCGACTACACGATCGAGCAGCAGCGCGGAATCTATGACCGCATGTGCCGTGAGTTCTTCGCCGGCTATCCCGAGGGCGTAAGTGCCGAGGACCGCTCGATTGCTGCGCTGTCGCACGAGATTCCGGTCCGCATCTATCGCGCTTCGACCGACCCGCAGGCCGTCGTCGTCTATTATCACGGCGGCGGTTTCATCCTCGGCGGGCTCGACAGTCACGACGATGTCTGCGCCGAGCTTTGCGCGCGCACTGGCTACGAGGTGGTGTCGGTCGATTATCGCCTCGCGCCGGAGCATCTGCATCCGGCGTCGTTCGACGATGCCCTTGCCGCATTCGAATGGGTTGCCAAAAACTACAGGCAGCCGATCCTGCTTTGTGGCGATTCTGCCGGCGGCAATCTCGCCGCCGCCGTCAGCCACACCACGCGCGGCCATGAGAGACGGCCGGTCGGGCAGGTGCTGATCTATCCGGGTCTGGGCGGTGATCAGTCACGAGGGTCCTATGTGACCCACGCCGAAGCGCCGATGCTGACGATGCGTGATATGGCCTTCTACAAGGACGTCCGCACCGGCGGTGCCGATGTTTCGGGCGACGTCACCTACAGGCCGCTGGCCGACGTCGATTTCTCCAACCTGCCACCCACGGTGATCGTTACCGCCGAATGCGATCCGCTTTCGAGCGACGGTCAGGCTTATGCCGCGCGCGTGATCGCGGCGGGCGGCAAGGCCTTTTCGCACGAGGAGCCGGGACTGGTGCATGGCTATCTGCGTGCGCGCCACACGGTCGGTCGCGCTCGCGTCAGCTTCACGCGGATCGTCGATGCAGTGGCGATGCTGGGAAAAGGCGAGTGGAGGTTTGCTTAAAATTCTATATGTTCAAATAACTTTTGATGAACCTAATTTAGCACAACGTTAACGATGGCCGGTCGCGCCGTCATGGTTCGAATGCTAGCCTGACTTCGGGAGGATAAACCCAGAAGCAGGAAGCGACGATGAACACTGTATTGAACGCCAAGGGCGTCCCCCTCCCTTACAGCGGCTCCTCGATCAACCATTTCTCGGCAACGAATTCCGGTCCGCAGCTTAACGGCAGCGCCCGCAACGATTCGATGTGGGGCGACAGTTCGGTGAACGTCGTCATGCAGGGCGGAGCCGGTGACGACATCTATTATCTCTATTCCGCCCGCAACAGCGCATTCGAAAAGGCCGGCGAAGGTGTCGACACCATCAACACCTGGATGAGCTACAGGCTTCCCGAGAACATCGAGAATCTCACCGTCACCGGCCACGGCCGGTCAGCGATCGGCAATGATGGCGACAACATCATCAGCGGTGCCTCCGGTAGCCAGACCATCGATGGCGGCGCTGGCGACGATGTGCTTATCGGCGGTGGTGGCGCCGACATTTTCGTCATTGCGCAAGGCAATGGCAGCGACCTGATCCTGGATTTCGGGGTCGATGACCAGGTGCGTCTCGACGGTTATGGCATCATCTCGTTCGACGCGATCCAGTCGAACATGACCCAGATAGGGGCCAATGTAACACTCGATCTCGGCAATGACGAAATCCTCGTCTTCGTCAACACCACCATCGACCAGTTCGATGCGGGACAATTCAAGCTCAGCCTCGACAAGTCACAGATGAGCCTGTCCTTCTCCGACGATTTCAATTCGCTCAGTCTGTGGAATGGCGAGAGCGGCACATGGGATTCGAATTTCTGGTGGGGTGCCGAGAATGGCAGCACGCACACCGGAAACGGCGAGAAGCAATGGTATGTCGACACCGATTATGCGCCGACGAAGTCGGTCAATCCATTCAGCATCGATGATGGCGTTCTGACCATTACGGCGGAGCGCGCGCCAGATGCGATCAAGCCCGAGATCAACAATTACGAATATACGTCGGGCCTGCTGACGACCTATGAGTCCTTCTCGCAGACCTACGGCTATTTCGAGATGCGGGCCGACATGCCGGAAAACCATGGGGTGTGGCCTGCCTTCTGGCTGTTGCCGGCCGATGGTTCGTGGCCACCGGAACTGGACGTGGTGGAAATGCGCGGGCAGGAACCCGGCAAGGTACATGTGACGGCGCATACCAACGAAACCGGAAGCCACACCTCGGTGTCCTCGGCGGTCAACGTGTCGGACACGGCCGGCTTTCATACCTACGGCGTGTTGTGGACCGAGGAAGAGATCGTCTGGTACTTCGACGATGTCGAGATTGCCCGTACTGATACGCCGAGCGACATGCATGGGCCGATGTACATGCTGGTCAATCTGGCGGTCGGCGGCGTGGCTGGAACGCCGGCGGATGGGCTGGCTTCGCCGGCCGAGATGCAGATCGATTATATCAAGGCTTATGAGCTGGATGGTGGGACGCAGGCTACCGCGAAGGCTGGTAGTGGAGATTTTCTAGTTTAGTCTCGGATGTAGCGACAATCCATTTGGTTGAGTTGTCGCTCGACGTTGCCCCCCTCTGGCCTGCCGGCCATCTCCCCCACAGGTGGGGAGATTAGCAGCGGCTCTCGCCTCGCCCATCCTGCGACGTTGGTGATTCGCGAAAGTCATAGTGAAGGCTAATCTCCCCACCCGTGGGGGAGATGTCCGGCAGGACAGAGGGGGGCGCGAAGGAACGCTACCTTCCCTCGACGCGCTCTAATTCCCCGCACTCTCCATGCGCCGGCCCTTGATCGCCTTTTCGAGCCAGCCGATTTCCATCTCAGGAACCGACGAAAGCAGCAGCTCCGTATAGGCATCGAAGGGCGGCTTCAGCACCTCCGATTTCGATCCGTAGCGAACGACCTCGCCACGATACATGACGGCGATGGAATCGGCGATCGACTTCACTGTCGCGAGATCGTGGGTGATGAAGAGATAGGCGACTTCTTCTTCCTTCTGCAGTTCCAGAAGCAGCTCAAGGATGCCATGGGCGACCAGCGGATCGAGTGCGGAGGTCACCTCGTCACAGATGATGAGCTTGGGTTTGGCGGCCAGTGCGCGGGCAATGCAGACGCGCTGTTTCTGACCGCCCGAAAGCTCGGCCGGGTAGCGGTCGACAAAACCCTTGCCCATCTCGATCTTGTCGAGCAGTTCGGTCACGCGCGCATCGCGCTCTCTGCCGCGCATGCCGAAATAGAATTCCAGCGGCCGGCCGATGATAGTGCCGACGGTCTGGCGCGGGTTCATCGCCACGTCGGCCATCTGGTAGATCATCTGCAACTGGCGCAGATCATCCTTGGTGCGGTTGGCGAGGCGGTTTGCCAGCGGACGTCCGGCAAAGGTTATGGAGCCCTCAAGCGGCGGCAGAAGGCCGGTGACGGCGCGCGCCAGCGTCGACTTGCCGGAGCCGGATTCGCCGACGACGGCGAGCGTCTGGCCGGGATAGATGTCGACGGAAACGTTCTTGAGTACCTTCACCGTGCCGCCGCCATAGGCGGCCGTGACGTTCTTCACCGACAGGAACGGCGTGGTGCCGGGCTTCTGTTCCTCGTGGGTGATCTCGTGAACAGAGACGAGCTGGTTGGTGTATTCCTGACGCGGCTCCTTGATGATCTGGCGTGTGCCGCCCCATTCGACCAGCCGGCCATGGCGCAGCACCATGATCTCGTCCGACACCTGCGCCACCACGGCAAGGTCGTGGGTGATGTAGAGTGCGGCGACGCCGGTATCGCGGATGGCGTCCTTGATCGCGGCCAGAACGTCGATCTGCGTGGTCACGTCGAGCGCGGTCGTCGGCTCGTCGAAGACGATCAGGTCGGGTTCCGAACACAGCGCCATTGCTGTCATGACGCGCTGGAGCTGGCCGCCGGAAACCTGATGCGGGAAACGCTTGCCGATGTTTTCAGGGTCCGGCAGGCTGAGCTTCTTGAACAGCGCCACGGCGCGTTTTTCGGCCTGGGCGCGGGTGGCTGTGCCGTGCAGGAGGGAGGCCTCGACGACCTGGTCCATCAGCCGGTGAGCCGGGTTGAAGGCGGCGGCGGCCGATTGCGCGACATAGCAGACCTCGCGGCCGCGCAGCTTGCGGATGCCGCTCTTTCCGCTGGTGAGAATGTCGCGGCCGTTGATGAAGACCTGCCCGCCGGTGATCCGGACGCCGCCACGGCCATAGCCGAGCGACGACAGGCCGATGGTCGATTTGCCGGCACCGGATTCGCCGATCAGGCCTAGCACCTTGCCCTTCTTCAGCGTCAGCGACACGTCATGCACGAGCGTGATGTTGCGCGGCTCCTCGCCGGGCGGGTAGACCTTGGCTTCGATGCGCAGGTTGCGGATGTCGAGCAGATTGTCGCTCGGGGTCGCCAGATTAGCCATTGCCGCGGCCTCCCTTGAGATCGGTCGTGCGGTTGAGAACCCAGTCGGCGACGAGATTGACGGAGATGGCAAGGGCTGCGATGGCGGCGGCGGGGATCAGCGCTGCCGGAATGCCGAAGACGATGCCGTCCTTGTTTTCCTTGACCATGCCGCCCCAGTCTGCGGCCGGCGGCTGGACGCCGAGGCCGAGGAAGGACAGTGCCGACAGCAGCAGCACCGAGTAGATGAAGCGCAGGCCGAGCTCCGACACCAGCGGCGACAGCGCGTTGGGCAGGATCTCGCGGAAGATGATCCAGCGACGGCCTTCGCCGCGCAGCTTTGCCGCCTCGACGAAATCCATGACGTTGATGTCGACGGCCACCGCGCGCGACAGGCGGTAGACGCGGGTCGAGTCGAGGATGCCCATGACCATGATCAGCACGAAGATGTTCGTGGGCAGAACGGAGAGCACGACGAGCGCGAAGATCAGTGTCGGGATCGCCATCAGGAGATCGACGAAGCGGGACATGAGCATGTCGAACCAGCCGCCGACGACGGCGGCCGTGAAGCCCAGGATCGAGCCCAGCGAGAAGGACAGTGCGGTTGCAAGAACCGCGATGAAGATCGTCGTCCTCGCGCCATAGATCATGCGCGAAAGCAGGTCGCGGCCGAGATTGTCTGTGCCGAGCAGGAAGTTCGCCGACGATGGTTCCCAGACCTGGCCGACGATCTCGCCGAGGCCGTAAGGGGCGATCAGCGGCGCGAAGATGGCGGTGAGGAGGAACAGCGTCGTGAAGATCAGGCCGATTACGGCGCCGATGGGGATTCTTGTGAGACTAAGCATGGTCGCGCGCCCTCACTTCGGATGCCGGAGGCGCGGATTGGCGATGATCGCCGCTATGTCCGCGATGATGTTGAGGCCGATATAGACGGCGGCGAAGATCAGACCGACCGCCTGCACCACCGGCACGTCGCGCTTGGCGACATGATCGACCAGATACTGGCCCATGCCGGGATAGACGAAAATGACCTCGACCACGACCACGCCGACGACGAGGAAGGCAAGGTTGAGCATCACGACGTTGATGATGGGTGCGATCGCATTGGGGAATGCGTGTTTACGGATGACGTTGAAGGCGGAAAGCCCCTTCAGTTCCGCGGTCTCGACATAGGCCGACTGCATGACGTTGAGGATGGCGGCGCGCGTCATCCGCATCATGTGGGCCAGCACCACCAGCGTCAGCGCGGTCGCAGGAAGCGCGATCGCCAGCATGCGCTGGCCGAAGGGCATGCCTTCATAGACGGTGGAGATGCCGGGGAACCATTGCCATTTGACGGCAAAGAAGAAGACCAGCACATAGCCGATGAGGAATTCCGGCAGGGAGGTGGAGGCGAGCGCCAGGCCGGAGATGAGCTTGTCGACGAAGCCGTTGCGATAGCGCACGGCGAGCAGGCCGAGAATGATCGCCAGCGGCACCGAGACGATGGCCGCCCAGAAGGCGAGGAACAAGGTATTCCACAGCCGTCCCTTGATGGACGTGGCGATGTCCTGGCCGCTCGACAGAGCGGTGCCGAGATCGCCCGTCAGCACCCCGCCGAGCCACTTGAAATAGCGGATATAGGCAGGGTCGTTGAGGCCCATGGACTCGCGCAGATTGGCGAGCGCCTGCGGTGTGGCCGACTGGCCGAGGATGGATTGCGCGACGTCGCCGGGCAATATCTGCGTGCCGACGAAGATCAGGACCGAAACGGCCAGGAGCAGGAGCACGCCCAGCGCCAGGCGCTGGGCTATCAGTTTCAGGATGGAAGACATCTGGGCAAGGCCGGACTCAGGCCTGGACCCAGCACTTGGACAGCGCGTAGCCGCCCATCATTTCCTGGTTGCCATCGGGCGACCACCCTCCGACCTTGGCGCTGGTGGCGTCGATGAAGTCGTTGAACATCGGGGTGATGACACCACCTTCGTCGCGCACCATTTCGCCCATCGTCTTGTAGATGGCGGTGCGCTTTTCCTTGTCGAGTTCCGAACGCGCCTGGAACAGCAGCTTGTCGAAGTCCTCGCGCATGAAACGCGTGTCGTTCCAGTCCGCCTTTGAATAGTAGGCGGTGGTGTACATCTGGTCCTGCGTCGGGCGCCCGCCCCAATAGGAGGCCGAGAAGGGCTGCTTGTTCCAGACTTCCGACCAGTAGCCGTCGCCGGGTTCGCGCTTGACCTCGATGGTGATGCCGGCCTTGGCAGCACTCTGCTGGTAGAGCTGGGCGGCGTCGACCGCGCCGGGGAAGGCGACGTCGGAGGTGCGCAGCAGCACCGAGCCTGAATGGCCGGACTTCTTGTAGTGGAAGGCCGCCTTTTCCGGATCGAACTTGCGCTGCTCGATCTCGGCGAACAGCGGATAGGCCTTGTTGATAGGCGTGTCGTTTCCGATCGAGCCGTAGCCCATCAGAATCTTCTGCAGCATCTCCTCGCGGTCGAGCGCGAATTTCAGCGCCAGCCTGAGGTCGTTGTTGTCGAAGGGCGCCGTGTTGCAGTGGGCGATGAAGACATAGTGGCCGCGCCCCGCGACGTTCTGGATGGTGACGCCGGGAACGCGCTTGATCAGCTCGACGATCTTGGGCTCGACGCGGTTGATCATGTCGACCTGGCCGCCCTGAAGGGCTGACGTGCGGGCAGTCGCGTCATTGATGATGATGATCTCGATCTGGTCGGCAAAGCCGCGGTCGTCGCGCCAGTAATTCGCGAACTTCTCGCCGCCGAGGCGCACGCCGGCTTCGTTGACGGTGATCTTGTAGGGCCCGGTGCCGATGCCTTCGTCCGGCTTGTCCTTGCCGCCATTGGGCTGGATCATCAAATGGTAGTCGTCGAGCAGGTAGGGCAGGTCGGCGTTGGGTTCCTTGAGCGTGAAGACGACGTTCTGGCCGTCGACCTTGATCGTGTCGATGCCGCCCATGATGCCGAGCGCGCCGGATTTCGACTTCTCGTCCGAATGGCGCTCCATCGTCGCCAGCACGTCGGCCGGGGTCATTTCCTTGCCATTGTGGAACTGCACGCCCTTGCGGATCTTGAAGGTCCAGACCTTGGCGTCGTCGGAGGCGCCCCATTCCTCAGCGAGCGCCGGCTTGACTTCGCCGTCGGCTGAAAGCTGGACAAGCTGCTCGCTCCACTGGCGGCCGAAGAAATAAGGCACCTGGCTCGACCATGAAGCCGGGTCGAGGCTGTCGGTGGCAGCGCCGCCGACCATGCCGGCCTTGAGGACGCCGCCCTTCTGCGGGCCAGCGGCGAAGGCGGCCGTGCCGAGCAGTGAATTGGCGAAAGTGGCGGTAACGCCGAGGGCCGCGGCGCGGCCAAGAAAATCACGCCGGCTCATCTTGCCGACGACTACGCGATTGCTCAGGAATTCCAGTTCATTCGACATATAGAGGTTCCTCACTCTGTTAGGTGACCGTTATCGGTCTTGATTTCTTGTTGAAGGAATATTGCTCGCAACATCGCGCCGGGCGCAAGGCAGTTTGCGACATGACGTGGCGTAAATGATGTTTGATGGTGGACCAACGCGTCACTTCGAAAATCGGGATCGCTCTCCAGTGTTCCTTGCGCGTCCGAATTGGCGCGCTAGCCAGGGTGCCGGGATATTCCGGCACCCTTCGACGAACCGCGGTTCTGTCTCAGGCGACAAGCCAGCATTTCGACAAGGCCAGTCCGCCCATCAGCTCGCCCGACGGATATGGCTTGAAGCCGGCAACCTTGTCGGACACAGCATCGATCCAGTCATTGAACATGGGGATGATGGCGCCGCCATCGTCACGGACGATCATGGCCATGTCGCGATACATCGCCTTGCGTTTCGCCTCGTCCAGCTCGGCGCGCGCGGCAATCACGAGCTTGTCGAAGTCCGGGCGGAAGAAGCGCGTCTCGTTCCAGTCGGCGGTGGAGAGATAGGCCGTGGAATATTGCTGGTCCTGCGTCGGCCGGCCGACCCAGTAAGATGCGGAGAAGGGCTTCTTGTTCCAGACCTCCGCCCAATAGCCGTCGCCCGGTGCGCGTTGTACATCGAGCACGATGCCGGCCTTGGCCGCGCTTTGCTGGTAGAGCTGGGCTGCATCGACAGCACCCGGAAAGGCGACATCCGAGGTGATCAGCGTCACCGGGCCGTCATGCCCGGACTTCTTGAAGTGGAACGCGGCTTTGTCGGGATCGTATACGCGCTGTTCGATGTCGTCTGAAAACAGCGGGTAGGACGTGTTGACTGGTATGTCGTTGCCGACGGTCCCGTAACCACGGACGATCTTGTCGACGAGGTCCTGGCGATCAATCGCATATTTCAGCGCCAGGCGCAGATCGTTGTTGTCGAACGGAGCGGTGTTGCACTGCATGGCGAAAACATAGTGGGCGCCGCCGGCGATGTTGTGGATGGTGACGCCGGGAAGCCGCTTGATCAGGTCGACGATCTTCGGTTCGACGCGGTTCATCATGTGGATCTGGCCACCCTGCAATGCAGCCGTACGCGCCGTGGAATCGTTGATGACGATGATTTCGACCTGATCGGCATAGCCGTTGTTGGCGGCATTCCAATAGCCATCATGACGCGTCCCGATCTCGCGTACGCCGGGTTCGTGGGAGGCGATCTTGTAGGGGCCGGTTCCAATGCCGGCCTGCGGATTGTCCTTGCCGCCATTCGGCTGGATGATGAGGTGGTAATCCGACATCAGAAACGGCAGGTCGGCGTTCGCTTCCTTGAGCGTGACGACGAAGTCGGCGCCGTCCACCTTCAGCGTATCGATGCCGCGCAGGACGCCTAGAGCGCCCGACTTCGTTTCCGGTCCGGCATGGCGCTCGATCGTAGCCAACACGTCGTTGGCGTCGAGTTCCTTGCCATTGTGAAAGGTCACGCCCTTGCGGAGTTTGAATGTCCAGGTCTTGGCGTCGGCGGAAGCACCGACTTCCTCGGCCAGCTGGTAGACCATGCCGCCATCGGCATCGATGTCGATGAGCTTTTCGCCCCAGGTGCGGGCGAAGGCGCCGGTGACCTGATTGTTGATAGCGGCAGGGTCGAGCCCGTCGGTCGATTCACCGCCCTGTATGCCGGCTTTCAGGCTGCCGCCTTTGACAGGCCCTTCGGCGCGGACGGCACCGGCAAGCACCGTATTGGCAAAGGTTGCCGCGACGCCGAGTGCGGCCGCACGGCCAAGAAAATCGCGCCGGCTAAGCTTGCCGGCGGCGACGCGTCGGCTCAGATATTCCAGTTCGCTGGACATGAAAGAAAGTTCCCCAATCGCTGCTGCAGGTACTGTTGTTGTCGTGTGTTGCGACAGGGATAGTGGCTGCAAACCTGCCCCTGGGTAAGGCCGGTCGCGACATCAAATGACGCAAATGGAGTGTCGCATTTAGACCAGCGAGACTCATTCGTCAAATGTGATCGCGCGGAATTTCTTCCCTAAAATCGCGCTCGAATACCAAAACATTACCTTCATAAGCTTCAATTCGGCCGCTTAGATAGAAATTTTTGGCATCTGACTGCATTTTCGTAAAAGTTTCGGTACGCAACGACCATTCATTTCGCGACAACGTCGACGTCCAGTGCGTTTCTCCGAAGGCCGACAGCGGATCGGCGGGATCGATGCTCCACCATTCTCGCGCCACGCCGCCATTGACGAGGCCGTGGTCCTTGTCGCGGATCTCACCGAAATCGTCGACGATGACGAGCGAGACCTTGCTGGTCGATGCGTCGCGCTCGACCTTGCGGCTGTTGGCGCTTTTGCGCAGCGTTTCCACTTGCCAGGGTGTGGCGCCCTCGGGTTCGGCGAAAGTGACCTCGTTACCGCTGCCCGAAGGGCGGACAGGCAGGTCGATCGCGCCCTGTTCGAGCGTCAGCGTCACGGGCCAGGGGGAAGGCCAGACCAACGGCCAGTAGGTGGACGAAATGGCGACACGCAGCCGGTGGCCCTTGGCCACGCTGTAGGCGATGTCGTCGAGCTTCAGCGTGATTTCAGCCGGTTCTCCGGGGACCATATCCTCGGGGAATTCGTGGCTGTTGCGATGGGTGAGGTTGAGCACGCCATAGGTGATGCGCGTGGATGAGCCGTCCGGCTGGACATCGCACAGCCGCACCGCGACCATGGCGCGTTCGTGGTCTGCTGCTAGCCTGAGGCGGATGACGGGAGCGCCGACGATATCCATCGAGGCTTCCAGCGGCGGCCCGTCGAAGCAGACCGATTTCTCGTCGTCCTCGCTCTGGTTGCCTGGCAGTTCAGGCCCGAGCCAGATCGCGCAATATTCGCCACCGGCCATGCCGCAGTCTTGCGGCGTGGCTACCTTGATGCCTCCGAGAGAGCCGGCGGTGTCGGCGAGCTTGCCGTGGGCCGCCAGGTGCAGGCGTTTCGGCTTGATGTTTTGGGACGGCCAATTCTCCTCGGCGATCCAGCGGCCGGGGCGTTCCTCATACCAGTCGCGCGGCGGCACCGAGTCCATGACGTAGAGCCGCATGGCCGGATCGTTCTCGACGCCGGTATCGATGCCTTTCAGCCAGTGGTCCCACCAGCGCAGCGCCTCCTGAAGGAAGCCGATGGCAGGCTTCGGCACTGCGAAATGCGGATATTTATGGATCCACGGGCCGATCAGCCCCTTGGCCGGCGCCTGCACGCCCTCGACGATGCGGGCGACGGCGTTCTTGTAGGCGTCGCCCCAGCCGCCGACGGCAAGCGTCGCCGCCTTGATCTTCGAAAAATCCTCGCAGACCGAGCCGCGTTTCCAATAGGCATCGCGGCGCTGATGCCTGAGCCAGACGGCCGGCAGGAAGGGCTCGTTTTCGAGGCGGGCCAGCCACATGTCGCGCCATTTGTCACCGACCAGCGCCGGGTCCGGCGCGCGCGAGGAATAGGACAGCATGGTCGAGCCCCAGCCCAGATTCTCGTTGAGCAGCAGGCCGCCCTTGTAGTGGATGTCATCGGCGTAGCGGTCGTCGGTGGAGCAGAGCGTGATGATCGCCTTCAGCGCTTCCGGCTGCTTGGCTGCCACCTGCAGCGAGTTGAACCCGCCCCAGGAAATGCCCATCATGCCGACATTGCCGTTGCACCAGGGCTGGCTTGCCGCCCAGGCGATGACATTCACCGCATCCTGCAACTCCTGCTCCGAATATTCGTCGTCCATCAGCCCCTGGGAATCGCCATTGCCGCGCATGTCGACACGGATGCAGGCATAGCCGTGACCGGCGAAATAGGGGTGGGTGAGGGCGTCCCGCGCGGTGGTGCCGTCGCGCTTGCGATAGGGCAGATGCTCGAGGATGACCGGAACCGGGTCCTGATCGGCATCGTCCGGCATCCACACCCGCGCCGACAGCCGGCAGCCGTCGGGCATGACGATGCCCATGTCGGGAAATTCGAGAACGGTGCGGGGGAAGTCGGTGATGGTTTTCATCACCTCATAACGCCCTGCCAAAAGGCGGTTTTCAAGCTGAATTCTTTGCCTGGAACAGACAAAATTCCGGGCTGTCGCGCAAGCTGCTACCGCAACTCGTCAAGTAACTCGGGATGTCGTTCCAGAAGTGTCATAAGTTGGATGGTTGGGCCGCTGGGCTCGATCAGTCCGCGTTCATATTTGTCGAAGGCATTTTCTCCTACCTTGAACAGTGCGCCCGCCTCGCGCTGGGAGAGTTTAAGTTTTGCGCGCACGCGGCGGATGGTTGCCGGAGCCGGCACTCCATCAACTTTTTCCTTAAGCATGCGCAGTGCTTCGTCCACTGCCGACATGTCATTTCCGACATGGACGCCATCACCGTCTCCAGCCGGATAGTAACCGGGCAGATCGACGGTCATTGCCTCACCCTTGTATGCCACCGTGAATGGACGCGCGCCTCGGGTAAGCCGTTCCCCGGTCTCGGGGGAGAGCATCGTTTCCGCTACGGTTTTTTCCTTCATTGCCATGGTCATTTCTCCTTGAACGACATGACGGTAAACTCCGTCACGACGTCCGCCTGGAATTTCACATAGAGCATCAGATCGCGAGCAGGCACATGATAGACATCCTGCCAGACGCGGTGGTCTGCAAAGGTCGTCATCGACTTAACGAACATCTTGCGGGTCATGGTGCCAATGATATCCGTAATCCCGGCACGATCGAAGCCGAGGGCTACCGCATCGCGTAACGCAGATGTCGTAATCGCAAGCGTCTCGACTGACCCCATTGCCGTCTTGATAGCATCGAGGTCATAGGTCGGCCTGCGTTTCTCCATACGTTAATATGCCACCTTTATGGTGGCAATTCAAGTTGTAGAGAGGCCGAAGCCCAGCCTCAATTCAGCGGAATATCATTGTCCGCCTTGCTGTCCTGATATTGTCCCGAAAGCCGGTCGTATTTCTCTGCGATTTTGCCGGCGCGCGCCTCCAGCTCCAGGCGTTCGGTTTCGGGCAGGTTTCGCAGCAATTTGCGCAGCGAAAAGCTCTTCCAGTAGGCGTTCTCGGCATTGTAGCCGCCGGGGTCGAGGGTGAAGACCTCTTTCAGGATCTTCAGGTCGTGCGGGATGGCGAAGCTGTCGCGCGAATCCTCGTGGGAGAAAAGATAGTAGAAATTGTCGAAGCCGGTCCAGGTGATGGCCGACAGGCAGAGCGAGCAGGGCTCGTGGGTGGAGAGGAAGACGCAGTCCTTCGTGTCCGGGCGGTCGGCCTTGGGCATCTCGTAGAAGCGCTTCAGGCAATGCATCTCGCCGTGCCAGAGCGGGTTTTCGGTCTCGTTGTTGGTTTCGGCCAGCACCAGCGACAGGTCGGATTTGCGCAGGATCGCCGCGCCGAACAGCTTGTTGCCGTGGGCAACGCCCTGTGCCGTCTTCGGCACGATGTCGTCTTCGATCACGTCGAACAGGCGGTTGATCAGCGAGGTTTCGGTCATCGGGTTTCCGGCAGGTGGATTTCGTAAGGGTGGGAGAAGTGGAATTCTTCCAGGTTCGAGCCGTCGCCGCCACGGTCGACGATCAGAAAGTCCTGCTTCTTGCCGATCGGGGTGAGTACGCCGTGCCACAGGTTGCGCGGATAGTTCACGCCTTGGCCGGGCTGGGTCAGGAAGGCGTGCGGCTCGCCCGGACCGTCCTCGCCATCGTGGCAGACGACCACGAGAAAAGGGCGCGGCGACAGCGGGATGAAGGCTTGGCTGCCGAAGGGATGACGCTCGACCATGGAGAGTTGCAACGGGAATTTGTAGGGCGTGCCGGCACCTATGCTGACCAGCACGCGCGCATTCGGGCCGGCTGCATCGACCTGCGCCAGATCGTGATAGCGCTCGGTCTTGCCGCTATTGATCGGGTAGTGGTTGTCGCCGCCCTTGTCGATGACATCGCCGAATTCGGCGAAGTTCTCGCGGGTGAGGAGGCGGGCGGTGATGGTGCGGTTGATCGAGTTCATCTGCGAATACCCCCCTCTGTCCTGCCGGACATCTCCCCCTCAAGGGGGGAGATCAGCAACTTGGATGCCGCCGCTCGTCCCGTGTCGCTGGTGATTGGAGAAGACAGGCAAGACATCCGATCTCCCCCCTTGAGGGGGAGATGTCCGGCAGGACAGAGGGGGGCAACGTCGAGTGGAAGCATGTCCAATCCTTCGAGTTAACTTCTCCGCAGAGTTCCCGCACCGCCCAGCTTCATGTGCCGGTTGACGTCCTTGTAGAGCAGGTAGCGGAAATTGCCCGGGCCGCCGGCGTAGCAGGCCTGCGGGCAGAAGGCGCGCAGCCACATGTAGTCGCCGGCCTCGACCTCGACCCAATCCTGATTCAGGCGGTAGACGGCCTTGCCTTCGAGCACGTAGAGACCGTGCTCCATCACATGCGTTTCAGCGAAGGGGATCACCGCACCCGGCTCCAGGGTCACCACGGTCATGTGCATGTCGTGACGCAGGTCTGCCGGATCGACGAAGCGGGTCGTCGCCCATTTGCCCTCGGTGCCGGGCATGGGGGACGGCGCGATGTCCTTCTCGTTGGCGAAGAAGGCTTCCGGCACATCGATGCCGTCAACATACTCATAGGCCTTGCGGACCCAGTGGAAACGGACGGGTTCAGCGCTGTCGTTGCGGGCGGTCCATTTGCAGGCTGGCGGCAGGAAGGCAAATCCGCCCGGCCGCAGGATGTGCTTCTTGCCATCCAGCGCGATGGTCAGTTCACCCTCCACCACAAAGATCGCGCCTTCCGCACCTGCGTCCGGCTCCGGCCTGTCGCTGCCGCCGCCGGGGGCGATTTCCATGATGTATTGCGAGAACGTCTCGGCAAAACCGGAGAGCGGCCGCGACAACACCCAAGCGCGGGTATCGTCCCAGAAGGGCAGCAGGCTGGCGACGATATCGCTCATCACGCCCTTGGGGATGACGGCATAGGCCTCGGTGAAGACGGCGCGGCCCGTCAGAAGCTGCGTCTGGGGTGGCAGGCCTCCGGTCGGGGCGTAGTAGGTGCGGTCGGCCATTCTGGGTCCTTAATAGAGCAGTTAAGCGTGATCCCGTTCAAGCGGGCTTCACGATCTAGGCGGGCAAAAGGTCTTTCAGGCGCAGCAGCGCGATGCGCTCGACCTGCTTGCAGGCGGTTTCGAATTCGACGGCTCGGCTGTTGCCGATGCGGGCTTCGAAAGCAGCAAGAATTTCGTCCTTGGTCTTTCCCTTCACCGCAATGATGAAGGGGAAGCCGAAGGTGGTGACATAGGCGGCGTTGAGCTTGGTGAAGAGCTCGCGCTCGGCGTCGGTCAGCGCGTCGAGGCCGGCGGAAGCCTGTTCCTTCGTCGATTCCGGCGTCAGGCGCTTGGCCGATGCCAGCTTGCCGGCGAGGTCGGGGTGCGCGGTGAGCACGCCGAGCCGTTCCTTCTCGCTTGCCGATCTGAAAGCGCGGCACAGCGCGTTGTGCAGGCCGCCGGCGCTGTCATGGGCCGGTCCGAGTTCCAGCCCATAGGCACGCTCGGCGATCCAGGGCGAATGCTCGAAAATGCCGCCGAATTTTTCCACGAATTCGTCGAGTGCGATTTTTGAAGGGCGCAGCGCTTGCGGCTGATAAGGGTGATGCTCCTGCCAATGGCGGGCGATGTCGATGCGCCGCGCCAGCCAGACCTTGTCGTGGCTTTTCACATAATCGATGAAGCGCTTGAGCGCTGCCGCCCGGCCGGGCCTGCCGACGAGACGGCAGTGCAGGCCGATATTCATCATGCGCGGCCGGCCGGCCTTGCCTTCGGCATAGAGCGTGTCGAAGGAATCCTTCAGATAGGCGTAGAACTGGTCCCCGGAATTGAAGCCCTGTGGTGTCGCGAAACGCATGTCGTTGGCGTCGAGCGTGTAGGGAATGATCAGGTGAGCGTGGTCGTCGTGCTCGAACCAGTAGGGCAACTCGTCGTCATAGGTGTCGGAGATATAGTCGAGGCCGCCGGCCTCGCAGGCCAGACGCACCGTGTTGATCGAGGTGCGGCCGGTGTACCAGCCACGCGGCGGCTCTCCGGTGACTTCGGTGTGCAGCCTTACAGCCTCGATGATATCGGCGCGCTCGGCTTCCGGTGAATGCTCGCGGTAGTCGATCCATTTCAACCCGTGCGAGGCTATCTCCCAGCCGGCCTCCTGCATGGCCGCCACCTGATCGGGCGAGCGGGCAAGGGCGGTGGCGACGCCGTAGACGGTGACCGGGACTTCCGCCTCGGTGAACATGCGGTGCAGCCGCCAGAAGCCGGCGCGGGCGCCATATTCGTAGATCGATTCCATGT
>VFQQ010002504.1_pt1 | contig 20394 bp, 17 predicted proteins | sample 3512341 | NCBI WGS metagenome assembly VFQQ01 (sample SAMN10412373, study PRJNA504923) | tailings metagenome | isolation source: Relicate 2 Philex TSF1 revegetated site | place: Philippines: Tuba, Benguet | collected 2017-08-29 | reverse complement strand
GGCATTCGGCATGACGTTCGGATATCCGCAGCAGTTCGGACTGTTACTTCACTTCTGGAAGATGAAGACGACTGCACCGATCAGGCAGCCGAAGGCCGCGAGATAATTCCAGCGCAGGCCTTCACCCAGATAGAAGACGGCGAAACCGGCAAAGACGGCCAGCGTGATGACTTCCTGGACAATCTTGAGCTGGGCGGCGGTGAACATGCCGCTGGCATAGCCGATCCGGTTGGCCGGAACCGCCAGGCAATATTCGAAGAAGGCAATCGCCCAGGAAATCAGGATGACCTTCCACAGCGCGTGCTCCTGATATTTCAGGTGCCAGTACCAGGCGAAAGTCATCAGAACGTTCGAGCCGATGAGCAGCAGAATGGGTGTCATGGGAGCCTCATAAAAAAAGCCGCCCGTGAGACCACGGGCGGCTTTCCGATGAATCGGTTTACAGGGAGACGCGATGAATCCAGGTGCGATCCGTCGCCACAGCCGTTTTGCCGTCGGCGGTGACGGCGACACTGCGCATGCCAGCCGGCCAGTTCGCAACCGGAGCCCAGGCGTTGCCCTGACGCAGCCAGGCACCGGCCTTGTCCCACAGCAGCACATGGCTGCCCGTGGCGGTGATGCCGAACTTGCCATGCGAGCCGGCGGGCTTGAGGTCGGTGAATGACGACCCGTTCACCGCCACCACAGCGCTTTCACTGCAAAGGATGTACTGATCCTTGCCGGTGACAATCATCTTCGACTCACCCTTGCTGGGCAGCGCGGCGATCTTTTCGGCCGCACCGCTGGCCGGGTCAACACGCCACAAGGTGCCATCACCTTCGACCGCATTGAACTTTCCGGTCGCCGGATCGAATGACACTGCCTCAACCACGCGGTCATCGATAGCTTCGACCGGGGCGACTTCCGCATTGCCCATGGCTGCAGCCTTGCCGATGAACAGTCCGGCCTTGGTGGCCAGGGCCAGGTAGCCGCCACCGACAGCGAGGTCACGGAACTCGCAGTAATGGTGCGCGTGGCTCTTGAGCTTCTGGTAGTACCAGCTCTTGCCGTTGTCGCCCGAGTTGAAGATGCCGCGCTGGCAGGCCAGCCACCAGCGACCGTCCTCAGCGCGCTGCATCGCTTCCGCGTCGAAGACGACCCATTCGGAGTCGGTCAGCTGCCAGCTGTCGGCATTGTCCGTCGAACGGAACACGCCGAAGGTGGTAGCTGCCAGAAGCGCGCCGTCATCGAGCGCATAGACCTTCTTGGTCTTGCCGAAGGCCTTCTCGGTCTTCTTGACCGGCATCAGGTCGCGCACCGTGCCGGTCGCTGCCGCGATGGCATAAGCACCTTGCGAACCCGCGAAGACGGCGCCGGTTTCGGTCGGATAGAGATGCTCGGCTTCCGCCATCATCGGGTGATGCAGCGCCAGCTTGACGCGCGGCGGGAACATCATTTCCAGCTTCTCACCATCGAGAACGGCGGTGGCGCCATTGTCGATCCAGCCGGCGCTGAGCGGATGCTTCTTGTAACCGGTCTTGGTCGCATCCCGGCGCCGCGCACCGCGCCAGCGGGTGATGATGATGTCGTCATCGGCGGCCAGGTAGATGTCCTGGTAATCCGGCATGGTCTCGACCGACCAGGTCTTGCCGCCATCCGTGGTGGTGGCCAGCGCCGCGCGATCATGCGGCGCGATCTTCTTCACCGATGCCCGCAACGTGTCGCCGCGTTCCCACAGATTGATGATTTCGGCTTTGCCGTTGCCGTCAAAGACATGCTGCCAGGCCTTGCCGTCATATTTGTAGACGCCGTTCTTGGCGCCGAACCACAGGGCCTTGCGGCCGGAGACCGACTTGCCCTTGGCGCCTGCCGGAGCCGGGATGGTCTCCACCAGCTTGCCGTCGGTGTCGCAGCGGAAGACCGCCTGGTCATGCTCGCCGCCTGAGACGACATAGAAACCATCGGCGGCGGCCGGGCCAATGGCGCGGATTTCGCGGCCATCCCATTGCGGAACCGCGACCGCCTGCGGCGAACCGATACGGTAGCGATAGAGGCCGTCGGCAGCGCCGAACCAGATGGTGTCGCCTTGCTTGAGCGAGGCTTTCACTTCGATGCGTGAGTAGTCTTTGAGTGAGGTTTTCATGTGTCCTAGCTGGACCTCAGGCCAAATGGCAGGCGAACGGACTCCGCGCGATGAACGCGGCCGGTCGACGATATCTGAGGTGGTTCCCTTGGAGGTTCAGGGTTGTCGTGAGAGGCGCCCAGGGTCGAGCACCAATACATCCCCGCCCCGTATGTATCGAAGCAGGGAATGATTCGCAAGATGTGTTTTCAGCGTTCGGCATTGTCGCCCGTGAAGATGCGGTGCAGCGCAGGCTGTGCTTCCTGCCACTTGGTGTAGACCTTGCCGATATGGCCCAGGGGCTCGGACAGAAGTTTCAGGTTGATGGCGACCAGGGCCAGATCGCCGGGAGCAACGCGGTCCGGCAGCAGGCCGAAATCCAGCGCGTAGCTGAGGGCGATCAGGATGACGGCGTTGAACCAGATGAGCAGATCGATCATCTCATCCGCGACCACCTTCAGGGTCTCGAAACGCAGAAAGCGTCCGAACAGGCGTTCCTGAACGCGCTTGAGCAGCATCGGACCCGGACGTGTCACGGTCGCAGCCAGCGCTTCCTGCAAACCCAGGATATCCTTGCTGGCGCGGCGAATGGCGGGCCCGATCAGGGCGACGGCGGCAATCGCCGGTATGGTCGCGAGGAAGAGAAGCGGCAGCCACTCGGGCGCCAGCGTCATCTGCCAGATGACAACCGAGCCGGTCTTGAAGGTGATCACCCAGAAATCCTTGACGAAGACTTCGAAACCACGCTTCGCGACATCACTGCCATAAAACATCTGCGAGACGTCGCGGGCGCCCGTGGCGGCCTGGCGGCGTGCGAAGAAGATGCGCTGCAGGGCGATGACGAGGCGGATTTCAAAGGCTTTGCTGGAGACCTTCTCGCCTGCCTTGATCACAGTGATGGCGAGAAAGACGCCGGCGAAGAGCAGCCCATTCTGCAGAAGGATGGCCTGCAGGCTGGCGTCATTGGCCTGAAGGCCATCGATGACGCGTTTGCCCATCCAGCCAACACTCGGCTGCAGTGCTGCCTGCAGGCCGACCATCACGGCGAGCAGGACGAGCCAGGGCCAGAGACGGATGGCGACCCTGGCCATTTCCGGCAACAGTCGAAGCCCACCCCCGACATGCGGGGGTGGGGTGGTTGCGGCATTGCCGGATGGGGCCAGCATGCGGATTAGAACCGGAACTTCGTGCCGAGATAGAAAATCCGGCCCGTGGCAATCGAAGCCTCGCGGTTCAATGCGCCATTGACGTATTCGACCTCCTGGCGGTCCTGCGCGGTCAGGTTCTCTGCCGAGAAGAAGACGCTGACGCCATCGGCCACCTGCTGTTCGACATAGGCGTCGAAGAAGGCTTCGCCGTTGCGGTATTTGCGGCGAATGGCGCCGTTGCCGTCATAGCTGATGATCGGCCGCCTGCCGGTGACATTCGCTGCCAGGGTAATAATGGTGCCGGTGCTTTTATTGTCCCACTGCAGCGTCCAGTTGGATACGAAGTTTGGCTGTTCCGCGAAGGGACGGCTGCCGGTGGCGGGATCATCGACCTCGGAATGGATGAAGGTCTGGTTGGCGATGAATTGCAGCGGTGCCAATGCATCCCAGCCCAGTCTGGACAGGCGGAAGCGCTGTTCCAGTTCGAGGCCATACAACCGGCCGTCGCCCACATTGCTGTAGGTATACTGGTTGGTGGTGATTTCGCGTTGCTCGATGATGTCGGTCACCCGGCGGCCGAACAGGTTCACCCCCAGGAACAGATCCTGCGTGGCGTAGTCCAGTCCGGTATCGAAAGCCCAGGCGCGTGCCGGGTCGAGTTGTGGATTGCCGTTGAAGGAGTTGGCGCCGCGCACCGTGACGCCGGGTGCGATTTCATCGAACTTCGGCCGGTTGAGCAGACGGGAGACGGCCGCCCGGGCCGTCAGGGTGTCGGTCAGCTTGTAAGACACCGGCAGCGACGGCAGGACATCGGTGAACCGGCGGTCGGCACGGCTGCCATTGCCGCCAGCCAGATCATCCTCAACGACTTCGAGGCGCAGACCAGGTGTGGCAGTCAGGCGCGAAGTGAGCTTGATCTCGTCTTGTGCGAACAGGGCGTAATAGCGTTCCTCGATGTTGTAGTCCGAGTTCCGGGACGCGCTGGCATTGGCTGTCGTCTGGCTTTGATTGCCAGCGGCATCCACAGTGTAGACCTGCCGGTCGCTGCTGCGGTCGCTGATCCGCAGACTGCCGCCGAAACGCAGCTCCTGCGGCATGGCGCCGTCGATGGTCGTAATCAGCTTGGTCGTCGCATGGTACTGGCCGTCTTCGATGGCCGACTGTTCCTTGCCGGCGCTGCTGAAGGCCAGGGCGGCATTCAGGGTGCGGTCAGAGCTTTCGCTGTCGAAGGTGGTGCGCGCATAGCCAAACTGCGATTCAAGCCGGTACAGACTGTTGAACTGGTGTTTGCTTTCCAGCGTCGCACTGGCGGTTTCGGTCAACTCGTCGTTCGTGGTCAGCGCACGGTCATTGAACTGGCCGGTGACGCGTCTGTACTGGTCGCGCGTCTTGTTCAGGGCGCCTTCTTCGCGCAGGTACATCGGCTTCAGATGCAGTTCGCCGCCCTCGTAGTAGCGAACGAAGTCGAACAGCATATCGGTGTTCTCGTAGTCCTTCGGCTCGTTTTCATCCCGCAGGAAGCCCGCGCCGCCAGGACCGCCGGAATAGGTGCGCTCACTCAGTCGTTTGGTCTTCGTGATGGTGCGCTGATCCAGGTTCAATGCGCCCAGCAAGCCGAAATGCTCGCTGACTTTCCCGGCATAGGTGAGGCTGGCCTGGCGGGTCTCGGTTTCGAGCTTGTCCTCGCCGCCGACGGCGAGGCGGCCATCGAACTGCGCCTGGTCCGGCAACTGCCGGGTCGTGAGAGAGACGCGACCGGCCAGACCGTCAGCTTCGTATTCCGCGGTCGGATTCCGGATGATGGAGATGTTGTCGAACAGCGATGCCGGAAGGTTCATCAGCTCGAACGTCCGGATTTGCCCGGATGAGGGCAACTGAAGGCCATCGATCTGAACGCGGCTATAGTCGCCCGAGATGCCACGCAGGTTCAGGCTTTTCTTCTCACCCGGCGGTCCGCCAAGAACCACGCCCGGCATGCGGCCGATCACGTCGCTGGCCCGGTCGTTCGGCAGCTTCTCATACTGCTCGCGCGTGATGGTCACGGTGGGGGCAGTGTCATGCAGCCGATGTTCTTCGGGGATGTACTGGCCCTGGACCTGGATGGTCGGAAGGGTGGCGGGCGCGGATGCCGTCTGCGCCATAGCAGCAGTGCTGCAGCACAGGACGGAGAGGAAGGCGGCGAGAGGATGCGGGCCGAAACCCACGGCGGAATGCGCGCGCGCCGCGATGCGGGCGCACGGGTTGGACATGGAGGTCATTGGTACTTTCGAGCAGTGTCGCGCGTTTTGGGGCGCGCGCGGTCGTCAGATGTCAGGCGGCTGCTGTGCTCGCCCGGTGCTTTCTAGGTGTGACGTGCCGTGTCCTGCCTGCTGCCTCTAAGTATGGCTCAGGGTTGTTTTCACCGACGCGATCCCTGGATCGCGGCCATACATCCCCGCGAGGGTTAGATCACACATGCGAATGACTCGCAATATTAAAATAGCAATGATGCTGACAACGCCTTTTGCGCGGAGACCGGTCTGGCTACCGCGCCAGCCACTCGGCCTTATCGCTGCCCAGCCGCGGCGTGGGGCGCGACCAGCGGCAGGGCGTATCCGACATACGCAGCACCGGGCCGAGCGTCTTCAGGTCGCCGTAACAGGTGCCGTCGACCTGTACCGCCACTGCGTCGAATTCCTCGGGTGTGAGATACCCGGGCGCATCCTGAAAATTGTCGATCAGGCCCTGGCGCTGGAACAGCATCGCGGCCTGGCAGAGCGAAACCTGCACGCGATAGCTGCCGCCGTCGCGCGCACGTCGCGCCAGCGCCACCAGCGCGCCGAAGGTGCCGAGGAAGCCGGTGAGAAAATCGCAGACCGGGGCCGGCGCCAGTTTGGGCTGTCCGGCGGCTGTCGCCTCGCCCTGCGTATGGCAGATGCCGGTGACCGCCTGCGCGATCTGGTCCCAGCCGGCGCGCGACGCCAGCGGTCCGCCGGAGCCGAAGCAATTGACCGAGACGTAGATCAGGCCAGGCCGCTGGGCGACAAGATCGTCGGGACCGAAGCCATGTGCCGCCAGTCGTCCGGGCCGGTAGCCCTCGACCAGTACGTCCGCATCCTTCACCAGCGCGCGCAGGCTCGCGGCCTGGTCGGCGCGTGTGATGTCCAGAAAGCAGCTGCGCTTGCCGTGGCTGGTGTCGCGCACGAAAGACGGTACCTGTGGCAGGCCCGGTGCGGTCACCATCAGGACATCGGCGCCATGCTCGGCTAGTCCGAGGCTTGTTGTTGGTCCGGCGAGAATGCGCGTGAGATCGAGGACGCGTATCCCCGAGAGCGGCTGCTCGCCACCGGACGGCAGCGGCTCTGGCGGGCCATCGGCGATTTTGGTGATCTCGACCACGGGACGCGCGGCGAGATACGCGCCCTGCGGATGCGCCAGCCATTCCTCCGGTGTCAGCACCTTGGCAGCGCAGGCATTGGCGGCGGCGATTGCACGGTCGAGATCGTCTGCTCTCCAGCGGCTGACCGCCGTCTTGATCGACTCAACGCTGTCTTCACAGCCCAGCACATCGAAGACGCGGCGCTGCAGATGCGGCAGGTTGGTATGCGTCAGCACCCAGCGTCCATCGGCGGCCTGCCAGGGCTGCGTCATCGACACCATATGCTTCAATGCGGGAGCAACCGGGACCGGCTGATACTGTCCGGTCTTTTCGTCGCGCAGCAGCGTGACCTCGCGACCATACAGCGAGGTCATCGCCGCGGCCCTGGCGTCGACGCTGATCTTCTGGCGCTGACCGGTGCGCAATTCCCACAGATCGTTGGCGGCCACACCGCGTGCGGCCAGCGCCATGGCCAGGGTCTCGCCGATGCGGAATGGCGTGCGGAACAGCGGGTCGCTGCCGGTGATCGTGACTTCACCGGCAGCAGGACTGCCGCCGCGGATGGCCATCAGCTCGGCAAAGGCACTGGACATGGGTTTACTCTGCAGCAGCCGTTGCGCGGCGATCACTCGGCCTGAATGTTTTTCTCGCGGATCAGCGTGCCCCATTTCTTGATTTCGCTGCTGACGAAGGCGGCATATTGCGCGCGCGGCGGGCCACCTGCCGTGACGCCTTCGCGGGAGAAGCGCTCCGCCACATCCGGCAGCGTCAGCACGCTCTGGATTTCCTTGTGGATGACATCCAGCAACTGCGGGTCGGTCTTGCCCGGCGCGAAGACGCCGAACCAGTTGATCGCTTCGAAATCGGCATAACCAAGTTCGATCATCGTCGGCACATCCGGCAAAGCGGGATTGCGCGTACGGCCCGAGACAGCCAGCGGACGGATGCGATCCGCCTTGATCTGCGGAATCGCCGAGCTGGGATTGTCCCAGAAGCCATCGACCTGACCCGACAGGGTGTCGGTCGCCGCGGCGCTGCCGCCCTTGTAGGGAACGTGGTTGATCTCGGTGTTGAGGCTGATACCCATCAGGGCCAGCGCGATATGCGTGAGCGTGCCGGAACCGCCCGAGGCCAGTGCCAGATGGCCGGGCTTGGCCTTGGCATAGTCAGCCATGGTCTTGAAATCGGGGAACGGCTTGGACTTCGCGGTGGTCAGCACAAGCGGGTTGGAGACCACGAGGCCGACAGGCGCGAGATCCTTCTCTGAGTCATATGGCAGCTTGGGGAACAGCGCTGGGTTGGTGGCGAAGATGGCGCCGGTCAGCAGCAGCGTGCGGCCGTCAGCCGGCGCACGCGCGACGAGGCTGGTGCCGATCTGCGTGCTGGCGCCGGCGCGGTTGTCGATGATGATGGTCTTGCCGGTGCGCTCATTCAGCTTCTGGCCGATGGTGCGGGCCGCGATGTCAGCGATGTTGCCGGCGGGGTAGGGGACAACGATGGTCGTGGTGCCGGATGGCGGCCATTCGGTGGCGGCGGCTGGCAGGCTGACGGTGAAAACGGCCAGCGCGGCGCAGAAGACGGACTGCAGACGAGACAACATGAAATACCCCCTGGGCCCGAAACGGGCAGTGTGCCGACCGCTCATCTGCATAAAAGTTGTGCAAACAATGGCTTGGCTGTTTTTCCACCCTAACGGCCGCTTTGACATTCCTGAAATAGTTTGATCGGATGACAGCTATCTGAATGAGAGATAGCTATGCACAGCGTGGATCTGGATTTCTTCATGGCCGTGAACCAGGCGGCCTCCTTTGCCGGCGCGGCTGCAAAGCTGAATACCGTGCAGTCGAACGTGACCAGCCGCATCAAGAAGCTGGAGACCGAACTGGGCGTGGCACTGTTCGAACGGCATTCGCGCGGCGTGAAGCTGACCGCGGCCGGCGAACAGCTGCTGCCCTTTGCCATGGAAATCGGAGAGCTGCTGCGTGAAGCGCGGCTGAAGGTCTCGGCATCGGATACACCGCGCGGGCCGCTGGCCATCGGCGCGATGGAAACCACCACGGCCTTCCGCCTGAGCGGCCGGCTTGCGGCTTTTACGACACTGCACCCCGAGATCGATCTGACCCTGCGCACGGGAACCACGGCGGCGCTGGTCGATCAGGTGTTACACCAACAGCTGGAGGGCGCCTTCGTCTGCGGGCCGATTGCGCATACCAGGCTGAGGTCGAAGGTGGTGTTTCACGAGGAACTCGCCGTCATCGCCTCGACAGAGTCGGCGACGCTAGAGACATTCGCCAGCCAAGGCCAGGCCAATATCTTTGTCTTCCGGAATGGCTGTTCCTATCGCCAGCGACTGGAGAGCCTGCTGGCACGACGCGGTATCGCGATCGCCCGCACGCTGGAATACGGCAGTATCGATGCCATGCTGGCCTGCGTGTCGGCCGGCATGGGGATCACGCTGCTGCCGGTCGATCTGCTGAATGGCTATCGCGACAAATACCGCTTCGCGATGATCCGCCTGCCGCAGGACGAAGCGCAGGTCGAGACGCTGTTCGTCCATCGTGCCCGCGCGCATGTGTCGGCGGCATTGAGTGCGTTTCTCGCGGCCATCGAACCCGGCTCGAACCTGCCGCAGAAGGCCGGCGAGGCGCTGGTCAAAGCCGCCTGGTAATTCAGGCGCGGGGCGGCGGTTCAGACCGTTTGAGATGGCAGACTGAACAGCCGGATCGGCTCCTTCAGGCCGCGCAGGGCGTGCAGGCCGAGATCATCGAGGCCGGTCCCGATATGCGCCGCCACCGGTTCGGTCAGCAGGATGTCGCGGCGCAGTTCCTTGCTGAGGCCTTCGACGCGCGCAGTGGTGTTCACCGCACGGCCGATCACGGTGAAGTCCAGGCGCTGCGCAGCGCCGACATTGCCGAAGAAGACATCGCCTTCATGCAGGCCGATGCCGCTGCGCAACGGGTTCCAATGCGGTAGCGCCGCGAGTTCCGGCGGTGGGGCATCGTTCAGCGCACGAATATTGGCGAGCGCCGCCTGTGCCGCCGTCAGCGCCGCGCGTGACGCGGCGGCTTCGTCGGCAAAAGCGGAGTAGGGGAAGACCGCGAGCAGGCCGTCGCCGATGAATTTCAGCACCTCGCCACCCTGCGCCAGGATGGCCGCCACCATGCGTTCGAAATAGGCATTCAGTACCGCGATCATCTCGTCGCCCGACAGGCGGTCGGACAGGTCGGTGAAGCCGCGCAGGTCAGACGACCAGATGATGGCGCGGATCGCGGTGCCAGCGCCGCGCTGGATATTGCCGCGCAGCACGCGTTCGCCGACTGCGGGGCCCAGATAGGTGTCCAGCACATTGGCGGTGATCTGCTGCGCGACATGCCGCTGCACATGGCCCGAGACCAGCCGCAGGATGCGTTCGAGCTGCGCGTAGTCTGCTGCCGAAAATCCGCTGGCTGCCTTTGTCGCGATCGTGACGGCATTGTGGTAGGCGGCGCCGGTGAACAGCGGCAGCACGCTGTAATCGACAATCCCTTGCGTGGCGAGTTCGGCCATCAGCGGATAGCGCTCGCGGGTGTCGGCGTCATCAGTACGGGCGCGAAAGCCCTTGCCGTATTCGATGACCTGGAAGATCGGGTTGCGGCGATAGGCCTCGGTCTTCAATGCGGCGCCGGCCACCGTGGTTTCATCGCACAGACCATCGGCGCGGTTCCAGTTCCAGGCGTAGCCGTAAAACTGCGGGTGCAATGTGCCAGCATGCAGGCTGGCGCGATCCAGCGGAATGCCGGCCGCCACGATGCCCCAGACCAGACGCTCGAAGAAGCCGAGCATGTCGGCTTCCACCAGCGCATCGCCCAGCAGCCAGTTTTCCAGTTGCGCTGCATCCGAAACCGCCGGAGCGGCCGCTGCGCCACGCGCGCCACGTCGCAGCAGCGTGACGGCTGGCGGATAGTGGCGGGGAGCTGGATCGAGCATGCAGATGCCTTTCCGCGCTGCTGAAATGCATAAGCGCGCAGTCAGCGACTATGGCAGAAGCTGCCATCCAAGTCGTTGAATGCCGGTAAAACTTTCCCTGTTTGTAAGCCGACAGGGTAAAGCGGCATTAACCCTTCGGTAATTTGTCTTAACATTTCAATACCGCACCAGAGTCACAACCTTTGGCATTTCGATTGCACTGCATTGTCCCGAATTGCGAGAGGGACATTCCGCATGTCGATCATGGGTGCGATGTATGCAGGGATTGCCGGCATGAAGGCGCAGGCCGCGGCCATCGCCAACATTGCCGACAACGTCGCGAATGCCAGCACGCCCGGCTACAAGGGCGTGGACACCAAGTTCCAGACCATGGTGACGAATTCCAGCGCGCAGGCGAACACGCATTCGCCGGGCGGTGTGATTGCCCAGGCCTACTTCGCCAATCAGGCGCAAGGTGCCATCACGCAGACGGGCTCTCCGACATCGGTGGCGATCTCGGGTGCGGGTTTTCTCGCGGTCTCGAAAGCCATCGGAATCAATCAGGCGACCGGCGAACCGGTTTTCGAGGCCACCGACTATTACACCCGCGTCGGCGATTTCACGCCGAATGCGCAGGGCTATCTGGTCAACTCTTCCGGCTATTACCTGCAGGCCTGGGCCATCGATCAGACCACCGGCGAAGTCGATACCTCGCGGTTGACCGAAGTGCAGGTCAGCGATCTGCTGGAGGCGCCAGTCCCCACCAGTCTGGTGGATTATTCCGCCAATCTGCCCTCTGAAGTGCTGGGCGCCAACGGCAGCCTGCCAGCCGAACTGCCGGCCAACTCGATCCAAGTTTATGACGCGCTGGGCAACGAACGGACGATCAGCCTGAACTGGACGCGGATCGGCACAGGTCAATGGACACTCGAAGTGGAGGCGCCCGGCAGCACGCCAGCGACACTGGGCCCCGCGACGGTGGAATTCGGCGGATCGCTCGGCCTGGGGCCGGTCACGGCCGGCACGATTTCCGCACTGGCCAGCGCCGGCGGCCTGACGGCCTCGCCGGCTGGCGTGAACAACGATGCATCTTTCAGCTTCAATCTGGATTTCGGTTCCGGCAGCCAGTCGCTCCGGCTCGATCTCGGCGCTTACGGCAACACCGCCGGCAGCACGCAATTCGCCAGCGAAACCCTGACGCTGAACGACTTTAAACAGAATGGCGTGCCGCAGGGCGATTTCAAAAGCATGGCAATCGATGAAAGCGGCGCGGTGGTGGTCACCTACGACAACGGCAATATCCGCAAGCTGTATCAGCTGCCGATTGCCACTTTCGCCAACCCTGACGAACTCGATCGCGTGGATGGCAATGCCTTCGTCGCCACGCCTGGTTCCGGCGCCGCGGTGCTGAAACGCCCTGGCGAGAGCGGTGCCGGCGATCTGGTCTCGGCCGCCATCGAGGGTTCCAACGTGGATATCGCCGCCGAATTCGCCAAGCTGATCGTGGCCCAGCGCATTTACTCGGCCAATGCGAGGATCATCACGGCCGCGGATGAACTGCTGCAGGAGGTCATCAATATCAGGCGTTAGCCGCAGCGCTCTGTTCCTCGGCGCGCAGGCTCTGGCTCAGGGCATCACAACTGCGGCTCCAGTCCGTCACCCAGTCGGGCAGGGCGGGCGACGCGGCCGGCAGGCGCATCGCAGCGAGGAAGTCGCCCGGTGCGATCGGTCCCTGTGGTCCCTTGAACAGGCCGCGGATCACCACAACGCCAAGCACACGGTCATGGCGCAGGAAGCGATGTTCCATGAAGGTCCATTTGTTGTCCCAGCCGAGCAGGCGGGTCTGAATCTCAAAACGCTCAAACAGTTTCAGGTCGCGGCGAAATTTCGCCAGGGAATCGCCGACGATGGGCAGGGCGCGCATGCGGAAGGCGGCCTTCGCCGCGCCGCTGCGCAGCACGAAATCCATGCGACCGACATCAGCCAGCGTCAGAAAACGGCCATTGTTCACATGGCCGTTGAAATCGAGATCGTTGGGCATGACGCTCATCGACAGCGTGCTGGAGTCGAGAATCGAAACCTGCCGTCGCCGCCAGACGGTCAGCAGCATCCAGATCAGCCGCAGCCACAAATTCATGATGCCCTCCGCTTTTTCGGCGGATTAAAGGCGGTTCCTGACGAATTGCAAGTTGGCGTAGGGGAAGTGTCTGCGCGCGATGGTGGTGGCATGCCCGGCGCTAAGTTCAAGGTTATCAATATGTAACTCTTCGGGCCAACCCCGATCCGCTACACCGGCAGCATGACTGCAGCCGTCATGTCATCTCTCCTGCCGCAGCGGAATGTCGCTGCCCTGCACGAGCATCTCGCGAAAGTGCAGTCGGCGCGGCTGGCTGAATTCATCCGTTATATGCTGCGCATCCATCCCGCTGACCGGCTCCCTTCGCGGCGTGATTTCGATCCGTTGGCTATTCCGCATTTGCTGCCGGGTGTGGTTCTGGTCACCGTCCATCGCGAGGATGCGCGCACGCGATTCAAGATGAAGGTGGTAGGGCAGGATGTGATCGATGCTTCGCCGGTCAGGATCGGGCAGCGCTATCTCGACGAGATTGTTGCCGAACTTCCCAATGCCACCGTCATCATCGATACGCGTCAGACCGTGCTTGATACCGGCCACGCCTATCTGCGTCAGGGGCCGCCCACCATGCCCTTCACCTTCAGGATGACGGTACTTGAATACGTGCATTGTCCGTTGGCCGAGGATGGGGAGACCATCGACCAGATCGTGTCGTTCTTCAGCTATCGCGGCCACAGGGGCGCGCCGAACGCACCGCTGCCTTAAGGCTGCTGCGAAGCGAACCGTGGCGTCACCTTATCAAGACGTAACTCTTTGATGCCCCGATGATGCTTTATAACCGCGAGCATGAAAGCGGCTCCGAAATCCCTTGTCCTGGCCCAGCGCAACATCGCAACGTTGCAGGATTTCCTGTCGAAAGTGCAGCAGGCGGGTGTTGCACAATTCATTCATTACCTGCTGTCGATCCATCCCGCCGACCGGCTGCCCGCGCGCAGGGATTTTGACCCGCTTGCCGTCCCGGGCCTGCTGTCGGGCATTGCATTGGCGACGGTCGAGCGTGAGAGCGAGACAGTTCGCCTGCGCATGAAGGTGGTTGGGCAGGACCTCGTCGATGCTTCGCCGGTAAAGCTGACGCATCGCTATATCGATGACATCGTACTCGATCTGCCGGGTTCGGATATCATCCTGCGCAGCCGGCTGCATGTGGTCGAAACCGGTTGCGCCTATCTGCGCAAGGGTGCGCCGTCGATGCCCTTTACTTACCGGATGACGGCGCTGGAATATGTGCATTGCCCGCTGTCTGACGATGGTGAGACGGTCGACCAGATCCTGTCATTTTTCAGCTACAGGCGGATCTCCGCGGGCGGATCCCTCTAGGCCGCTGCGCTGCCTGTAGTCAGGCACGGTCTTCGCCGTTAGGCTGTGGAGATCCCTTCCTGACGGCAGATGCAGACCATGACCGATCATCGGCTTGAGCCGACTCCCGAAACCATTCACTGGGGCTTCTTCGATGCGACGCTGAAGCCCGCGCTCAGCGTGGCTTCGGGCAGCAGTGTCACCATCCGCACGGTCTCCGGTGGCGCCGACATCCTGCCGCCTGAGAGCAGCGGTCTGGCCGTACTGCCCGAGCATCGCCGCATCGTTGAGACGCTGAAGCCGGTGCTGCCTGGCCATATCCTCACCGGCCCCGTGGCCATCGAAGGTGCAGAACCAGGCGATGTGCTCGAGGTGCGGATCGATGATGTGCGGCTGATCCAGGACTGGGGCTGGAATGCCAACCGTCCACTGCGCGGGTCGCTGCCGCATCGCTTTCCCGAGCAGCGCATCCTGCAGATCCCGATCAACCGCAATGCCATGACGGCGGCCTGCCCCTGGGGCACAACGATGCCGTTGCGGCCCTTCTTCGGCGTGATGGGCGTGGCGCCGCCGCCGAATTACGGTCGCGTTTCCACCATTGAGCCGCGCGAATACGGCGGCAACATCGACAATCGCGAACTGATCCCCGGCACGGTGCTGTATCTGCCGGTCTTCGTGCCCGGCGCGCTGTTCTCAACCGGCGATGGCCATGCCTGCCAGGGCGACGGCGAGGTGAACCTGACGGCGCTGGAAACCGCGCTGGAAGGTGACTTTACCTTTGTGCTGCATAAGGGGCGCAGGCTGCCGCGTCCGCGCGCGGTGACGCCGACGCATCTGATCACCATGGCCTTCGACCCCGATCTGGACGATGCCGCCACGCGCGCCCTCGAAGACATGATCGACGCGATGGTCAGTATCGCCGGCATGGCCGCCAACGATGCGTATGCGCTCTGCAGCCTGGGCTGTGACCTGCGTATCACCCAGTTGGTCGATGGCAACAAGGGCGTGCATGCCATGCTGCCTTTCGATCTGTTGCCGCGGGTGAAGCAGGAGAGTATCGCGGGCTTCTAGGCGTTATCGGAAGGCGGGGACCCAAGTTTTCCGCCCTCCATTTATTGCGAATAGTTCGCATGTGCAGTATGGTCGCCGGCAGCGTAAACCGAGCGAGCCATTTGCCGTGTCCGGCAGGAATCTGAAGCAGCTGTTTCTGAGCTACCGGACGGAGATCCAGACTTATCTGGTGAAGCAGCTCCGCGATTCCGACCTGGCCGCCGACCTGACCCAGGAGACCTTCCTGCGTTATGCCCAGCAGCCGGCCAATGCGGCCATCCTGCAGGAACGCGCCTATCTGTATCGCACGGCCCGCAATCTCGCGATCGATCACCTGCGCGCCCGGCAGCGTCAGCAGACGACAAGTACTCCGAGCGAGGTGCTGGCTGGCATCGCCGAGGACCGGCCGTCGCTGGAAGATGCCACGGATGCGAAGGAGCGCCTGTCCTTGCTGCAGGGCATCGTCGAGGAACTACCACTGCGCACGCGTCAGATCCTGATCCTGATCCGGATCGAGGGAAAATCCTATGCCGAAACCGCCGCGATGATGCAACTGTCGATCAGCGCGGTGCAGAAGCATATGAATTTCGCCATCCGGTATATGGCGAGCCGCTTGCGCAGATAAAAATTTTTCCGAGCGGCGGCAGAATCGGTCGCCTCGTTCGTCATATAAGCAGCAAGACAGAATTCCAGCCGGGGAAGAAGTGGGCGTTCAGTGACCAGCGACGACCAGCAGCGTGGCAGGATCGAGAGTGAGGCAACCGACTGGCTGGTCCTGCAGACCGCCGGGCGACTGGATCCGTCTGCCCAATCTGCTTTCGACGGTTGGATCGGGCGCAGCACGCAGCATCGTGCCGTCTATGACGAAATGCGGAATGCCTGGGACAGCCTCGCCGTGCTGCAGGGCCATCCCGGCGATCTGCTGCGCCATACCGCAGCTCTGCATCACAGGGCGGGAATTGCGCGGCGGCCTCTCAGGCTGACCTCTGCCGTCACTGCGCTGGCGGCCAGCCTTCTGCTGATTGTGCTGGGGGCTTTTCTCTGGTTTGGCGATCTCGCCACGCTGTTGCTCGCCGACCATCGCAGCGCGCCCGGCGAAATCCGGTCCATATCCCTGGCCGACGGCAGCCACGTCGATCTGGGGCCCGTCAGTGCAATCAGAGTGCAGTTCAGTGCGACCGAGCGGCGTATCGAGCTGCTCAATGGCAGTGCCTATTTTCATGCGGTGCCGCAGGCCGTTGCCGGCGGGCGGCCCTTCATTGTCGAGACCGGCAGGGTGTCGGCGCGCGCGCTGGGCACGCGCTTTGCCGTCGAACGTCTGGCGGATCGCGATACGGTGGCCGTGGCGGAGCATGCTGTGGCAGTGACGCTGCGGGGCCTGGATCGTGCAGAGCCGACGGTGCTGACGCCGGGACAGACGATGCGCTACCAACACGGCGCCGCGCAGGGCGTGGTCGGCAGTATCGATCCGCGCGAGATCGCCGCCTGGCGCTCGGGCAATCTCGTCTTCTACCAGGCTCCGCTGGGCGAGGTGGTGGCTGAACTCAACCGCTATCGCCGCAGCCGTATCGTGATTCTGGAGAATGACCTGGCGGCGCGGATCGTCTCCGGGGTCGTGCGCGGCGACGACCCGGATGCTGCCCTCAGAGTCGTGACGGATGAATTGCGGGTCCGCAAGACCGAACTGCCATTCCTTGTGGTAATTCACAAATAAATCAAAGTCTTACGGGATTTCGTAATTTTCCTGGCGGGAAATTTATCAAAACCTCCGGGTGCCTCGTCCTACTGGCAAGGTTCGCAAGTGATAGGCATTTGCAGCCGCGTACGAGCACTTTCAGGGGGAATTCCAGGTATGAACGTGACATTGGCCGCGCAACGGGTCGGTGCAGGCGAGGATCGCCATTTGGTTGGGCGCAGCCTGAGTGGTTTGGCGCCTGTGTTGATGATCGGCGCAGCCATCGCGGTGGCACCCGCGGCATTCGCGCAGACCGCGGCGCCGGCCCAGGCCACCGCGCAGCAGCGCATCGCCTTCGATATTCCCGCACAGGATCTCAGCCGCGCGGTGCTGGCGCTGGCCAACCGCGCCTCTTTGCAGATTTTGTTCGATGGCGCGCAGCTGCAGAGCCTGCGCAGTGCGCCGGTCAGCGGCAGCATGAGCGCACAGGATGCGCTGGCCCGCATGCTGGAAGGCACGGGCATGACCTATCGTTTCACCGGTCCCAACACGGTGCGCCTGGTGGAGTTGCCGAAGAACAGCAGTGGCGCCGCCGTGCTGCCGCCGCTGACTGTTGAAGGGCAGGGCGGCGCAGAATCGGCTTACGGTCCGGTCGACGGCTATGTGGCGACACGCTCGGCCACCGGCACCAAGACCGATACGCCGCTGATCGAAACGCCGCAGTCGATCTCGGTGATTCCACGTCAGCAGATCGAAGACCAGAATGCGCAGACCCTGAATCAGATTCTGCGCTACACCGCCGGCGTGACGCCGGAGACGCGCGGCGCGGTCGCCACGCGCTACGATATGTTCACCATCCGCGGTTTCGATGCGCAGCGCTACTGGAACGGCCTGAAACAGCAGGGCCTGTATTATATCGAACCGCAGCTCGATCCGTATCTGATGGAGCGCGTCGAGGTGCTGAAGGGCCCGAGCTCGACGCTCTATGGTCAAGCGCCGGCCGGCGGTATCGCCAACCAGGTCAGCAAGCGCCCGAGCGAGACGGCGCTGAATGAAGTGGGTATCGAGGGCGGTAGCAACAACCATGTCCGCGTGACCGGCGATTTTTCCGGCAAGATCGATCCGGAGGGCAAGCTGCTGTATCGCTTCACCGGTGTCGGCATCAGTGAAGACGGCCAGATCAACATGACGGAAAACGAGCGGATCGCGATCGCGCCTTCCGTCACCTGGCGCCCGGATGTCGATACCAGTCTCACGCTGCTCGGTCTGGTGCAGAGCGATCCGAAAGGCAATTCATATGGCGGCATTCCGCCGCAGGGTACCGTGCTGCCCAGTCAGTTCGGCACCATCCCGGTCGACTTCTACGATGGCGATCCGAATTACGAAAAGATGGTGCGTCAGCAGCAGGCGCTGGGTTACGAATTCGACAAGCGCCTCAGTGATGTCTGGAGCTTCCGCTCGAACGGCCGCGTACACCACACCACGATGGCGTATGACAGCATCTACGCCGATGGCATGCGGGCAGATGGCATCAACCTCAAGCGCGGCACCGCCAGTTCGCGTGAGAGCCTGATGACCTATGCCATCGACAACCAGGTTGAAACGCGCTTCGACACCGGACCTGTCAACCATACGATGGTCACCGGCTTCGACTACCAGCATCTCAACGGGAGCTATGCCACCGGTTTTGGCAGCGCGCCGGATCTGAATGTGTGGAATCCGGTTTACTATCAGGCGATCACGGCGCCGGCGCGCAGCCGCAAGGAAAGCCGGGCCGAGCAGGTTGGCGTCTACACGCAGGACCAGATGCGCCTGGGCGGCTTCACGCTCACACTCGGTCTGCGCCACGATGACTCGCAGATCGACACCACGGATGAGACGGGCAAGGTCGTCAAACAGGACGACAGCGCCTGGACCGGAAAAGCCGGCCTGATGTACAACTTCGCCAACGGCATGGCGCCCTATGTCAGCTATTCCGAGGCCTTCACGCCGCAGGGCGGCACCACCTTTGCCGGCGCGCCATTCAAGCCGGAAGAGGCCAAGCAGTATGAGGTCGGCCTGAAGTATCAGCCGCCCGGTACGCGCAGCCTGTATACGCTCGCGGTTTTCGACCTGACCCGTACGAATGTGAAGTCTGCCGACCCGGCGCATGCCTTCTATTCGCTGCAGACCGGCGAGGTGAAGTCACGCGGTCTGGAAGCAGAGGCCCGCTTCGGCGTGACCGAACAGCTCGATCTGATCGGCGCCTATACGCTGCTGGATACCGAAGTGACCAAGGATACCGAGAACCAGGGCAACCGTCTGGCCGCGGTGCCGGAGCACCAGGCCTCGGCCTGGGCCGTGTATCGCATGCCCGCCGGTACGTATAAGGGCCTCAGCCTTGGCGCCGGCGTGCGCTATACCGGTGAAACGGTGAACACCTCGAACAAGATCAGCGTTTCGCCCGTGACGCTGGTTGATGCGATGGTGAGCTACGATCTCGGCGCGCTATCGAACAACTTCGCCGGCATGGAATTGACGCTGAACGCGAAGAATCTGTTCGACACCACCTATGTCGCCTCCTGCTATTACGGCGACAGCTGGTGCGCTTATGGCTATGAGCGCACGATTACCGCCGGCCTGCGCTATCGCTGGTAACGGCCAGATTCCCTGCCGCTCTCATCGGCGGCAGGGAATTTTCCCGGTTTCGCTGCGCTTTTCATGGCCTCCGGGCGGCATAAATTCGCCACAGTAAAGCGCGAAGCTGACTTTACTGATGATTGCAGCTGAGCCGTGCGGCATGCACGGGGGGAAGCAAGGTCGCATGGCCCTTTCAGTGCGGGGTATCGCTTCGCGATTCCGCGTCAAGGAGGACCGCCATGGCCCATGTCACGCAGGATCATTCACCGAACCATCGCCCGACGCCGGCAACCGCTCGCAGTTGGGAGATGCGGCGCTGGCAGGACTGGTCGAATATGCTCTTCGGCCTGCTTCTCGCCGTGTCGCCCTGGCTGCTGGGATTCACCGGACTTGAAGGCGCGACGCTGAATGCCGTGATCATCGGCGGCTTGATCTGCGCGCTGTCGGCACTGGCGCTCACGCTGCTGGATCGCTGGGAAGCCTATATCAGCGGTCTGCTCGGCCTCTGGGCGATGCTGTCGCCCTGGCTAATCGGATTCACGGCCTACGACACCGCGATGCTGGCGCATGTCGGACTCGGTGCGCTGGTCATCGTCGTGGCGGCGCATGACGTGTGGCAAAGCGGTGCGGCTGACGCCCGTTCACACTGACCTGAAAAAAAACGGCCCGGGATATCTCCCGGGCCGCTGATCTTCACCCCAACTCGGTGCTGTCTACTGGCAGGCCAATTTTACTGACAGGACAGGCACTCGTCGTAATCGACCGCCTCGCGCGGACCGCCCGAAGCCGCGACAGCGGCCATGGCGGCGAGCGGCAGTTCCGGCTCGAGCTGCGGCACGCCCATGGGACGCTCGCCTTCGTTGATCTTGCCGTTCAGCGGTATAGAGACCACGTTGGTCGTCGCCTTTTCGGCCACGCCCTTGCCCGACACCGTCTCGGCGCGCTGGATCGACAGCGAGCGGCAGTAGTAGAGGCTCTTCACGCCCTTCTTCCAGGCCTGGAAATGGATCTGATGCAGATCGCGCTTATGCACGTTGGCCGGCAGGAAGATGTTCAGGCTCTGCGCCT
>VFQQ010002503.1_pt1 | contig 20398 bp, 20 predicted proteins | sample 3512341 | NCBI WGS metagenome assembly VFQQ01 (sample SAMN10412373, study PRJNA504923) | tailings metagenome | isolation source: Relicate 2 Philex TSF1 revegetated site | place: Philippines: Tuba, Benguet | collected 2017-08-29 | reverse complement strand
CGATAACTGTATGACTGCCGTGATCAACTCGTACCTCTGATACACGCCAAGGCGCTTGCAGGCCAAACAACGTCTGATAAAGTTCGGTATCTTTCATCCGTCAAACTACAAACTTCTCCACTATCTTTGGCGAAGACCCTGAAAACGTTTGGTCTCTCGGTCTCTCGGTCTCTCGGTCTCTCGGTCTCTCGGTCTCTCGGTCTCTCGGTCGCACGTAAGAGTTCGCCGAATCTCGCACGATGGTACCATCGTGTCTGGGGTGTAGCACTATTTTTGATGTTTACAGTTGCACTACACGACGCTATGGCGTCGAGGTACACATTAGCCGCCACAACCAATACCATTGTTGGGCTGGCAACGCCGGTTTCGTACCTTAGTGATAGCTGCAATATCCCCTCGATTGTTGATGACGACAGCGTCTTTTGCGGCTGTCCTCCAGGATCAAGTCCTGAGTCTAAGATCATTCAATACTGCGACCCTGCCGACCCAACCGGTGACCCCAAGCATTTTAGGGTGAACTACTGCATCGTTCGGTACCCGGATGACACCCCTGCGCAGATTTTTAACGATGGTTGGAGGTGTGTGGTTGACACGGCTGTCGCCAAAATCGCCTTCAATGGTTGGGTCAAGATTACCGGCTTCTGTAGCAACGACCCAAATTTTACCCTGGATTCGATGCAGAAGTATTTGTTTTGTGCACTGGATATGTGCAGAAACAATTTTTTCTTTCCTTTCGGCGTTTCGAACTACACTGGTTGGACGCTGACAAGATCCTGTTTGGCCATGTCAATCCCAAAGTGCTGGGAAGTGCGACCGCCGCATCCTACAAATGGGACTTGTTATGTAACATGTGACGCGGAGCAGTGTTGTGACTATTGGTTACAAGCTGACCGAGAAGGGGGTACTTGCATTATGCAAATGATACGGTATTGCACCACAGAACAAACCACTTGTCCCGTGGAGAATCCAAGTACAGGTTATCCTTGTGTTCGACTGGAGTGCTTTGACCCGTGTGAGACTCCGTGGAATTGCTGCCTACGATGATGAAAAAGCACATTCGTATGTCCGGTTTGTTGTTTCTTCTTGTGCTTGTCGTTTCTGTCCTGCCAACAAAGTCGCAGCAATGGCAGCCATATCCGCTACCGGCAAATGCAGATCTTCCGGCTGCACCACGCGATCGGGGTGATAGATTCATCATCGGAGAAAAGCAGAACGGGTGCAGAATAGGCGATCGTATTATCTATGCACTGCTCCGACCGATGTACTATGACGTTCGCACGGGGTTGTTAGACACGTTGCCAACGCCATCTCCCTATTCGTGGTCAACCTTCATTGGAGAGTTCGGGTTTTCAACATCGTCTGGCACGGTGATGCTCTCAGGACGTTCCGTTCATGGAAGACCTGTGTTTTGCCTCGACCCAGACTTTACTTCTTGGACATTTAGAACCGATTCGCTGGCTTCAGCATTGGTTTCTCATGGATGGTCTCATACCCCCCGCGGAGATTGGTTTGCACCTCCATGCAACGGTGACAGGGTCTTTCTGCCAGATTCTGTTCATACGCTAAACCACCATGGGATTGACAAGGTAAACAGCAACACGATTGCTTATCGTTTTGCAGACTTCGCGCTGCAAACATCGGATACCGGTAAGACGTGGCATCATGTAGATATTCGAGGAGGCATTGGACTTAACTATCGCTATGCGAGCAATGGTATGGTGTATTCCCATAGCAGATATAAGCGACTTGAAGACCCTGCATGGACGAGCGTGCCAATATTCCGAACATCGGCAGGCGATAGTCTTGGCATTCCAACAGGTCACGAGAGCAATATCTTCTTGCTTTGGGATAGCATCCCAATAATCGAAATTGCATCGCAGCCGAAGCGATTTGTTTATACGTTGGACCGCGGGTTGTCGTGGCAAGTATGGGAATCGGGTTTTTTACCCTATGACACGACGTTCTGCGCCAACGGAGACATGTTGTTTGGCAGGCTCCATCGACTGAAGAGAGGCTTGCCACTTCGCGTCGAAAAAATCAATTTGCCAATTTCCCTAACAGCCATTAATGAGCTAAGCCCCGGTGTCTTGATAGCTCAAAATAGTAACCGGCTGTATCTATCAGATGATGGTGGGAACACGTGGTACGATCACACGCATTTCCATCCCAGCATACCCACAGTCTCCAACGGCATTGCCGAAGTCAATTTTCATGGCGGTCGAAAGAACTACGTCATGTCTGGGTTGTTGCACGAAGAAGATCCCGCTTCAGGGCGGCTGTACGCGTTGCGCGCAATGTCCAGAGAAAGCTCGCTGTATGACTCAGTTTGGTACGACGTGAATGATTACAGCACCGACTACGGCGCTACGTGGACGAATACCGAGCTGCTCCTTCCACGCCCGTTCACGCGGCGCGAATTTCGATATGCAGTCCCAGATTTGCTTATCCTCACTAGTCGTGATCCCGCCGGGGGGGTAAGAAACTCCCTTGCGGAACGGCGGACGTTGCATCGATTTCGTGGCGAACGTCTTGATTCAAGTAGGATCGAAGGGTTCAACGTTCCTTTTGGCCGAATGGATTGGGTGCAAATGAGGGGTGCCGATACTGTTGATGTTGGCTTTCGTGGAATTTCTTGGAATTTGCCAGACGCCCGTGGAGATTCTGTTGTGCAAAGCGGGGGAATTGCTCGCTCCGTCGATGGTGGCCTAACGTATCGTAGGCATACAAACACTCACCCTTCCCTTACCATTACTAAGCCCGTACGTATTGGTTCTGTATCGCTAGCCTTTGCCGCCTATCTCTCCAATCCCAGTATTACGGAGTTCGTGGCTCTCGTGAATGATTGGATGGAGTTGGTACTATCGACGGATGACGGAAGTACGTGGACATCTATCCCTGGAACTCGGCAACGGTCTCCGGTGGGCGGGTCACGAATCGTGCAAACCGTAAACGGTACGATTGTAGCAATTTCAGGTGGGAACGGCCCATTTTACAGTACTGATGGTGGACGTACATTCGCACCTTTGAGCGTTGAATCGCTGCCGCTTACGGCTATCTCGAATATTGCAGTTTTTGGTGACAGCGTCCTTGCGCTTTCAGCGCTAGGTAATTATATTATTGATTTGAGTAACATCACGTCCGTCCCTCGCTCTGTGCGCCAACCGTCAGTTGTGGCACAAGTGTCAGTAGTGGATGATGCTGTGCTTGTAACTACGCCTGCTAATACTTCCGTGCGTTCTGTTACGGTGTTTGATGTGCTAGGGCGAGGCGTACGTTTAGACGGTAACAACATCGACCACAGACATTGGAAGTCCACCAGCGCCATTCCATGGCACTCTGGGGCAATGTTTGTACGTGTAGTCACAGATCAAGGAACATCAACGGCTCGACTCTTGCTGCCTTAGTGCATAGAACCCACCCTTTTGAGAAATGCGTTTTCTAGGGATGGAGTCGTTAACAGCTCCGGCCCTTTCGGGTCAATACCAGTTCACCAGTAAGCGAACTGGGCGGACGCCAACACATCATACGATTCCCGATCGGAGTTTGCATGCGTCAGGGAAAAGGATCGCGCTGCGCACAATCGAGGCGTGCTTCGCACGCCATGTGTGAAGAGAAACGAATGGGGAGGTGAAGAGCATTAATGGGGTGGGGGCGCCGCTCCCTCCCCCAAGGTGCCACCCCGAGCTGTCGGCGTTTTGCCGCGTTGTTGCGGCTGTCACCTCGTCACCTCGTCACCATAAGCGTTCTGGGCGTACGTCACCTCGTCACCATAAGCGTTCTGGGCGTACGTCACCTCGTCACCATAAGAGTTCTGGGCGGCTGTCACCTCGTCACCATAAGAGTTCTGGGCGGCTGTCACCTCGTCACCATAAGCGTTCTGGGCGGCTGTCACCTCGTCACCTAAGCGAACCGCCGATCTTCACTGCTTGACCCACGACGTCAATCCCACGCCGCTGCGCCACGCCCCTGCCAATGTTACCATAGGAAATCGCTGTTCAAAGGCAACAATGCGTTGTTGCAGTTTGTGGTAGTGCCCAACAGTCGGCTGTGGAATTCCCTCTTTCCACGCTACGTGATGCACAAGTTCCGCATTTGTTGCGGCAATGCCACAAACATCGCCAAGAGCGTGGAGCGCGGCTGCGATGGCTGCATCCCGCATTGTTGGGCGCACAAAAACAACGTGATGGTGCCAGTCGGTATAGAGCGCTGGGAAGGCCGTGGTTCGGTCCATTATACCCAGAACATCCGGATTCACATATCGTCCCATAAGAACGCCAAATGCCTTTAGAGGCCGACGTACCGCCGAAGGACGGCACAACACGTGTACCAAGGACAGCGAGGCATGCGGCAGGTTGGCCAGCGAATCTGCCAGGGACGCATCAAAGGTGAGCACAAGTCTAGCTGCCGCGGCGGGTGTGACGGCAAGAACTGCATTCGATGCTTCAATAGCCCGGCCACTAGCGCATTGAACAGTAACTTCGTTGCCATGCACATCTATTCCAACAACCGATTCAGAATACAGCATGTTGTTGTGCAAAGGGGCAGCGAGAGCCGTCGCAAGAATGTGCATACCACCACGAACGGCAGCGAGCCGACGTCTCTGGCGGGGCATCCGCATCAGAGCGATGATTGGACGTTGATAGGTGCGTAACGAGGCAGCAAACTGGCCAAAGACGGCGTCAAACGAAAGATTCTCAACATCGCCAGCATAGATTCCAGCCACGATGGGCCGAGCAATAGCGTCGACGGCCGCGCTACCGATTACCGCATGTACGGCATCTGCTATCGAGGGGTCGTTGCCAAGCCGAATGCGTCGTAGCAAGCGGAACGGCAGCGCCAAGCGGGCGTGTACGGACAGAAGCGACGATGTAAACAATGTTGCAGGGTTCGACAGTCGGTGCAAACTGCCGTCATGATGGATGCAGCGTACGGCTGCCTGCGAATCACTCATCACGAAAGGAATGTCGATGCCCCATTCATGCAGATAGGCTTCGAGCGATGGTGTTAAGGCGATTGATTGGGCGGCATGGTCGAGGACAACGCCGTCGATAGTCGTGTTGGTGAGCACACCGCCAGCAGAAGGGCCTGACTCGATAAGCGTGACGTGATTGCCACGACTACGGACAAGATGGGCATGGCCAAGGCCGTGGAAGCCGGCACCAACAACGACAGTATGCTTCACGTTGTGGGCAGGTAATCGGCGATGACCGAGGAAAGAACGGTGGCCCACTCGTCGTCGTCATTTAGGCATGGAATGAGTGTAAAAGAGGTTCCGCCTGCCTCGAGGAACTGGTGTTTGACGCCCTCGCCGATTTCTTCGAGGGTTTCAAGGCAATCGGCCACGAATGCTGGGCACACAACTGCCAGTGAACGCACACCGCTTCGAGCAAGTTGAACCACGGTGTCGGCCGTGTACGGGTGTAACCAACGGTCGAGCCCCAACCGACTCTGGAACGTCGTTGTAACAGACGTTGGCGATACTCCCAAACCTTTGATGATGGCATTGGATGTTTCAAGACATTGGTGCCGGTAGCACGTGGCATGTGCAGCGCTGGCAATCGAGCAACAGTCGCCCGAGCGCATACAATGGATACCCGTGGGATCGGTCTTGCGGAGATGCCGTTCGGGCAGTCCATGATACGATAGAAGCACGTGGTCGACATCCGGAGGGAGGGCACGTTTGATACTACCTACCAAGCACGATTTATAGACTGGACTGTCGAAAAACGGCTCTACCATCCGGATGTGGAGTCCCCACTGCCGGTCACGATTGCAACGGTGGACCTCGTCCATAACTGTTTTTGTTGTGGACATAGCATACTGCGGATACAACGGTACGACAACAACATCCGAGCACGACGCCAGCACCAGTTGTTCAAGTCCGTTCTGGATGGATGGTTGACCATATCTCATTGCGACGGCAACCGGGTTGGCTACTGTCGCCCTCACCTTCTTGGCGAGACGCTGTGTTATCACAACGAGTGGTGAGCCTTCGGGCCACCAAATGGAGGCATAGGCAGCGGCGGACTTCTTGGGGCGAACTCGTAGAATGATGCCATCGACGATGGCAGAGCGAAGAAGCGACGGATAGTCGATAACGTTTGGATCGTGAAGAAACTCGTCGAGGTATCGACGCACGTCGTCAACGGCCGGTGATACGGGCGACCCAAGGTTTACGAGGAGGATTCCGGTCATAGCGAGGTATCATGGAGTATCGGCTTCACGAGTTGCTTTGGAGTAACACCAAAACGTTTTTTGAACGCCGCGATAAAGTGACTCGCATTGGCGTAGCCCACAGCGTAGGCCACTTCATTTACCTTCAAGCCGCCTGTTTGCAGCATGTGCATGGCACGTGCCATGCGATGGTCTGTAAGGAAGGCATAGATGGGGGCGCCGTAAATGCGTTTGAAACCAGCCTTGAGTTGTGCCTCGTTCATGCCGACGATTCGTGCAAGCTCGGGAATCGATGGGGGCTCTCCCATTCGTTGCAGAACAACATCCTTGGCGTGGCGTATTCGTGCAACGTTTGCTTCGTCTCTTAGGAAGGGACATGCTGCGTACATATCCTCTTCGGCAGGTGAACGAACGAACTCAAAGACAGACTCGTAGCCCTTGGCAAGCAAGAGAAGGTCGTGAGCTGTCACTGGCCCACTCGCATCAAACATGGCATCGATAACGATGGACAGCGCCACATGAATAGGCCGCTCTGCCCTGTAGGCCTTCTCGGAAGCTTCGCCACTAAGGAAAGGCAACACGTTGGTGCCCAGCACTAAGCGGTGAAGGACACTTAGGGGAAGAAAGACTGCCGCCATCTTGGAATCAGGGCCAAGCTGCCATTCGATAGCAACCGGCCTGTGGGGGTCGTAAAGAAGTGTGCACGTATCGGGCTGTATGGCACGTTGGTAACGTCCGCCCGAAAAACTCAGCGTAACGGTACCCGACAGGCAATAGATAAACTGCACGAGTGCAGAATCAATCGTCTCAGCGAAGGCGATGGGCTCGGCGTCACTCACGGCGGTCACGACGTGCAAATCCGAGTCGAAGGCGTGGCGAAAGCGGTTGTCGTTCCGTGGATGCGCGGCTCGAGCAGCCGCGAATAAGTCAATGGACATTGCGCGAAACTACTGTCTGCAAGCATGTACGTTGTAGCGATTGCCGTTGTTCGGTACTAATGTTCCCGTTGTCGATATCGAGTTGCCCCGAGGTTGCATGAAAGTTCCCGCTAGCGTTACGAGGCCTGCGACGGCCATGATTAGTTTTGCGGCCAATGAATCAAGACCCGTGGTCACACCTCTCGTGTTTGTCAATTGACAGCGACGATGCACACGTTGCTGAGCGTGGCCAATGGGCGCTAGCGGACGACGAGCAGAGAGTAGTGTTGGAGAGACTCCGTGACTGTGGTATTCCGTCGATTATCCTTGTAACCTGCAATCGTACGGAATTGTATGCTGAAACATCAGATACGAATCTGCTGGTTTCGGTTCTCGAAGATGTGCGCACGCTTGATACAGGCGAGTTGAAGGTGCCATTGCGTCGAACCGATGGCCTTGGTGCTGCTCGCCGCCTCTTCGAGGTAGCTTGTGGCATTCGTAGTTTGGTGACTGGTGATTCCGAAATTCTTGGCCAATTGCGCGAGTCGGCGGTACAATCTGCCGAGTTCATGAGTCCGATGCTCGACAGGCTTGTTCGCAGTGCGCGTCACGCCGGACGAAGAGCGCGCAGCGAGACGGGGATTTCGCGTGGACTTTCGTCGGTTTCTGCAGCGGCCTGCCATGTCGTTCACGAGCGGCGCCCTCAAGCACGACGCATCGTCGTGGTTGGTGCTGGCCGCACTGCGCGATCAATGCTTGCCAACATTCGTGCATCAATGCTGCATGCCGTCTGTATTGTCGTGAACCGAACGTTCGATCGTGGATGCGAGCTTGCTCAAGATTTCACCTGTGTGGCGCAGCCGTGGCATGAACTTCCAGGGCTCTTGGCATCGGCCGATGTTGTCCTTTGTGCAATCAATTCCCCAGAACCCGTGGTGAATGCTGCGCTGTGCACCGAAGCATCGCTTGTGGTTGACGTATCAATGCCAAGGGTAACCTTCGGATCCGGACCGTCCGTTGTTACGCTTGATGACCTGAGTCATATCACGGCCGCCTGTAGAAGTACGCGCAAATCGTCGATTGCAGACGTCCAATTGATTATTGACGACGAGATTCGGGAACTTGAACGCTGGATGATTGCTCGTTCCATCCAGCCCATGATAGCCGAGATTTCTTCGATGTTATGCGATGTATCTCCTGAACTAGCCAGCGAGAGCAGCCAGCAGGGACTGCGACGGAGACTGTATGCCTATCTCGACCAGCAAGGCAGACAGACCGTCAATCACCTGGGTATCATACGCGATGTCCTAGCGGCTGGCAAAGGACGGCGATGATTCGTATTGGCACGCGGACGAGTGCGCTGGCCATGTGGCAAGCACATACGGTGGCAGGTCGCATTGCGGAGGTAGGGTTGGCATCCGATATTGTCGGCATTCAAAGTATGGGTGACGTCCACGCAGACAAGCCCATCATCGCAATGGGTGAGTATGGCGTGTTTACCAAGGTACTCGACGAAGCCGTCATCAATCATCGCGTTGATTGCGCCGTGCACTCACTCAAGGACGTACCAACGCAGCTCGCTAAGGGCCTCGTTCTTGCCGCTGTCCTTAAGCGTGGGCCCGAATGCGACGTGCTCGTCTGTGCCAGCGAAGCGGCCGCCAGTAGATGCCATACCGAAGCAGCGAACGTTGCCACGTCCAGCCGTCGCCGCATGGCTCAATGGCTACGACACAACCCGCGAGCCGTCATGCAGTCGCTCCGTGGTAACGTGCCCACAAGGGTAGAGCGTGCTGTGACGGGAGCGGTGGACGGCATCATCATCGCCAAGGCCGGTCTGCATCGACTCGGTATCGACGCGCCCTACGTTGAAGAACTCCCTTGGATGGTTCCTGCCCCGGCACAGGGTGCAGTGGCGGTTGTTATGCGCGACGATCATCCGCTGCTAACACGTCTTGCTTCGTTCGACCATCGAGAAACGCGGATTTGCGTCGACGCCGAGCGCTCCATTCTTGCACAACTTGGTGCTGGCTGTAGCGCTCCCTTGGGAGCTCACGCTTGGATTCAGTCCGACACGTTGCATATCGAGATTGTTGTTCTGTCGCTTGACGGACAGCGCCTTGTACAAACAACGCAGTCGGTACATCGTTCGCAGGGCATGGCGCAGGCCGTTGATGATGTGCTTGCAGCCGCTCGTTCACTTGGTGCCGAAGCCATTCTCCTAGAGTCGCGCAATGGTGCCTAAGGTTCGGCTTGCGATCACCAAGCAGTTGAGCAATGACGTGCTTACGCCGTTGCTGGCGGTTGCCGAGGTCGGCTACGTTCCGTGTGTTCAAACCGTCGCTGTTATTAGTGACGCCAATCAGCTATGTTCAATGATCGAGGGCAAATCGTTGATTCTTACGAGTGGTACAGCGCTTGACGTACTGCTTAACCTTCTCCCCGATGCGTCGGCACGCTGTGCTGTTGTTGGCGAGTCAACCGCCGTACGGTGTACCGCTGCAGGATTTCAGGTTGATGCGGTAGCACCGAATATCGAAGGGCTATGCTCACGAATACGTTCCATGCAACCAACGTCCTGGTTGCATCTTCATGGATCGCTCAGCCCGCCACTGCCAATTTCGGCTGAGCGCGTACTCGTCTATCGCACCGAGCATCTTCATCCCTTTGTTAGTGAGTCACTCGATGGGACGCTTGCCTTTAGCCCAAGTGCGATACACAGCTTGCTTACGAACAACAGTCCCGAGTCTCTCGGAATCGTTTGGCCATTTGGTCCCACCACAGCATCTGCCGCACGTGCGTGCGGCCTGAACCATGTCTATACAGGAGTCCATGACAACGTCACCCATTTCATCGCCGCCGTTGCCTTCCACCTTGGTGCCGCCACAGAACACTCGCCTCCTTAATGCGCTTACAGGGAAGCCGGTTGACCGTTTGCCCGTGTGGATGATGCGGCAGGCAGGGCGTTATCTTCCCGAGTATCGCCATCTGCAAGATCAATATCCATTTTTCGAGCGTGTGCAGACGCCGGACTTGGCGGCTGCGATTACGATACAGCCCATTGAACGATTCTCGCCGGATGCTGCAATCCTTTTTAGCGACATCTTGGTGGTGCCACAAGCCCTGGGTCTGGAGGTTCGCATGGAACCCGGCCGGGGTCCGCAATTGCCCATCACAATCGGCTGCGCAGATGACATACGGCGGCTTGCGCCTGACGGTGCGGCCGATCGCCTCGCCTACGTGTATCGCGCAATCGAGCGATCGCTGGAACTCTTGCGTGGCCGTGTGCCCCTGCTTGGCTTTGCCGGTGCCCCTTTCACAATTCTTTGCTACATGGTTGAGGGTGGTGGAAGTAAGGAGTTTACGGCCACGCGACGTATGCTGATGCGCATGCCTGATGTTGCCAAGGCGGCATTGGACATTATCACAGACGTTACCATTGAATATCTCCGGCGTCAGATTGCCTCTGGTGTGCATGCCGTCCAACTTTTCGACTCATGGGGTGGTGTGTTGGGGCCTGACGATTTCGCGCAGTGGTCTTTACCGTACATACGACGTATCGTTGATGCCATTCGCCCTCTAGCACCCATCATTGTCTTTGCGAAAGGGGCAACGTCATCGCTTGCCGACTTATCTGGGCTGCACCCACAGGGGCTAGGGATAGACTGGACTGTGCGGCCCGACGTTGCCAGGGCCATGGTAGGCGAATCGGTGACCCTGCAGGGCAACTTGGATCCGCATGTGTTGTTTGCGCCCGATGATGTAATTCGGCAGCGTACCACGAAGATGCTTGACTCCCTGGGCTGCCACCGAACGATTGTCAACCTCGGTCACGGCATACAGCCAGGCACGCCAATCTCGGGCGTGGAGACCTTCTTTCAAACTGTGCGGGAGTATCAGTGCAAACCATAATGGTGGAACAGTTCGCTTGCGAGGTGCGCCGGCTTCAGGATGATGTGTGTGTAGCTCTCGAGCGCGCCGACGGTGGAGCGCAGTTTGCCGAAGATCGATGGAGTCGCGACGGCGGCGGCGGCGGCATAACGCGCATTATTCGAGGAGGTAACGTCTTTGAACAGGGTGGCGTAAACACAAGTGAAGTGTGGGGCACTCTACCTGACGTGATGCGTGCGCGCTTTGGTGTTGACGGTGCTGCGTTCCACGCCGCCGGCGTCAGCATAGTTATTCATCCACGGAATCCCCATGTTCCAACCATGCATGCGAACGTGAGAATGTTTGCCGTCACGGACGAGCACGGTAGCGTTGTTGACCGCTGGTATGGTGGCGGCTGCGATCTAACACCGTACTACCTAGTAGAAGAGGATGTTGTGGCATTTCATCGAACACTCGAGCAGACGTGTTTCCAGCATGATGCGACCTTCTATGATAGGTTTAAAGCAGAGTGCGATGCGTACTTCGTGAATCGCCATCGCGGTGGAGAGCCACGTGGCGTGGGAGGGATCTTTTTCGACTACCTGCGCTGGGATGCACACGCATTTACGCTCGATGTAGGAAGGACCATCGCGCCGGCCTATGTCCCCATTGTGGAACGACGCAAGGACACTCCGTGGACAACCGAGCAAGAGCGATGGCAGGAGCTGCGACGCGGCCGATACGTAGAGTTCAACCTGCTGTACGATCGTGGTACACTGTTTGGATTGCAAACGAACGGACGTACGGAATCGATTCTGATGAGCTTGCCACCGCGCGCTCGTTGGGAATACATGGCTGCACCAGTGCCCGGCAGCGAGGAGGAGCGTTTGGTACAGGCATTGCGGCCACGAGACTGGTTGGGACGCGGAGTGCAAGCATGAAACTACCACAGAGACCACGAAGACTGCGCTCAACAAGTGCGCTGCGCGACATGATGCGCGAGACCACCTTGCGCCCTGAGAACTTGATGTTACCCCTCTTCGCCGAGGAAGGGAGCGGCGTGCGTGTGGCCGTTGACACTATGCCACACGTAGAGCGCCAAAGTATCGACGTCCTCGTCGATACCGCCCGTCGTGCCCAAGATGCCGGACTCTGTGGCGTGCTTTTGTTTGCGTCTGTTGATGCATCGTTGAAGGACAACACCGGTGCTGCCGCCTGCGACCCAGAGGGCTTGTTGCCGCGCGCCATCCATGCAGTCCGTGCGGCCTGTCCCGGCTTCACCATTGCGTCGGACGTAGCTCTTGATCCGTTCTCTGTGTATGGCCATGATGGTCTTGTTGAGGGGCAGACGATTGTTAACGACACTACGGTGGAGGTTCTTGCACGCATGAGTGCCGTGCACGCCAAGGCAGGATCAGGCATCGTGGCACCGTCGGACATGATGGACGGCAGAGTAGGCGAGATTCGTGGCGCTCTTGATGCGGCAGGACGCACCGACGTTTGCATCATGAGCTACACGGCAAAGTATGCATCGTGTCTGTATGGCCCATTCAGAGGCCTGTTGGATTCGGCGCCGGCGTTTGGCGACAAACGCACCTACCAGATGGATTCCGCCAACACCCGCGAGGCATTACGCGAAGCAGCACTCGACATAGCAGAAGGTGCAGACATTTTATTGGTAAAACCCGCTGGGTGGTACATGGACATCATTGCTCGATTGTCGGCAGCGGCAGACAGGCCGGTGGCCGCCTATCAGGTAAGCGGAGAGTATGCGATGTTGTGGGCTGCTGCGCAGCGCGGATGCTTTGACTTTGACCGTGCACTCTTGGAGTCCACCTTATCGATTCGCCGTGCCGGTGCATCGTTGATTCTCACATACGGCGCTATGCGTTTGGCAGAGATATTATCATGAACACTATCCAATCGGAATTGTGGGCAAGCCGTGCTCGAAGCGTATCACCTGGTGGCGTTAACTCGCCTGTGCGGGCCTTTACAGCTGTTGGTGGTATGCCCATAACCTTTGCGACAGCCGAAGGGGCCTGGCTTGTAGATGTTGACGGCAACCGATACCTCGACCTCATCAACTCATGGGGCCCGATGATTCTTGGCCATCGTCATCCCGCCGTGGTGTCGGCCATCGAGCAACAACTCCATCGTGCTATGTCGTTCGGTGCCCCTTCGACGCTCGAGGTGGAGTTGGCAGAGCGCATGTGCAGCATTGTGCCTGGGCTGGAGCAAGTGCGTTTGGTAAGCTCGGGCACCGAGGCCTGCATGAGTGCTGTTCGCGTGGCGCGTGCGGCAACAGGTCGAGAGACGATCGTCAAGTTTGCCGGCTGTTACCATGGTCATGCCGATGCGTTTTTGATGTCAGCGGGGAGCGGAGCCCTGGCAAACGGCGTGCCCAGCTCGCCTGGTGTACCTGTAAGTGTTGTTGCCACCACCATCGTAATTCCGTTCAACGATATCGAGTCATTACAGTCTCTGTTTGATGACCGCGGTCACGAGATAGCAGCCGTTATTGTAGAGCCCATTGCGGGAAATATGGGTTGCGTACCAGCCGAGCCAGGGTTTTTGCCAACACTACGTGCGCTTTGCGATATGCATGGAACTGTACTCATTTTCGATGAGGTGATGACGGGTTTCAGACTTGCCTTGGGCGGCGCACAACAAACGACGGGCATACGTGCCGATCTCGTGACGTTTGGCAAGGTGTTAGGCGGTGGCATGCCACTGGCGGCATTTGGTGGAGCGAAAAACCTGATGAACATGGTGTCGCCAGCCGGCCCAGTGTACCAAGCCGGAACGCTAAGTGGTCATCCCGTTGCTGTTGCTGCCGGAATTGCAACACTCGATCTCTTGGCTAACGAGCCCGAAGTGTATAGCAATCTCGATGAAACCGCACGTGCCATTTGCCATCGTTTACATGCACGTGCAGAACAACATGGCATTCCGATAACCACCAATCAGTATGGCAGCATGCTCAGTGTCCACTTTACACAGGAGCGCGTAATCAATCTCGATTCGGCGATGCGTGCAGATGTTGGCAGGTTTCGGATCTTCTTTCACGGAATGCTCAACCAAGGCGTGTACCTTCCGCCGTCAGCATTTGAGTCGTGGTTTGTAAGCGCGGCAATCACCGGTGCCGAACTCGACCTCATCGATTCGGCCGTCGATACCGTCCTTTATGCAATGAGCGCTGACTAGTATAGCGACGCAGCATCGAGTCCCTGCTCTTGCAGGTAGCGCGCTACTACGTCGGCATAACCATGCGTTGTAAACACGCGCTCGGCGCCGGTGTCGGCAATGGTGTCGAGAATGCCGCGCCAATCAACGTGGTCGGACACGACAAACGCGGCGTCGTAGGCCGCTCTGCGCGACGCCAAGGCCATCCATCCGGATGCCGCAGCATGCGCCACGCCAAGGTTGGACGGCAGGAAGTCTAGCGTTTGCGCCGAAGACAGTATCAGTGCCCCTTTCAGCAGCGCAGCGGGAGTTGTAGGTAACAGCTCGCGCCACGTGGGTAGGGCATGTCCGGCACTGGCTAGCACGCTGTTCATGGCGTGGATGGAACCATGCGCAAGGATGGGACCTATCGAGGCGTCGACCATTCCCATGATGCGCTGGGCCTTGCCAAGGGCATATGCTTGCACAACACATGTATGACCTTGGCTTGCCTGTTGACGCCACCAGGCGTTGATGTCGGCGCTGATTGTGTCCACATTCGGCCATGCGTACAGCGGAAGCCCAAACGTGGTTTCGGTGACAAACGTATGGCACGGAACGGGCTCGAAGGCGGCTGCAAAGGGGTCGGGCTGACGCTTGTAGTCGCCACTAACCACCCACACTTCGCCGCGATATTCTACACGTACCTGGGCCGAGCCAATGATGTGGCCGGCGGGGTGCAGCGATACGTCCACGCCGTTGATAACACTGCGCTGGCCATAGCCAATGCCATGTACGTTGATGCCAGGTCCAAGACGATGCCGGAGAATCGGCGCGCAATCGCTGTGGCACACGTAGCTCTTCATACCACGTCGGGCATGATCGCTATGGCCGTGGGTAATTACGGCCCGGTCGACGGCCTGCGAAGGGTCGATGTAGAAGTCGCCGGCCTGACAGTACAGGCCACGTGGTGTTTGTAGCAGCAGCGGTGACGATTGGCGCATGAAGTGCTAGTTTACAACATGCCGCAGTTCTTTGCTATCACGCTTCTTGGATTTCTTTTTACGGTTGGTTGCGCTGGCACACAAGCGCAGCCACACGTGGTTGGTTTGGCCGTGTGCTCGCAGCGCGTTACGCTTGTTGCCGAGTCTAACGGTGCTATGTGGTTCGACAGTCTGGGCACTCGGCTCGACAGACGTCCAATCGTAATCGACAGCGGTGGTGCTGGCGAGCTTACCACTCTACGCAGTATCCGAGGCATTGGCATGGCTCACATTGCCGCCGTTGGCAGCACGGCACGCATGCCGTCGGTCCTTGCGATTTCGTCCGACAGTGGCCGCACGTTTCGGCTCGTTGTATTGCCGGACACAGTAGACGTAGAGGACGTAAGCCGAAGCGACGAGCCCTCGCGTTGGTGGTGTCTAACGGCACGTGGCGACGTCTGGTTTGTGGGCCGCCCCGAGGCAGGTGCCATACGTGCCGAGCGCCTGGCGCGTCCCGCCGGTGATCGGTTCCTTCGGCTTAGCATGGCCACGAACACGCTTGGTGCAGCGATTGTAAGCTCGGGCATGATTTTTACCGAAGATGGCTGGCGCAGTTTTAAGCGCAATCGCCTTCCAGCGGGTGTCGGTCCGACAGATGTTCAGTCGCTTGACGTTACACCAACATGTGCCGTAGTTTCGGCGCGCGACACCATCTACCACGCACCCATTCACGTACCGCGCTGGGCAGTGTATGACTCGCTCGTTGCTGCGCGCATGGCCGTTAGTCGCGCCGCATGTGTTGCCACCGACAGTTCAGGCATGGTTTACATCCTAGACAAGGAGTGCCACTCCGTGCGGCCGGCATTTCGGGCGGTGCCCCTTACCACACAAGGGTGGGAATTTGCGCCGGGAGTTGTGGTTGCGTGGCGCAATGGCAGGGTAGAGCGGCATGGACCTAATGCAGGTGGGCCTGCAACCAAGCGCTAACTGGGTACCGAACAACGGAAGTGGCCGTCGACTCCATGGTCATCAACGGCCACCTCTCGATTCTGCCGGCTGCCTCCAGCAGACGTTATGTAAGCGCGGTCTGTTCGGTGTCTTCGTCTACACTTAGCACATGTTCGTTGGCTAGAACATCCAACAAGTCGTGACCAGTAATTGTCCCATGCCAAATGTTGTCGAGTCCCTCATACTCCTCAAGCAAGGTGATATGGGGCACCGACGCACTTTCGGCATCGGTAACAACGACGATGCTAAAGGTTGCATTTGGAGATGCTGTTGCCTTAGCAACGAGTTCGGGGTTGTTCGGCATTGGAATGCTCCGTGTTGTTGATCACAGAAGGTACTACAGTGTGGCTGTATCGCAGTTTACCAGGCCGGCTCCATAGGTAAGGTCTACACCCGGAAAACCAAGATCTGTAGCCGTTGTCACAAGTCTATGGCGCACTTGTAACGGCGTCCATGTTGGGAATCTGCGGCGAATAAGCGCTACAGCACCCGTTACATGAGGGGCAGCCATCGACGTACCACTCGACACACGATAGCCGTTAGCCAGGTGGGTACTGTTGATGCTTACGCCGGGGCCCGAAAGGGTAACTTGGTTTCCAGCCCCGCCGCGCGAGGAAAAATCAGCCACAAGTCCGGCTTGGTTAACAGCAGCAACGGCAATGGCACCTGGGCTGTTAGCTGGCGCATTGACGAACTTAAAGGCTTTTTGGAAGCTGTTGCCGGCGGCCGCAACAACAACAACTCCAGCAGCTAAGCACTGGCTTACGGCTGTAGAATAGGCCGCAACCGTGGGTTGTTCGCTACCTAGACTCATATTGATGACCTTCATACCATTCTGCCGTGCCCATGCCATGCCGGCCAGTATCCAGCTTAGTTGGCCGCTGCCTGCATCGCTTAGCACCTTGACGGCATAGAGGTGGCACTGTGGGGCCACTCCCACAACTCCAAAGTGATTGTGTCGAGCGCCAACCGTTCCGGCTACGTGTGTTCCGTGACCGTGACCGTCGTTGTAGCTGGCTACGCCGGCAACAAACGACGCGCCGCCGTAAATCACAAGGTCGGTATGACTTGCAATACCTGTGTCGAGAATGCCAACCTTTACTCCCGATCCGTACGACGCCCTAACCCAGGCGGCAGGTGCCTTTACCATGGCAATATTCCACGGTGTGGGCTGCTTAGGAAGCAGAATCGGCGGCGTGGGAATTGGCAGCCGTGGCGGCGTAGGCAACGGTAACCGTGGCGGTAGTGGCAGAGGGGGGAATGGTGGTCGTGGCAATGGACCGTCGGGATGCGGCGTAAACTGCGCTCCACCATTCCGATTATCCAGATTGCCCAAAAATTCCTCGAGCTGCTGCCGGAACTCGGCAAACGCGTCAGCATAGGCCTGATAGTATGCCGTGGTTGCTGCCACTTCCTCGGTGCCCATGCCTTGGTACACATCGGTATCCACGCTGTAGCCGTTATGGTCGCCCAAGGCCACAACCTCGAAGTCCTCGATAACCTCTGCCACGCCAGCTTCCTTGCGGAGTGCGTCGGCGTCCTTGTCGGACATCATCGCAATGGCCGATCCAAGCCCTTCAAGGGCATAAACCGTATTGCTGCTAAGTGGGGCGTCGGTAGCAAGCATTGATACGCCGTCTTGCAAGGCGTCGGCAGACACATGCATCACTTCACTCATGGATGCAGTGTCGATATCGGGGTCGGTAAAGGTGACGATATACGTCATTTTTGTCGACATGATGATTCTCCAAATGTTATGAATTGAACAACAGACGACTTCCTCGAGGTGCTGCTAGCACACGAATATCATACCCTTAGAAAAGGGGGAATACTGGAACGGTCGTTATCGCTTGCACTCAACGTAGATAGTGCTAGCGATGGCTAATGGCGGCGGTTGATGAGGTCAGCATCAACAGCAGCGACGGTTGGAGAAGAGAGGCAGTAACTCACTGCTTCGTCCGGAACGAAGCTTTATTTACATTCGACTGGCTACACGGCAGCAGTGAACCAACGAAGACGCTGCGAAAATACTACGTGAAAGTACTTATGTCAAGTGAAATTTTCGTAACTACGCCAAAACAGTTACTGGAAATGTTTGAACCCAATCCGGACGACCTCGAAAGCGCACGGTTACTTCCAAGTACCACGTTACGCTGCGGTAGGCATCACCTGTGTTTGTTGGTGGTGTGCCAATGGGAATGGGCATAGCTATCGTATGTTCTAGCACGGTTGCCTGTGCCTCGATTCCGTCAAAACTGCGCCGACGTCTGTCTGTATGAACCGTTACAACTTCCAGCGATCTATCAGGCGCCGAGCCGGTTTGAAACGTCTGATCGCAACGTAGTACGCCATCTATCGACGTCACTCTAGCCCCACTATGTGGCTGTACCTGAACATGGGCTTGGATCTGTCCACCAACGCGTAGTGTTGTTGCATCTACAGCTACCGTTACCACTCCCGATACCAACCGCACAAGCACGTTTTTAACGCCTTGGTAGCCGGCAACGATGGCCCATAGAATGAGCACAATACCAATGGCGGGTTCGCTCAACACTGTTAGCGCGCCCATGGCAAGTGGTACGGCCACAGCACTCAGTACCAGCGCTGGCGGCAGTACCGTCCACGTATTTACTCTCAACGTGTGCCATAGTGTAACCGCTCCTACAATGACGCTTAGCAGATAAGGGGCACTGGGAACCGTTGGCTCGACGCCAGCGGCAAGGTCTTGTGCAACGGATGCAAGCGCAATCACCATGGGAACAATAACGCCGCTACCAAGGATGAGCTCGGCAACCTGGCTTGCCGTGGCCTTGCTGCGAGTAATCAGCGATGTACCAACGGGCACCATGATGATGGCAAACACCAGGGCGGCTAGGCGAGATAGCGACTGGGCATCGTCGACAATCATGGCCGAAACCGGCACCGCGGCTCGAAGGGTAAGATCGGGCATAACGTCCGTAAACGGCTGATAGCCGGGTTGGAACAGCACCACCCAGGTGCACAGTGCACCACACGTCCACAACAGTACGGCAAGCGGTATGGCCAACAGGCGCAGCGGTCCACCTTCGTCGGCGCGCCCCACCAGTGCCCGCACGGCCAGCAGGGCGCAGACGCCTGCAATCATGGCAAACCAGCGCACACCTTCGGGAACGAGTTTGTCGGGGAAACCGGCAATCCCAAAGCCAGCAAACAGCAGACCAGCGGCAAGAATTGGCAGCGAAAAAGCGACGGCCGATACAGCTTCGCCAATGTTTCGGCTTAGGGGTGTTTGTACAGAAAACGCTGCGCGCTCTGTTGCCGTATGAGCCCACGACCGAGCGTACGCGGTTACAAACCAGGTGCCATCGGGACTGCCGTCAACATGTGCCGGAAGGCGTATCGAGAACGGCACCGAACGAGCGTTGCGCAGCTCGACGGTTTCCAACAGCGTGCCGCGCAGCGAGGTACGCAGGCCAACGCCTGCCGGCGGCTCGACGTCGACTTCCAGCACGTCGAGATCAATCCACTGCTCTTCTTCCGTGGCCAGCCATTCTATGCTTACCGTGCCACTAACCAGATCGCCCGGCGTAAATGCTGTACCGCTCGTGGTAACCGATAGTTGAATCATGACATGCCCTTGCGCTTTTATCTGGACGCCAAGATACGGCCTCGGGCGGTGGATACGTATACGCTGCGGGCGTATTCCTAATGCAAGGCTCGCCCCACAGCCCCTGCGTCTCGCAGGGACCGTCCCCACAGCCCCTGCGTCTCGCAGGGACCGCCCCACAGCCCCTGCGTCTCGCAGGGACCGCCTCCGGCGGTGGTGGGATCAGATTATGTTTTTTGCAATACCCTTGGGCCGCCGGAGGCAGTTCCGACCAGAGGCCGGGGCCGGAGTCGTCCTCTTGCTGGAGCAGCGGTAATGCCGGAGGCAGGTTTACGTGACGGGGTGACATTTACGTGGATCGCACAACGTGGCTTCCTCGTCGTTCATAACCCTTTACCCGCCGTGAACGGCGGGCCTAGGCGCAGAGCCATATTCCAACCCGCCATGAATGGCGGGCGTGGCTTGTTTACCGATTTACGATTCGTTGCTCTCCGGCGATTCGTACCATGCATGTATGGAGGGATGGGGTACCATGCATGAATGGAGGGATGGGGTACCATGCATGAATGGTGGGATGGGGTACCATGCATGAATGGATGGATGGGGTACCATGCATGAATAGAGGGATGGGGTACGCCTGCCCTTTAGGGGACCTCTAATAACCTACTTGATTGGCGTTGATGTGAAAACATTTGTCTTGC
>VFQQ010002502.1_pt1 | contig 20400 bp, 32 predicted proteins | sample 3512341 | NCBI WGS metagenome assembly VFQQ01 (sample SAMN10412373, study PRJNA504923) | tailings metagenome | isolation source: Relicate 2 Philex TSF1 revegetated site | place: Philippines: Tuba, Benguet | collected 2017-08-29 | reverse complement strand
CGCACCTTCACAGAACTCGAGCACTAAGCTGCCCTTGCAGCCCTTGAGAGCCACACCAAAGAAACTGACCTGCAGCAGGATGAGGGTCAATGGGGCCATGCATAACAGCTGCGACTGCTGGGAGACCACGGCGGCAGCGGCGGCCAACTTCCACCAAGCAGGCAGGGTGTGTGTCAGCTGATCGTGCAACAACTGTCGTTGATTTGAGAATGCACAAATTGCAGAACAAGACACAGTAGGCAAATGCTGCTGGCTTTACCACAGCAAGCAAGGCGGGTGCTTACCACGTTGGGGTGCCGCAGCAGCTGAAGGCGCATGGCCTCTGGTGGCAGGAGGAGCAGGAAACACAGTGGAATATTTGGGCAACAGCAAATACCCAATCTGCTGGCAATGGACGATCACCGCATGAATCAGCAAGCACTGCAGGCAGAAGGCACGATAACCTTCGCAACGCGACTGCTGCATGCGCATGCAGGCGTGGCTTACCCTGCAGGAATGACTGCTGCATGGCAGTGCTACGCCCGACGTCAATTTCTTTGACCGCCACTGTGTCGCCACGATATGTTGCTTTGTAGACCACGCCGCTGCAGGCAGGCAGACAGTGAGAAGGAGACATCAACAACACGTCATCGGGTCATGTGTACTGCTGGGCAGGCCACGACACAGCAGCGGCAGCTGAGTTTCAACCTGCTCTGCTGCCTCATTCAAGTTCCACAGCAGCATGCAGACGGACGCAGGAGAGCGCCAACAAGAGCAGGCACAGAACGCCGGCCGCCGCACCTGGCCCCCTCGCCAAGCACCCACTTCTCCCCGTAGTGCCCTGGCCGTTCAAGCACCCGGATGTCGGCAGCAGGGATGAGCCATTCTTGCAGGGCCGCTGGCAGCGCATCCGCATCCAGTGGCGCCCTCTCTGCCCTGGTGCCGCTGAGCTGCGTGTCACCAGCACTGCCCACTGTGCCGCCCGACAGGCTGCCTCCAACTGTGTACTCATCAATGGTGGGCACCGCATCCTCTAATGCACGCTGTGCTACAAGCTCCGACAGCACAGCACCGGGCGGAGGCCACTGCCACGCTCCGCAGCCCCCAGCGGGGCTGGGGCCGCCGTCAAAGGGGCTGGCTGCACTGGCGGGGCCACAGCCTTTCACCGCGGCGAACGGGCTGGCGGCCACGGGGCGTCCGCACAGCATCTGGCCGGTGGACACCACACTCTTGGGCAAGCCAGCAGAGCGGCCTGTGACGGCTGACAATTGAGAGCGCCGACTGCTGTGCCAGCTGCCTGGGCCGCTGGGCGGGTGCGCCACCAGGCCTGCCTCGGCCAGCACAGCAGGCAGCTGTGCAGCCGTGCTGAGCAGGGGGCTGTTCATTCCAGAGCTGCCGAGCAGGGGGCTGCCTTGAAGCAGCCTTGGCGGCTCGCTGCAGCTCGCCTCGCTCTCCCGCTCCACATAATTGGCTGCCTTTGCGGGGACCACTGCCCCCGCATGGCTGCGGCGCTGGCGCCTGCGCCGCAGCACCGCCCAGCCAGCAGCTGCAGCTGCCACGGCCACGGCAACAGCGCCCACTGCAATCCCTGCAAGGAGGACAGGCGGTGGGCGTGGGTGGGGATGTCTTGCCTGCTTAAAGACAGCGCCAGCCTTCAGTTCACAAGGCAGCAACTTGAGCCCCTCCACCAAACCAGATGCTCAGCCTCCCTCTGCCTTGCCTGCAATGGCGCCGGCAGCCAGGCCCGTGCTGCTTCCGCCACTGGATGTTGTGGTGTTGGCCGGAATCTCCTCTCGGTAGTACACAATGCCGCTAGGCGAGCGCACGGCCAGGCTGAGGTTGGAGCCCTCGGCATGCCGGAAGATGCCAAACGGTTTGGACAGGTTGAAGTTGCCGGCTGCAAAGGTGGAGGGGCGCGGTGAGATGGTGCCATCTTAGCTCAGCAGCATCAACAAACTCCTGGGCTTCGAGTCATGCGTGCCATTTGTTGGCATGACCAGGCAGCCACTAGCCACTCCCCCCTCGCCCCCCTCCCCCCCCCCCGCCCCTTGGGCACACGCCCCACAGCAGCACCACTCCAATGTAGTTTAGCAGCTGACCTGGCTTGTACAGGATGGCTGTGCAGAGCGGGTCATCAAGGCAGTTCTGCCCCAGCTCCTTAGCGTTCAACGATAGCGCACACTCCGCAGTGGCGAGCCTGCGAGCCAATAGCAAACACAGGCCTGAGTGCTTAGGCATAGTGGCGGCTGCCTGCGGAGTGGGCGCAGACTCATGTCACATGCACACATGCACCTGCACAAGGCGTGCACAACCCAACACAACTCCTGTGCCCGGAAGCTCACTGCAGCGATCCTGGGCAGAGATAGCCGCGCTGGCCAAACAGACCGGTGCCAAGCATACGAGTGAAGCCTGGCAACTGCGGCCCGCCCACAGCAATAGGCGCTCCGGTTGTGAAGTTGTCGGCTTCAGGCCCCTGGGGGGAGGGGGGGGGGGGGCTTTTGTGTATTGCCGAGGGACCAGTGCAGGCATGCCAACTTGCTCCAAGTGGGTTCTGCCACGTCATCCAGCACCAGCGCTGCACAGGGCACCACTGCCTGCTTCTGGCTGCTGTTGAAGATACAACCCAGCCATTCCCAGGTTGCACGCAGAGCGCCTCTGAGTAAGGCAGCAGCACCCAGGCAGCCCCCCAAGCACTTCATTGCCTTGGAAATGAGCCCGGGCGGCCAGCCCACTTCCGCAGCCAGGTACTGCCAGCGCAGCTCGCACTGGCGCTGCCGCAGATCCACGCTGCGCTGCAAGTCAGCGCACCTGCCGCCACAATGGGAAGTGCGGAAGCAGGCAGTGAGTGGCAGCAGGGCCAGGAGGGCCATGGGTGGTACGGCGGGCGGCGCGGCAGGCTACTTGTAAGCAGGTGAAGCTGGAACAGGCCACATCTAGCAAAGGATGCCCCCTTGCCCACAAACATGTGCAGCACTTCCACCCGCACACACCCAGCCCACCTGCAGCCGTCCAGGTTGCCGCAGTAGTTCCAGACGCCGCAGGTCGCGCTGCCCAGCTCGCGGCAGGCGCGGCAGCAGGCCTCTGGGCTCTCCACATCATCCAGCACGCTCACCACGTCGCCGTCAAACAAAGCCCCCTCCGCATAGAAGCAACCCAGCCTGCAATTGAAGCCACCAGGTTACTATAAGCAGAACATGTAGGCGTGCAGGCAGCTTGCTTCTGAACCCTCAGCACAGCCGCTGAGGAAGGGCAAGCGACGGCTAGTCCAAAGGGCTGGATATTGCCTTACTTGCTGCAAGTGCTGTGTGCGGGCACAGGCCTCACCAAGCAGTGCTGTTGAAAGGGCCGGCGGCCATCGACTCGTCTACGGCTGCCATCAGGTCGTCCTCCGGTGGCAGCTCGACAGACGCCTCGTCTAGCAGCAGGTACTCGGCTTCCTGCACGCACATTACAGCGGGCAAATAGGGCAACTTCAGGTGGCAGGAGCAGCAGGAGCGCAGGTGGCAGCCCTGCCAGCTTGAGGAGGTGGTGGCATGTGCTGGCAGCAGGCACAAAGCAGCAACAAAGCTCTGAGCCAGCCTAGCAAGCCAGCCAGCCAGCCACGACTGGCCAGTTGCAGCCAGGCTAGCCAGCTGGCCAGCCAAGACCTGCAGATCACTCTGCTCATCAGCTTCACTGGCTCAGCCAGCTCCAGCAGCGGTGCACGAAGCAACAAAACAGTTCTGAGGCAGCCTTAGGAAGCCAGCCAGCCAAGTGCACTGCACTCACCAGCTTCACTGATTCAGCCAGCTCCAGCAGCAGCGCGCGCGGCGCCATGCGGGCGTTGGTCGTGGTGGCGCGGCTCTTCTTCAGCACCCCCAGCTCTGCAGAGCAGCCGTCCAAGCCTGTGCAAGTGGCCGATGGCGGTAGGTTGGTCAAGCATGGGCAGTGTGGCTGTGAACTGCAAGCTTGCAGCCGGCCGGCAAACCGGTGTGTGTGCATGTACGCCCTGGCGCCGGTCCTCCCAACTCAACCCAAGGCATCTACCAGGTGCCCAGCACGGCCATACACAGCCCCGCCACCCTCAGTACTGCTTGCCCTGTGGGTAGACCGCGACCGCCTGGCACTCGGGCAGCCGGCTGCACACCAACACGCCGCCCAGGCCGCTGGGCAGGGCGCACATGCCCTCCACCACACTACCAGGGCAAGTGAAGTCGAACCCCACAATCTCCTGGCCCGGCCGCGCGATGTAGCCGGGAGGCCGGATGGGAGGCACTGCCACAGCAAAGCCTGCCGGGCGCGGAGGGTCCAGCAGGGCAGGGCTGGGTTGGGAGGTGGTGTCAGAGAATGGTGCTTGCAGGAGCCGCCTGGCCTTTTGCTGCATCCAGACCCTGCTCCCCGGCTCACACCTGCCGTGTCTTGCTGCTCGCCCACAAGGCGGCCGACCACAGGCGGCGACAGCGTGCAGCTGCTGCCGTTGGCCGGCTTGCCGCTGAGCATTCGACAGCCTTGGTAAGCCAGGGGGCTGATGCCATCGTTGCAGCCGGCCTGTGCCCAAGAGAGACGAGCGTTGGAGCGGGCATGCGACTTTGCGCGGGGGGCGCAGCAGCGGTGCCGCGGTTGGCGGCGGGCGGCATTATATTCGATAGCGAGCTGCCGCCTTGCCTGCAAAGGACACCAGTTGACCCACTCGCAGGCGCCGTCGAGCCTGCAAGCCTTTATGCACGCCACAGCCGTGGGAGCGGTCGCGGTCGCGTTGCGCACGCTGAGTCCGCCCAACCAGACGCTGCGTGCGACGATCAATGTTTCGGCGGCCTCTGATAGGGGGTAGGTGAAGCTGGGAAGCAGCGGGGCGCCGGCGACCCTGCCGGCGGCGAGCGCCAGGAGCAGCAGGGCTCGTATACACATCAGCGCGTCATGGGAGCCGTATCGAAGCGGGACAGCGGAGTGCGGTCGGGTGATACTTCCAGCTGGTACTTCTGCAACAGTGCTGGCTCTGGCACCAGCACAGTGGCAATAGACTGCACGCCGTTGACTGGCGCAATCTGTACAGATTGCGGCAGTGGGAGAAAATTGTAAGAGCGCAGAGTCCACCCGCTCGCTGCCTGAACCCAACAGGGGCGTGGCCTCGCGCTGCCGCTGGCAGCCCGTGCTGCACGCCGCTGCTTTCACAAGCCTGTCACAGGGCTGGCAGCTGCCTGCGCGGGGCATCAACGCTTACTGCAGGACCAGCAGTGCTGCTCTGCGTCAGCACTGGCAGCGGCAACAGTAAGTAGGCCCTGATGCTTTCCCGTCTACTTTCTTGAGCCGGCTCCTTTCTTAAGTCCCCTCAGGGGTCTTTCTTACGACCCCTTGGCCGCGTTGATGCGCACTGCTCTGATGCTTCCCATGTCTCACTTTGCTTTGCGCCCAAAAGTGCACTCCTCGGGGGCTGGCCCTCTCTCGTATCAAAGAGAGCCCCGTGCTTTGCCTATTTAAGGTGCTCCCGCTTCCTTTTCTGGACTCATTCCCTCCCCAATTGTGCTGCCATCCTGCCTCTCACACAAAGGAAGGGTCCTCTCGGTGAGCGCAGCGCCTCACTGAGCAGTAACAATCCCAGCTGGTTCGCTCAGCGCTGCTGCCGCCACAGCAGGCCCGGAAACTCAATTAGTCAGGGCCCTCATCTGTAGGTGTCACTCCACAGTGCAGGCGCCGACGGCAGCAGGGGCGTCGGAATATTTGGCCCATTCCAGGGCCATTCCGGCACCATTCCCACCGGAACCCGTCCAGGAATGGGGGCCATTCCGGCCGGAATGGCTCTGGAATGGGCCTGGACCCTAACCCCCTCAACCCCAGTTCCCCTTGTTTTAAGTGCTGAAAAGCACTAATATTTCGTTTTTGGTCCTGCCACTTGGGGGGACCCCATACGTCCGTTTGACGTCACCACAGCTGACGTCACATAACGTCCCTGACGTGGCACAGTTTTGACGTCATGCGCATGGTCCCCACTGCTGCGTTGCTCCGTTGGGCTGCGATGCGGCAGCAGGCTTGCCTGCCACCCAAAGAGCATGCTGCCCTGGTGCTGGCGCCTTGTCCTGCTGCCCGCAACGCAGTCCCCTCATTATTCCCCTGCAAACGCCTCCAGCACTTCGCGGTGCATCTCCGGGGTGAGTGACTCCTTGTTCATCTCCAGAGGAACCATCAGTGTGAACTGCAGTGCCTTCTGCAGGCGGGTAGCGAAGCAGGAAGGAATGAGGCAGGCAACACCGCATGAGGTGGGTTGCAGCTGCATGATGGGTGTTTGCTGCACCCTGAAGAGGCGAGCGTTCTCGGGTGCCGGGCGCATCTGTTGACCGCGCGTCAGGCAGATTTGCTCCATGCTGTGGCCACAGGCTACGCACGTTCAGGCTCTCCTGTGCCTGCAGCCGCCGCTCCTGCTCCGCCGCCAAGCGCTCCTCCGCCACCTGCCGCTGCCGCTGCTCCTCCGCCAAGCGCTGTTCTAGCATCTTGATCTGGGCGCGCAGCTGCTGAAAGTTAGACGCAGCAGCTGAAGTGGGGTGGGTGCTGGCCGGCAGCTCGCAGGGAACGGCCTGCGAGCCCGCCGCCGCCAGGGCGCTGCCACCGGGCACTTCAGCTGGCTTGGCGTCCATCTGCTTCTGCGCGGAGGGAGGGCAGCAGGGCAGGATGTGGGAGAGGGTGTGGCGGCATACGTTGGGATGAAAGGTTGGGCTGCACCCGTCGCTGCGGCCGCCGGGCGGGCCCGCTGCGGGCGGGCCCAGCCGGCCCAGACGACATGCTGCAGCCACCCCTGGTGCCTACACAGCTGCGGGGTGCCTGGTGGTGTGCCTGGCAGGGGCGCCCCGCTCATTTCAAACCGCTCCTCAGGCCGGCCCAGCAGCCATTGCTGCCTCCGTCTGCCCCTCCAGTCTCACCTTGGTGGCAGGGGTAGGTGATTGAGGCGTGGAGCGAGCCAGGGCTGGCATGGTGCGCACCGGCATGGGCCTGCCATTCCAGGCCTGATCAATGCTCTTCCTGGTCACCAGCACCCCCTGCAGCATCTTGGGAGCAGCAGCAGGCATGCTTTTGACGATTAAGCATGAGGCAAAAGCCTGGCTTGTGCTGTGGCAGCATGTGCAGGCGTATGCAGTGCATGCAGCCTGCTCCGGGACGGAGCAGGCGCGGCAGGTGCGGTACGCCGGCTGGGCAGCCCTATCCGGGCTGCCCAGCCGGGCAAGCCAGCCTTTGTCTCTAGCAGGCCGCAGCTTGCCCTACCCTCGTGGCAGGCGAGCTTCCCCCCTGCCCTCCCCCATTGGTTGTCGCGGCGGCGGCAGGGCCGCAGTCAGGCTCGAGCCTGGTCGGGCGTGTTGGCTTTTGCTGTTGGGGGGGCTCCTCCGCCAGGGCGGTGGAGAGAGTACGTACCTCCGTATACGGCGGCAGGAGCCAAGCGAGCACCCACCCCCGGGGCAGGCGTACCGGGCAAGGTACCTGGGGTGTTGCAAGCAGGATGGCTTCAGCACGGCATTGGCGGCACACGACGGCAGGCGGCACGAGCGGCGAACTAAGTCAGCATGCTTCGGTGATCGGGTACGCTTCCGGCACGTGCGGCGGGATCGGCGGCGGCCGCTTTAGGCAAGCGGCGCCGCGGCAGACAGCTTCTGCGGGTTAGCTTTTACACATGTGCTGTGCCGCTTCACGACCTATTCTTCTTCCTACTCTTGACTTGGCTTAGCTGTCGATCCGTGGATCGGATCCTGCCTGCCGTGGTTCCCTATACAGTGTCCTTGCTACTGCTTTCTACCCATGAGTTCCAACATACGTACTGGCTGAGATGCGCTACCTGCTGAGAGACTGCGGAGCATCCCACAGTTGCCACTCAGTGTGTGTAACACACACACCACCAAAGGTTCAGCAGCACAGCACAAGCCCTACTGTGAAGCCGCCAGGCCGTTTAGTTGGAGCGTGCGGCTGAGAAGCAGGCCTGATGGCCCCACCACCGTGGGATATAAGCGAGTGGACGGCTGAGGAGGTAGGCAGGCGGCTACAGGGGCCGCTGGCGGGCAGGTGTGCTCGTGCCGCCGCCTCCGCCCCTCCCAATGCCGTGCTCAGGCGCTGCTATCTTTCAATGCCGCTGCAGGTGAAAGAATGGTATGAAGTGGAGCTTGGCGAGCAGAAGATGGCCTCCACCATCACGCAGCAGCAGCTGCCTGTGGAGAATGCAGCGCTTACGGCCGAGCTGTAATCGAGCATCGAGCAGAGCGTGCAGCTGCAGCAGGTGTGCAAATGTCGCTGGTGGCGCATGCTGCCACGCCTCAAGCGTGATCATGCCGCCCTCAAAAGCTTTGCAGGGCACAAATGTACGATAGGACTCGAGCTAGGGGGCTTAGTTGCTGCACATGCCTGACAGGAACCCGGAAGCTGCCCTAACTGCCGTTCCCTCTGCGACCCCAATCCCAGCCGCAGCCACAGCACGCTGCCGGCTCAGAGGCCCGGATGGGTGCTTGATGCAACTCTAACAGGCAGGCATCAGCTGCCCGTGCCCCAAACCGTTGGGGAGCTGTGTACCAAAGCAGCGCTCGGCATCAAAGCAATACAAGCAGCATGCCACCACTCACCCGGAGGCCCTCCATCTCCGCCTGCTGGGCACCCAGCCGCTGCTCCAGCGCCTGCTGCCGCTGCTCGGTGGCGCGTGCGCGCTGCTTCGCGGCTGCCAAGCGCTGCTCCGGCGCCTGCCGCCGCTCCTCAGCCGCCGCAAAGCGCCACTCAGCCGCCTGCCGCTGCCTCTCCTCCGCTACCAAGCGCCTCTCCAGCACCTTCATCTGAGCGTGCAGGCGCTGAGACTCGTGCGCAGCATGCAAGGCAGGTTGGGTGCTTGCTGGCACCAGGCTCTGGGAGGAGTGCGCACCGATTGTGGCTGCCTCTGACGCCGGCTGCCCCTGCAGAGCGGAGGGCAGTTGCAGGAGATGCGTTGGTTCGAGCGAGCATTGGACATCAGTCACTTGGCTGCTCCTCGTTGCAAGCTGGCGGTCATGGTGTCTGGCCAATGCTGCTTCTGCTTCTGCTGCTTCTGCTGCTTCTGCTGCTGCTGCTCTCGCTTCCCGTGCAAGCACGCTGCTGCTGCTCGGCAGCTACAGCATCAAACATCTGCGGCTTGAGCAGGGCCAGGAACTGCACATGTTGCCAAGGGAGCCGGAGTTTAGTCCGCACAGCATCTTGTGCACTCTCTCTCACCAGGCAGTTGTTATGAAGCAGGCAGGCGTGTCACGGCAACAGCGCCTCCCAACTTCCGTTGCCAATATCCCCACCTTTGCTACACCACTCAGTCGCTGCCCCCAGAAAGGGTGAAACAAGTTGGCGGTGTTAGTTAGGAAGGACTATGTGTGCAGGGAAAGGCTGGTGCGCATCAAGTTTCCTGCAGCCATGGCCGCCTGCCTCTCACCGGGGGGTCATCTGGCTCAGCTATCAGACGCAGCTCCTTCAGCAGCGCCACTGTTGCCAGAAGTGGCCGCCTCGTCGGCTAGCAGGTCGTCCAGCTGCGCCGCCACCTCCTGCGCAGATTGGGTGCCAAAACATTGCTCAGATTGCCCGGCAGAAGCAGGCCTGCTCATAGGAGGGAAGCTTGCGCCCACTGAAAGTCTGCGGAACGGAGGTGGCGCGCCCCCTGCCCCCTGCCCACCAGCTGCATGGTGCGATGCCGTGCCTCTGTCTCCAGCGCTTGAATCTGGGCAAACTGCACAGACGCTGCTATGTGCTTCAGGTCTTCTAGCTCGTTGTTACGCACGTCCAGCAGCTGCAGGGCGTGGGAAAGGCAGCAGTCAGACGCTGCAAGTCGGAAGGGTGCGGCTGCCGTTGAGCTCAAGGCTGCTGCCGGGCAGAACACTGGGCAACCCACACCAGCCGACCTACCCTTCTAAGCCTCTTGAGCAGGCGCTGCTGCCCTGGCTCCGCTGCTGGCTCCGCCATCGGTGCCGGCCGCGCCGCAGCCTGACCAGCAGGCGGCGCAGCAGCAGGCTGCTGAGCCCGAGGCACCGCCGGGGCTAGCGCTTCCGCAGGTGCCAGTGGCCCCGCCAGCGGCCGCACTGCCGCCGTCGCCAGCCGCACAGCCGCCGTCGCCTGCCCTGCAGCCGCTGCCGCCCGCCACGTTGCCGGTGGCGCCGCCGCCGCCGCCGCAGCAACCACCCACCACCCCGCTGCCGCAGGCGCCGCAACCGCCCACCACTGCAGCAGGTGGGTGCTGAGCTTGCTACCTGGTGCTCCATTCTTGTTTTGCCTCGGGTAAAATGCTTCTTGACGTGCAAGGTCTCCGCCAGGAGGGTCACGACATGCCAGGACACCCATTTCCTGCGCAAAATGCAGGCAAGCACAGCTCTTTACAAAGCAGGCAGGCAGTTGCTTTGCTGCGCCACGTCTGCGTGCACGCACTGGGTGTGTTTGTCTGCAAACCAACCTCTAAAATCCTATTGTGTGTTGCAGGGGCAGCCGGCAGCAGGCATGGAGGGAGCGGCTCTGCCACACAAGCAGGGGCAGCACCAGGTGGGTACCAAGCACCTTGGCAACCCTGCTGCAAAAGCCCGATTTGTTGCCAAGCATGCAAGGACCATGCAGGAGAGTGGGCCAGTCGAGTGTTTCCACGGCTGTGTATTGAGCATGGGAAATTTGATGGCGCAGTCCTGCACTGGTGGTTGTCTGCAAACTGATCATCTGTGGTCCTTGTTTCTGTTGCAGGCGCAGCGGGAGCCGCATGCAGCAGCGGCGGCGGCCGCTCTGCAGCCTGACCAGCAGCCGGCGCAGCAGCAGGCTGTCAAGCCCGAGGCAGTGCAGCAGCCAGATGTGCCGGCGCGGAGTGCTGGCCGCGCGGCAGCCTGAGCAGCAGCAACAGCAGGTTGTTGAGGCCGAGGTGCCACCGCAGCCAGAGCAACTGCAGCCGCCAGCGGCAGCGGTGCTGGCTGCGCCGCAGGCTGAGGAGCAGCAGGCACAGCATGCTGCCGAGGCTGAGGCACAGGGGCAGCCAGAGTTCGCCCCGGCACCAGCGGCTCCACGGTCGGCCACGCTGCCACAGCCGCCCGCTGCACTGCTGGGGCTGGCTCAGCCGGAGCCGCCCCCACCCGCCGCCACGCCGCTGCCGGCGTCCGCTGAGGCGCCGCAGCATCCAGCCGCCGCGCAGCTGCTGGTAGTGCAGCAGCCGCAGTACTTTGCCAGCGTGGACGCTCTGCTGTTGAAGGTGCTGGGCTCCAGCGGCACCAACCGCGCCGCCGCTGTGGTGGCCGTGGAATACCATGAGTGGCCAGGGTGGTGCTACAAGCCCGCAGTCAACGAGGTTGCTGACTGGTCCGACCTGGACAAGGTGAGCGCCAGACGGGAAGCAAAATTGACACCAGATAGAAGAATGAGAAGCTTGATTTCTATGTGATTTTCGGGTCTGAGCACCCTGCTCGAGTGAGCCTGACACATTTTGTGCAAGCATTACAGTTGCAGGTGCATTCGTGGCAGTTGGCCAATGGTCGTTGCGCATCGCACAGCATACTGGCTGGGTGGCAGCCGATACTGAGGAAGTGAGCCGCCCTATCCGCACTGCAGGTCGCAGTGGCGGTGAGGAGCGGTGGGCATTACACAAACAGGACTTCTCTGTGCTGGCTGGTGTCGGGCGGCATGGCCGCCCCCCTGTATGAGGTGGTAGCGGCGGCAGCGAAGGTTTTCGGCACTGAAGGCTGTCTCTCACACGCCGATGCGAAGAAGTACGTGCCTGGGATGCTGGTAAGCTGTTTGATGGGAACACACCGCATGACGGCTTGGGGATTGAAAGGAAGTGTCGTGTTTGGGCTGCCCTACTGCTTCAGCTGTGCAGGGCTAGCCTGCTTGTTATTTTGGGTGCCATGCTGCCAGCAAATACATGCACGCATCTGCTCGCTCGTACACAACCGTTCCATGCTCTCATCTCTTCCGCACGCAGCGGGTGCGCGTGCTGAGTGTGCTGGCGATCAAGGCAGCGGGCGTCACAGCACGCTGGCTGCTCGGCGAGGCGGAGCCGGAGCTGGGCCTGCACGCCCTGTGCGTGTATGCACCCTGCTCGGAGCAAGAGCCAGCTGCCAGCAGCCTGCACCTCATCGTGCGCGGCGACGGCGCCGCAAACATCATCTGGGCCGTCAACTCAAGTGAGCAAGGGCAGCTTTTGCTTCGGCGTTAGTGGTCCTGGCTGGCACTGCTTTCAGCTGCGAGCGGAAAGCAAAATTGCAGGCAAGTCAATGCGGCGTTTGCTTGCGGCTTGCCATTGAGCTACAAGAAGATTGCAACGCCCTGCAGGTCATATGCACTCTGCAGGGAAGGGGACTTCATAGCAAAAACAAAATCCTGCTGTTGGCAACTTAGCTAGCTACTTATTGCTCTGCACATCTGCATATCTCAAAAAAAGACGCTTGATTGTACCGTTGCCGTGCAGACATGCCTGCGGTCGACAGCTCGGAGGTGGGCAAGGGGAACCTGTGCATGAGTGCCGCCAAAGTTGAGGGCCGTATTGCCGCTGTCGGCCCGCATCAGCGTGCTGGCCTTGGAACAGCGCTGTGATGTGGAAGCGCGCTGTCTTTGGTCTGCTCCCCCACCAGCTCAGGCCAAACTCAGTCCACCACTCGAGCCAATCCCTTCCTTACCGCACGCAGGCGGCGAAGGACCGGATGGAGAGCCTGCTCATGCTTGCCAAGAAGTGCATGCAGCAGCCAGATGAGCAGCAGCAGCAGCAGCAGCAGGGCTCAGTGCCACCTAATGCAAAGCTCCTGGGCAAGAATCTGGGCAGCGTGGTGACCAAGATTCTGAAGTTTGGCAGCTGCCAGCAGCTGCTGGACGGAAGCGATGGCGTGCAGCAGCTGGTGGAGGCAGTGCAGCTGGCTGCGGATGCCCTTGAGGTGCTGGCGGCGCGCGGCAGCCCAGCTGTAGCAGCTGAGCAGCAGCTGGCGCGTGCAGCCAAGCCCCTGGCTGCAACCCTGGCGGCTCTGGCGGCGCAGCACCCGGCAACAGCTGCGGCATGGCCATGGCGCAGCAGGCGGCCGCCGCCGCGCCGGCGGCCGATGCAGAGGACGCGGCGGAGGCTGCGATGCATCAGGTGGCGGCGGCCGTGCCGGCGGTCGCGACGCAGCCGGCAAGGATGGTCACGCGGGCGGAGCTGCACGGCTCCTTTGCCGACCTGGCCGCTCAGCTGCAGGACAGTGTGGAGCACCTGCATGCCTGTGAGACTGGGCAGGTGAACAGCAATTGAAAACTTCTTTAACTGTGTTAGAAACGGACAATCAAACGATGTTGCTGCTTTTGCTGCAGGGGGGCACGATTTAGATGAGACTGCCGCCACAGGCCTGCTGCGGGTCGCAGCGCCGCTGGGCCATGCCAGCGCTGCCCAGCAGCTGCTGCTGATAGAACCAAGGGCGGGCACTGACCAAGATGTCGGCATGTTTGTTCCTGCAGTGCAGCTGGCAGCCATGGCAGCGCACGGAACGGCAGTGCTGGAGCTGCTGCTTGAGGCAGTGCCAGATCTCATGTCAGTATATGAATATCCCGAGTTCAGTGAGTGCAGGCCCGTGAACAGCGCAGCCAGGGCCGGCAACAGTGAGGCCATCCGGCTGCTGTTGCAAGTGGCTCCACAGATGGCCAGTGCCAGCGATGAGCGACATACAGTGCCGCTGCACGAAGCTGTGCTCAGCGGCAGCCCTGAGGCGGTGCGGCTTCTGCTGAAGGCTGCCCCCCAGACAGCGGCAGCCTTCAATGCTGAAGGGCTGCTGCCCATGCACCTGGCTGCATGCGGCGGCAGTGTGGAGTGCATCCGCCTGCTTATTGATGCTGGCGCCCCAGGGCTGGACGTGCCTACCGAGCGTTTCAAGCACCTGCCGCTGCATTGTGCGGCAGGTGATGACCATGAAGCGGCAGTCCGCTTCCTGCTGGCCTGCCACCCAGCTGCAGCAACAGCGGTGGACCGGCGTGGGCGGCGGCCGCTGCATTTAGCGCTGAACAGGCTCGACTTCAGCCAGGCTTCGCTCAACGTTGCATGCGCCTTGCTGCCTGTCTCCGGCCTGAGTGCCGTCGCAGCTGCTGGACCTCCTTGCCTCCGCGCCTGCTCATCGGCAGCATGTGCAGCCGCTATATGCCGACATCGCCGCGCACATGCTCCTGACCCCTGAGCAGTGGCAGCGCGTGCCCATGCCCTGCGCCGCCCTGGGCACAGCACTGCCTGCGATGCTGAAGCGCTCAGCGGCAGAGGCGGGGCTGCTGGTGGCGCACCTGCCGCCCGCAGATGGGCAGCGCCTGTGTGTTGCGGCGCTCAGCCTGCACCGCCTGCAAGGCACCTTGGAGCTCAGCCCGCCCGTCCCTGCTGATCTCATTGGCCGCATGCTGGCGCTGTCCCTGTCCGACTCTTGAGCGCCGCAATGATGGCTGCTGCTCTTGATTCCCGCTGCACTGCTTGGGCGCATGCTGGCGCTGTCTCTGTCCGATCCTTGATTGCTCTGTGCTGGAGCGTTTGTAGCTCTCATCAGAAACTGAAGAACTTTTCTGGGAAGCAAAGATGTCGGGGCGGACACAGATGAAGCAATGAAGAAGCGGAGCTTGACCATGCAAGGAAAGTGAAAAGCATTAAAAGAAACACGTTGCCAGCTGCCTCACCACCGGCCGCCTGGCCCAGGGCCTAAGCTGAAGCTGGCGACAGCGCTGTGCTGCGGCGGGGGGTCCCCACGCATGGCCCGCCCCAGCGGCACAAGGTCCAAATCGTTGACCAAGATGAGGGGCGACGTCTCTCTTAGCGCCTCCTCCTCTGCAGCACCCACCAAGCGCAGCAGGCAGTGGCCGCTGCTGTCTGCCAGCGCCGCCTTGGCGTCCACACACATGCTGATGTCCAGGCCTGCACGACTCATGTTGCTGTACCAGGTGCGGAAGCGCTCCTCCAGCGGCTGCAGCGACTCCTCGCTCACGCCCTGCACACAGGCCAAGGCACAGCGCAGCGTGGGGAGGTGGTGTGAACTGCACAAGGCAGCAGGGCTGCAGGGTAGCTGCCCATGCATTGCGTAGCTTTGATTGCCTCAAAGCTGGGACTGCCCCGCACATGGTCACACTTGGTGCAGCCCTTCCAGCAGGGCTGTGCCACACACACCTTGAAGGCCAGCAGGAAGTGCTTGATGACGGCGTGGGCCAGCCGCACCATGCCGCCAGGGCTGCACAGGACGCAGGTGGAAGGGCGTACATCGATCGGAATTTCCCGATAAAAAAATAAAAAAATAAAAGCAAAAATAAAAAGCACCACTCGCTGCAGCCCTCAAACCAGTGCGCAGCCCAGGCGCACCTGACCAGGCTCACAAAGCCCAGGCTCTGCACGTCGGCCCGCAGCCGGCTGATGTCGCTGCTCTCAAACTGGAACAGGTACTGACTGGGCGGCTGCCCATTGCCCGCCACCTTGGGGTCTGCACGTCAAGACAATCGTAGGGATGGCACCATTGATGCCAGCAGGTGGCACCGGACGGCAGGGCGCCCGTCAACGCAGCCTAGCACACAGCAGCAGCCCGGCACCTGGCCCACAAATAGCCTGACCGCCCAGCAGCCGGTGCATCTGCTATGCCAGTGCATGCAAAGCAGCATGCCAAGCAGCAGCCCCCACCTGCCAGCGCCGCGGGTGTGAATCCCAGCGTCATCACATCGCCCAGGTGGCCCAGCAGGCGGCCCGCGGTGGACACAAATGCGGCCCCCATGCTGGCGGAGTCAATGCCTGCCAGGATCTCGCCGATGCGCCGCTCATCCAGCCGCACGCGCACCTGCAGGCACGCGCAGCAGCAGGCCACATTAGCAGACGGGTGAGGTTTGGATGAGTAGGGACAGCACCATGCATGCTGCACGAACCCTCGGCCCGTGAGCAGCCATCAAACACCAGTCGGGTGAACCAACAGAGGCAACACAGCCGGCCTGCGCACCTTGAGGCGGTTCACGATGAAGCGGCCCAAGCGGTCCCCCACTTTGGTGCGCGGGCAGGCCAGCACCTTCTCGGGCTCCATGTCCTGTTGAGGGGGAAGTGAATAGGGTGGCAGGCGCTGTGTCGACTGCTATGCAGTCTTGCAAGCACGCGCAAATATGCTTGGCAACCAACACGTGAAAACAAACCTTGAAGGCTAGAGATGCAGCGGCAAGCTGCACTAAATGCAGCAAGGGGCGGCACAACGAACAGGCCCCACGCACCTCCGCCTCCAGCCCCTGCTCCTCAATGCGCTCCCGCAGCTGCGCCAGCACCTCACGAATCGCCTCCAGCGCGCCCGCCACTTGGCGCTGCGGGGGGAGGAGCCATTGTTGGGTATGCATGTACGCCTCAAGGAGTTGCAGGTGGCAACTTTGCACTGGAAGCGAAGCGGGGAGCAAGCTATGTCTGCTAGGAGGATGGTCCCAGACCCAAGCAGCCAACACACGCCACACCCTGCTGACCTGCATGGCTGCATCCACCGCGGGGTCGCCGCTCAGGGCGATCCAGTTGATGGCTTGGGCGGGCGGGCGCAGGTGCGAGGGGATGACCAGGCTCTTGAAGCCGTCCACAAACTGCGGGAGGGTGGGGTGGGGTGGGGGTGGAGGGTGAGGGTGAGCAGGGTTTGGGGGCGGGTCGATTCGCGGCCAGCACCACTAGGGTACTCCAGTGCGGCAGACAGAGGGTTCACCAGCAGTGTCCATCATCCCTGCATCTCACAAGAGCGATGCGCCCTGCAGTACCAGTACCAGTGGCAGCGCCAGCGGCAGCACTAGTCGCACCTGCCCCAGCGCGCCCTCCGGCGACGGCAGCGGCGCCTCAAACGAGAAGGCGCCGTCGGCGTCCAGCTGCATGTTGACGGGCAGGCGCAGGCGCAGCGGGCCCTCGTAGTACGCGTTCTCCACGCCTGTAGAACATCGACAGCAGGCAGAAGTTGGGATTGCCTCGTTCAGAGGTGGGTGCAGGATGGATACAGCACGCGGTGATGCTGTGTGCGCGCGCAGGCGCTGCTTCTACACGCTCCCAACTCTTTAGCTGCTTGCTCCCAGCGGTGCACACGCACCCAGGGAGAAGCCGCGGCAGTCGCCGGCGCCCAGCAGCGTGGCTGCTGCTCCTCGGAACTTGGACTTGAAGAGGTCGAGCTCGCGCAGCACCCAGGAGTGCCAGGCGTGCAGCACCTCCTGCTGCTCCTCCAGGCTCTCCTGCGGGGCGGGCGGCAGGGGAGGGTCGTGTGGAGGTGGTGGGGAGGGGTGCGGGCGATATTCAGGCAGAAGCATTGGCTGCCAGGCTGGTCAGGCGAGCAGGCAGAGCAGGCCCCCAACCGACTGTTTTGCACCCCATGGGTGCATCCACTGCACTGGTAAGCTGTGCCGGCTCCTAACCCAGCCCACCTGGTGGAACTCGGGGTTGTCCCGCGTGTTGGCGATGGGCCCCTTGATGAACAACTCCTCCAGCGTGCGCTGCAGAGGCGGTTGTTTGAAAGAGCCAGACGTGGCGAGGCAGGGTTGCAGCCAGGAGGGGGGAGGGCAGGAGCTGCATCTAACTTCGATCTAGCAGGGCAGCGCAGGGCATGCATACCATGCCTGCACCCGCACTGGGGCGGCCACCCAAAGGGCAGCCCCACTCCTGCGGCCCCCACCACCCTGCCTCCAATACTGCTAGGGTGGCTGCAGCACCCACCTGCGTGTAGTCGTGCAGCATGGTGATCACGCCGTCCACGTTCACCCCCACATCCAGCGTCCGCAGCAGCACCCTGCAACCGGGAGGGAGCATAACGGCGATGGCACCAGCTGGGCACTAAAAATGGGGTGCACCAGCGCAGGCCATGCACCAGGCAACGGCAGCACTGGCTGTTATAACCATCCCTGCCCCACGCACACATCATCCACCAGCACAAGGCACACACAAGGCATGCGGCATTACTCCTAAGAGGCGCACCTAGCGCGCGCGGGCTTGCGCCGCGCCCGCGACACCGGGCCGTCCATGAAGGCGCGGAAGGAGAAGTCGGCTGCTGCCGCTCCGGCGCGCTGCCGCGCCGCCACCACCTGGAAGGCCGTGTTCCACACCTGCAGGTTTTGGCGGCAGTGGGAGGCAGTAAGTTATAAGAGTGCATCAAGGGATTGGGCAGGCTAGGCAACACTTCGCACAGTGCGGGTTATCCTCCCAGGAGGGCAAGTCCCGTGATACTGCGCCATCATGCTAAAGCCATGCCACCCCACCCTGCACACGCCACACGCCTGGCAGATCTGGTCGTACAGGTGCGGGTGGCGGTCCCAGTAGGCCTGGAACGCCACCAGCGTCTTGATGGTGGCGGGGCGGGGCGGGTCCAGCAGCGCTGACCGACCGCCAAACAGCTCCGCCAGCACCTGCGCCTGCGGCAGGCTCAGCCCTGCGCGCGGGGGCAGAGCAGGGGCGTGGTGGGATCAGGCTGCTAGCAGGGTGTTGTGTGGTGCTTGTTCTCAAGCAGTTCGTCATCACTCAGCCATGCTCACACCCCAGGCATCCCAGGGCCGGCGGTCAGCAGCAGCAGCAGCGGCAGACAGCCTGGAGGCGTGGCGCCCCAGCCACCCACCCAGCATGGAGCGCGCCTCCTTGGCTGCCGCATACTTCTGCTGCTGCTTGCGCGCCTCCTTGGCGCTGCGGGCAGGGCCGCGCACCTATGAGGCAGCGAGGGGCAGGAAGGCGTGGTGCAGCAGTAGCATGGGCGGCTGGTGAGTGGGTACCCTCCAGTGTTTGGTGCAGCGTCACACCAACTGCAGCAAGCAATGCAGCAGCAGTGCGGGTGTGCAACAGCAGCGCTGTCCATCCGCTGTAAATGGGCGGTCTGCGTGCTCCCCAGCATTTAAATGTGCAGCAACAACATCCCCCGTTCTCACCTCGAATGCGAGGTCGGCGTCCAGCACCTTGAGGCCCGGACCCACCACCGCCACGTCAGCCGTCGCTTCAAACCCGCGTTGCGCTGCAGGCCGGGAAGAGCAGAAAGTCAGGAAGGTTGGAGGGCAGCAGTGCTTGTCAGCGCTGGTCCAGCGCCGGTTATTGCTGCAGCCCCTGCGAGCTCACACCTTGCAACACCAAAGCAGCCTTGCACCTACCCCACTCCTTCCCAAACCCACCCACCCCTTCCCACCTACCCCACCCCTTTCTAAACCCGCCCACCCACCCGTCAGCATGTAGTCGCCAAACTCCTTGGGCAGCAGCGGCAGCAGGCGGCGCTGGATGATTTCGGGGATGAAGATACGCAGCAGGTGCTTGACCAGGGTGGAGGGCATGGGCACGTTGTTGCCCTTCAGCTTGTACTGCAGGTGCTGCACGTCAAACTGCGGCTTGTCGCCCTGCCGCCACGCGCCGCCCTCCCTGCAACCGGGCGGGCAAGCGGCAGGGGCGCAGCGGTCAGCGGTGTGGGTCAGGCATAGCAGAGGAGCGGGGTGCCGCACCACCATCAATCAGTGCCATAACATGCCGCAGCATGCCGCCCCAAGAACCAGCCAGCCCAGCAACACATAGCCACACTCACTTGTCGTACACAAAGTCGAAGCGAACGTACACATTGGCCGTCACGTCCGCCTGGCCGATGCTGCAGAGCAAGCAACAAGGAGAGGTGCAGCGCATGGCAGGCGGTTCATCACACCTAGGCTTACAAAGCCTCAACACTGCTGGCCAATGCACAGCAAGTGCAAGCAGCTGCCCTTCAAGCACGTCCTGCTTCCATGGCTTACATGACCCGGCACACCTGAGGTTGGGGCACTTGGTGCCGCGCTCCCCCGTCAGCTCAAAGTCGCTCAGCCGCCCCGTCACAAACACGCCCTGCTTGAAGCTGCCCGCTGGTGGCGCCTCCGCCTGCACCAGGGTGGACAGCGATCAGCAAAATTAGGGCGGAAGCATTGAATGAGCAGAGGTCGATGGAAAGTGCCGAGCATCTTATCAAGGCAACATGTGTGCCCCACATTTACCCAGCCATCCGGCTAGCCACCCACTGTCCTCCCACAATCCACACTCACTGCCTCAGCACCCAGGTCTCCCAGCGAAATGACGGAAGACGCCTCATCTAGCGCACTGCCGCCCTCGCCCGCCCCCAAACTGCCGCTGAACCCGCGCAGCCAGCTGCCGCCTCCGCCACGGCTGCTGGAGCTCTTGGCGGGTGGCGGAGGCGGTACTGCCTGCGCCGCGGCCTGCTGCTGCTGCTGTTGCTGCTGCTGCTGTTGCAGGCTCTGCTGCTGGAACACCTGCTGCAACATGTCCTGGGTGAGGGGTGACCCAGGCGGTGCCCCGCCCCCACCCTCATCCTCGGAGCTCTCGTCATCTGCAAAGACGGAACGGTAAGCAAGCCAGGCAGGGTTTTGAGCACATGGCAGCATGGTAGCAGCATGCAACATGCTGAGAGTGCAGCATGCACAGCGCCGACGGGACCAATTTTGTCAAGCAGCGGCAGCGGGACGATGCAGCAGCAGCAGCAGCAGCAGCAGCAGCAGCAGCAGCAGCAGCAGCAGCAGCAG
>VFQQ010002501.1_pt1 | contig 20410 bp, 24 predicted proteins | sample 3512341 | NCBI WGS metagenome assembly VFQQ01 (sample SAMN10412373, study PRJNA504923) | tailings metagenome | isolation source: Relicate 2 Philex TSF1 revegetated site | place: Philippines: Tuba, Benguet | collected 2017-08-29 | reverse complement strand
CGATGGCTAGAACCGAACTCAATTCACCCTTGCCCGGCGTCTTCTACCGGCGGCCGTCGCCGGACAGCGCGGTGTTCAAGGAGGATGGCGACGCGGTGGCGGCGACCGACATCCTCGGCGTCATCGAAGTGATGAAGTCGTTCCACGAGATCCCGGCCGGCGCTGCGGGCACCAATCTCAAATTCCTCGTCGATGACGGCGATGCCGTGATGGCGGGACAGCCGATCGCAGAGATCGACGCATGAACATCAAATCGGTCCTTATCGCCAATCGCGGCGAGATCGCCGTACGCATCAACCGGGCCGCGAAGGCGCTCGGGCTGCGCACGGTGCAGGTTTACAGCGCCGCCGATGCGGATTCGCTGCCGGTCAGGCTGGCCGACGAGGCGATCCTCATAGGCCCGGCGGCGGCGAAGAAATCCTATCTCGACATCGAGGCCGTCATCGCGGCGGCGAAGGCCGCCAGGGTCGATGCGGTGCATCCCGGCTATGGCTTCCTCGCCGAAAACGCCGACTTCGCCGATGCCGTCGCCGCCGCCGACATGACGTTCGTCGGCCCGTCGGGAGCTTCGATCCGGCTGCTTGGCGACAAGGTTGCCGCCCGCGCCGAAGCCGAGAAGGCCGGCGTTCCGACCGTGCCCGGCAGCGGCGGGCGCATCGCCGATGTCGAGGAGGCGGCTGCTATAGCGGCGCGCATCGGTTTCCCAGTGATGATCAAGGCAGCTGCCGGCGGCGGCGGTCGCGGCATTCGCGTCGCCGCAGACCTCGACGAATTCACGCGTCAGTTTCCGCAGGCCTCGGCCGAAGCCGCTGCGGCCTTCGGCGATGGCGGGCTGTACATTGAAAAGGCCGTGCTGGCGGCGCGTCACGTCGAGGTGCAGATCCTCGGCGACGGCAAAAATTTCGTGCACTGCTTCGAGCGTGAATGTTCGTTGCAGCGCCGCCGCCAGAAGGTCTGGGAAGAAGCACCCGCGGTCGGTCTGCCCGCAACCGTGCGCCGCAAGCTCTGCGACAGCGCCGTCGCCCTGGCGCGCTCGGTCGGCTACAGCGGCGCCGGGACGGTGGAATATCTTTATGACGAGGCCAGCCAGGAGTTCTACTTCCTCGAAGTGAACACCCGCATCCAGGTCGAGCATCCGGTCACCGAGATGATCACCGGCATCGACCTGGTGCAGGAGATGCTGCGCATCGCGGGCGGCGAGCCGCTGTCGCTGCGGCAGGAAGACATCTCCATCCACGGCCATGCCATCGAATGCCGCATCAACGCCGAGGATCCGGCCAGGAACTTCATGCCCTGGCCCGGCGTGGTGTCGACGCTGGCCGTGCCCGGCGGCGACGGCGTGCGCTTCGACACGATGCTTTTCGACGGCTACGCCGTGCCGCCCTTCTACGACTCGCTGCTGGGCAAGCTGGTGGTTCACGGCGCCGACCGCGCCGATTGCCTGGCGAAGCTCGCCGCCGCGCTGCGGTCGCTGAAGATCGAGGGCATCCCGACCACCATCCCGCTGCATGCGGCGCTGGCCGCCGACGCCAATATCGCGGCCGGCACGTTCCACACCCGTTTCCTCGAAGGCTGGCTCGATACCGAATTCCAGGCCCAGGCCGACAGTGCGAAGGAGGCTGCGCAATGAGCAACCGCTACTCATTCGGCGGCGACGAGCATCTCTTCGTCGAATGCGATGAGAGCATGTCGCTGGAGGCGTTCTTTAAGAGCCTGTCGATGACCAGCGCCATCCGCGACAGCAGCATCAGGGGCGTCACCGAAATCTGCCCGGCCAACGCATCCTTCCAGATCAAGTTCGATCCGGACGTCATCAAGCCGGACGACATCCTTGCCGAGATCCAGGCGATCGAGAAGGCCACGACCAAGGCCGAACCCGTCATCGACACGCGCATCATCGAGATTCCCGTCTTCTACGAGGATCCGTGGACGCACGAGACGCTGATGCGTTTCCGCGAACGGCACCAGGACCCGCAGGCGACCGATCTCGAATACGCGGCGCGCATCAACAATCTCGGCGGTGTGAGCGATTTCATCGCCGCCCACAGCGGCGCGCCATGGTTCGTCTCGATGGTCGGTTTCGTCGCCGGCCTGCCGTTCATGTACCAGATGGTCGACCGGCCGCGGCAGCTTCAGGTGCCGAAATATCTGCGCCCGCGCACCGACACGCCGAAGCTGACCGTCGGCCATGGCGGCTGTTTCTCCTGCATCTACTCGGTGCGTGGCGCCGGCGGCTACCAGATGTTCGGCATCACGCCCATGCCGATCTTCGATCCCGAGCAGAAGACCAGCTACCTCAGGGATTTCATGGTGTTCTTCCGTCCCGGTGACATCGTGAAATTCCGACCGATCGGCCGTGACGAGCATGACGGCATCGAAGGCGATGTGAAGGCGGGGCGCTTCGTGCCGGTGATGCGCGACGTCACCTTCGACCTGCGCGAATTCCGCAAGGACATCGACGGCTACAACGCCAGACTGGAGGGCGAGGTCCATGGTCGTTAGCGTCATCAATCCCGGCCTCGCCACCACGGTGCAGGACCTCGGCAGGCCCGGCTATTTTCATCTCGGCATTCCCATCGGCGGCGCCATGGACCGCATGGCGCTGCGCGCCGCCAACCTTCTGGTCGGCAATGACGAGGGTGCTGCATGCCTCGAAGCCGTGTTCATGGGGCCCGAGCTCGAGTTCGGCGAGGACGCGATCATTGCCGTCACCGGTGCTGACATGCCGATCAGGATCGACGGCGTCGAGCAGCCGTCCTGGACCGCGCTCAAGGTCAGGGCGGGCGGGAAGCTGAGCTTCGGCTTCCTCAGGAAAGGCGCGCGCATCTATGTGGCGATCGCCGGCGGCATCGACGTGCCGGAAGCGCTTGGCAGCCGCTCGACCTATGTCATCGGTGCGCTCGGCGGCTTCAAGGGGCGGGCGATCGCCAAGGGCGATGAACTGCCCATAGGGCGACCGGGAGCGACGAAGGAAGGCAGAACCTTGCCGGAGAAACTGCGGCGGCCAATCGCGTCGCCGGCCGGGCTGCGCGTGCTGCCGGGGCTCTATGCGCACAGGCTGCAGGAGGAGTCGGCCGCCGGGTTCTTCGAGGACCAATGGAAGGTCGCGTCCGAAGCCGACCGCATGGGCTATCGGTTCAAGGGCGGCCGGCCCCTGCGGTTCGTCGACCGCGAGCCGCCCTTCGGCGCCGGCTCCGATCCCTCCAACATCGTCGACAGCTGCTACCCCTATGGCTCCATCCAGGTGCCGAGCGGCAGCGAGCCGATCATCCTGCACCGGGATGCGGTGTCGGGCGGCGGCTACTTCATGCTGGGCACGGTGATCTCCGCCGACATGGACCTGATCGGTCAGATGCAGCCGAACACGCCCACGACCTTCATCAAGGTCCACATGGCCGAGGCGTTGCGCGCGCGTGCCTACAGGGCTGCGCTGCTCGATCGGATGAGGGAGGCGCTGGCCTGAAGCAATTCGGTTTTCCGTCCGCAATTGCGTCGAAACGAGGCGGGGGTGGACGGCCAATCCGTCAGTCATAACCAAAAAAGAGAAGGGGAAATACAATGGCTGGAAAGCTGGCGGCTGATGAAGCCGACACACTGGACTATTCGAACATTGCCGTACCACCCAATGCCCGCATGCCGAAGATGGCTTTGACCATGGCATGGTGGGCCGTCTGCAGCGCCGTCTTCTACATCGTGGTCGGCGCCGCGCTGGCGCTTGGCTTCGGCACCTGGAACGCGATCATCGGCATGGTGCTGTCGGTGGTCGCCTATGGGCTCATCAATGCGGTGCTGAGCAGGTTCGCCATCAAGACCGGGCTGTCCGTCGCCCTGTTCTCACGCGTTCTCTTTGGCAATGTCGGGGCAGGCCTCGCGACATTGATCTTCTGCGCCACCGCCATCTACTACGCCGTCTTCGAGGGGTCGGTGATCGCGGTCGGCATCAACAACATCTTCCCGTCGATCTCCTATCCGATCGCGGCCCTGATCGTCGTGCTCTACTCGGTGCCGCTGATCTTCGGCAGCATCCAGACATGGCTCGACAAGTTCAACGGCGTGCTGCTGCCGTTCTACATACTGGGCCTCGTGCTCGCGGTGGTGCTGGCCATCAGCCAGTATGGCTACAGCGACAAATGGCTCAATCTCGGGCCGGCCGGCGGCGAGCCGGCATTGGGCTGGCTGTCCTGCTTCGTATACTACATGGGCGTATGGGTGCTGATGATGTTCACCTTCGACTATGCCCGTTTCGGCCGCCAGGAAGATGCCGGCTATCACGCCTATTTCAACTTCGGCATGCCGTTTTACGTCATGGTGTTCCTGGTCAGCGGCCTGTTCGGCATGTTCATGGTCGGCACGGTGCCGGACCTCGGCGCGGTCACCGAAGTCTCGGTGCTGCTGGCGCTTCTGAAGATCATGGGCATCGGCGGCCTGCTCTTCGTCTGGGTAACGCAGACCCGTATCAACACGGCGAACTATTACCTCGCCGCGGTCAACCTTGAGGCGCTGGTGCAGCTGTTCGGCAAGCCGCCCTTCGGCCGCATCGGCTGGGCCATCGTGGTCGGCGCGATCGTCTATCTGCTGATGCTGATCGACGTGTTCAGCTATCTGCTGCAGGCACTCGCCTATCAGGGCATCTTCGTCGTCGCCTGGGTGGCGGTCGCCATGGCCCATATCTTCTCCAGCCGCTACGAGCAGCTTGTCGGCAGCACGATCGAATACCGTTCGAGCCACGTGCCGGCCTTCAATCCGCTCGGCATCATCGCCTGGTTCGCGGCGGCGGCCGTCGGCATCGCCCTGCATCTGTGGGGCGGCGCCTACACCGAACTGTCGGCGCCGGCCACCGCGGTCGTCGGTTTCTGCATCTATGCGCTCGGCCTGAACAGCGCCAAGCGCGAGTGGTTCCTCACCGCCGCATGAAATCCGGGCCTCGCGCCCTGCCTGGGGCGCGAGGCTTTACCGAGAACTCAAAAGCGAGAAAGGACAGGTTCCATGGCTTCCCAGGCTGGTATCTCCACATTGCTGCAGCGTTTCGCCGGCGAGACCTCGCTGTTGCAAAAGGCTGCCGTCGTCTTTGCCGGTTCGCTCCTGCTTTGGGCATCGGCGAAGGTCCAGCTTCCCTTCTATCCCGTGCCGCTGACCATGCAGACCTTCGCGGTGCTGGCCATCGGCGCAGCACTCGGCTGGCGGCTCGGGCTTGCTACCGTCCTGCTCTATCTCGCCGAAGGCGCTGCGGGTTTGCCGGTCTTTGCCGGCACGCCGGAGAAGGGCATCGGTCTTGCCTACATGATGGGGCCGACCGGCGGCTATCTGCTGGGCTACCTGCCTGCCGCCGCCATCTGCGGCTGGCTGGCCGAACGCGGCTGGGATCGCAGCGTCGCGCTCACCGCGCTGGCGATGCTGGCCGGCACCGTCATGATCTATCTGCCGGGCCTGCTCTGGCTCGGCGCGGTTGTCGGCTGGGACAAGCCGGTTCTGGCATGGGGGCTGACCCCATTCCTGCTCGGCGACCTGCTGAAACTCGGCTTGGCGTCGGCGGCACTTCCGCTGGTCTGGCGCCTCATCGGCAGGAACAGCTGATTTGCATTCCTCCCCTCCGATGCGGACCGCGTCGGTTCGAGAGGCCGGCAGGGCGGGAGCTGCACCAAGGCGCGATGGGGGCATCGCGCCAGCGTGGCAACCCGCCCTGTCGGCTCCCGGAAGTGCGTACCCCGTCATGCAGCGAGGCGGGCGGGGAGCAGTTCGCGCAGGTCTCATCCGTTTCCTGCGCTCGCATGCCAGACCGGCGTGAAGCCGGCGGTGAGCGCGGCAACCGCAGTTGGAGGGGTGATCAGCGCGACTGACGCGCCGCCCCTGGTTGCCGCGCTCATGCTGGCCGGCCTGTCATAGCCGGCAAAGCTCCAGCCCAGCAGTCCGCCGTCCCGCACGGCAAAAGGCTTGCCGCCGATGTCGACCATCGCGCCATCCGGCAGCCGCGCGATCTCCTCGATTTGGATCGACGGCAACGGCTTGCGCGAGGAGGCGAAACGCTCCTTGTGCAGCCGTGCGTCCAGCTGCGGCGCGCGCGGCTCGGCGATGCCGACGGCCTTGCCGAAACAGCCGAGGAATTCGCTCGCCCGTGCCCGCTGGCAGAAGAAGCAGGGCCGGTGGCCGGCGGCGAGCGCAGTCGGCTCGTCAAGAAAGAACAGTTCGGTCCAGCCGGCCTTGCCTCCCGGCCGATTACGGCCCATCGGTTCGCGCCTGCGGCCCTGATACTCGCAGACGCAGATGATCCAGGCCGGCAGCGCCCAGCGCTTCTTCAGCAGTGTTTTTGTTTCCGGGTCGTGGATGATACCGCGATTGCCGGTGAACAGCCCACGCTCGGCCACGGCGTGGATGGCTCCATAGGGATCGACGCGGTTCTGCAGTGGCATAGGCTTTTTCCGTTGCTGTCCGGCACCGGTGCTTGGCCGCTGCTTCGTTGCCATGATACGCAATCACCGGTTTAATTCATGTCAGGATGGTCATGCGGGTTCTTGTCGTCGAGAATTATCAGGGCACCGACCTCGGCAATGTCGGGGCGGCACTCAACGAAGCCAACGCCGAACTCGATGTCCGCCGGGCCTATCTCGGCGACGAACTGCCGAAGGATGCCAGCGAGCATGACGCGCTGGTGATGTTCGGCGGCGGCCAGAATGCGCTTGCCGACGACAGCCATCCCTATTTCCCCGAATTGCTCGACCTCATCCGCGACTTCGCCCACAAGGACCGCTCGGTGCTCGGCATCTGCCTCGGCAGCCAGCTGGTGGCGCGCGCCTTCGGCGGCATCAACCAGGTCGGCGGCGCTTCCGAGTTCGGCTGGCACGGCGTGACCCTGACCGACGAGGCCAAGGCCGACGCCGTTCTCGGCGCCATGCCGGTGGCGTTCCCGATCTTCCAGTGGCACGACGACACGTTCACCCTGCCGCCCGGCGCCGTGCGGCTGGCCTCGAGCATGGTTGCCGAAAACCAGGCCTTCCGTCTCGGCCGCGCCGTCTATGCCTTCCAGTTCCATTTCGAGGCCGACACGCCGGTGGTCAATTACTGGACCACGACCTTTGCCGAGACCGTGACCGCGCGCTGGCCCGACTGGCCGGAGCGGCTGCCCGCCGAGGCTGCCCGCAACGCGGCGCTTGCCGACCAGTCGGGTCTTGCGATCGCAAGGGCCTGGGTGGCGACGATCTGAAATCTGCCTGGTCACAGTTGCGAAGGCACGTGCCGTCGCGACGACCCCGCATGTTGGCTCCGTTCAGGGGCTGGGAGCGAGGGACTGGACCAGCGGCGCGTGGCCGGAATGCGCAGGAGACAGGCGGCCCGAAGTTTGGAGGAGCAGGACGACCGGCCAGGCCGCCCTGCTCAGGGAACCTCAGTTCTTCTTCATCATCGCCTTGCCGGCTTCTTCGAGATGCATGGCACATTCGTCGTTCTTGTTGGCTTTCATAGCCGTCTTGGCCATTTCCACGTGCTTCATGGCCTCGTCTTTCTGCATCTTCATCGAATCGTCTTTCATCGCATCCATTTCGGCCTGGACCTTCATCATGGATGTTTCATCGCATTTCATGGGATCCATGGCGAATGCGGGCTGGGCAGCCATGATGCCGAAAGCTGCGGCAAGGATTGTCAAACTGCGCATGTTCATTCTCCTCCATTGATGGGGAACGTCTTCCCCATCCTGAAGGTTCGCCTGAGAACGGGAATTGTTACCTTGACCCAGGCACAATCCGCCGGCTCGCCGCTCATGGCGGCTGCGAGGCTCAGGGCTGGCTTCGACAATTTCGTGGGAGAGGGCCCCCGTCTCGCTGCCAGCAGACGAAGGCTCGCTGGACATCGCCTGCACGCGTGTGTGGGCCAGAGGGCGCTTTGGCGGGCAGCCGGCCCCAAAACGTGTTGGGCAATCAGCCTCCGGCAGCGTTCGTCAGATCACCGCGATCGCGTCGACCTCTATGAAATAGCCCGGTGACATGATCGCCACCCCGACCACCACGTTCGCTGGCTTGTGGTCTCCGAACAGCGAGATCTGCGCTTCCTCGATGATCGGAACATGTGCGTCGCGGTCATAGTCGACGATGTAGATGGTGATCTTGCAGACCTGTTCGGGCCTTGCGCCCGCTGCCCTGAGTGCCCGGCCGAGATTGCTGAAAGCCAGGCGCGCCTGCGCCGCAAAATCACCGTGCCCGACCAGCTTGCCATCCCTGCCTTCAGGCTGCTGGCCGGAGATGAACACCATCCTGGATCCCGTCGCGATGACAACCTGTGTGTAGATCTCCGGAACGGGCAGGTCGTCCGGGTTGATGAGTTCGAGGGACATGGACGATCTCCTGTCTTGTTCGATTGAAAACGTGTATTCCGATCACCGTGTCGCTGGCTTGCGGCACGGTGGCAAAGCGTCGGCGACGGCGCAACAAGAACGGGCCCAGGGGCTGGCTGGCAGCCGCTCAAAGTTTTCGCAGAGTTGGTGACAGCCGCCCGAGGCAGCCGTACTCAATCAGGTATGGCTAGGCCAACTGCCTTTCCTTGTCCCGTCGTTCCATGTCCCGCCTTTCGAGTTCCGCGTAGAGCCCTTCCCATCGCTGTGCATTGGCATCGGCCTCGCAGGCATACATGAAAAGCGTGAGCAGGGTGGCTGTTGCATACCAGGGAATGCGAAATCCCAGGTATCCGGAGACGACATCCAGGATCGCCGGGATCAGCAGCGTCGCGCTCATGATCCGCAGGACGTTTTTTGCATTCAGGATTGTGTTTTCGAAAGTCATTGTTCTCCCCCAGTTTTGTGGCGGAGGTTAACCAAACGTAAGGTGCCCTGACAAGGACGCGTTCGGGGGTGGTGTGGCAGACTGGGAGAGATTGGCCTGCCGTCATATTTCAGGAGCTGTGGAGGGCCTGAAACACAGCAGATGGAACGTGCCCGTTCAAGAGCGGCGAACCACGGTCTGCATTTTCCTGGGCGAAGAAGCACAATACAGCAAGGCATACTCGCAGAGCCGAGCGGCGGGGAATTTGAGTAGATCCGCAGTTTTATTTTCTGAAGGCGAATTTCTTCTTTGCGTGTTCAGTCCTCTCGCTGTACCCTCTAGGGAGAGGGTAAGTAACAGGGGGGAGGATATGGCGACTCCATTTATGATCAGAAAGAGGCCGTTTGCGGTGGAGCCAATAACCGGTCTCATGCTGCCTGACGGTATTTTTGATACTTGCATAACGCGGCTTTTAATCAGTGTCTACTTGGTCAATGACAGCAAGCATACTGTCAGAGGGTTTTGGGCGCGGATTGCGGATACTCCTGACTACACTGTGCTCGGGCTGCGAGAGCACCAAGTCAATCGCGAACTGGCGAGCGGTGCCGCCACTCTCTTGCAATGGGAAGCAACGTTTGCAGGTGCCCAACCTGGCAAGAAAACCCTGCAGATTGAAGCGGGCGGAATGTCGGTACTGGAGAGTGGGAAGCCGCTATATTGGGATGGCTACTGTGACGCCCGCTATTTTCTTTCCAGCACGAGCTATGACGGCACCTCAAAGACGTACCTTTGTAAAGTCCCGGAAGGGAGCTTGGCGATAACGTTCGACAATTCGGAACAGTCGTTGGAGACAACAAAACCTGGTGACGAAGGAAAGCTACCGCCTGTCCAATTCCCTCAGCGACTTACAGCAACTGTGCTGCCGAATGGTCTGTCGTTGCCGTTTGAGGATCCATGGTGGAAGGTTGTGGGCTGGCTGGTCGCTCTTCTCGCCGGTATTGGTGCGCTTTTGGAGGCATCAAAAGGGCACGGCAGTGCTCAAATAGGGATCGGCGGCCATGGGCACGATAATCCCGCCGATTTCGAATGGTGCATTCCTGATCCAACGGCTTTTGGGGAGGGGAATTACGCAACGCCTGCCGGGATTTTGTCCGCTATTGCGAATGGAGCGATGCTGGTTGGATTGGCAGATGACGCAGATCCTTGGGAGCGGGGAAGGACTGCGGCTAACCTCCTGACGGGCGAAGTTCCTGTTCGGGAAACGGTTTCAGTAGACCTAACCTATCCGCCTGCGATGGAAGCTGGCACGCCATTCCCAGTTGGAGCAAAGTGGACATATGACGCGGTCTTGAGCACTGGTAGAGCGACATCGCTCACGGTGAACGAAACTCGGACCAATGTTCACCTCGCCACCTGGGAAATGCAAGCTCCAGCTGAGGCCGCTCAGTTCGATCCAATCATTGTCAGGCTCCGCGGCCAGGATGCACAAGGCACCTTCTACAAGGGCGACGAACTCTATGCGTACGCTATAGCCGTTGCGCCTGATGGCAAAAATTCATTCAGGATTCCCTTGCTTGATGATGGAGCGAATAGGGACGCTATCGCATCGGACGGGTGGTACACAGGGGTCATCTTGATTGAGGAGTTGATGGCTCAGGCGAAATTCGATCCTTTGGGAGAGTGGAAGGTTCATTTCGTCGTTCAGGATGTAAACGGCGCCTCGCCATCGATGCCCCCAAAGGAGGCTGCGACATACATTGGAGGAGTTCCGCTTCTCGCTCCGCTCATTGCGACCCGCGCGAATGGGGAGTCCTGTACGGTCAATAAGTACATCAAGATCATCATTAAAAAGTTCCTCTAGCCACGGTACTCGGCATTCTTGCGTCAAAAGTGGGATGCAAACGGTCTTTGCACTACTAAATGCGCGAGATCAGAGTGTTGTCATGCGGCCATGAAATAGGGGATGTTTTCGATACGATCGCAGAAGATGCGGGCAAACGAGACAACGTCAATTCATGGCTGGCAGATGATGCCTTTGCCCCGTTCATGAGCAACGAGCCACAGGCGGCGTTCTCCTGGGCGAAGAAGCGGAACGACATGCGTCGGCAGCGCGAGGCGCCAGAAGCGGGCAGCCTAACCCGGACTGACCACTGGTTTCATTGGGTTTTATTGGTCGTTTCGCCGATCGTAATTGACACCGCAAACGATACGATAGCAATCCGAAAATTTGGCATACTCGTCAGTGCCAGGAGCCCATGCATCCCCGTTGTCGGCATATGCCTGCAGCATCTTAGTGCATTGAGTTTTTCTGAAGGGGGCGATGAGTTCCGCTCTGAAGGCCGCAATGCTATCCGCTCCGACAAAGCCGTTCACGGAGACGAACCGAATGAGCATGGCCTCACGAACGAGGAATATCTCTGTATAGGCTGCATTGAGGCCCGGCTTGGGTGTCTCCTTACGGCCGCAGATTTTACGTCACAGCGTATCAACGAGCATTCGGAGTTTGATACTGCGGGGGCTTATCTCTCGCAAGGTCAGGTGAGTAGGTGACGGTCACCGAACATAGCCGTGCTCGAGGAATGGGGCTGACGAAGACCTGGTAGGCAGCCGACCCGAAAAGGTGTCGAGTAGGGCAATCATCTTCGTGAACGCACGCAATCGGCTCACGTCCCCATCTTCTTGTAGTCTTCATAGGTCTTGTGGCCACTTGCCACGTCGCGGAATAGTTTTTTGCATCTGATGCGAGAATAGCTTTCCAAAGAAACGTGGTCCATTGCGGCCCACTTCCGCCTAAGATGCATAGGAGCTGCGTCGTACCTAGCAATGCAGTCTGCTGTAGCCCATCTCCTAAATGCTGGGTCGTTGCGTAATGTCATCTGCAGCGCCTGATACCTTTCTGGAGGCATCGTCTGTAGACCTGATGTGGAGCAACCGGCGAGCGCAGAGACGGCAAGAGTTAGCAGAGCCAAACGGTTCATTTTCCACCAATTTCAAGTGGGCGAGGATCGATCGAGAAGATCACACGTGGGGATGCGCAACAAGTACATCTCCGGAATTGCCCGCCGGCGCACCTTCACCCCGAGAGCCCAGTGCCAGCGGTTGCCAGTGCGGGCAAGCCTATCAGGAACGCGCATATCTCCTACAGCGCCATGACTATGTTTCGCTCTTCAGAGCCGAAGCAAAGGCTTCGATCGTCGCAGTCCTGTCAGTGGCGAGCATCGCCTTGATTACGCCTTCGAAGTTGCCTGGCTCTATCGAGAGTGACCAGGACGATTGACGCTCAATCCCGCCGGTCGTCCAACTGAAGTAGACGTGACCGGCATTCGAGACCGCAGGCGATATTAAGTGGTGGTTCGCCGACTGCTCGTCGTTGTTTCTATGTATGCGGATAGCCATGCTCATTCTCCCCAATGCCCACGTCATCGCGGCGCTGCCGCTCTAGTTCTTTACGCACATCTCTGAGAGCACGTTGAAAATTGCCCCTAGCGCAGGACTAGAAAGCTCTTCTGGGTGCGCTTGAAGTCTTGTCGATATGATGTTGTAAAAAGTGTCGTTGGTTAGCTTCGCCGCTGCTACGCAATTTCGGATCGCTGTGAAATGCGGATCGTCCGAGTGTATTACGGTCAGGCGCACATCAATGACGCCCGTAAGATAACCGATAGCGAATGTGCGGTCGGCTTGAAGAAACTCGGCGCCCGTCATTGAGTGGGCCCACGTCGTAGAAGACAGCCAGCTAATCGCGCAGACCGTGGCAAGTCGTTTCATTCCCCCACCCCCTAACAGCCCATATCAGGAAATCATGCATGGCGCTGACCGACAAGCAGCAGCGCTTCGTCACGGAAGGCCGCGCTCAAGTGGGCCGAGGAAGAGCCGAAGCTTGCGGCCTCGGTTGAGGCTCGTCTCGCCAGCAAGCGGCAGAGGCAGCGTCCTCAGAGGGCTAAGCCGAGACGTTTTCTCTCATTGCTGGCGCAGGTGCTGGCGGCATGTTCCATGAAGGGGCCATAGTCGATCCGGCTTCCGCCTTCGTGCACGATGACGTAGTAGTAGGCGCCCTTCTTCACGACTGAAACGCTATTCGGTGGTGTTTCCAATTTCGTGTCTCCCATGCCCTGGTCAGTAATGACCGTCGGCTGGATACGTTCCGAAATGGTCGAGTAGGGCAGAGTTTTCTTCCTCCTCCTTTCAACTATAGTCACAGGTTGGATGGGAGATTCCGATGATCCCTTTTTGGTTTGATCAGCAAGAGCGACTGAAGACGACAAAGGGCAAGGAACTGCTGTCCGATGATCGGCGGGGTGAGATTGCGCCGACCAACGTTGCCGCGGCGCCAAAGCCAGTCGAGGGCAAGATCGCAGTTCGGTTAGGCACTGACGGGAAGGCGCAAGTCATCGTGAAAGAGTAGCCGTCGAACTAGGGAAATAGCTTCGACAAACTGTCGGCCTCCGTCTCAAAATCCGGAACCGGATACACCGGAAAGGCAGGTATGTACTGGCTGAGTTCGCTGGAGCTGACCCAGCCGCCGGCAGAGGGCAAGGTACTAGTCAGCCACCCGCTTCGATGCCTCCAGCAGGCGATCAAACCTGATGCGGGTCTTGCGTTGCCCGAGCTCTTCTCGATACGAGGCAGCGCTGCAGCGATCAACATTTTCCGGAACGGCGGGACCGACCTTCGGAAGCTCAAACGACACGACGTCGCGGCCGTCTATGAGGACGGTGTAGAAGTCCTCGAACTGGTCAGGAATCTCGGAAACGAGATGATGCAGGCTGCCTGCGACGCCAATGCTTCCGAGTGCATCCAGTATCCGTCGATCTCGTTCGCTGGCAGCCGATAGCAGTCTGCCTTCGGTGGAGTATCGATCGCGGAGGTAGCGCTTCACCATCAGGTTGCCAGCCTCATCAGGTCGGATTTCATTCCACGCCATCGGTCCCGGAGTGCGACTCAGGCGCCCCAGCCTAAGGCACCGCCGTGATCAGCAGGAAGATGACGAAGATGCCGAGATGCACCGCGCCTTGCAGCACGGTGGTGCGTCCGGTGCCGAGCGTGATGGTGCTGACGAACAGCGTCAGCAGCAGAAGCACCATGGCGGCGGGGCTGAGGCCGAGCATCAGCTTGCGATCGGTCAGCACGGCCACCGCCGCCACGACCGGGATGGTCATGCCGATGCTGGCGAGCGCCGAACCGAGCACAAGGTTCACGCTGTTCTGCAGCCGGTTCAGAAGTGCCGCGCGAACCGAGGCGATGCCTTCGGGCAGAAGCACCAGCGTCGCGATGATGACGCCGACGACGGCCTGCGGAAGGCCGGCTGCGGCGACGAGGTTCTCCAGCGGGTGCGACAGCACTTTCGCCAGCAGGATGACGACGAGCAGCGAAACCGGAAGCATCACCGCGCTCACCAGGGTCACCCTGGATGTCGGCGGCTCGAGCGGGGCCTCGTCGGGATCCTGTCCGCCGACTGGCACGTCCATGAAGTAATCGCGATGCTTGATCGTCTGGATGAAGACGAAGACCGCGTAGAGAGCCAGCAGCACCAGGCTGACCACCAGCAGCTGGATGGGCGAGAATTGCTGCGGTCCGCCTGCCGAGACGAAGTTGGGCAGCACCAGCACGCTGATCGCCAGGGTTCCGAGCACGGCGAGCGAGGCGGAGGCTGCGTTGAGCTGGAAGGTCTGCTCGTGGTGGCGCCGGCCGCCAAACACCAGGCACAGTCCGATCACGCAGTTGAGCACGATCATCAGCGCCGAGAAGACCGTGTCGCGGGCTACGGATTCGCTGCCTTCCGAACCGGCCAGCATGATGGAGACGATCAGCCCGACCTCCAGGATCGTCACGCATACGGCAAGGATGATCGAGCCCATCGGTTCGCCGACCCTGAGCGCCAGGATTTCGGCATGGTGCACGGACGCGAAGATCGACGCGCCGAGGGCGATCGATGCAAGGATGATCACCGGTATCGCGTCATCTGAAACCAGCCCGAGATATTTCAGCGCAACCAGCACAAGCGCTGCCGCCGGCGCGGCCCAGGTCCAGAGCGGTATCGTCGTGTGGTGATCGAGAGCCATGTATTCCCTAAGCGCCGGAGATCATTGCGGTCCTGGCTGCGAAGGTAGAGGAACTGTGTCGCCCTGTACATTCGCACCGGCCGTCCAAAGTGCGAAAGTGCTGTCGCGGCATATGTCCGGGTGACATCGACAACTCCCGCCGGTGCGGGACTATCTTCCCCTGGCGCGGGCAAGGTCCCCGATACTGGTTGAGATGTCCTTGACGACCGATTTGGCGGCTTCCAGTTCGGTCCGGCCGAAGGCGGACAGTAATTCCGCGGTATCGGCGGCGAGCTTCTCGGTGAACTTCGAGACCATCGCCATGCCTTCCGTGGTGACGAAAAGCTGCTTGACGCGACGGTCGTTGTCGTCCTCGAAACGCCGGATCAGCCCCCGGATCTCGAGCCTTCTGGCCAGGCGCGCGAAGGTCGGTGTCTCGATCCGCAACTGGTCGGCCAGCATCTTCTGGCTGTTGGCGCCACCATGCGCGACCCGGTACAGTGTGGCGCCTTCTTCCAGCGACAGGCCCGTACCTTGCAGCGCGATCTCGTAGATGTCTTGCAGGCGCCTGACGATCTCCCCCATGTCTTCGAAAATAGCGATCGGGCTTTCCTGTTCTTCCATTGTCGACCTGTCCGAATATCACCCATTGAAGTCACGGCACCTCGATAGCCTCCGTGCCGGCCTGGAAGAAAAGCGGATCGTTCCGTCGCGAACGGGGACGGACGATGTCCATCCCACAGCATGCTCCACGGATCGATCATTCAGTTCCATTGATGGTGGTGACCTCGCCGGAGTTCCCGATCCGGCGAACGAAAAATGCAGGCAGCGAAAGGGAGTTCCCGCAACACGGAAATGTTACAGCCAAATTCGCCCACAACATTCCGATGCGTGCCTTGCAGCCGAAACTGAACCGCGGCCGACAGGGGTGGCGGCCGCGGATCAGCTGGATCATCGATGATGTCGTCTGCGCCGAGAGGTCGAGCCGAAATTGCTCGTGGGACGACGGCATCAGGATGTCCCAACCTGCGGTCCTGGTTCTGATCGGCCAGCCACCAGGGCTACGGCCGAGAGCTTTCGAAAGGATCGGCCCGGTCTGTCCAGGCCGATAGTGGGAGGTCTTTCACCTCGATAAAAAGAGCGAATGACTGGAGGTCAAACCGGCACCCGCTAAAGGAGGAAGGTCCTAGAGCGTCTCCGTTTTTCATGGAAACGCGGAAACGCTCTAAGTTTTTGTTTTCACCGCATTTTTGTAACGCCAAGTGTTTCCACTTGGCTACAAAATGCTCTAGAAGTCGCGCTGGAAGCGGAGGATGCCGCCGACGCTGCTCTTCTTGTCCGTCGTGGTCCAGTCGCCGAGCCAGTCGGAATCGCCGCGCTTGCCTTCGTTGAGGTAGTCGACTTCGGCCGTGACGGTGAAGCCCTGAACCACCTGGTAAGCGACGTTGGCGGCGATGCCCAGGTTTTCCTGCTCGTCATACGACGCCTGGAGGTTGAACGTGGTCTTCTCGTTGAACTTGTAGCTGCCGCCACCCCAGACGGCCCAGTTGCCGCCCCACGGCTTGTAGAAGGTACGGGCCGCATTGTCGTCCGTGCCATAGCCGCCCATGACCCAGAGCGCGATCTGGTCGGTGGCGTTCACGTCGAGGCGCACCTTGCCGGCCCACTCTTCCCAGCTCGGATTGTAGGCGATGACACCGGTGATGCCGCCCCAGCCCTGGGTATACTTGGCGCCGACCACGACGTTCGGAGCATAGCTGTCGATGGTGTTGTCGACGATGCCCGGAACCCAGTTGCCAGCCCCGTCCTTGACGAAGGTGTCGTAGCTGCCCGAGCCCTGTTCCAGCGAGACGATCGCCGAGAAGCCGTTGCCGGCGTCGAAGGTGTAGCTGATCAGGTTGGTGTCGAATTCGCCGTAAGGAACGATCGTGTCCTGGATGACGTTGCCGGCATAACCGATGAAGGTGTCGTAGGCCGACTCGTCCTTGCCGACCCGCAGGCCGCCGAGCTGGATCCAGGCGAAGTTCAGCGAGACGTTCTTGTTGCGGGCGTCAGCGTTGTCATTGCTGTTGCCGAACTGGAAGCGGGTCTCGGTGTAGGTCTTCAGGGTGCCGAGTTCGGTCTCCTGGCCGGTCCAGGTCTTCAGGGCGAAACGGGTGTTCTTGCCCCAGGTATCCTGTTCCTTGCCATTGAGGCGGTCGGTCGTCCTGGCGCCGTCGAAGGTGCCGCGATCACCCAGGCTGGCATCGTAGCGGATGTAGCCGCCGACACGCAGGCAGGTCTCGGTGCCCGGGATATAGAAGTAGCCGGCGCCGTAGACGTCGCAGATCTTGACGTATTCAGCGGGTTCCGGCTCGGCGACGACGACCGCGTCAGCGGCACGTGCGCCGGAAACGGCAATCAAAGCCGCAGTCGAGCCTAAAAGAAGCGTTCTGATGTTCACTGTAATCCCCTATCGATACTGGGTTCCGAGTACGTACGATCAACCTCGCACCCTGAATATTTTTAAGCTCAAATGTCATTGATTGATATTACGTCGCGTGACTTAAGTTGATGTGTAGCCGAACGGCAACGAGATATCACATATCCGTGTTCACGTTTCGAAATATGCTTTCAAATGGAATGATTTCAATTTTTATGTGATTGATATCTGTTTGTTTTTTTATATGAAATTGGTAGTGCTGTTTATTTCGATGGGGTGTTTACTTTTAGTTGATCATCAAATGAAACGGTTTCAAAAACACATAGTGAGCCTCCGAAACAATTTCGATTTGCACCGGAGGAGACGGACGGCGTGCTTCGCGATTTTTGCGGGTGTGGTGGCGAGGTGTGATCGGCTGCCGATTCCGGTCACCTGAAACGCGCCCGGGAAAAGCTTCCGCAACGTCCGCGTGGCAAATTTGGCACGCCGCCCGGATTCCGCTGTGGATGGCGCATTTCGCGCTTGGCCTGTGTCGGCGCGATTTCCTAGAAGGCGGCGGCTGGCTTTCCGGCGCGGGTGTCCCAGTGTGGCACAAGCGTCACACAAGCCGAAACAAGCATCGTCCAGACACGCAAATGTGCTGAAACCGCCTCGCCAAGTGTGAGTTTCAACACATTCGTAACCGGTCCTTTGCAGGACAATACAGAAGGCTCAACTTGAGATGACCTCCGTGAAAGCAGCGCTTCTGTCCTTCTTCATGCTGTCCGCAATCGTGATCTGCGGCCTCGGTATCTACTCCGCCGACGCAGCCAACAACCATCTCGCCGTCGACGGCTACGGCGTCGTCTCCGCCTCGCACTGATCAGCCTTCCAAGCCTCAGACCGAAACCAGAACCAGTGGTGCGTCCAGGCCCTCCGATGCCTGGATCAGTCTGTTGGCTTCCCGGACTCCGGCGCTTTTCTTCCTGAAGGTCCTATGATGGTGCAGGCGCCGTGGAACGGCGCACCACCAGCTCCGGCTCCAGCCTCACACGGTTGTTTTCCAGCGGCCGATGGTTCAGCCGCGCGAACAGCATCTGTGCGGCGATCGTTCCCTGCCGGACACCCTCCGTCTTGATGGTGGTCAAGGGCGGCGTCAGCCATCGCGCGAACGGCAGGTCGTCGAACCCGACAATGGAAAGATCGTCCGGAACGCGGCGGCCGATCTCCTGTGCCGCGTTGAGCACGCCGATGGCAATCGTGTCGTTGCCCGCAAAAAGCGCTGTGATGTCCGGGCGCCGCCGCAGCAGTGCGGTTGCGGCGGCATGGCCGCTCTCGGCGCTGAAGTCGCCTTCCTGCACCGCATCCTCGTCCAGTGAAAGCCCGTGGTCCTGCAGGCTGCGTTCCAGCGCTCTCAATCGCGCATCGGTCGCCACGAAGCCGCGCGGAGAGAAGGTTATCGCCCCGATCCGCTTGTGGCCGAGGCCGGCGACGTGGTCGACGGCTGCCTTGATCGCCCCGCGCGTGCTGAACGTTACCGAGACCTCGGAGGGGTGGCGTACCGAGCCAACGAGGACGACCGGGAAATTCTTGTCGATCAGGGAGATCAGCGCTTCGTCGCCAGCGCGCGGGTTGACGACAATCAACCCGTCGATGCGCCGCGATTCCACCAGGTTGTCGTAAGCTCCGCCTGTGCCATGGGCCTCAAGCCCCTCGACCAAGACATGGAAGCCCATTTCCCGGTTGGCCTTTTCGATACCGTAGAGAACCTGCGGGATGTACTGGTCGACCAGCAGGATCGAGGGGTCCGAGACCACGAGGCCGATGGTTTCGGTCAGGCCGCTTACCAGCATGCGCCCGGCCGAATTGGGCTTGTAGCCGAGTTCCGCCGCGGCCTGCATCACGCGTTCGCGGGTTTCCTTGCTGAGGACCACGCTTTCCGAGCGGTTCAGCACCAGCGATACCGTCGCGCGGGATACGCCGGCACGGCGCGCCACGTCATGGCTGGTCACTCGGGTGGAATTCATCGGCCGCCTCCGGGTGCTCGCGCCGCCAATTTTTTCAGTCGCTTCGCCCTGGTCATGACCTACAACCGAAGTCCCGGCTTGACAACAACGGCTTTTCATCTTTATCCATTACTAACACGTGTTAGGAATGGAAATTCATGGAGGCTAACACGTGTAATGATCAATCGGGTGGAGATCCTATGCCGACACCGGGGAGGAGTGTTTCACTGCGCCAGAGGCGGCGGAAGGAGGCCCTGGTCGGCTATCTGTTCGTCGCCCCGGCGTTCCTCGGTTTCCTGATCTTCTACCTTTTGCCGACGCTTCGTGCCGTCGAGATCAGCCTGACCGACTGGAACCTCATGCGCGCCCCGAAATTCGTCGGGCTCGGCAACTATGCGATGCTGCTTTCGGACGCGAACTTCTGGCATTCGGCCAAGGTGACGTTCGCCTACGTTCTCTACAACATTCCGCTGCAGACCGTGCTCGGGCTGCTGCTGGCAGTGCTCTCGGACCGGCTGGCGCGTGCGGTCTGGCTGCGGGCGATCATCATCGCGCCCTATCTGATTTCCAATGTGGTTGCCGCGCTCGTCTGGATGATGATGCTGGACCCGATCCTGGGTCTCGTGAACGCATTCCTCACCTTCTTCGGTGTCGGACCGCAGGGTTTCCTCGCCTCTCCGGACGAGGCGATGGTATCGGTGGCCGCCATCTCCACCTGGCGTCACACCGGCCTGACCGCGCTGCTGTTCTATGCCGGCCTGCAGGCGATTCCCGCCCATCTCTACGAGGCGGCCAGGCTGGAGGGGGCAGGTGAGTGGACGATGTTCCGGCGTATCACCCTGCCGCTGCTGCGTCCGGTGCTGGCCTTTGTCGTGGTGACCAGCCTCATCGGTTCGTTTCAGGTCTTCGACGTGGTCGCTGTCGCGACAGCGGGCGGACCATCCAATTCGACCCGCGTCATTCTCTGGTACATTTACGAGAACGCCTTCAAATTCAACAAGATGGGATACGCGTCGGCGATTTCCGTCGTGCTGTTCGTCACGCTGATCCTCATCACGCTGCTGCAGATGCGGGTGTTGCGGGCAGATCAGTCGGATCTGGATTGAGGCCCGCGATGAAGAAGCTCACCCCGCAGGCCGTCTTAGAGCGTTTCCGTTTTTCACGGAAACGCGGAAACGCTCTAAGTTTTTGTTTTCGTCGCATTTTTGTAACGCCAAGTGA
>VFQQ010002500.1_pt1 | contig 20413 bp, 14 predicted proteins | sample 3512341 | NCBI WGS metagenome assembly VFQQ01 (sample SAMN10412373, study PRJNA504923) | tailings metagenome | isolation source: Relicate 2 Philex TSF1 revegetated site | place: Philippines: Tuba, Benguet | collected 2017-08-29 | reverse complement strand
CGATCGCGTCGTCGACCACGATCCCGATCGCCAGCACCAGCCCGAACAGCGTCAGGTTGTTGAGCGTGAAGCCGAGGGCCGCCATCACGGCGAGCGTCCCGATCAAGGAGACCGGGACGTCGATCATCGGCAGGATCATCGACTTCCAGTCCTGCAGGAACAGCAGCACCACGATCGCCACCAGGACGATCGCGTCCCGCAGAGCGTGGAACACTTCGTCGACCGACTGCTCGATGAACGGCGTCGTGTCGTAGACGATGGCGTACTTGACCCCCGCCTGAAACCCGGGGAGCTGCCGCTCGAGCTCCGTCATCTTGTCCCGGACGGCGTGCGCGACTTCGAGGGCGTTCGACCCCGGGAGCTGGAACACCGACAGCCCGACCGACGGCTGGCCGTCGAGGGAGCACTGCATGTCCTGGTTCTTGGCCCCCAGCTCGATCCGGGCGACGTCCCGCAGCCGGGTGATTTCGCCGGCGTCGCCGGTCTTGATCGTGATCTCGCCGAACTGTTCCGGTTCGATCAGCCGGCCGAGCGTCGAGAGGATGTACTGGAAGTCGACCCCGGTCGGGACGGGGGGCTGGCCGAGCCGGCCCGCCGCGACCTGGACGTTCTGTTCCTTCAAAGAGGCGATCACGTCGCCGGCGGTCATGCCGCGGGAGGCGAGCCGCTGCGGGTCGAGCCAGACCCGCATGCTGTAGTCCTGCTGGCCGAGGAACCCGACGTCCCCCACGCCGCTGATCCGGAGCAGTTCGTCCCGGATGTAGACGGTCGCGTAGTTACTGAGATAGAGCTGGTCGTAGATCGGTTTTCCGGTGGTCTTGTCCTGATCCGAGTACAGGTTGACCACGAGCAGGATGCTGGGGGACTTCTTCTTGGTGCTGACGCCGGTCGTCTTCACGACGTCGGGGAGTTTCGGGAGCGCGAGCGAGACCCGGTTCTGCACGAGAACCTGCGCCATGTCGAGGTTCGTGCCGAGCTTGAACGTGACGGTCAGCTTGTAGCCCCCGTCGTTCGTCGACTGCGAGGACATGTAGAGCATGTTCTCGACGCCGTTCACCTCCTGCTCGATCGGCGCGGCGACGGTCTCCTGCACGACCTTCGCGTTCGCCCCGGGATAGGTCGCCGAGACTTCAACGCTGGGGGGGGCGATCTCCGGGTACTGCGCAATCGGGAGGGTCATCAGCGCCGCCCCGCCGGCGAAGACAATCACCAGCGAGATGACGATCGCGAAGACGGGACGCTCGATGAAGAATTTGGCCATGGTGTGTCACGTCCCTTTCGCGGGGCGAAAGGCTGGTCGGCGAGGAGGGGACGTCAGGGGGTTAGAGACGAGTGGCTAGAGGTTGGAGAGAGGATGCGAGGCCGATGGAACAGGGGCTGGCGCGTGACGCTCTCAACCCTTCTTGCCGGCGGTTGCTCCTTCAGCCGGCGGGGCGGACTTGGCTTCCTGGACCTTCACGCCGGCCCGGACCCGCTGGAGTCCGTTCACGACGATCCGCTCGTCTCCTGCGACCCCCTCAAGGATCTCCCGCTGACCTTCCTGCAGCGCTCCCAGCGTCACCCGCCGGAACGCGACGTCGTTCTCTTTGTCGACGACGTAGACGAACGGCTGGCCGAGGTCCCGGCCGATCGCCCGCTCGGGGACGAGGACCGCCTTGTGCGGCGCTCCCAGCGGCAGCCGGACCCGGGCGAAGTAGCCGGGCGAGAGGGGCCGCGGGCCGCGCTCGGACTTCGGGTTCGCGAAAACCCCGCGGACCCGGATCGTACCGGTGTTCGGGTTCACCCGGTTCTCGACGAAGTCGAGTTTTCCCGTGAACGGGTAGTCGGTCCCCGGGCCGAGCCCGAGGAGGATCGGGATCTCCCCTTCGGTCGGCCCTTTGACCTTCCCTTCCTTGATCGCGTTCATGACCCGCTGGAGGGTCAGTTCGTCCATGTCGAAGTAGGCGTAGACCGGGTCGACGGTGACGACGGAGGTCAGCTTGCCGGTCGACGGGGTGATCAGGTCCCCGACCGACACCAGGTTCCGGCTGATCCGCCCCGAGATCGGCGAGGTGATCCTGGAGAACTCGAGATCGAGGTTCGCCTGGGCAATCGCCGCCTCGGCCGCCTGGATCGAGCCCTCGGAAAGCATCTTCGCTCCGGTGTCCCGGTCGAGGTCCGCCTGCGTGGCCGCCTCCTTGTCGAACAACCGCTGGGTCCGGTCGAGGTCCGCGGTGGTCGTCTTGAGCTTCGCCTGCGCCTGGAGGAGCTGGGCCTGGGCCGCCTGGAGGGCGATGTCGAACGGCCGCCGGTCGATCTCGAACAGGATGTCCCCCGCTTTGACCTCGGCCCCGTGCTCGACCGTCGGATCGAAGTCGATCTTGGTCAGGTAGCCGCTGACGCGGGAGCGGATCTCGACGTCCGCCACCGCTTCCAGCCGCCCCGTGAAGTCCTGAAAGTCGGTGACTTCCTTCTCCGTCGGAGCGCCGATCTCGACGGCGATCGGAGCGGCGGGGGCCTGGGTCCCTTCGGCGGTCTTCCCGCACCCGGAGAGGAAGAGGGGCGGAAGCGCCACCCCCGCGAGGAGCCAGGCGGCGATGTGATGGGGTCGAATCATGACTCGGATCGTCCGGGAGGGGGGCTGCCGGGAAGAGATCGCCCGGCGAGGCACCAGGGGGGCATCTGTCGAGCCGCGCGCGGTGGCGGGGACCGCGGCGGGGTGTTATCGCGTGAACGTCAGAGCCTTCGAGTTGCCGATCGGCGTGAAGGCGAGCGTCTTGTCGTTCTTGAGGTCGATCGTGCTGAGCATCGTTCCGCCCGAGTCGGGCTGCATCACGAGGTTGTCCCCCCGGACCACGTAGGCCCCGGCGACCTCCTGCGACTTGCCGTCCCGCTGGAACGACCACTTGAACGCCCCCTCCTTGCCGAGCTCGAGGCGGAACTCATTTCCATCCGCCTTGGCGGTCCAGGTCCCCTCGAGCTTCTCCAGCGGGTACTTGGGCTCGTCGAGCTTCGGCGGCGGGGCGTCCGACTTGGGGGCCGGGGCCTCCTGCTCGGGCTGGCTCTGGTACATCTTGAGCAGCTCGGACGCGAGTTCGTCCTTCGGCTGCAGGCGGACGACGTCGGCGAGCATCGAAACCGCCGCCTCCTTGTAGTCGCACGTCAGGTAGTGGTAGGCGAGCAGGAACCGCAGATCCGCCCCTTGCGGGTTGGCCTTCGCGGCCTCTTCGAGCCGGCGGAGCTGCTCGGTGTAGGTCTCCTGCTGGGCGTAAAGACTGATCATCGTGGTCCAGTTCCACCCCGGTCCCGCCGCGAGGACGGCATGGATCGTGGCGGCCGACTCCCGGTACTTCCCCTGGGCAAACAGGACGAGGCTCCGGAACTCGTTGATCGCCGCGTCGTGCGGAGCCTTCGAGAGGGCTTCGTTGGTCCACTTCAGCGCGTCGTCGTACCGCTCCAGCTTGAAGGCGGCCCGGGCGCTGTCGAAGATTTTCGTCAGCTCATCCGCCTCGGTCGGAGCCTCTTCGGTCTCTTCCGGGAGCGTCGCCGCGGTGCCGGGATCGCAGAAGATCGGCTCCTGGTAGGTCACGATCGGCTGGTCGTTGTAGTAGACCGGCGTGTCGTAGTAGGGGTTCCAGTACGAGCCGATTCCGAACGACCAGCCGACGGCATTGAGCCCCCACATCGTGGCGCCGAACGCCATGGCGACAGGGTAGTTGTCCCACAGGTAGTTCCAGCGGCCGTTCCCCCACGCGGGGCCGTAGCCGTTGTACCAGCCCCCCCAGTTGCGGGACCAATGCCCCGCCGGGCCGAAGTAGCGGTTCGTGGCGTAGGCCCCATTGGGACCGATGCCGGTCGAGTGCCCCCAGTGGCCGCCGTTGGGGCCCCACACGCCGGTGTGGCCCCAGTAGCCGTTCGGCCCCCAGAATCCGATGTGGTTGGCTCCGCCGCCGTTCGGGCCATCCCAATGGTGGAAGTTGCCGTTCCCCCAGTTCGACTGGAGCTGATCGAAGTGGCTGGAGAGGTCCTGCCGCCGGTCAGCGATCGAGCCGCGGTTGCCGGACATCCGGTCGCCGGCTCCGATCCCTCCGGCACCGATGGCCCCCGCCCCGCCGAGTCCGGGGAGCGTCGCGGGGCGATTGCCCGCTCCGGCCCCGGGACGGGTCCCCGTGCCGGGGCGATTGCCGAGCCCGGGAAGGTTCCCGGCCACGCCGTTCCCCCGTCCGGGCAACTGCGACGGACGTCCCGCCGTCCCCGCGCCGCCGGCTCCGGGCCGCGTGCCGGGGGAGAGATCGGGACGGGTGATTCCGCCGCCGGGACGGATCTCAGGCCGCGTACCCGGCTGCAGGCCGCTCCCACCCTGGCCGGGGCGATGGACGAGGTTGCCGTTCCCTCCTCCGGTCGACGGGCGGCCCGTGCCACCCGCTCCGCCGGGGCGCGATCCGGTCCCGGTGCCGGGACGATTGGCGATTCCGGATCCACCCCCGGGACGAACGCCTCCGGGACTCGAGGGACGAGTCGATGGCGTGGAAGGCCGGGCGGCTGGAGTCGGCCGATAGCCGCTGCCGGAGAGCCCCCCCGAGTTGCCGCGATAGCCGCCGCTCGGCATTCCGCCGCCGCGGTAGCCGCCGGAGGGCATGCCCCCGCCACGGTAGCCTCCTCCTCCCATGCCCCCGCCGAAGCCGCCCCCGCCCCCTCCGCGGAACCCTCCCCCGCCGCCTCCCCCACCTCCGCGGAAGCCGCCACCGCCACCACCAAACCCGCGCCCCCAGGCGGGGCCGCAGAGGAACGCGATGGACAAGGCGCTGACGAGCCCGAAATGCCAACGGGGGCGTTTCATGGAGGACATCTCCCGGCAGAGACGACGAACAGGGTTATCTCGCACGGCACGAATCCGCAGACGCAGCCCGGACGTGCGGCGACGGCGAACTACGGGGCCTTCACGGCGGTCACCGGCCTGGGAGGCTGGCGGACGACGCGATGGCTCGACTGCGGCAACTGGAACGCTCCCTCGGAGCGGTCATCCTGCGAGATCACGATCACGTCTTTCCCCTCGGGGAGGTATGACGCGGTGGTGCTGACCCGGACGCCGTCGGAATCGACCCCGGAGAGCCGGACCCGCCAGAGGCCGTCTTCCCCTTCGGTCCACCAGCCATCGACGGCGCCGCCGTCCGCCTCGAAGACCCAGGAGCGGAACTGCTTTCGCTCGGCATCCCAGCCGACGCGGTGCGTCCCTTCGAGCAGGACCTCGTCTCCTTCCCGGGCCGAGAACTCGCTCAGCAGGAAGTTGCCGTCCTTCGACCACTTCCATTCGGTGTCGACGATCGTGACACCGTTCTCTTCGCGCCAGTGTCCGACGAGCCAGGCGAGCGATTTCAGGTGCTCGTGCGGCGTCATCACCTCCGACTCGATCTCACGGAGGCTGGCGATCCGCCAGGTCCCGTCCTCGAGCCGCGTGTGCGTGGCGGAGTACCGGGTCTGCGAGGAGGCGCCGTCGTCGCCCGGATCGAAGGTCGAGATCCCGTCTTCGACGACGAGCCCCTTGGCGATCGGACGGATCGAGAGGATCTCGACCGAGATTTTTCCGGGGGGAGAGATTTCAAAATGGGCGGAGTATTCCGCCGCGATCGCCTCGCGGCCATGCAGCACGACGCCGGTGGCGTCGACGTACTCCGCCTCTTCTGTGAACAGCTTGGAGATCGCCTCGGCGTCGCGGGCGGCGAAGGCCTTTTCGAATTGCTCCGCTGCGGCGGTGACGAGCGTCTGCAGCGCGGCCGCGTCCGGTTCCTCCGCGGCGGCGGTCAGCGTCCCGGTCAGGACGCATGCAATCACGAGAGCAGAGATTCGAACACGAATCGAAGACATGAGAACCTCGGCCAGGAGGCGCGTCAGAGATGTGGCTCTCAGATTACCCGCCGCTGAAAAGGAGTCCATCGAGAGCCCGTCCCGATCCCTCGCGAATTTCGGTTTGCCGATCGCTGTTTCAACGAGTGAGCGACGTGGTCCGCGACGGCCATCAAGCCGCTGTTTTGCGGGTGACCAGCAAGTCATCTCTACCAGGAACGCCGACGTTGCCAAAGGACAACATGCGAAAAACTCGCCATCCCGATCTGAGGCGGCTTTCCTGATGCCCCGCTCATGCCGGGTGAACGAGTTTTTCATTCAAGAGGCGAGGCGGTCCGCTTGCTCTCTGAGGCGGGGGGATGAGTATCATCCGACTCCACTTCAATCGGAGCGGTTTCTTAGCAGGACTCGAAGTTCTCAAACGAGTCATGGCGGACTGATCGGCGAGAGAGCCAGGATCGGCTCGACCTATCCCCTCCGCCCCCTTCCTGGCGGCCGTGAACCATCACGCGTGGACCTCATGACGGATATCAGGGCATGACCGACACCAAGGCGAGCCGGCGCCGCAAGACGGCGTCCCCTTCCACCCCCTCGGAGGCTTCTTCCATGCCGAACACGGATGCACTGTCGACCGCGGAACTCCAGAAGCTCGACGCTTACTGGCGGGCCTCCAACTACCTCTCGGTCGGGCAGATCTATCTGCTCGACAACCCGCTGCTCCGCGAGCCGCTCCGCCGCGAACATATCAAGCCGAGGCTCCTAGGCCATTGGGGGACGTCGCCGGGGCTGAACATGCTCTACGTCCACCTCAACCGGGTCATCAAGCGGGATGACCTGAACATGATCTACGTCATCGGCCCCGGGCACGGGGGGCCGTCGCTGGTTGCGCATGCCTATCTCGAAGGGACCTACAGCGAGGTCTATCCGAACATCAGCCAGGATACGCTCGGCCTGAAGCGGCTGTTCAAGCAGTTCAGCTTCCCGGGCGGCATCCCGAGCCACGTCGCCCCCGAAACCCCCGGCAGCATCCACGAAGGGGGAGAACTCGGCTACGCCCTCAGCCACGCCTATGGCGCCGCGTTCGACAACCCCGACCTGATCGTCGCCTGCGTCGTGGGAGACGGGGAAGCCGAGACCGGTCCGCTCGCGACCGCGTGGCACTCGAACAAGTTCCTCAACCCCGGGCGTGACGGCTGCGTCCTGCCGATCCTGCACCTCAACGGGTACAAGATCGCCAACCCCTGCTTCCTGGCCCGCATCCCGAAAGAGGAGCTGCAGAAGCTCTTTGAAGGACTCGGCTATCGGCCCCACTTCGTCGAGGGGAGCGACCACGCCGCCGTCCATCAGCAGCTCGCCGGCGTGCTCGACACCTGCGTCGGAGAGATCCGGGAGATCTGGCGGCAGGCCCGCGAGGAGGGGAATCTCAAACGCCCCGCCTGGCCGATGATCGTCTTCCGGACCCCCAAGGGGTGGACCTGTCCGCCGGTGATCGACGGCAAGAAGTGCGAGGACTACTGGCGGAGCCATCAGGTCCCGATGGGAGAGATGGACAAGCCGGAGCACATTCGGATTCTCGAAGAGTGGATGCGGAGCTACCGCCCCGAAGAGCTGTTCGACGAGAGCGGACGGTTCCGGAGCGAGATCGCGGAACTCGCCCCGGCCGGCCACCGGCGGATGAGCGACAACCCGCATGCCAACGGAGGCCTGCTGCTGCGGGACCTCAAGATGCCCGACTTCCGTGACTACGCGGTCGATGTCGCCGCCCCCGGCGCAACGACCGCGGAGTCAGCCCGGATGATGGGGAAGTTCCTGCGGGACGTCATGAAGGGGAACCTCGAGAGCAAGAATTTTCGGTTGTTCAGTCCCGACGAGAACAACTCGAACCGCTGGCAGGATGTCCTCGACGTCACGACTCGCTGCTACATGGCGGAGATCTATCCCGAGGACGACAAGCTCAGCCCGGACGGGCGGGTGATGGAGGTCCTCAGCGAGCACCAGTGCCAGGGGTGGCTGGAAGGGTACCTGCTGACCGGCCGGCACGGGTTCTTCTCGTGCTACGAGGCGTTCATCCACATCATCGATTCGATGTTCAACCAGCACGCCAAGTGGCTCAAGGTGTGCAACGACATTCCGTGGCGGCGGCCGGTCGCCTCGCTGAATTACTTTCTATCGAGCCACGTCTGGCGGCAGGATCACAACGGGTTTTCCCATCAGGACCCGGGGTTCATCGACCACGTCATCAACAAGAAGGCCGAAGTCGTCCGGGTCTACCTCCCCCCCGACGGGAACACCCTCCTCTCGGTGACGGATCACTGCCTCCGGAGCCGCAACTACATCAACGTCGTGGTCGCGGGGAAACAGCCGAATCCGCAGTGGCTCAACATGGACCAGGCGGTCAAGCACTGCACGATGGGGCTGGGGATCTGGGAATGGGCCAGCAGCGACAAGGGGTGCGAGCCCGACGTCGTCATGGCCTGCTGCGGCGACGTGCCGACCTTGGAAACCCTGGCGGCGGTCGACCTGCTCCGAAAGCACCTGCCGGAGCTCAAGGTCCGGGTGGTCAACATCGTCAACCTGATGAAGCTCCAGCCGTCGACCGAGCATCCCCACGGGCTCTCTGACCCGGACTTCGACGCGATCTTCACCAAGGACCGGCCGGTGATCTTCGCGTTCCACGGTTATCCCTGGCTGATCCATCGTTTGACGTACCGCCGGACGAACCACGGGAATATCCATGTCCGCGGTTACAAGGAAGAAGGGACGACGACGACCCCGTTCGATATGGTCGTGCTGAACGACCTGGACCGGTTCCATCTGGTCGGGGACGTGATCGACCGGTTGCCGCAGCTGGGGGCCCGGGCGGCGTACTTCAAGCAGGCGATCCTCGAAAAACTGATCGAGCACAAGCAGTACATCGGCCGCCACGGGGACGACATGCCGGCGATCAGCGGCTGGAAGTGGGGGCAGAAGACGACCGGCGGCCCCCGCGGCACCTCGACCGAAGGAGACAACGTCTGAGGTCCCCATCGCATTCCCCACGTCGAGTGTTCCCATGATCCACAGCAGCCTGCCGGTTCCTGCTGAGGAAGGCCCATCGAGCCCCCTGCCGTCCCGCGCCGCTCCGTCGCGGCCCAGCCCCTGCGCGGCGGGGAGCCCTGCGCCGCTCGGCGCGACGCCGGCCGACGGCGGGGTGAACTTCAGCCTCTATTCGCGGAACGCGACCGGCGTTGAGCTGCTGCTGTTCGACGGGGTGGATGATCGTGAACCGGCTCGGGTCATTCCGCTCGATCCGGTCCGGAACCGGACCTACTTCTACTGGCACACCTTCGTTCCGGGGCTCGCGGCGGGGCAGCTCTACGGCTACCGGGTCCTGGGACCGAACGAACCGGACCGGGGGCTGCGGTTCGACTCCGCCGCCGTCCTCCTCGACCCGTATGGACGGGCAGTCGCCGTTCCGACGCAGTACGACCGTCAGGCGCTCGGCCAAGGGGGCGGCCCGGCGATGAAAAACACCGTCGTCGACGTGGCGGGGTACGACTGGGAAGGGGACCGGCCCCTGCGGAATCCGGCGGCCCGGACGATCATCTACGAGATGCACGTCCGGGGGTTCACGCGGAACCCGAACTCGGGAGTGGCGGACTCCCGGCGGGGGACCTATGCCGGACTGATCGAGAAGATCCCCTATCTTCAATCGCTCGGGATCACCGCGGTCGAGCTGCTGCCAGTGTTCCAGTTCGACCCGCAGGATGCGCCGCCGGGCCAGGTGAACTACTGGGGCTACGCCCCGATCAGTTTCTTCGCGCCGCATCAGGCGTATGCGTCCGATCCGCGGCCGCAGAAGGTTCTCGACGAGTTCCGCGACCTGGTGAAAGCCCTCCACCGGGCCGGGATCGAGGTGATCCTCGACGTCGTCTTCAACCACACCGCCGAAGGAGACGAGCGGGGGGCGACGCTCGGGTTCCGGGGGATCGACAACCCGACCTATTACCTGCTGGAGGAGGGGGGCCGCAGGTATGCCAACTACTCGGGGTGCGGCAACACCTTCAACGCGAACCATCCGGTCGTCCGGCGACTGATCGTCGACTCCCTCCGCTACTGGGTCGAGGTGATGCACGTCGACGGCTTCCGGTTCGACCTCGCCTCGATCCTCGCCCGCGACCAGAACGGCGTCCCGATCCCGAATCCCCCCGTCCTGTGGGACATCGAGTCCGACCCGGTCCTCGCCGGGACGCTCCTCCTGGCCGAAGCGTGGGACGCGGCGGGGCTGTATCAGGTCGGGAGCTTCATCGGCGACGCCTGGAAGGAGTGGAACGGACGGTTCCGGGACGACGTCCGCGATTTTCTGAAAGGGACCGATGGAGCGGTCCGCCCCGTGGCGGACCGGATCGTCGGGAGCCCCGCCCTCTACGGCCACAAGCGCCGCGAGGCAGAGCAGAGCGTCAACTTCGTCACCTGCCACGACGGGTTCACGCTGAACGACCTCGTCTCGTACAACGAGAAGCACAACGAGGCCAATGGCGAAGAGAACCGGGACGGCTCGAGCGACAACCGGAGCTGGAACTGCGGCGTCGAAGGGCCGACGGACGATCCCGCGATCGAGCGGCTCCGAAACCGGCAGGCGAAGAATTTTCTGGCCATCACGATGCTCTCGCTCGGGATGCCGATGTTCACGATGGGGGACGAGGTCCGCCGGACGCAGCAGGGGAACAACAACGCCTACTGCCAGGACAACGAGCTCGGCTGGTTCGACTGGTCGCTCCTCGAGCGGCACGCAGAACTGCTCCGCTTCACGCGGCTGCTCAACGCCCGGCGGGTCCTCCGGAGCACCGACCACGAGACTCGGCGGGTCAGCCTCTCCGACATGATCGACCGGGCCGACAAGGCGTGGCACGGGGTCCGGCTGAACCAGCCCGACTGGGGGGACGGCTCCCGGACGATCGTTCTCGAGTCCCGGGTCCGCTCCCGTAACCTCCGGGTCCTGCTGATTCTGAATGCCTACTGGGAGCCGCTCGAATTTGAGCTGCCGCCGACCGGTCCCGAGCCGTGGCGGCGATGGATCGACACGGGACTCGACTCTCCGGACGACATCGGGGAACCTCATCAGGCAGGTCCGGCGATCGCCGGGTCCACCTACCGGGCGGAAAGCCGCTCGGTCGTTCTGCTCTACGTGGCGGGTTCCACTCCCTGACTCCATGAATGCCCTCCTGTTCAACGCCGGATCGAGCAGCCTCAAGTCGACCCTCATGCGACTGGAGACGGGGGAGGTTCTGGCCCGCGGCGCCTGTGACTGGGCGGGGACCGAGCCGCATGCCGAGTTCGCCTTCGGAACCGCCGCCCCGATTCAGGAGCAGGTCGAGTCCCGGGGCTACGGACAGGCGGTCGACCGCTTCCTGCAGGACCTGGTCGCGAGCGGTGCGGTCACCTCACTGGACGAGGTCCACGCGGTCGGACACCGGATCGTCCATGGCGGGCCGTTCCGTTCGGCGGTCCGGATCACCGATGAGGTCCGCCGACGGATCGGCGAGCTGATCGACCTGGCCCCTCTGCACAATCCCCCCAGCCTCGAGACGCTCGCCGCCGCCGAGCGGGCGCTGCCACAGCCGCCGCACATCGCCACGTTCGACACCGCCTTCCATGCGACGCTCCCCCCCGAGGCGTACACCTATCCGGTCCCGGCGGCCTGGACCGAAGAGTGGGGGATCCGCCGCTACGGGTTCCATGGGCTCAGCCACTCCTACTGCGTGCAGCGGGCCGCCGAGCTCCTCTCACGTTCCCCGGCAGAACTGAAAATCGTCTCGTGCCATCTCGGGCATGGCTGTTCCGTCGCGGCGATCGACGGGGGCCTCAGCCGCGACACGACGATGGGCTACACCCCGCTCGAAGGGCTGATGATGGGGACCCGCAGCGGCTCCCTCGATCCGGGGGTGCTGCTCCACGTCCAGACGGCGCACGGGCTGTCGGCCGGCGACCTCGAAACGATCCTGAACCGCCAGTCGGGACTGCTCGGCGTCAGCCGGATCTCCGGCGACATGCGGAGCGTCCTGGCGGCCGCTTCCGCCGGGGACCCCGCGGCGCAGCTCGCGATCGGGATCTATGTCCACCGGATCCGGCAGGCGATCGGCAGCATGGCCGCCTCCCTCGGCGGGATCGACGCGCTGGTCTTCACCGCCGGGGTCGGCGAACATTCCGCTCCGATCCGCTCCGCAGTTTGCGAGCGGCTCGGGTTCCTCGGAGTCCAGCTGGCTCCGGACCGGAACGCGGCGGCACACTCCGACGCCGTCATTTCAGAACGGGGTTCCTACGTCACGGTCCTTGTCATCACCTGCCGGGAAGACCTTTCGATGCTCGCCGAGATGCGGCACGTCCTGAACGCGGCGTAGTGTTCCGGAGAGGCGTCGAGTCGAACGAAATGATTTCATGAAAGCCGCTGCATGCAAGATCCTGCCTCCCTCGCCTCTCCCATCACTCTCGCCGATGAAGAGGCTGTCCGGCGGGTCGTCTCGGAATCCGTCCTGCACCTGTGGGACGTCGTCAACAACCTGACCCGGCTCCGGCCGTCGCGGCGCGAGCGGTATCGCGTCACGGTGTTCGGCTCGGCCCGGGCGACGGAAGGCTCCTTCGCCTACACCGAAGTCCGGCGGGTCGCGGCGGCCCTGTCTACCGCAGGCTGCGACGTCATCACGGGGGGGGGACCGGGACTGATGCGGGCCGCCAACGAAGGGGCCGCCGACGCCGCACGCAGCGGCGGGACAGGGCACTCCGTCGGCATCCGGATCGATCTCCCGTTTGAGCAGGAGGTGAATCCCTACGTCCACGAGACCTTCACCCACCGGACTTTCTTCACGCGGCTGCACCAGTTCACCCTGATGTCGGACGCCTACATCGTCGTCCCCGGCGGCGTCGGCACGGTCCTCGAGCTGATGCTGGTCTGGCAGCTGCTGCAGGTGAAGCATGTCGAGAACGCCCCGCTGATTCTCGTCGGCAAGATGTGGACCGGGCTCGTGGAGTGGGCCCGGACCGCCTTCCTGGAGGGGAACCAGCCGCTGGCGAACCCCGAAGACCTCGCCATTCCGCAGTGCGTCGATACGGCCGATGAAGCGATTGCGATCGTGAACGAATACCGGACCCGCTGGGCCACCGCCCGCGAGGCCGGCGCCCCCCATGCGTAGAACTTTTCCCCGAGTCCTTTCCACCTGATGAGTTCGATGGAGTCCCCTTTCATGCGATTGATTCTCCTCCTGGCGGTCTTCAGCGTCGGCCTCATGCCGCGCGCGTACGCCGAGTCCCCGTTCGAGGCCCTGCTGAAGCCGGTGCAGAAGGACGCCAACGTCCTGGTCCTGGTCGACGCCGAGCGGATCCGCCGTTCGGACTTCGCCAAGAGTGTTTTCGAGTCGGAAGGGGATGCCGCCGCGACCAAGCAGGTCGTCTCCCGCTCGGAGATCTCGCAGCTCCTCGTGGCCGCCCACGTCCGGGGCTTCCGGGAGTCGATGATCGACTGGCAGACCGCCGTCCTGCAGATGAGCGACGAGCCCTCCGTGGCTGGGGTCGCTGCCAGCTACTCCGGCTCCATCGACAAGGTCGGCCCGACCGAGTACGCGGTCCTCCCCTATGGAGCGATCGCCGTGGCGACGGGGAAGAAAGTCCTCACGGTCCTGACCCCCGCCGAACAGCAGCAGGTGACCCGCACGGTCCGGCTCGCGTCGTCGACCAAGCCGGTCCCGCCGTCCGAGTTCGTCTCGTCCTGCCTCACGGAGCTCGGCCCGAAGACGCAAGCCCTGATTGCGGTCGACCTTGAAGGGATGTTCTCGGGATCGCAGATCGTGGGCTACGTGCACGACTGCGAGACCTTCCGCGATCGCAAGGACCAGCGCAGCTCGGCGATTACGATTCTCGAAACGCTCAAGACGCTGATGGTCCGCGTTCGCTTCGGCTCGGACGTCCGGGCCGAGCTGGTGCTGACCTTCTCGCAGGACATTCCCGACATCACGCCGTGGGCCGCTCCCCTCGTGCGGGAAATCCTCTCCGACACGGGGGCCTGGATCTCCGACGCCGAGAACTGGACCGCCCGCCAGGAGGATCGCCGGCTCGTGCTGGAGGGGCCGCTCTCCCTCTCCGGCCTGCGGACGCTGTTCAGCCTGGTCGACTCCCCGACCGATGTCCCGACCGCCTACCAGCCCGGCGCAGTCAAGACGCCGGAAGAGCAGCGGAAGCTCGCGGCCAAGGCCTCGCTCACGCGATTCCGGGCCTGCGACAAACTGGTCGAGGACCTGAAGAAGGATGACCGGGCCCGGACGGCGCGGGTCGGCGAGAGCGCCCTGTGGTTCGACCGCTATGCGAAGCAGATCGAGACGCTGCCGTCGCTCAACGTCGATCCGGAAGTGCTCGCCTACTGCGACGACGTCGTCCTGCGGCTGCGGGTCCAGGCGACGCGGTACCGGATGGCCTCCGGCCGGATCAGCCAGCAGAGCTCGACCCCCAACTTCTTCTGGGGGTACTTCAACAACTACTACGGCAACACCTACACGACCTGGACCCGGACGGAGAGCGACGAGGACCGGACGCGGCGGTACGAACGGGCGTCGTCCGCCATGGACCGGGCGGAGCAGTTCCAGGCGATCTCGGAGGCGGGGGTGAAAGTCCGCCGGGCGATGACGGAGAAGTACCAGGTCGAATTCTGATCGGTTTCCGAGGGGGGGCGAGAACGAGCCGAGGCCGTCTCGCCCTTCCGTCGGCGACTCAGGAGGGCCGCTCGGCTGCGGCTACTTGCCTCCGAGCGCCGGCGAGAACGTCTCTTCGTGGAAGCCGACAAAGAGCGTCTTGCCGCGGCGGATCGTCGGGGCCCGGAGATTCCCTGTGGGGCCGATCAGGATCGCCCGCAGCTCTTCGTCGCTCGGGGCGTCCTTCCGCAGGTCGATCTCGAGGCCCTTCGTTCCCTTCGAGGCGACGATCTTCGTGATCCCCGAGAGGAGTTCCTTGGCCTCGGCGAAGTCGAACTTCTGCTTGTGAGCGCTGACCGTCTCTTTCGACTCGAGCCCCAGCCGCTCGAGGAGCGAGTCCATCCGGCTGCAGGTGTTGCAGCCCTTGCGGTGGTAGTACCAGTCGATCTGCGCGGCCATCGGGCGATCCTGTGCGGGGACGAGGAAACGGAACCGCCGCGTTATAGCCGCGATTCGCCGTCCGTCCACGCCGCAGCGAGAAGGGCCGCGCGCCGATCAAGAAGGCAACACTGCCTCAGGCGGCGCCGTCGCTGGCGGCGGCCGCGGCCTGCTGGGCCGCTTCGCGGCGGTGCTTCCAGGCTCCGATGATCACCGGGAGAATGCTCACGAAGATGATCAGAATCGTGACCTTCTCGAAGTTCTGCTGGACCCAGGGGATCTGGCCGAGAAAGTAGCCGGCGATCGTCATCGAGCAGACCCAGCCGATCCCCCCCGCGACGTTGTAGAGGGCGAACTGGCGGTAGTTCATCCCGGCGACGCCGGCGACGAATGGCGTGAAGGTCCGGACGAGCGGGACGAAGCGGGCCAGGATGATCGCCTTGCCGCCGTGCCGCTCGTAGAACGCCTTGGCCGCCATCAGGTGCTCGTGCTTCACGAACCGGAGCCGTCCCTTTTCGAAGACGTGGACTCCCATCCGGTGGCCGAGTGAGTAGTTGAGGGCGTCCCCGAGGATGGCCGCGACGCTCAGGAGCGTGCAGATCAGGGTGAGGTCAAAGATCCGCTGGCTGGCGAGGAAGCCCGTGGCGAAAAGGAGCGAGTCCCCCGGGAGGAAGAACCCGATCAGGAGGCCGGTTTCGCTGAAGATGATCGTCGTCAGGAGGACGTAGCCGACCCAGCCGTACGACTCCGCCATGACGCGGAGATTCTCGGGCTTCGCGAGACCGATGAGCCACTGGAGCCAGGCGACCAACTGCGACATGACTACGAACACCTTCCGGAACGGCGGTCTGATCCAAGCCGGCGCTCGGCCTGATCCGCGATCCGGAACCCTCCCGGACCCGCGGCCGCTGGTCCGCAAAGGATATCACGCCCCTCCTGAAGAGGCCGAGACCGGTTCCGAAATCAGGCAGGGGCGGAGAAGGGGACTCCGGCCGGTCCGATCATTCCGGCAGCGACCGGATGTAGAGATTTGCAAACGCGCCGCCGGCTGCCCCCGCCTTGAGGGCGAACGACAGCGGCTTTTCGTCCTTTCCCTGGCGAGGGAGGACGTTTTCCTCTGTCCGGGGGGCGTTTCCCGGGGCACTCGTCGTCACGGTCGATCCGGCGACCCGGATCGTGTGCCGGATCCATTTTCCCTTGGGGCCGGAGAGGGGGATGGCGTGCCGGGTCTCGCCCCGCAGCAGTTCGATCGCCAGCGGAGCAGACTCGTCGTCGCTCCGGCTGTCGACGATCAGTTCGAAGTTCGTCCCCGGGGCGGGAAGTTCGCACGGGAGCGTTCCGCCTCCCTTGGCGAGGATCTGCCAGTCGCCGGAGGTGAACTCTTTGCGGTTGGCGTCCGTCACGCTCCATCCGCGGAGATCGGTGCCGGTGTAGAGGGATCGCCAGTTCTGGTCTTCGGGAGCGGTCTGCTGAGCAGTGGGGGCGTCGGCGCTCGCCGGGAGTTCCTGGATCCGGAGGTTCCGCCATTCGGTCGGCGAGCCTTCGCTTTCGAGGCCGAAGTAGCCCTTCCGCCAGACGCAGTCATCGCCACCGGTGACGAGGTGGCCGTTTACTGAGAGGCGGATCTTTCCGTCTTTGGCTTCGATCCGGTAGTGGTTCCATTCGGGGGCGGACCGGCTGTGCTCTTCGAGCGGAAAGCACCGCATGCCGTTCCCCTTGTGGATCGGTTTCATCGTCGAGCCGTGGATGGGGAAGACGTCGCCGTGGGTGGTGTACCACTCGTTCTTCCCCTTGGCGTCGTAGCCGTTGTCGAGGACCTGGACCTCGACGCTGCGGAGGAACGGAACGCCCGGGGCGGCGATCGGGGAGGACCAGACGAAGATGCCGGCGTTGCCGCCGGCTTTGAGGTGCCGCCACTCGAGTTCGACGATGAAGTTTTCGTACATCCGCTTGGTCCGCAGCGCTCCGGTCGGCTGGCCGGTGCAGCGGATTACGCCGTCGCCGACGCTCCAGGTTTCGGGGGCGCAGTTGACGTTGACCCAGTTGGAGAGGTCTTTGCCGTTGAAGAGCGGGGTCCAGTTCTCCTCGGCCCGCGCGAAGCCGCTGGTGAGAACGGCGATGGCGACGGCCAGGAGGGAAGTGGGGAGGATTCGCGACGGCATGATCGGTTCCCGGTGTTGGCGAGGGGGACCGGCATCATGTCGACAGACATCCGTGGGTGCCACCCAAGCAGCGCCCCGGCCACCCGGGTCCAGCACGCTGCTGGCCCCGCCGGAGGCGCTCGTCTTCTGGAACCACGGACAGCAGTCGGCGTCCGCTTTGGGAGCCGGCGTCGCGGCCCGCCCTTTGTTCATGACCGCGGGGTGTGCAGTGGAAGCGTGCTGGAGAGAAGAGTCCTCAGCGCCAGTCCGCGATTGAGCGCCCGTCCTGCGCCATGGTTCCACCAGAGAAGCGCCTCCGGCGGGGCCAGCAGCGTGCTGGACCCGGGTGGGCGGCGACGTTGGGTTGCGCTAAGACCGTCTTTCCGCCCGGTGCGGTGATCAGCAACCGATTAATGCACAGGGCGATTCGAACGGTTCGGAACACGCACCGGACGCGGCGGAATCGTCTCACGCACCGTATGAAAGATCCGTCGAAAACGTTCACTCCGCACAGTTCCATCAGCCAGAAACGCCGCGGTCGGGAAAGCCGCCAGGATCCGCTGCAACTGGTCCTCATGCAGCGACCGCCGGGCCGACGCCGAAAGGATTCGATCCGGCACATTCACCCGCAGCGCCGCCCCCGTCAGATTCCACAGCCCCGTCGCCCCCGCATGGTAACGCCCTTCGTCATAAGTCGGCCCCGCCTCCAGAGCCCGCTCCGGCGAGAAACAGGCCTCCTCAACACGACCCCGCGACATCAAGGGGCTCACAAGCACATCGGTCCAGCGCTCCAGCCGCCGCCGGAGCAGGTCGAGCGCCGGGACATGGCAGGACCACTCCTCCCAGCGATGCGTCATCGTCTTCAGGACTTCGTTCCGGATCTCGAGGTTCCAGCCAAGCGCCTGCTGCACGAGAGCCCGCGACCGGACGGCCCGGTGACGTTCGGCGACTGTCAGCAGCGTCGCTCCCCAGACCCGCGTCAGCAGGTCGGCGACGAGGAACTCTTCGGCAAGCGGAACCCAGTGCTCCCGGGCTTCGACCGTCGAGTCGAGCTGGTTCTGCCACTCCCGCTTCAGACGCCGGGCCTGAACCCAATACTCCTCCGCAAGCTCCTCGACCTGCGTCTGATCCGATTCGACGATATGCAGCGAGTGGCGAGCCAGGAGCGCGGCAAGATCGGCGAAGTCACGGAGATTCACGATGGGACTTTCGGGAAGAGCGGCGACGGGAGCTGGGTGATCACCGAGCTTGGCAAACAGGGTGCCGCCACCCTCCCGGGCTTCCCCTCATCCCCTAATCCATGTCCTCTATTGGCTTTCCGCGTTCCGCCCGCGGCTGAGTCCGAGCCCCACGTTGCGAAAGAGCAACATTCCGCCGTTGCCGGATTCACACATTCTTTGAAATGTGCGTGCGGAGGAGGACCGATTGATCGACAATGGAGAGAGAACGAAACACCTCTCCGCCGATCACGGGAAAGGAGAGTCCGCCATGAAGCGCTCACGCCGACTGATTGACGACTGGCAGGCCCGGATCACTGGCCTCGAACGGCTCCGCGAGACCGCGCCCGAGTGGAACTGGCTGTGGGACATCCGGCTGCAGGTACTCCGGTTTCTGAGGTCCCGCTACGCAGATCGGGACGTCGCTCAGCGTCCGCCTGCCACGGAGACGCGAGACGTCGGGGCCATCGAGCCAGCCCCGTTCGAGTATCCGCCGCACGATCCCGAGCGAGACACGCCCCGCATGAGCCGCGAGGAGATGCGCGAGATCCTCGAAGAGATTCACGAGATCGCACAGTGCTCGCCGCTGGCGGAGTTCGATGACCACTTCATCGAGCCTCCGCAGCGGGGCTGAGCGACTCTACCGCCAGTTGCGGAGGAAGAACTCCACGAAGTTGCGGCTCATGATCTTCTCGACGTCGTCCTTCGAATAGCCCCGGCCGGAGAGCAGCTCGGCCATCTTCCGGACGTCGGCGATCGTGTCGAGGTCTCCGGGCGACTGTTCGCGGCCGAAGCCGCCGTCGAGGTCGGTCCCCATGCCGCAGTGGTTCGCGTTGCCGGCGAGCTGACAGATGTGGTCGATGTGGTCGACGATGTGGGACATCGAGACCTCTTCGGGTTTCGTGACGTACTTCTTGAAGCCGGGGACGATCATCCAGCTGTCGAAGGCGGCCCCGATCACGGCGCCGCGGGAGATCAGGGCCTTGATCTGCTCGTCGGTGAGCTGGCGGTCGCCTGGGACGAGACTGCGGCAGTTGTGGTGGCTTGCCAGGACGGGGCCGTGGTAGATGTCGAGCGCTTCCCAGAACGAGTCGTCGGCGAGGTGGGTCGCGTCGAGGAGCATCCCGACCCGATCCATCTCCTTGAGCAGTTTCCGGCCGTCGGCCGTGAGGGGCCCCTGGCTGCCGGTGCCGTGGCAGTATTCGTTGGCGCCGTAGTGGGCCGGACCGACGATCCGCAGGCCCCAGTCAAACCACTGCTGGACCTGTTCTGGGTACTGGATCGGGGGAGCCCCCTCCATGCTGAGGATGAAGCCGAGGGCCGGGTCGTTCGAAATGTCCTTGGGCTTCTTGGCGATGGCGGCCTGCCACAGGTCGTAGTGGGCCTTGAGGGTCGCCTTGTCGGAGATCTCGCGGATTACGCCTTTACGGCACATGGCCCGGTAGTAGGCGAGCTGGCCGAGGGCGGAGGCGTGGGCCGATTCCCGGGACTGGTAGAAGGTGAGGGCCTTCTCTTTGCGGTGGAGGCGGGGGAGGAGGGTGTAGATCCCGAGTCCGATCCGGCCTGCTTTGAGGGCCGGGTAGGAGACGGTGCAGTCGCCCGGGACGATATCCGGGAAGTGCTTTTCGTGTTCGCGGATCTGCGAGCACTCGAGTTCGAGATTGCGGTTCCATTCAACCGCGTTCCAGGCCATGTCCAGGTGGGCATCAAAGATCAGCATCGACGGCAATCCGGGGTGGGAAGAAGGGGGAAGGAACTGAGGCAGAGGACCAGGGACGTTCCGAGCGAGCTTTTGGGATCGTAGACAGGAGACCGGCCGCCGTTAAGTCATCGCGCCGTGTGTTCGCCACTGGCGAGTACGATCGCCACGTCACGGGCGTACTCTGCCCCGGGTCCAGCACGCTGCTGGCCCCGCCGGAGGCGCTTCCTCGTGGAACCGTGAAAAACGGGTGACGTCCGCTTTAGAAGACCGGCGCCGCGAACTCCCTCCCTCATCGTCGCGGGGAGCGCAGTGCAGGCGTTCTGGAGAGGAGAACCCGCGACGTCGGTCCGCAATCGGACGCCCGTTGTATGCCATGGTTCCACGACAGAAGCGCCTCCGGCGAGGCCAGCAGCGTGCTGGACCCGGGTGGCCGTG
>VFQQ010002499.1_pt1 | contig 20419 bp, 36 predicted proteins | sample 3512341 | NCBI WGS metagenome assembly VFQQ01 (sample SAMN10412373, study PRJNA504923) | tailings metagenome | isolation source: Relicate 2 Philex TSF1 revegetated site | place: Philippines: Tuba, Benguet | collected 2017-08-29 | reverse complement strand
ACTCCCCGCCTCACTTGTGTAGCTGCTGCACCACCAACAGCGGGCCGATGCAGTTGGTGGTGAATGCAAAGATCATGTCGTCATAGTTGATTTCGTCCAGGCCCACGCGCCGCCCGTACACGCCCGCATTGTTGATCACGTACTGCGAAGCACATTGGTAAGAGGGAAGTATCGCGCATCAAGAAGGCATGGCCAGGCCTGCTCGTGTCCACACCGTCGCTGCAGCTGCCAGCAATCCCATAGGTAGCAAAGTGCTACGCAGGCCCAGCTGCTTGCTCCCGGCGCTGGTGATGTCAGCAAGCCTCGGGACTGCAAGGCCCTCAGAGGCAGCGCCCTCAAACAGCAAGGCCCTCCTTGGTCTATAAACCCTCAAGCGCTCACATCCACGTGCGGCGTGAGCGAGGCCACCTCAGCGGCCCAGGTCTCAATGGACTGAGGCGACTGCACATCCACGGTGGTGAGAGCCACGTTGTCCAGGCCCTGAATCTCCCGCGCCTCAGCCGGCTTTCTGTAGGGCGAAAATGGGGTGGAGAGATGTTGGAACTGACATAGATGTCGTGGCGGCGCCACGTTGTCGAGGCCCTGGACTTCACGCGCCTCGTCCGGCTTCCTGCAGGGGTGGGCACGGGACAGCGTACACAGCAATACAACTCAGTTGAGTCAATAGCAGCAGTGGTGAGCGCCACGTTGTCGAGGCCCTGGACTTCCCGCGCCTCGTCCGGCTTTCTGTGGACCACGAAAAGGGGGGGGCAGAAAGCAGAACAGAGCCAATGAAGCAGCAGCAGCAGCAGCGGCGAGTGCGCCTGTGCGCCCGTGGCTTGGATTGCATGGGCATCCGCTGGCTTCCTGTGAAGCGTTTGTGGTGCGGTTGGGCGAGGCTGCCACACCGATCAAGTGCTACACCTCAACAACGCCTGCGCGGACACAACTGCAGGCCGCCAGCACGCTGTTGCCCTTGCCGGCAAACGTCGCACAAACAGCCATAGACCCCGTGGGTCACGTTCAATGCTCAGCTGTGCACAGCACGCACCTGCAGGCCGCCAGCAATCGGTTGCCCTTGCCAGCAAACTGCCGGACACATAGCCATAGACCGCATGTGTCATGATTACGCTCAGCTGTGCACAACACACACCTGCAGGCCGCCAGCACGCGGTTGCCCTTGCCGGCAAACTGCCGCACCAGCTCGGCGCCGATGCCGCGGCTGCCGCCAACCACAACCACCGTCTTGCCGGTGATGGGGGCCGCCATGCTGCCGCTGCTGCTGCTGCTGCTGCTGCTGCTGCTGCTGCTGCTGCTTCTGGACCTGCTGCCTCTATAAATGCTCTTGTTCGGCTGCGAGCCTGCGTGTGAACACAAGCAGGCAGGTGTGTGCAGTGGCGGCGGCGGCAGCGGCGGCAGCGGCAGCAACAGCGGGCGGGAGCGCTCAGGCATTGTTGAAATTCCACATCGGTGTGTCGCTTTGCATGCATCAAGCGTGGAAAGTCGCCTGCAACGCAGGAGAGCGTGGAGACCGAGCCACCCACCCACCCACCTCGTTGCGTGCACCCTGGGCGCTATGAAACAAACAGGTGCTACACAAGCATGCGATCACGATCAGGCACAGTGGCAATGGCTGGGGCCAGCCCGCCGCGCGCCGCTGCCGCCAGCGGCGGCGCATGGGGAGAGCACACGCTGTTTCCTTGCATGCATATTGCAGCGCAATTCTGAGCATTCTTAGAGTCTGCAACGTTGCTCAACCAACCCAGAGCCGCTCCCTGTCCGCCGGCCCATTTGCGAGCAGCCTTTACAGCGAGCGGCAGCGGCCCACATGGCACAGGAGCAGCCAGAGGAGCGGCAGGAGGCCGTCGACACAGCAGAAAGGCAGCCAGACGGCGCAGACGAGGCGTCGGCGGAGCAGCGCCTGATGGCGGCTGCAGCCGCCTGCGATGGTCCGCTTGTGGTGCAGCTGCTGCGGGACGGTGCCGAGCCGTCTTGCGAAACAGAGGATGGCATCACGCCGCTGATGCTAGCAGCAGAGAGCGGCTGCGCCGAGGCGGTGCAAGCGCTGCTAGGCGCGCTGGGTGGCTGGGCGGAGAGGGCGGTTGCATTGCCTGTGCAGTGGACGCCTGTTGCAGTGGACGATGGGACACGCTGTTTGCTGCCAAGCCGGACGGTACAAAGGCTTGGAATTGCTTGAAAAGCATGCTGTTGCGCAAGTGCCTTTCTGCCACTGCAGCAGGTCGGAGCCATTGCAGGCCCCGCCCATCTCCTGATACAACTTTTGGCCAACTCAACCGGCATGCGCTGCCCCACTGGCTGCAGAGGCGGGGGCGCCGTGGCATGCGCAGGACCGGGATGGGCACACAGCGGGGGAGTATGCCAGCGGCGCCAAGCAGCGGCACATCCTGCAGCAGCTACTCGACTGGGCAGTACGGGCCGAGCTGCTGCTGGGTGAGCCGTTCACAAAGGGTCATTTGATTGTGGCTGTGCAGGCTGCTGCTGTGTGGGCGAATGCGGCTGCGCCGAGCTGCTGCTCGGTGAGCGCATGTGGCTTGAGTGATTGTGGCAGCAGCACAGAATGCCGATGCAGCACGTGACATGCCAGGGAGGGCGCCAGGGCGGCTGGGCGGCACCACAAACTGCGAGGCATCACTTGCATGCTGCCGCTGTTGCTGCTGCCGCCATTGCCACTGCGCTGCCACCCCCATTCACACTTGCTGCTGCCACTGCCGGCTGCCACGTGACCAGCCAACCACCCTGCTCTGCCGTGTTTTCTCCCCTCGCCCAGGCACCATTAGCCGGCGGGACCGGGCGGGGGAGCCGCCTGTGAACCGCGACTATCTGAGCAGCAGCATTCGATACGAGGAAGGGGAGCAGGGCGGCAAGTTGATGGACGAGCAGGGTGCGCTGCAGCTGTCTCAAGGCCGTGTGGCTTGTACTGGGCATTATGCAACACCGCTTGCAGCGATGAGTGAGCAACTGCTGTGCTGCAAGCAGACCGCAGTGCATTATGGGTTTGGTCGACGCCGCTCACGGTGCAGGGCAGATCGTGACGAGCACAACAGCCGCCAGTTTTAACTGCTCACAAAGCGTATACATCCGCTTCCGGCTCCGTTACAGGCGAGGCGGTGATGATGGGCTGGGAGACGCCGCTGATGGAGCGGCACGCCGCCATCATTTGTGCCAGCGGCGGCGATGTGCTGAACGTGGGCTTTGGCATGGGCATCATCGACGGCTTCATCCAGACACACAAGGTATGTTCAACGGTCGAGCAGCGCGCAGCTATGCAAGAATGCAAGACACAGATCCAGTTCATGCCAGGCGCACCCAAAGGCAGTGCTTGCACGTGCACTGCCTCCTCAACTTGCTTGCCACCTGCCTTGTCACTAATGCAGCCACGAACCCACACCATCATCGAGGCCCACCCCGATGTGTATAAGTATGCCTGCAGCCAGGGGTGGGACCGCAAGCCGGGAGTGAACCTGGTGCACGGCCGCTGGCAGGACGTGATCGATCAGGTGGGTTGGACAGGAAGCGCCTGGATTGCACGGCATAGTCGACTTGCTCCATTGTTGAGAGGGAAGTGCGACTGCAGCTGGCTGGCCGTGTGAGCCCAGCACTCCGGCGCTACTGGCCATGCTTGTTGGTGGGCCTCGCATCGCACTGAGTCAGACAAACAGCTCACCTGCTCTGCATGCTGTGCTGTGCTGTCCTCTGCCGCAGCTGGGCCCGTTTGACGGCATCTTCTTCGACACATATGGCGAATACTACGAGGCAAGTTATGCAGCGGCAAAAACAAGCGGACAGCAGCTATGCTACAAGCCCTGCAGTGCATCTGCCGGCTTGCAGCCAGCAAGCGCACGCGGTCTTTCTCATGCTCGTGTGCGTTCACCCAGCGCCGCTTACCAGCTGCTGCCTGTGTCCTCCCTTCCTCGACCCTCCACAGGACATGCATGACTTCCACGAGAAGCTGCCCAAGTGAGTTTTGTTTTTGCATGTTTTCTGATGCTGATGTTGACCGAATGTTCAGTGTTCTGCCTTGCAGCTCCAGCAAGCTGCTGGAGGCTCTGGCGTGGTGGGGCAAGTGACCCACCTGCGCATGCGCAGTTTGCAGCTGTTGCAGCCTGCTTGGCTCAGCCGCTGCTCCCACCCCGCACCAACCATCCCGTTGCACCCCATCCGTTCAGGCTGCTGCGCCCGGGAGGCGTCTACTCATTCTTCAACGGCCTCGCTCCCGACAACATGTTCTTCCACCTGGTGAGCTCTCCAATTGATCTCATCAATTGTGCAATTTGGGTTTGATTGGTTGCATATGATGTTCTTCCACCTGGTGAGCATTCGACTGCCATGCGTGGTGGGATATGGTTGTGCAAGCCAGCATGCTGCATCCCTGATGCGTGCAAGGAGCTGCAGCCGCCGCTGCTTCTGCTGCCCTACTGTGCAGTGAGGTGGCCAGCGTGAAGCATGCAAATGTTGCCCTGCTTACGGCTGGAGTGCCGGCTGCCCTGCCCCTTCTGATACCACGTGGTGTTCTCTGTGACGAACTGTCTTGGCTGTGCGCAGGTGTATGGCGAGATTGCACGGCTGGAGCTGGGCAGGTGAGGCAGCAGCGGCAAGACACCATTTTGGGGCTGCCAAGAGGGTTCATTAGCCCTTTCATCGTGTCTCAGCTGCATTGCACGTGCGATCAGCTGCGCCACCTTTTGGTCCGCTTGCTTGATGTTGTGCATGCCTCGCTGCTGGCCCCCTGCAGGCTGGGCCTTGAGACCAGCTACGCACCGATGCCCATGGATGCCTCAGGTGGGCTGGGCAGCCAATGTAGTCTAAACTAGTGCAACAGCTCATCGCAGACCCTACGGACCCAATTTCATGCTGAAGTAAACGCATGCATGCATGGGTGTGGGATGGGCAGTGGCTGCGCTGTGCTGCCGCCACCCCTTGCGGATGCTAGCCTCATCCCCGCCTCACTGTGATGCTCCTCCCCTGGCAGCCGCGAAAATCTGGGAGGGCGTGGCGAACCGCTATTGGCGCCTGCCCGTCTACTTCGTGCCCACCTGCGTGCTGAAGGCGGCGGATGGAGAGGCAGAGGCAGCGCAGCAGGGAGGGGATGCATCAGCGGCTGCGGCGGCAGAGGCAGCGGCAGGACAAGCAGGCGCAGCAGCGGCAGGCGGGGGCGCCGGCAGCTAGTTGCCTGGGCACCAATTTGTTGCAGTGCCCTCCCCGCTCGACTGATGGAGGACATGCTTACGTTGTATGGGAGGTTGCCAATGGTGGCATGCGCTTCTGAGGGGCCGCCCGCTGCGGGCGGCGCGACAGCAGCAGCAGCCCAGGCTGTTTGCTGGTGACGAGCGATCAGCTGGCAACGCTATGAGCGATTCAGCAACCCTCCAGGCCCCACAGGGAGGTCCTACGTTCAAAGCCGACTTGCTTTCCTCCGGGGACAGCACCGCTTGGTCGCTGGCACTGCTCTAGCATTTCCGGGGACCTCGCCAGCAACATCCGCCTGCCAGCGGGTTCCGGCGAGGCAAGCAGCGTCAAGCTGCTCGCCGGGTTGAGCGCACGCCGCTCCTCAGGCGCCGCAAGCGCGATCGCAGATCAGAACGCCTCAGGGGCCATCGGCAAGCGCCGCAGCTTGGTCGGCGCAAAGCGGCAGGCGCAGCTTGGTCGGCGCAAAGCGGCAGGCGGCGGCGATGACAACGGGGCCGAGCGGCGGCGTTGCAGCAAGCCGCCTTGTAGAGGAGCGCAAGAGCTGGCGTAAGGTGGGAAACTGCAATGCGACTGATTGCCTGGTCATATGGGTGCTGCAGAGGGCGGTGGCTGGGATCATCTGCTTTGGCTGTGAACTGGCTTGGCCGCGGCGTCCTGCCGAAGAATGCAACACCAGCTGGCTCAATCCTGACTGTGAAGCGAGAGCTCGTGCGGTCAGCATATTAGCTTTCCCTGTATTGCGCAGCTGTTGCGTGAATTGCATCCACCATCTACCCAATGGTATCCTCTCCTGCCTGTGGCAGGCGGCGCCGCCTGTGCTGGAGGCAGTGCCCCTCAAGCTCCCCAACTTGGTTTCCTCCATCAGCTCCCAAGCTTGCAGACCATACCGCAGTGACTGATCTCGCTGTCTTTTGGCCACATCCCGCGTGCCATACTCTCTGGATCCTCCCCGCTCTGTACAATTTTCCTTCTGCGCTCCCCTGCCACATAGGACCACCCCTTCAGCTTCATCGCCAAGCCGGACACAGCGGCGGACGGCAGCACCAACATCTACTGCTGGAAGTGCAAGATCCCCGGCAAAGAGGGCACACTGTGGGAGGGCGGCCTCTACCCACTCACCCTGGACTTTGGCACAGGTGCGAGGGCGGCTGTTTCGCGCTTGCGTCATTCATGTGTGGCTCAGCCCTACACACACTGCACAATTGGCGAGGACGACACGCTTGGGCAGGGCCGCTCTGTCGCCCTACCCAGCTGCTGTGTGTTGTGCCTGGCAGCTGTCCCTAAATTGCCCTACACACCGCTCTGTTGCAACCACGCCCTGGCAGACTTCCCCGCAAAGCCGCCGCGCGTGCACTTCCCGCCCGGGTTCTACCACCCAAACGTGTTTGAGCAGGGCGACGGTGAGACGCTTCAGTAAATTTAGATGTTTCGACTCAGGATCAGTGGGATCTACCACCCCAACGTGTTTCCGCAGGGCGATGGTGAGCGCTGTTTGTGTCATGCAGCGCCGGTTGATGCAGATGTTCTTCAGTGCCGCCCAAAATACAAAGGCAATGCCTCGTGCCGCTGGCTGCAAGCACCGCTGCCTGCCGGGCGCTGTGTGCTGCCAGAGCAAATGCGGTGTATGCCTGTATCGTGCTTTGCCTGCTGAGTGCTCCTGATTTCCCTCGCGTGCTTACCCACCCCCTGCTATGCAGTGTGCCTGAGCATCCTCAACCCAGAAAAGGGCTGGCGGCCCAGAATCACAGTGAGGCAAATCCTGCTCGGCGTGCAGGTGGGTGCTGCAGACCTGCCCAGGCTGCAGCTGGGCGCTTGCTGCTGCGGCCAGGCTGGCCCGGGCTGCAGCTGGGGGTTGCAGATGGGTGCTGCCAGCAGCCTGCCCAGCCTGCAGCTGGGTGCTACAGTGGGGAAGCGCAGCTGGCGGCTTGGGCAGGCGCTGCAGGCAGTGCGTGCAGCAGGCGCACGTGGTGTGCATCGCTATCAGCCGCACTGAGAAAGCATTTGCACCATGCCTGCCTGATCCCAGGAGCTGCTGTCCGATCCGAACATCCACGATCCAGCCAACCTGTGAGTGCTGCCCTCTGCTGCTGCTGCTTGCCAGGCTGGCCTTGCCTGCTGTGCTGTTTATTAATTATCTGCCGGGCCAGGTACATGGTCTAAAGTCGTTCGGGACTTCACACAAAGCAAGATTGGCCCTTGTGCAGCTGCTATGAGACTTATAAGAAGCAGCGGTCCGTGTACGACAAGTGAGTGTGAAATGCAGCTGTTGCACAGCAGCCGGGGCCTGCCTTGCGTCTGCACCTGCTGGGTGGATTTGTGTAATGCGCTGGGGGAAGTCGCGCCACAGCCAGGCATGGGCGGTACCTGTCGGCCGGATGGAGTGCTGTGCTGTCGCCCTGCTTGTGTTCCCACAGCCCAGCACTGTTCTTGACACGGCAATTGCTTCGTATCATGATGTGCGCAGGAAAGTGCGAGAGCAGACGCAGAAGTATGCGGCAGACACGCAGCTGTGACGGGCACTACAAAGCTGCGACAGCTGCAGCAGACAAGCGACTAGGGCGGCCGTGGGACTGCAGCCCGGGGCACTGGCGGCAGCCCAGCTGCAGTCCAGGAGCAGCGCAACAGCGACTCTGTAATGAGAACCCTCTGACCGACCACACGACCCTGTACATTCTTGTACCCTCATGACCCATTTCTCCACCCAACAACCTCTGCTTCCAATAAAATTTGACCTGACCGCATGCAATAATGCGATTTGCAAGGGCTGCATTTGCAAAGAACAATGCTCATAATGATTGCACACAGAACCTTAGTCAACACAGCCTTAACCAAAATGCTGGTGTTGTTTGATCACGCCTGATGGCGGGTGGCGGGGCGCTTGCTTCGCTTAGCCGGGCATCCAGGACCATATGTTTCCCAGCTGTCATGCCATTCGCAGCTCAGGCTCACGCCTCACGGTGGCTGCATCACAAGGAAGGGTGTGAGGGGCCGGGGAGGGCGGGCCTGGGGGGAGGGCACTGGTTTGAAGGGTGCTGGCCCACAGCAGGTGTAGGAGCATCGCGGCATGGTGCTGCTGCCTCCTGCTCGGCCATTGCACTTGAACAGCTTGATGTCCACCCAGGCAGCTCGGCGCACGTTGCAAACCCAAATGGGAGCCAAAGTTGATCGCCACAACATGGCGCACCTGAGCAGCTCGTCAGTGAGGCGCTCCAGCTCCGCCCACTGCGGCACCTGTGCCTTCCACTCAGCCGGCAGCGCGCCCTCGCCCTCCTGCAGCAATCACAGACTAGAAATGGAGACCTCGCGACCGACGGAAGTGCAGGAGTGTCCAACAAGAAAGCAACAGGAAGGATACTGGGGCTCACGCAGGACAGTTGTTCAGCTATTGAAGAGCGCAGCAGTGAGCGCAGTCCCGGCAGCATCCCGACATTTTCGCAGCATGCGTCCCCACAACCCCCGCTCACCGCAGCGGCCCAGAGGGCGCCCCCAAACAGGATGCGCGAGCAGTTGTCGCCCGCAGCCGCGATGTTGGCGCGCACGCTGTCCACATAGCTGCACGTGGAGGGAAATGTGCGTGGGAGAGGGGGAGCTCAGCCACGCTCGCACAAACAGATGCATCCGCACCAGGCTGGAGCAAAGCAGCGTGTTGCACGATGTGGGGGCAGGTTGCTCAAGCCAAGCTTGCGGCCAACAAACAGCCCCTTTCGTGAGGCTGCCCTGCTCACCCGCTGCACACCCGGGCGCAGTGCGGCAGCCAGATATCAAAACTCGCACATTGTGCATTGAACAATTCCGTTTCATCTCAGCTCACCCGCTGGACACCCGGGCGCAGTACAACGCGTTCACCAGAGCACCCGGCAGGGCACAGGACGGCGCCTGCACAAGTCAAAGAGGGATGCGTGGCAGGGGCGCCTGTGCACAAAGCGGGCACGCCAGAGTGGCTTCTGTACACAACATGACAGCCATCAAAATCGGGTGATTCTTGGGCTTCAGCCTCAAGCCGATGCGCCCACAGCCCCAAGCAATTAATCAGGATACACTATGCTTAAGCCGCACGTGTTCATGCAGTTCTGCCAATCCACACAAATCGGAATCCCGACAGGCAGACAAAAGCAAGGCGCCTCACCTTGGTGACGTTCCACACCATGTCTGTGACCGACACGCCGTCCGGCCCCGGCAGGTGCTCAGCCAGCTGCGTCTGCACCTCTGGTGCAATGCTGCCTGGCTGCAGCGCCCAGTCAATCGCCTCTGCCACGCTGGCGCCCTGCGCTTGGGTGGTGGGCAGCAGAGCAGCGGTTGCTGCGGCAAGGCAAGGATGCTGCCCGGCGGAAGCACGTAGGCAAGCGCTCATCCGATGAAGCAGCAGCCTCATGCACCCAGCCAAGCGCACGGCCCAGCGCCGTACAGCCCGTGCTCACGTGCACCACGACCCGCTCCAGAATGGCGGCAGCCACCTGCCCCTGTGCCACCGCCGCCTCGCTGTTCTGCTGAGCGCGCACAGCGGCCTCCACGCGGGACGCCAGCTGGGCAGTACCGCCGTACCGCGCCACCAGGACCGGCACCTGCGGGCATGGGGTGGGAAGCTGTCGGCAATCATTGATACCGTGCCATCTCAGTGGAGTGGAGGGCAGCCTGGAAGGTGCTGTGTCTGCTGCGTACATCCGACATCTGCCTGCCTTGCAGCAGCCAGCAGCATGCATAGCAAGCCACACCCACGCGCCTTCACGATCGCATGCGCCTGCGAGTCGTCGGCTGCTGCTTCCGGGAACCGCTGGCCGCCGCCCCAAGCCTCCACCAAGTGCTTGGCCGTGCCGTTAAGCCGGCCATCATAGGCGCCGAAAAAATCGACCAGGTGCTGCAGCAATCATGGAATGGGCGGCAGGGCAGTGCTGGGGATTGAGCGAGAGTGCTTTGAGCCTAAATGCAGTACCACAGCTGCGGAGGCTGAAGGTGCTAAAAGCAGGAGACTGAGACGCCCGAGCAGGCATCCGCAGTGCTGCGATTGAGCGTGCGGCTGCTCAACCGCCTTGCCTGCATCAGGCCGGGGCCGTCGATTTCCGCATGAGTGGCACCGTACTGCAGCAGCGCGTACTCCTCGTCACCTGCGGCAAGTACAGACACTCACGAGTTGCTGGAATCAACGGCAATCACACGCGCGTGCCACCACTCGAGGATCAAGCGAGCAGCGGCAGCCAGTGATACTTACATGCCACCAGACCCACAGCCGCACTCCTCACCGTACGGAGACAGGCGGCCCAGCGCGTACGAGTAGAAGGGGCAGGAAGGTTCCGGATAGAACTCCGGCTGCGCTTGCTTGGCCTTGCTCTCAAGCAGGCTCTGCACCTTGCCGGCATCGTCTGCAAGCGCAGCCAGCGGCGGGAGGGCAAAAGTCGTTTGGGCGGCATCCTTGCGTGCGCAACAGATCGGTTTTTTCTTGCTGCACGGCTACTGGATGGCAGGCAATGAGTGAATGCTGCAGCCAGGGCAGTTGCTGCAGGCGCAGCCGAGGGGTCAGCGTGCGGGGCAGTGCGGCGGCTGCCGTCCCGACGGCGGCCAGCGGCGGCAAGTGCACTAGGGCTGCGCGGAGGAGAGTCGAGCAGGCAGGCCGCATTGATGCACTCACAGATCCAGTGCAGCGGCATGGTGGCGGCGTCGGCCAGCAGGGAGCCGAGGACCGCCGCCCGCGCCCTGGCCTTGACCGCAGGCATGGCGAGAGGAGCTGCCATCGCGATAGCAGGCATGGTGAGTGAGCAGGCGGCGATCAGGCCAATGCGCGGCGGGAGGCGTTGGATGGCCTCTCCGCCGCCGCCGCTGGTCGGCACCCAGCGCAGCGGCGGCAACAGCTGTGGTAGCCATGCGGACATTCCTTGCCCAGACAAAGTCCTCTCAGGTCAGATGGTGGCGTGAATCTCAAGTCAGATCGGCTTGGAAACTTACTCGGTCAGGGGTTCAGTACAGTCACGGCGTTTGGGCCACACGAAAGGCGCTGGAGCCCACCAAACGAACGAGCCAACCCCCTCTCGCTGCAGCCTGCATCAACTGCTCCGTCTGCCCAATGGCGACTGGATAAAGGGCGGATCACGGGAATTTCCAGGCATGTGGACACAAGGCGAGTCGTCACGAGGAGGCAGTCAGTGCTGGCCCCACTGGCCCCACACGTGCCGTCTCCAGCTGCTGCGGTGGCGGCCGCCCAGCCCTTGCTGCTGCCGGCATTCGTCAGCACACTGCTGCTGCTGCAGCCCTGGCCCGCAGCTTCACGCCAACGTCTTGTTCCACAGCCTTTTTGCTCCACAGCCTTTCTGTTTCACGCCGACTTCTTGTTCCACAGCAGCACGCCGCACACGGCGGCGCCGCAGCTGGCCAGGGACGCAACGATGCGAATCTTGTGGAGGTCTGCAGGCAAGAAAGGACCAATGCAAAGTTGGGAATGGCAGTTGCAACAGTTGAGGTGAAGACCAGCCCAGCCAGCCTTGGTGCAGGGCAGGGGGCTCCCTGCAAGCCGCTCGGTGGCACAGCCCGTGCAGGCACTCATTTGCCAGCAGCTGCGAAGCTTGCAAGCAGCAGAAAAGAAACCATGCGCCAGCGGGCAGCCGCTCACCGGCCCAGCGGCGCAGCGCAGCGCGCGTAGCGCCCTGGTCCTTGTTGCCCGCCGAGTCATGGATGGTGCGCTGCAGCGGCGCGATGACACCCAGGGTGAAGGCCTGCAGGTATCAAACGGGGCGGGAGAGGGATTCATACCTACGATGAAAAGGCATTGGCAGTAGCCGTCCATCCTCCACACCCATTTGAATCATTAAACCTCCAGCTGGAACTTTTTTTGGCGCACTCACAATGAGACCCAGGTTCAGGGCAGCCGACAGCGCGAGGGGTGCGGCGGCGCGCGTGCCGCGGGCGGCGACCGCGGCGGTGGCCGCGCCGCATGCCCCCACCAGCACCATGGGGGCGGTGCAGCGGCTGGTGCGCTCCGCTGTGTGGCGATGCTCCGCCACCACAGCATCCAGCGAAGAGGAGTCATCTGCAAGGGAGGAAAGTGGTGCAAGGGCGGTGGGGCGAGATGGTGCAAGAATGGTCGGTGCATGGGTGTGCGCAAGGGGCGGAGCGGAAGTGGCGGGAGGAGCGTCGGCACATACCGCTGCCCTTGCATGGGGTGGCCTTAACCACGCTGCCCTGCCGCAGTGAGCGCATATGCACTCGGGTCTCACCACGCAGCTCGGGGCCGGCGGCAATCAGCCACTGCATCGCGGCGCCGGTGGCAAGGCCCATGCTGACGGCTGCGGCGGCAGCGGCGGCATCGCCGCTGACGGCACCCGCCAGGCAGCACAGGGGGAAGGGGGCCATCTCTGCGGTCTTGTGAAGGTCTTCGGGCGCGGCTCAAGGGCCGGGGCGCGCGGGAGGCTTTGGGTTGGCGCTGCGGAGAGCTGGGAACGGCCCGGACGGAACCGGCTGCACCTCAAGCGTCTTGAAGTCGCCTTAAACCGCAAATCTGGCAAGCGAGCAGCGGTCCGTGCGATCTTTGGGGCCAGCTGGCTGTCCGCGCTGAGGGCGGCGCAGCGGGCGGCGGCCAGCTGTTGGTCGATGCACATGCGCTCGAGGTCAAGGAAAGCACGCTGCATGCAGGAGCAGCAGCATGTTGAGGCTCAAAGGGACGGATATAGTTTGCTCAAGCAAAGACGCCGCAATGCGTCAGCTTGGCAGGTGAATGAGGCTGGCACGGCAATGCGTTCTGCTGGATGGCCCGGCCCGTAAAGCTGCTGTTCCTAAGCATGCAGCTACCGTGTCATGACATGTAGCTACATGTAGATCTGCAATGCCTCGGCAGCACGTTTCACGGCAGGCAGGAATGGCAGGACAGGTAAGGCTTTTGGTGGGAACAGCAGTGACGGATGACGGGTGAGTTGCTGGTGGGACGTGACGGTGGATTAGAGGAGTGAAAAGTTGTGAAGCGGCAGCCGGTGTGTCGCTGCCACCAACTGGTCACCACTGCCAGGGCAGCGCGCGCCTCACAGCCGCGCTGCTTGCAGGCTCCAGTCCACCCGTGGAGGAGGGGGCCTCCTGGAAGAAGCGCCAGACGACCCGCAAGATTGCCAAGATGGACAGGAGAGGAAACGTGAAACGCCAAATTTGGGGATGCGAGGCACATGGCCACCAGCTGCCTCAGGGGCAGGCGTGCACTGGCTGCTGCAGCGGGCAGTCCTTCTCTCTTGGAATCCCAGAATCCCACCTGGTTGCGATACTCTTCTCCCGGGCGCAGGATGAGGTTGGGGAAGCCCGGCTGCACCACCCCCTCGCTGAACATCGTCTGCGCATGAGCAGGCGGGTTGGGGAGCGCAAGGGGCAGCGGGTGCTCAAATTCGGCGCCAGCCACTCCTGAACAGGCCAGGCAGCAGGGCAGTACTGATCTGCCGATGCCCCAGTGCACCTGTCGCTGGCGCATGCAGCGCCCGACCCCACTGATAGCAGACCATTCTTGCACCACTGTGCCCCTCAACCTGCCCCACTGAGATGCACCGTCTCAAGTGCCACGGCGGCGTGCTTGTTAGTGGGGCGCATGCCGCCTTTGAACGTGTCCTTCGGCTTGAAGTTGCCTGCTTGCAGGCAGGCAGCAATTAGCCACTTAGTGTCGGGATACGGAATTGTGAGGGAGCGCTGGCGAGAGGCCAAGATGCGCTGGCTTGTGAGCTTTGCTGCAAGCGCTGTGTCTTGTTTCTCCCAGCATAAGGTTCAGCAGGTCGCTACACAATACAGCCGTGTAATGGAGTGCCACGCCCACCTGTGAAAAACACCAGTGACGGCGCGGGTGTGAGGATGTCCAGTCCACGGCCGGAGGCTGGGTCGAGCAGCGTGGCGGCGAGCTGGGGCCTGCGGGCAGGCGCGGGCTAGCATGGCGAGTTTGGCGAGAGAATCATTTCAACGTGCCATGCTCGTTTGGTGTGTGGGGCCCCAGCTGCCAATGCCCCAGCATGGGCCACTTACTCGCGCACAGCCTGAACGTCGCTGATATGGGCAGCAGCGCTGGGGTCAATGCCGAACAGAAGGTAGTTGGCTGAGTAGCCGCCGTTGGTCCCTGCAGGGTGGGACATCGAGCAGCCCGAAGCCATAACATCAGCAGAGCTGCAGATGCACTGCTGCACTGCGCTGCCCAGCTCGGCTAGCCAGCCATGCAGACCTAATGCCTGCTGCTCTCCTGCTGCGAGACAGCTCACCCCAGCCCTCAGCCGCACTTTCCGCCCAGCTGCAAGCACACACCGGCGACCACCCACCGTTGATGCGCTCGCCAATGGTGTGTGGGACCGTGAAGTCCAGGGGCGTCCCATCCACCGGCAGAAAGTCCCCGGTGGCTGCACCGCTCTCATCGGTGGCCATGTAGTGGGTGGCATTCACGGTCAGCACGTGGCCCAGAATGGAGCTGTCATCGGCTGCCATGCCGGCCAGATTCAAGTAAGGATGATTGAATAGGTTGACGGGGGTGGGCTCATCGGCCGTGGCGCGGATGTCTGGGGGCAGGAGAAGAAGAGGCAGAGGAGGAGTGATGGACTCAGTGTAGTGCATAAACGGCCCATCGCCGCCCGCAATGCTTCCGCCTCCCCGCCACTCCTCGCTCCAACCGCCCTGCCCTCCCTGCCTGCCGCACCAATCACGAGCTCATTCTCATCAGTCAGCGTATAGTTGACCAGCACCGTGAGGTTGCCAGGGAAGCCCTGGTCGCCAGAAGGGCTCTCCAGCGCCAGCAGCACCGACTGAGGTTCGGTTGCAACCACCTCCCACTCCCGGCGGGTGAATGGTGTGCCGCCGCCGTGCATCACGTAGCCGCCCTTACCGGCCTCAAGCGGGTAGGTGACGCCTGTGGGGAAATGCAGATGCATCTATCTGGTGTTGGGCATGGTGGCACCGGGGGACAGCAGGCATGGCAGGCATTGGAGCATGGCCGGAGCAGAGCCGGATGCAACGGCAGCGCAAGCGCTGCATGCAAACTGTGCGCCCGGCTTGTGACAAGACAAGGGCCTTGCACCCTGCCCGCCGCACCATCCAGCGTGAAGTTGGTTGCACTGATGCGGCCACCAACGCGCCCCACTATGCAGCCTGACACGCTGGTGCCGTTCTGCAAGGGGGCGGTGTGGGCGGCAGAGGGAGGGTTGTGAGTGACACCGGAGCTGGTCAGGACGGCAGCCGCAGCGGCAGGCCGGCGGCCGAGAGCAGCAGCTCGGCAACAGCAGGTTCGAGTTTGTGTTGAGCACAGCTGTAACGCATCTTTACTCTCTCATCTTACCCTGTACTGCTCCTCATCATCAAAGCCCATCATCACATCCACAGGCGCGCCGCCATCGGCGGCGGGCAGCAGCAGGCGGCGCACGCAGGCGCCGGTGGGAATGATGGCCGCCTCCATGCCGGCCGGGTTGCGCAGCACAACCTCCCGCTCCGCGATGTCTGCTGCCGCGAGGGCCGTCAGCGCCGCCAGGGCGCCCAGCAGCAGTGCCAAACGCGCCATGCCCTCGTGCAGCGCGGCCCGCCTCTTCCCAGCTGACAGGCAGACGCTGGGCGCAGCTTTGATGAACGGGAGATTGCAAGGGCGGGAGATTGCTCAGGGCAAGCGCGCCAAACTTCAAATCCAGGCGGTCCCGCTCGGCGGGATCTCTGCTGCATCTATCTGCTCTTTCAAAGCCCTGCTGCCCTCTGGTCGTTGCTCGTCCCTCTTCCTGCCTCTGCAGCCTCCTCGTGGATCTTATGGTTCATACCACAACTTGGCTGCAGCTGCCGGCGAGCTGGCTTGGTGGGTAGTCCCCAACCCAGCACCAGCGCCGGCAGTCCCGCTGCTGCACCCCTGCCGGCTGCGTTTCAGGCTGCATCTGCATGTGTGCGCGCAGTTCCCCTGTAAAGCCTAATGTTGTTTGCTCTGCACCTGGCAGAGCCTAAATGGTCGTATAACATAAGTGGCGGAATAAATGGTGAAAGAATCATGCACAAAAGCGCCGCGGCCGGCGAGTTGGTCTGAGTGATAAATCAACTCTCATATGTGCGATGCATACATCATGAGCAGCCGGCCTTGCAATCCAGGCCGTTGCAGGTATGGGCAGCAGGCTAGATCTGCGCCGCGACAGCCAGGTCACGAATTCTGTCCAGGCCAAACTGCTGCTGCCAGGCCTCCACAGACAGTTGGCCGCTGCCCAGCTGCGAGGCTGCGGGCGCGATGCTGGCCTGCAGGCAGGAGGGAGGCGCAAGGAGCACCAGATATTGAGCGGCCGCAAGGCATGCCGCAGGCAGGCGCACTGCAGCAAGACAGCCCCAACAAGGTTGACCTTATTGCCGCCTGGCACTGAGCATCGCAGCGTGCCCACTGGCTAGCGGGGCCGCATGCCTTGCAAATCAGGCATGCTGCACAAAGCAAGGCGTGCAGCATGCTGTGCGTGCTGCGCACGCTGTGCTCACCTGGCAGACCTTGGTCAGGCGGGCCAGCAGCTCAACCAGCTTGTCAGCCCCGTCCTTCATTTGGGAGGACTCTGCCGTGGCCACCGCCTGCAAGGGCAGGACAGTGGGGAGTGCATTGAGGAGCACACCCAACACATTGCTTGCAAGGGCGCATAACAGCACCTCAGCATGCCTCAGCATGGCCCTGCCAACGCAGGCCCGGCTTCAAGCTTCGACCGCACAAACAAATCTGTCAAGCTTAGCAACCTCTGTGTCAGCCCACCTGCTCCAACAGGCTATTGACCAGGGTAAGAGTGCTCGCAGCCGCGCTCTGCGCCGCCTTCGCATCCACGCCAGCCGGCGTGCCGCTGCCGCTGCTGCCGGAAGTGAGCTCAGCCAGGGCACGGCCTAGCAGGCCTTCCACGCTGGCAGCATCGGTAAGGTTGAAGGGGCTGCCTGCGGGGAGGGAGGGCGGCGAGGGAGGGCAGGCAGGGGCCATGGGTTGGACACGCGCAGTGCACAGCTTGCCAGTTGGCAAGCAGGCAAGGACAGAATCGTATTGGGCTGCAGATGAACACCCACCCGCCACTCAGTCCTGTGCAAGCTGGTTGAACAGCAGTCTCGAAGCGGCACTCATACTCAGCGCTGAACTGATGGTAGAGGCAGCACCCACCCGCCAGCAGGTCCTTTGCAAGCTGGTTGAACAGCGCCTGCGAGGCCTGGGCGGCGGTTGTGCCCTCGCCGCCCGCAAGCGCCGACAGCAGCGTGCCGCTCACGCTGCCGGCGCACATCAGCTCCTGCAAGTTACAAGTGACGAAAAACAATCGAAATAAGATAGGAAGGCGGGACACAGAGGGCAGTGTGCCGCTCACGCTGCCGGCGCACATCAGCTCCTGGCAAAAAATAAGAGGGGCACAGAGGGCAGGAGCGCACTGGTGTGTGCTTGGCACATGAAGGACACATGCAGGCGCACCAGTTGTGCATATCCAAACGCACTTATACCGCACTCTCAACCGCACGTGGCTGCCGCACAGGAGGCATGCGCTTACTGGCTGCACGGCAGCAATAGCACCCATCCCATCCCAATAGATACGTGCCTGGTTGCTGGACAGCAGCTTGTATGCCATGAGGTCGCCGCCCAGCGCAGCCTTGAGCAGGTCTCCGTACTCTGCAGAGGTTTGAAGCAGAGCAGCAGCACACTGCTCAAGGAAAGTTGCGCGTCCTTGTCCGCTGGCGGCCTGGAGCCTTTCGACCTCCCAGCGCTTGCTATTGTATCGTGCCATCTCCATCACTGATGCCACCGCAAAAAAAAAGCTTTCCAGCCCTGGCGACCGCCCTCGCCCACCTGTGGAAACCATGCTGCTGCTGGCATTGCCAGAGTCCTCAGCAATGGCGAAATCAGGGTTCAGCTTGTTGGCACCGCTGGCAACGGGCTGCGGCGCCGGCGCGCGCGCGGCGCCGCCTTGCAACAGCTTGCGGTTGGTGGGTGCGGGCTCGGGGGCGGGGACCGCCGGCAGGGAGGATGTTGACACAGCGGGCCGGCTGGCGGTTGCAATGATAGTAGTCAGTGGGGAGAGTGCCAGCGGCTGGTCCACGCCTGCTGCAGTGAAATTGAAAAGAGAGCAGTGATACTGTGCAGAGAGCAGAGCAGTTGATGAGCTGCAAAGATGCGGAGAGACGCAGCCGGACCAGCAAGCCGCATGGCCGGCCAGGGCGGAAATGCCGAGCATAACTGCGACGCAAGTGGGGGCCCATGCAGCTCGATTTCGCCACAGGTGGCAATCAAATTGCAACACACGGCGTGCAACAGAGACGCGTGGTGCCATTGCGCGCACCCAGGGGCAGGGCGCTGACGGGCGCCAGTACGTCAAAGGGCGGCGGCAGCTTGGTCAGGCTGTCGGCGCAGCCGGCCTGCTGGCCCGCAGCGGGCAGCTTCAGGGAGGCCTGTTGAGGGCAAAGGAATGGTGGGGGGCGGGTGAAATAATGGGGCGAGGGCAGCGATGGGTCGGGGAAGGCAGTGCAACTCGCTGAAGGGCAGCGGGCCCAGCAGGCATAGCAGGAATGCTGCGCTGCGCTGCGCTGTGCTGTGCTGTGCTGGGGTCCTGCCGTCCACGCTGCAAACTCGCCCAGCCTGCCACCCTGCCGCACCCCAGCGCCTGGCCTTCCAGAGCGTGTACAATAAAGGAAGACCCATCACATGTAAACGCTTTACTCACCCCCAGGGTCGTGCAGTCGGCGCCGCAGTCAAACGAGAAGCGGCCGCTGCCGTCGGAGGTGGCGCTCTTCAACGTTTCGCCGTCCCGAACCAGCTGCACTTCGCAGCCTTGCAGGTATCCAGTGCCCAGGGCCACTCCCGACAGGGCATTGGTGCTGGTACCGGCCTCAGCGGGCTGAGCGGGCTGGGGAGCGGGGGCAGCTGGGGAAGGAGCGGAGGGCACCGGAGCAGGCGATGGGGACGGCTCAGGTGCCGGGGAAGGTGAGGGCGCCGGGGCGGGTGAGGGCGAGGGGGCAGCCTCGGCGGCGGGCGAAGGAGATGGCTCGGCTTCAGGAGGGGGGGGGGGCGAAGCGGCCGGGCTTGCTGGGGCCGACGGCGTTGAGGCTGTGCTGGTCAGGCCGCCAGAGACGGCTGGGATGGCGTCTAGGGCGGGGGAGGGGACGAGCACCTGCGAGGAGGGAAGGGGAGGAGAAGACTATGGTGCATCTTGAGGAAAGGAGTGAACAGCCGCCAGAGACAGCAGGCTCGCCAGCCTCGCGCTCAAGGTTCCGCTCAAAACAAAAGGCTGGCGCAGGTGTGCATCAGCTACACCGACAAGCAACGAAACAGGCTCTTGTGCTTGCCTTGTCGATGACGTACACCTGGCTGCCGCACACCGCCAGGTTCTGCTGGATGGCCGCCGTGTTGCCGGGGGCGCGCCCGCTCACGCTGGTCTGCAGGAAGAGAGGGATGCGAGAGGGCACTTGGGACCAAGTCATAAGCATTCCAAGAGTGCAGGAGCGGGCGTTCAGCATGGGGAAACGAAGTTGGTGAGGCTCACAGCAGCGTGCAGCGGAAGGGGCAGAGGCTTTTCGGAAACAGACCGAGGGTGACCATGCGAGGCTTGCCGCGCTGCATCCCCTGCGCCGCCTGCCAGCTCACCTTGCCATCCGCGGTGCTGACCCCGATTGTGTACTGGCTGTCCTGAGTCTTCAGCGCCAGTCCCGTGGTCAGGCTCGTCTCTGCAGGTCGGGTTCCGGACATCGAGCTTACGGAGACAATGAGGCGCACAACACCGTTTTGCATGTGGCGCATGTGGGTGTCCAAACGACGGGCATCTTGCGCAGATCCCAAACCTGTGAAATAGCCTGAATGCAAGCCTGTTAACCCACACTATTGCTCACCCTTGGCCAGCTGGTCGGGCGTCAGGGCGCCCACTGCCACGTGGTACAGCAGCACCGAGGTCAGGCGGTCGCCCAGGGCCAGGGCGTCAGTGATGGACAGGTCTGGGGAGGGAGGGAGGGAGCGAGTTAGGGAGAGAAAAGGGGAGTTAAGGTGTGTTGAAGCTGACCGGGAACAAAGGTGCGATGGAGGCCTCAGGTCGAAAAAAATACAAGGCACGGCAGCGCGGCGGTAAGCACCAAATGAACCAGAGCTTTGGCATGACTCACTGTATGTGGTCAGCAGCGAGAAGAAGGCATTGTCGGTTGGCGCAAACAGCGTGTAGTTGCCTGAAGGGTCGGGCAGCGCACCCGCAAACTGGCTCTGCAAAAAGAGGGTTCATGCAGACGGAGGAGGGCATTGGCAGGTGGAGTGGGCTGGATGGAAATCAACAGGACACGCAATGCAGTGCAA
>VFQQ010002498.1_pt1 | contig 20429 bp, 35 predicted proteins | sample 3512341 | NCBI WGS metagenome assembly VFQQ01 (sample SAMN10412373, study PRJNA504923) | tailings metagenome | isolation source: Relicate 2 Philex TSF1 revegetated site | place: Philippines: Tuba, Benguet | collected 2017-08-29 | reverse complement strand
ACAGGGCAGCAGGGAAGGGCAGCGTAGCAGCAACGGAAGCGATCTCCCTTTGAGACATGACACATTGCATGGTCGGCTGCTGCAGCACCACCTTCATCCAGCGCCTGCGAAAGCATGGCAGGCGCAATCGTTGGACTGAGAACGTGTTCAGATGATTAGCATGCCACAGAAGGCAGGAGCAGCGGCTGCAGCACCACCTTCATCCAGCGCCTGTGATGGGCCGGCAGGGTGTGGTGCACGTGTGGGATCAGGGTAAATGAACGGATTGGCAGCATGCCGAGCCGCAAGTTCAGCATGTGCCACCCGCAGTTGCACAGCAGCAGGGCACAATGGAACAAAGACAGCTAGCGCACACAGGCCCAGCCTCACCGGTAGGCCTCCCCCACAAGCCCCTCCGGGTGGCTTTGCAGCGCCTGCACAAAGCCCTGCAACATGAACAGGAGCGGCCCTGCCTGTTTGAACGTGGAACTGCTGCAACTGCTGTGCCGATCCAGTGTGCAAATACATGCAACTGCCCCTGCCGCCTATGTCAGCAGCTTATCGCCACTACCCCACCCCGTGTCATGGTGGTATGGCCTGCAACCTCCGCAGCTACCAACCCCACTCCCATCCCCTACCCACCCACCTGCACCGTGCCATCTGGAGAGTGCTGCCGCACCATGGCGGCATAAGCCGAGCGGCTAGCATGCACGCAGGCCAGCAGCGGCCCATACAGCAGCCGCACCTGAGGCAGGCATGAGAGCAGGGAAGCACGCAGTCAACTTGCAAGGCATTTTAGCGGCGGCAAGTTGTATGTATGCGGTGACGGCGGGGCATTTGCGCAGCTAGACATCACAGCGGGTGCCGCACGAGAGCAGACGCACTGATAGAGCAACAGTGTAGCAGCACAGGCCGTGAGGCAGGCGCAGCAGAGAGCAGCAAAGGCCGGCATGCAGAGCAGCAGCAGCAGCAGCTGCTGCCCCGGTCGTACCTGGTCATTGATGCGCTCTATCTGTGCTTTGCGCTCATCCGTCTTCTTGGTGTTGTAATATGTGAACAGCCAGCCTGCGAAAAAATTAGCAGCGACCACAGCGGCTTGGACAGGGGAGGCCGGAAAGCAAGCAGTCATGCTGCGTCCAGTGCAGCTCAGATGCGCCTGCTGATGCACCCAAAGCAGCAGCAAGCATGGCAGGTCACTGCCAAACTGACGCATACAGCAACCTATGATGCAGGCAAGCTCACCAAGGAAGGCTGGGAGGACCACACGCAGCATCGGCGTCGCAGGCAGCAACGAGCGGCGGCGGCAGCAGCGGCGGCACCCCGCGCGTGTGGGATCAGCGCGCCGGCGCTTTCAACGAGCGCCGACTATCGTGCGGACGCCATGCTGCAGCAGCGGCTCCCGCCGACACCAGGAGGAGCGCAGGCGAGTTGCAAAGTCGAGCTGCGCGGCTTCCAAGGCGCTATAAACGGAACCAATCGACTGAAGAATGTGGTGATACACGAGTTGGAGGGTGGAGCGGGGCCCAGGCTGCCTGCAGCAGCCCCGCCGACCGCGCTGAGCCGCGGCGGCGCCAGCTAGGGCTTGCAAGCGAGCACCGGGGCGGCTTTCGAGGGACGTAGCGATTGCCAGTGTTCATGCGACTCGTTCAAGCTTTGCTTCACGTCCTGTTGGCGGCGCTGCTGGCGACCGCGAGCGGCAAGTGCCTTTTGGGCTGTGCGTGACGGCAATAGCCAGCTATAGCGATGCATCTAGGGCGAGAGAAGTGGGTCTGGTGCGAGAACAGGTCGGGGCGGCCCACCCCACCGCCGCTCTCCCCGCCTGCCGCAGGGCGCCGCTCGGCCAACGGCGCCGAAGATGCGACAGGCTGCCTGCGCACCGTACGCGCCCTGGCACTGCACGACTCGCAACTGGGAGCCAGTGCAGAGCCAGAGAGCAGCCGGATGTGGCAAAAATGGGCGGCGGGTGCAGCGGCCCGTGACACTGGTGATTTTGAGGCGCGCATGGCGGAGCGACAGTCGCAAGGGCTGGACTACGTCTGCCACCACACCGCTGATTGGGTGGGTTGGCATTCGCATGCAAACGGGACATGAGGGCTATGCGCAGGCGAGGGTTGGCTGCTGCTGGCCTACAAGTGCTCTCCTGCAGCGCACCCGCCATCTCCAGGTGCAGGGCAGGGCAGCACGCTGTCTCACCGCTTACTAAGTGTGCACAACATGCTGCTGCCTCGCCGGCACCGCTGTGCCCCCCTTCCCGCAGGTGTCTGAAGTGTTTGTGGGCCTGCGTGATCAGTGGGAGCAGCAGTACTCTGAAAGTACCGGCCTGCCGCCCACATATGCCCCCGACGAACGCTTCCCGGATGCCCAGCGCTTTGAGGGCGGGCAGGGGCTGGCCGCGGCCCTGGAGCGCAACAGGGGGCGCGGCGCCTTCCTCTACCAGGCAAGCTATGCTGCGGTGGCACCACCCCTAATGTGCGTCTCCCACTGCTGCCGCTTGCTGTCCAGCACTTGTCGCTGCTGAAGGCTGCCCGGCATACATCCGCCCGTGCTCATTGGCGTTGGGGCCATTGCTTATGTGTGCCCGCTCCCGCTGCCAACCGCCGGTCGACCACTGATCAGTGGTGGGTGCATGCTGTTTACTCTTGGGCTGTTTACTCTTGGACTGTTAACTCTTGGGCTGTTAAGTCTTGCATTGCAGCTGGAGGCGGGGAATGCGGAGCGGGACCACGAGTGGCTGGTGGAGCAGCTGCCGGGGGGTGCGGGATACCGAGTGTACCAGAGCTACATGTGGGCGTACAGGCAAGTATGCGTTGGGCATTTTTAGCAAACAGTCAAGCAACACTGTGTAGGGAGAGCAGCAGAGGACAGATGGGAGGGCAGGATTGCCTTGCCCCTTCCGCGTCTCATGCAATCCGGCCGGTCCTTTGCTGCAAATGCCAGCCTGACGCTCGCACTCCGCACTGCATGCAGCCTGCGGGCGTGGCTCTCTCCAAACGGCACCGACCTGGAGGCCCTGTGGAGCAGTGGGGACATTGTTTATCACAGAGAAAAGGTGAGGTGCTCCATTGCAATTGGCAGTTTGTTAGCAGGGGCCCGTGGAGCAGCGGGGACATTGCGTACCACCGAGAGGAGGTGAGCCGCCGCAACGCACTACTCAGCTGTTTGCAGATGCAGGTGGGAGTACCCTCACTGATTGCTCGCTGGAGATGCCATGGATGCTCATCGACTAGGAGTAGCTCCAGCTAGCAGCTCCAGCTAACGGCTCCAGCTAGCAGCTCCAGCTGGGGGTATGCACCGCCTTGCAAGGCAGTTGCAACCCTGCAAATGGTTGTTTAGATTGTAGAGCCGCCCTTCCCCCGCCGCAGTCCCTGAGCTGGGCCAATGCCGCGGTGCTCAACCAAACGGGCGGAGCCTGCAACCTGACTGAGGTTGCAGAGGCCTCCTGCCCTGAGGCGCCACCTGGCCTGGATGCCTGGGCGCGTGACACGCTGGCCTGGAACAAGGAGCAGGTGCTTAATTAGTATATGGATGTGTGAGCCTCGGCGTGCAGCTACTATTGTTGGCAGCCACTGAACGTGCAGGGTAGGACTGCTGCTGCTCAAGCCAGCAGAGTAGCTACTCAACACCAAGCTCCCTCACTGCCCCGCACCACCTTGCCTGCCCACTTGCCAGGCGCTGGAGGCATTTGCTGCGGCGTGGGAACGGTGGGGCCAAGGCCGTGTCATCCCTCCAGACGAGTTTCTTGGAACATACGTTCCGCTACTGACGGAGGTGAGGGGCGCTGCTGTGTATGTATAGGGCTTGCAACTGCGCCACACCGCTTAAGCATCCGCGTTACACGCGTCACCCCCTGCAACATTTTCACTCTGTCACGCCCACGACCTGCAGGATGTGGGAGCTTTCCTAGCGGCAGATGCCGGCACAGCCGCCCCGGTGCCGCAGCGCTACAGCGACGCCTTCGTCGAACTGTTTGGCACGAGTGACTTTGCGGCTGCAACTGGGGCGCCCCTCAATGCCAGCTACAACCTGTTGAATTATGAGCCAGGAGCAGACCAGCCGTTCACTGTGTTTATGCGTACGTATGCCTTGCCTGAGCGGGAACATGAGCGAGCGGCTGCGTGCGACCGGCATGCTGCGGGCGTGCTGCGATCGCTGGTGGCGCCCTGACATGAAAGCTGCAACTTTTGAGCTCAACTGCTGCATGACCTACTGGTTTTGAATTGCTACAGACTGCAATTTCAGTTTGGTTCAACTGAAGATCAAGACTGTAAACTGATACATGATAAGTTTAGTTAGTAACAAAACTCGTGTAGCTCGCGGGAGCCGGGTCACTGCAGATAGCGGCCATGCTTGCCTCAACAAGCCCCTCGTGACTGCTCAGAGTGCCGCGGCCTCAGCCAAACCACCAGTGGGAGGCAGGCACGCCCGCTGGCACCTCCACCGCTGCCGCCGCCTCCTTCTGGACTGCAGGGGCGGCAGTGGGGAGGCAGGGCGCAGGTGACTTGACTGATGCAAGTCACAATGCGGGCACAGAGCTCCTGTCTACGGCAGCAATGCATGCAATCATGTCGTTTCAGCAAATGATGGAGACCCAGCAAGCAACTCCACAAAAAGGAGCCTCACTTGTGCGGATGGCTCGGTCCAGCGCAGCGGCCTCAGCGGCGATCCGGTCAGCCACAGACATGTGCGCGCCGCCCAGCAGGCCCAGGTCCTGCAGCAGTGGTAACAGGAAGAAGGAAGGAACAATGAACATGGGATGCTACAGGGTGTGAAGATCCCTCTAGGAAATGCAAATCCGTCTGCGACCGGCAACAAGGTGCATGCCGCATGTGGCGGTTTGGCATGCATAATGCTGCCAAACTGCAGGTATAGGTGCGCATGCTGATTGCTTGCTGAACCGCACAACGATGCATTGTCGCCCCACCTGCAGAAAGGCCAGCGCGCTGCGCCGCCAGGGCGTCTCCCTCCAGCTGCGCCCCGCCGCTGCGCCGCCCCAGCCGCCCGCCAGCACATCGTGGGCAGAGCGCACAAACGCTACCACCACCTGCGTGTGGGCGAAAAAGAGGAAGGCAATGGAGCATGCTGAACATCATGGAAAGCAGCCGCACAGAGAGAAGGGCAGGCTGCATGGACAGAACGTGCCGGGCTGCACATGGCACTCTCCGTCGCACAGCTGCCGTGCCAGCTGCGCTGTGCAATGCAGCAGCTCACCAAGACATCGCACCTCTCACCTGTGGCTCCTCGCTGGGCCCTTCACGTCAGGTCCTCCTTCCTCTTGAGCAAACATCAAGCAGCAAACCTATGCACAACAAACCCTGTCCGCACCTCTGGCCGCTCAGTGGCCCACCAGGTGAGGTCCTCCTTGAGCCGCCGCCACTCGGGTGTGCGCCGCACGCTGCGGTCCCTGCACAGCGCAGCGCAGCATGGCAAAGAACCTGTTTTGCCGGTGTGCTGAGACACTTCCCTCTGCACCTTTGCACAACCTGCGGAGCCAGCAGACAAGCCTGGACAATGCCAACTACCCCAGCACCCGCATGCCCGCAAGCCCACCTGCTGCACGCCAGGCCGGCAGAGAAGGTCTGGCGCATGACATCCTCAAACGCCAGCGCCGGCAGCCCAGGGCCGCCACACACACGGCTGCCGCTGCTGCTGGACGTGGCGCCGCTGCCGCTGCGGTCGCTGACGATGCCCTGCTCTTCTGCTGCTGCTGCTGCCGCTGCTGCCGCTGCCTCCTGCTGCCGCTGCTGCCGCTGGGCGTCTGTGACCGCCCTCACTCGGTCGGCGGCCAGGGGGAAGCCGTGGGGCAGGGGCGCGCGTGCCAGGAAGAGGGCGTGCCAATCGCCGGCGTACGCCTCGGCGCACGTTGGTGCTGCACCGGGCCAGCGCGCCAGCGCCAGCGGCTGCCACAGGCCTGCATCAGCTGCTACCGCACGGAGGTACTTGTCCTGCGAAATAAATAGGGTGATTGCAGAATCAGGTGAGGAGGGGTGGAAATGTGAACAAGCTGAGCACAGCAGTGATGCAGCACGGGATGGGGCGCCGGCACAAGGCGCGGGCAAGGGCGGTTGGGCGTTAGATCTGGCTGTGCTGCCGGTGGCCAACCGCGGCTGTGGGGCAGCGGCGTGGCAGCAGCGGGCTGCAACCCTACATGACTGCAATCCTATCAGTCCACCCACCTGTAGAGAGAGGGCTGCCAGGTCTTGGGCAGAAAGCAGGCTGCAGGAAGGAGCACGGCCAGAGGGGCGGAGGTTGGAGAGCGGCGGGCACGCGGCAGCGGCGGCAAGGTCGCGCCGGGGCCCTCCCGCTCGCTACAGGGGCGCTAATTGGCCAGCTACAGCGCTTAGGCGCACCTGAAGCAGGTGTGCAGCACCGTCTCCGGCAGCTGGGTGAGGGTGGGGCTGCCGCTCTCCAGCTCGGGCCGCTTCATGGCTGCCGAGCAGAAGCTGCCAGATCTGAGAAGTACAGCAAGCCAATTGTGAGAGCCCCGAGAGGCGGGAGTCGGCGCGCGGGAGGCAGGGGGTCTGCAACTGCTAGGGGCAGAGCGCCCTTTGCGGCTCGCGGCACAAGCAATCGGCAGTGGCAGCGATGCGGAATCGAGGATCTGCGCCGCGATAGGCACGGGGCGTGAGTTGGGCGCTGGCGGCACGCCATGGCGCCAGAGTGGACTTGGCAGGGCGCTGCAGCGGACTGCCACCGAAAACGTGCATTTCCCACCTTCCCGCGATCTCCAACAGCCTCAGACGCCTCAGTGAATGTGACCAAGCGGCGCGATCGCACGCAAGTGGGTGGATGCCCGCCGCCGCCCCAGCCTTCGCCAACCCGCGTTGCACCCCGCCCTATCGCGTTGCGCCCTACCAAGCCCTGTTCAGCACGTGGTGAGTCTTGCACTTGACAAAACGACGAAGGACACACATGAAATGACATAAGTTGAAAGGAAGTGGCAAACACGAGGCAGACAAGACGATGCAAAAGGTGGCGGGTGCACGCAGGCCCTGCCTTCGGTGAGCTCGGCGCATGCGTCGCAAAAAGCTGCTAACAAAATGAAGCGAGCTGTCGGCTGGAGGATGGTGCGGAGCTGCCAGACTACCGCCCAGGGCATGCTGACGTGCGCTAGCTGCTCATTGGTAGGCCTCTGGGTTGTTGCGGATGATTTCCTCCGCCAGCTTGGCGGCCTGCAAAATTGGCGGGACAGAAGCACGTTCTGTCGGAAAGAAGCTCTCTTTGGGAGCAGGCTCTCTACCGCTGGTGAGCCAGATCAGACATGGGGGTGCGGCGTCCCATGTCCATCAATGCCACAGCTGCGCTGATCTGTGCCGACGGTTCCCATCCACCCACCACCACCACCACCAGGCACCACAACAATCCCTGGAGAAGCAGCAAGTGCGCACCTCTGGGTCGTGCCCCAGCGCCTGCTCCAGCTGGCTCAGCTTGTGCTGCCTGCGGAAGCACACAGCACATGCTGGCCTCAGGGTTGTGCAAGACCATATTTTCCGGACAAGAGCAATGCCACCGGCGGGCACATGGGCATACGAACCACAAGCGGGCATATGGCTGTGCAAGCATGCCGGCACAGGACCGATGCCCGACGCGGGTGCACAGTGATTGTAACAGAAGCAGCGCAGCGCACAGCGCAGCGCACAGCACGCTGCCTGGCATGGAGGGAGATTTGTTCACTGCCCGGGAGCCTGTCTCGCACCTGCGCTTCTCCCGAGCCTCTGCCAGCTTCTGCTTCATGGTTTTGGTGCGCTCATCCTGCTGCTGCTGCTGCTGGCCAGCGTTGGGCTGCTGCTGCTGCTGCTGCTGCTGCTGCTGCTGCCCACCCTGCGGCTGCTGCTGCTGCCGCCCACCCTGAGGCTGCTGCTGCTGCTGCCCACCCTGCGGCTGCTGCTGCTGCTGCCCACCCTGAGGCTGCTGCTGCTGCTGCCCACCCTGCGGCTGCTGCTGCTGCCCAGCATTGGGCTGCTGCTGCTGCTGGCCAGCGTTGGGCTGCTGCTGCTGCTGCTGGCCGGCGTTGGGCTGCTGCTGCTGCTGGCCACCCTGAGGCTGCTGCTGCCGCTGTGCCTGCTGGCCAGCGTTCGGCTGCTGCTGCTGCTGTGCCTGCTGACCAGCGTTCGCCTGCTGCTGGCCACCCTGAGGCTGCTGCTGTGCCTGCTGTCCTGCGTTCGGCTGCTGCTGCTGCTGGTGGGGTGGGCGCTGCTGCTGGTGGCCCTGCTGAGCCTGCTGTGCCTGTTGGCCCTGCTGTGCCTGCTGGCCTGTTGCGCCCACGCCAACATTGCCGCCAGCAGCACCCGCACCGCCCAGGCCCGCAGCCTGAAGCTTCTGGTTGCACTGGTTCAGCTGGCTGCGCAAGCTGGCCACCTCAGCCACGCGCTGGTTCTCCTGCAAGTGCAGCAAGGTGCAGCAACGCAAAGGGCATCAGAAGGGAGTGAACAGCAAGTTTGGTTCGACAGGCTGCTGTGTCATAGCACCTGCAAGACCCGACAGACAGCCATTATCGCCCCAGCTACAGGTGCTCCAATGAACCAATGGTCTCTCAGGCCGCCACAGACACGCGCTGCTGTGCTTGCCTGCTGCACGCGCAGGGCCGTCTCGCTCTCCAGCTGCTGCTGCAGCGTCTGCTGCTGCTCCAGGTGCTGGTCCAGACCCTTCTGCGCCTCGGCAACCCTGCACAAGCAAAGGAAGCACGCAGGCATGATTGAGCTGAGAGGGAGCAATGATATCCAGGCTGGTGGGGCTGTGCCAAGGCAAGCGAGCAGGGGAGGCCAGTCCGGCATGGCACAGCGCAACGCACGACTTGACCATCTGTGGAAAGTCTCACCTGGCGTTTGCCACCTGCAGCTCGCCCTGGCAGTTGAGCAGGTTCTGTTCGACCTTGGCGTATGAGGCCTTGTTCTGCAAGTGGTGGTAGTGCGGGGCAGCAGCAAGACGGCGGGGATCGTGACATCAGCATGCCTTGCTGCAGACCGAGGGCTGAATGCTGAGGCATACATGGGAATCCAACTGCTGAAGCACAAAGCGCCCGCTGCCTGCCACAACGCCGCTTGGGGCTCGCAGACAAGCTCCGCCACTGCACCAGCGCCACACTGCAACCAACAGCAGCTGTAACCACAGCAGCCGCAACGACAGCAGCCGCCAACAACAGCAGCAGTGAGTACAACACCCCCAGCCCACACGCGCCTTGGCGTCATCGCCCGACAGCTGCTGCGTCATGCGATCCACCCGCGCCCGCAGCTGCGTGAGCTCGGCGTCCTTTTTGCGCAGCTGCTGGTCGCGGTCCTGGAGCTGGCGCTGCAGCGTGCCTGCAGTGGGTGCAGGGCGCAGGGGGCAGGGGGCAAATGCCTAAGGGGCGCGAATGCCTAAGCTTGTTGGAGCGCGGCGCTCTGTCTACGTCTGCCGGCGCTGCAGCCTTTGTCTGATATCCCGGGCGTTAAGATATGCCCTCTACCCTTGCTCACCCTTCTCCTGGTGTGCTGTGCTCAGCGTGGACAGCGTGGTGTCCAGAGTGGCACCCAGGGCCTGCGGTATGTGTTCACAAGCCAGTTGTGGGCTCGATAGTGGCTCAACATGGTCGTTCGCCAGCCAGGCACAGCGCGCAAGGCGGCGCTGCTACGCGGCAAGGCCTGTGGTTAGCACGCCAGCAGGGTTGGCCGCGTCGAGCAAAAAGTGTCACCAAACATGCGAGGTGGGCGCACCTTCTTGTGTTTGTGGCTGTGCACCCAGCCGGCCAGCGCGACGAGCAGCAGCACGGCCACCTGCACAAATGAAAGCGAGCACGTGGCGCCACTTACAGCCCAGGCAGGGCTTCGGTCTGGCAAGCGTGGGCGGCAGTCAGCACAGCATGCAGCAGCAGGACCAGGAGCACAATGCGGCGGCCGCTGCGGCCTCGTCTAGCTAGCATGGCGGACAGTCGCAACCAGCCGGGGACAGTCGCAGCGGCGGACAGTCGAAGCCAGCCGGACAACCGCAGCGGTTCCATGCCCCTGGGCTGCAGCACCCACCACAATTTTCATGAAGTGCCGCGCTAGCCTGTGGGACAGCGACTTGTGCTTCCTGCAGCAGAAGGGGCCAGGCAGCATTGAGCGTGATGGGTGCCGGGCGGCCTGGGCTGCTAGAAGAGAGCTCTAGCGGACGAATCTGCCAGGTGCCAATGCGCGTGCGAACCGCAGTCCAGAGGTGGGTCAGGCAGCGCCAAGCAAGGAGCAACTCCGCTGCCGGCGGGACTTCCAGATCTGCAATGCCCTAGCCTCTCCCCACACAGCCTCCAGCCCCCATTCAGTCCAGCAGCGCACTTGAGGCCACGAGGGTCGTCATCCAGCAGGCCGCCGCCCCGATAGGCATAGTCCATGTTCAGGCCACCGCCGTAGCCCTGGTTGTACATCCTGGCTGGTGTTCTGGTGCGCTACCTGCGTAGGGTGCGGGTGCAAGAGTCGGCGGCGGCGAAGTGAATTGCAGCGGAGGTGCCAAGGCGCGGAAGTTGGGCCCGGGCGCTGCCGTACACGCGAGCGGCGGCGGCGGCGCACGGCGGTGGCTGGCAGCGGCTGTTCAGCGTCCGCAGCCGCGGCACCGGCGACGGGTGTGTGATCAACATGCTCGAGGGCAGCATAGGGCTGCAGCGGCCGAACAGCGGGCAGGCAAGGGTGCCAGCGCTGGGCTGCCTGGGCGCTGCGCTCGCCTGCTGCCAACGATTGCCCCAGCTCAACACTGCCACTGTAGCCGCGCGTCGGGCAGCACGTGGGCCTCAGCGCTCACGACGCTCGGGCAACGCACCTGCCGGCCGGTTGAGGTTCTGGGAGCCGCCCTGTGACTGTGCAGATTGCTGGCAATTGCCACTGAGCGCCGATCGCGCCGATCGCTTCTGTTGCCCCCATGCTGCCTGCTGCCGCCTGATGGAGCAGCCCAAGAGTGCCCAAAGCCCGTCCCTCTGTCAGATCGCAAGCTGCACATGCTGCTGGCATCGTCTGCCCGCTCCTGGGCGGCTTGCAGGGCGCGCGCACCACAACCCTGGCACTCTCTCCACAGGGCCCTGCACCGGCTCAGGATGTCGCAACAGGTGAGAGGGCGTCGCCTGTGATTGGCGGGAGCGCGATGCCCCTTGCCAACCAGCCGCGTCGGCCACCGCCCACCACAGCACTTGCGCCGCAGGCCGACGGCGGGCAGCAGGCGGCCGCACTGCCGCGCCTGCCCGACTTTGCTCGCGAGCACATGGAGGCGGGGTGGGAGAACCGGGCGCTTGAGGAGCAGCTGCGGCGGCAACGGGACTACCTGGTGGCCTTCCTGGGCGACTCGATCACCGCCCAGCTCGGATGTGCGCATGTGCTGTGCTCGCGGTCATGCCTGTTGGGCTGCCGCTGTGAAGCTCTGCATGTATTCGTCAGGCTGTTTTTGGAACCTCTGTTCGTCGGCCATGGTTCAAATTCTGTGCCTGCTGGCGTGCCGTTTGCTGAGTGGGCTACTCCAGCTCGCACCAGGCTGCAGTCGAACACTCAACCCTTGCCACACGCCTGCAGACGGCCACCCACTGATTGGCAAGGCACAGGTGGCGTTGGGCGGGCCAGTGGGCGTGTTTGGAGTGCCAGGTGAGGACCTGGACCGTCCTCACGTGCAGCTGTGCAGCAGCCAAGCAGCCAGGGTGCATCAGGGCAAGGGCAGGCGTGCAGTCGCAGGTTGGTGCGGAGCCCCAGCTGGAGGTAACATCTGTCTATGCTGCTGCAGCGCATGCCGTGCACCAAGTCACAGAATGACCTGCACCTTCAGGCTTGCATGCCTGGCCGACATGCGTGCGCGCGGAATGTGTCCACCAGTATGCAGGCGACACAGTGGCAAATCTGATGTGGCGGCTGGGCAACGGCGGCATGCCTGCTGCGCAGGCGTACGTGGTGCAGATAGGTGGGCTCATTGCCCTGCTGGGCGCTGCACATGCACGCACATATGTTGCTGATGCGGCTGAGACTGTCTTTTGGTCCTGACTGTGTGGCCGCTGCAGGCACCAACGATGTGTGGATGTGTGAGCAACCAGAGGCGGTGGTGCAGCAGGTGGGTGCGCATGTGGGGTTGGATGTGCTGCCGCCATGTCCAACACCAATGCACTTGATCTGTACGCAGCGCTGTCGCTCCAGTGAAGTTGGCAGCCTGCAGCCGCACATGCGTCATGCAGCACGGCTGCATGCGAACGACTATGCGGCCAAGCAGCGGAGACACGGTCACCTTCAACCTTCTGCCATGCAGATCCAGCAGCTGGTGGGCTATCTTCAGGCCCACCACCCTGCTGCGCACGTCGTGCTGCTGGGCCTGTTCTACATGGATGAGCGGGTGCGCGTTAAATTGTCTGGGGTCTGTGGTATTGCGCAAACATGTTAGGCCTGCTGCTGCTGCTGCTGCCACTCATGCCGTTCTGATCGTGCAGGCGTCTTGCCTGGCCGGAGCGCAGCTTTTCTAGCTTTTCTTGTCTGGTTTAGGGGTCTGAGAGCCAGCGACGCTCCGCCCATCCCTGCATGATGCAGCACAACGCGGCCAAGGCGGTCAATGCCTCGTTGCGGGCCTGGGTGGCAAGTGCCAGCAGTCCCCGCCTACACTACTGCACGGCTGGCGATGACCTGTCACCAGACCTGTTCCCTGGTGAGGCGCAGTGTGCCAGCGCTGCAAAGCATTGTTCCTTTCTGTGCCGGCTGGATATTCTTTGCAGACCACGTCCCGCTTGTGCTCGCTGGGGCCCTTTCCTGCAGACCAAGCTCGCTGTGTGCTGTGCAGGACGCGTGCCGTCGTTCCCCATGCACAATCCCTTACCTTTCCACCCTGCACTTTGCCCTTCCACCTCTGTCTGCAGATGGTATCCATCCCGGAGACAAAACGCATCGCTGTGACACATCGTTGTGTGCTTCACCGTTTCACCCTGCCTTTCGCTTTCAACCGTCACTCTGCAGATGGCATTCATCCCGGAGACGAGGCACACTGTTTTATCCTTCCCTACAATCGTTCACCCCGTTTCGCTTGTACCCGTCATTCCGCAGATGGTATCCATCCCGAAGACGAGGCCTGGCAGCAAGTGCTGGACGGGCTCACGCCGCTGCTGCAGCGCCTGCTGGCGGCGCCCAGCAGCCAATAGCCAGCCCCTTGCTCAACCCGTCGCTGCTGCTGCCGCTGCTGCGCCCGCTGGCGTCGCCCAGCAGGCAATAGCCAGCCCGCGTAGGGAAGGCAGCCCGCTAATGTACTGAGATGACTTGCATGCAGTGCGCCCAGCCCACCCTGGTTTGCTGGGGGCTCGCAGCGGTCAGCTGAACTTGTCTTTGTACTCTTTCCGTCTATGCCCATACGCACTTGCAATTTTTCCTCCATGCCGCACGACTTGCGTTTTTTCCTCAATGCCGCACGTCGACAATGCTGCCCCGTCATTTGGCTGCACGGATCGGTATTGACAATCTTGTCTGTCAGGCTGCAATAAAAACACTGGGTATATTAAACTTGGCGCCAGTTGTAGGAGCCAGGCGAATGCTGCGAACCGTCGTGTGCTGGCGTGTGAGGGATGCCTTTGCGGAGTTTGCGGGCGGAGGGCCTGAAGACCGTCCTGCAGCTTTCAGATGCCACTCCAGTTTTGTCATCACACTTTCTGTGACTGCCCACAGCACACAGACCGGCCGGAGGGTGCAGCGGCAGTGTGGCGGCAGCGGCAGCAGGGGCGGGCCTTTGCGGGCCTTTGTGGGCCTTTGCGGGCGGCGGGGCAGCAGCCTGTCCTGCAGCTTTCTGTTGCCAGTCAAACTTGCTAAACCCAGTGCTGGTACAGGCCAAAGCATACAGACCGGCCGGAGGGTGCAGCGGCAGCATGGCGGCAGCGGCAGCGGAGACTCATCAAGACCCTCCTGCTGTGCGCGCCGCGGCGGCAGCAGGGTTTTGTTGGGATGACGCCTGCGCCCCGGCAGTCGATGCAGCGAACTGCGGCGGCGTTGCTTGTACGTCCGGCGTGCATTGCTTGGCATTTCCGCGCACCATGGCGCAACGCGGTTTATCGGCCCTCCCTTGCCACCAGGGCCTCCAGCGCCTCTGCCCTGCCCAGAATCGGCATCCAGCGAGGCGCCGGTTAGCCGCAGCTCCCGCGCACAAGGCGTCAAGAGCGGCGGTGGCGTCGATGGCCAGCGGCGGCAGGGTCGGGGCGCCGCAGGCCGCCGAGGGCACCACTACCATCCTCAAGCTCTCTGGCGTGGAGCAGGCCACCATGAGCATCACTTGGACAGACAGCGCAACTGTCAGTGTTTCGATTGGCCTAGATGCAGGCAATCACCGCTACAAGGTAAGCACAGCGGCTTCAACCTGCTGCTTTTCATCATCACGGCGAGTTCCTTCGTCTCCCAGTTCCCACTGTTGCCACCTGGTGCCACACCCACCGTGCCCTGTGTTTCCAGGTTGCCATCACTGCCACCAGCACAGGCGGCAGCGGCACTGGCGCGGGCAGCCAGGAGGTGCCGCAAGCCAATGGTGCCACTCCTTCGAGCGGCAAGCCGCCGGTGAGTGCGAGGCTGAAACACCAGTGGTGTCCTTGGTGGAATGTGCTGGGCACCGCCTAGAGCCCACCCCTGCTGTCTGGTGGCCTGGAATGGGCTGTGCACCGCCTGCAACTCACCCCTGCTGCCGCCCTGCCCTCCCGCCCCACAGCGCCAGCCGAAGGTGGTGTGGTCCTTGTCATGCACCATGCAGTCCTTCTCATGGACCATGCAGTGGCAGCCCGCACAGGACGAGAAGCAGAAGCAAGAGCAGCAGGCGACAATTGCACAGCAGCAGGCATGGGAGCAGGCGGCGGCTGTGGCGCAGCAGCAGGCATGGGAGCAGGCGGCTGTGGCGCAGCAGCAGGCACGGGAGCAGGCGGCCATGGCACGGCAGAAGGCAGAGGAGCAGCGGGCGGCCATGTTTATGGAGCTGTGCATGATGAACCTGCAGCCCTTGCAGCAGATGATCGACCAGATGATAGGAGATGATGCCAAGAAGCAGGCGGCGCCCCACCCGCCCGCCGCCAAGAGCGCTCCCCTGGCCCCAGCGCCCAGTGGCCCCTGGCCTCCCGCCCCACCGTCGCCGACGCCCGGCCCCGCCGGCGCCCGCGCTGCCGCGGCCGAGGCGGCTGCAGCTGCCGCAACCGCCTGGGCATCTGCTGCTGTAGGGCACGAGGCGGCTGCCGAGGAGGCCGCACGGCGCGCCTACACTCAGCCTGCCGTCCAGCAAGCGCCGGCGGCAGCGCACTGGGCGCAAGCCGCGGCTGCCTGGCGCGCAGCGCACGACGCTCTGGAGACGGCCATGCAGGCAGACCCAGAGTCAGAAGCGGTGCGGCAGGCGAAAGCAGCTGTGGAGGAGTTTTTCAGCTTCAAGCGCCAGCGCCGCGGCCTGCAGGGCTGACCACCACCTGCACTGCCTGTTGGCCGCCGCGCTGCATTGCCTGGCATGTGGTTTCTAGACTCTGCCTTGTTACATGCCCTCAACTCAAAGGCTGCAGCGCCAAGGCCAAGCATGCAGCAGCTGGCCGCACATAACAACAACGGCATGCATCAGCCAACTGCCAGTGCTGCAGTGTCGTCTCAGCGGGCGGTGGAAGCTCTCATTCCCGGTGCGCCGGCGCCGGCAGCACCTCTTCTGTGAGGTCTGCTCCCGCTGGCACGGAGTAGCCGGGTGCCAGCTGGCAGTCGCGCAGGCGGGCGCCGTCTCCCAGTGTGCACCCGCTGGCGATCACGCAGTTGTGGATGGCGCAGTTGGGCCCGGTGCGCACATCATCGCCTAGCACACTGTTCACCACCTGCAGCAGCGGGGGGTTAGAATTTGCTCCATGTTTGTGTTCCGCAGCCTGTTTCATTGAGCTTGCAACGCAAGGCCCATGCAAAGCAGCATGCAGCGCCCACGCACTTCACACCACAGTCGCTGGGTTTGTTGCCGTGCCTGGTGTGCAGGCGCTCCTCAATCCACACCCAAACTCGCTCCACGTGTCCCCTCCGCTCCCAAGGCCCCACCTTGGTTCCCGTGCCCAGGCTGCAGCCGCTGCCCACCACGCTGCGCTTCACGCTCGCACGGTCCTCCAGCACCGTGTCGGGACCGACCTGCAGGGGTTGCAAAGGTGGCCTAAGCATCAGCAGTGTACCATGACAACAGTGAGAGACCATGGTGGTCTTCCTCCAGCACTGTGTCGGGACAGACCTGCCGGGTTGCAGCATCAGAGTGGAGTTTGATTATGACATCTCCTTTGGGAATACCACTCCCATCCCCAACTGCAACCCATCACAACAGTCACCCCAACATATGCCCGCTGCCCCAGCCCCACACCGCCTCTGAAAAACCAAACTAGCCCAACAAACATGCAGCGCAAACTTGCCATGGTGGCTGCCGCGACGTGCGCCCGCCGCCCCAGCCCCACGCTGCTCGACCACCACCCGCCACAAAGCTAGCCAAAGAAGCCTTGAAAGTTTGGGAAAAAAACCACAAACCCACCATGGTGGCTGCCGCGACGTGCGCCCGCCGCCCCAGCCCCACGCTGCCCGCCACGAAATTTTCGTAGCTGGGGTTTGGCTCCTCGCGCAGCACCTTGGGCGCGTTTTGCGGCGTGATCACGTCCCTGCGAAAAGTGAGGAAGGGAAGGCAGTTGAAAAATACGTGGGTTGCGGCAGATTGATCAGGACGCTGTTGGGCGTTCCGAGGCGTGATCACGTCCCTGTTGAGTCAGCAAGGAGTGCAGCAGAGGGTGCGGGATGAAGCGCAGTAAGCATGCGACAAATTGGGCCGCTTTCTACAGCCATCATCGCAGCGGTATTGCACCAAGTCGTTCAGCAGCTTGCTACGGCAGCCGCAGTGACAGTGGCTCGCCACAGCCTCGGCAGCGGCAGCTGTGCCTGCCCCCCGCAAGCAGCAACCTGGCTCTGCAACCCATCGCCGCAGCCCGCACCTGTTGCAATCGGCGTAGCCCTGCAGCGTGTTGGCCCGCAGGCAGAAGCTGCCCTCAGGTGCCAGGTAAGCGCAGCACTGCCACTCCGTGGCTCGATCCAGCGCCGCCGTGCCGCCCTCTGCTGCTGCGCCACCGCCCACGCCGCTGCTGCCGCTCATGCCGCTCAGTGACAGATCGGCCATGCTGCCTTCCAGCCCAGTCAGGCTGCTGCTGCCGCTGCCCAGGCTGCCGCTGTGCCGGGCTGCCGCTAGCGAGGCAGCAACCTCCTCGCCCACACTGCGCCGCGGCTTGAGCTGCAGCCAGGTGGGGCGGGCGGAGGCAATCGGTTTTGTGAACAGCGACTGGCTCTGTTTTATCAACCAGCCCGCAGCAGCAGGGTGACGTAACCCTGGGCTGCTTGGGACTGTTTCAGATAGGCCTGATGGTAACTGCTCAATACATGCCTGGCAAACCCAATTATGTAGGCCCTGAATCTGACCTGGTAGCGGATCATGGCCGGCACCAGCTGCTCCTACAGTTTGGGTGCCCTTCCACCCACAGTCGTTACAAACCCAATGGCCCAACAAAATGGCCCAACAGATATGAACCGCAACTGCCCACCTGGTAGCGAATCATGTGCGGCACCAGCTGCTCCTCCAGGTGCTTCAGCTTCTCGTTGGCCGACAGCACCGCCTTGAGCGTGGCGCTGTGGAACACGTACACCTGTTGAGGAAAACGAGCACAGGCATTTCAAAACTCGTGAGTTTCAGTTCTAGAGATTAAGAGGTTGGCAACAGCACCTTTGAGTGTGGAGCTGTGGAGCACGTACACCTGTTTTGGGAACAAGTGTGCGGCAAGCAGGTCGGCAAGCAGCTAGGACTGAGGTCAGTTTGCATGCAGCACCTGCAGCGCCTTGGTTGCCCAATCTACTGCCCCAGACAAGAAGCAGGACACATACACAAGGCAAATCTGCACCCACCTGCATGTCCACCAGATCCGTCCGGATCTGAAGGTTGGGGAACCGCCGCACAAAGGAGGGCGGCAACAGCAGCTGCTTCACGGTGTCCGGGCTGTGCACGTACAGCGTCAGCCGGTCGCTGCCCGCCTCCAGGCCTGCGCAGAAATAAGCAGGAGCGCAGGCCAATTGTTAATGGCCACATCATAGAATGAACGTACGGCGTCAGCCGGTCGCTGCCCGCCTCCAGGCCTGCAACAGGACAGGCAGACAGCTGCATCATGAGATGCACGCGTGTGCTAAGCAACGCCGGATCGGTGGGCACACACAGCCGGGCAGGCGCTGGCCACAACACGAGGGGCCCTATTAAACACTGCACCGCAGGAGCTGCGCCAGATCCCCCCGCCAAGCACAGCCGCGGCCACGCACCGACGTAGTCAACATTCTTGGGTGACCGCCCAGGCTTGGTTTCTGTGCTGGCCAACACCTTGCGGCGGCCAAACAGCGCCGTCATGGCCGCCTCCTGCAGAAAGTCAGGCAGAGCAGTGCCAGTCGCTTTCAGCAACAGCGTCAGGTTGCACGTTTTGTGCAGGGCGGCGGCCAAAGAGCGCCGTCATCGCGGCCTCCTGCAGATTATAATGCAGTGCCAGTCTCTTTCAGCGATTGAAAGGGGTGGTAAGCGTTGCATCTGCAGTCAGCCAGAGCGGCACGGCAGCACTGCAGGACGCGCCAGGACACAAACCAATCTCCTTGGCCCACCTTGACATAATGGGTCAGCAGCTGCGCCCGCAGGCTCGTCTCCGACACCACATCACCGCTGCGGAGCAGACAAGGAGAGGGAGTGCAGCATTGTCAGCTGCTGGAGCGGGCGAGAACAGGCAGCGCAGCACAGCCGGGTGGCGCAGCGGACAACACGGAAGAGACGCACGTCGGCACAGCGAGTTTGCTGGAATGTGGCACTTCGCAGACAGGGGCCACGCCTTCAGGAGTGAACTGCAAGCATAGCATGCAATGTAAAAACAGAGGGCTGCCCTCACCTGAGCAGCACAAAATCGTCGGTGCGCACGCGACTGACATTGCAATCGCACAGGCAGCACAAAATCAGAAAGTACTGTGAGTACTGCCTCACCTCAGCAGCACAAAGTTGTCGGTGCGCACGCGGTCGATGACCTGGCGCAGAGCGTCCACAGCGGGCAAGCCGTCCGCCACACGTGCCACCTGCAGAGCGGCGGGGTGGCGCCACCCAGCACAGCTGAGCAGCAGTGCAGTGCAGCAGCGGCGGAGCAGCGGCAAAACAGATGCAATCACACAACACTGATGCAAATGCCTCTTACAGCTGCAGTGCTGCAGGAGGCAGCAAGGCGGGTGCTTGCAGGGCCAGGCCAGCAGCATAACATGGCCGAGCCTGCAGACAACAGCGTCGTGAACGAAACACAGGGCATGTGCTTACCTCCACACGCAGGCCGCCATTGTACCCGGTTGCCAGCCAGGCACGGACCGCCTGCGCTGCCATGTCGCCCTCGCACACCTGCGGGCAGCAGGTGCAGCAGGCAGGAACGGCAAACAGGGCGTCAGCTGGTCAGCCCAACAGCAGCACAACGGGTGGCAGCACCTCGCAGGAGCCGCAGCCGCTGCGTGCATCTGAAGCAGAGCAGCGCAGCCATACTCCCTCTGCCTGACCAGTGCTGAGACTATCAAATGTAGCCACACACACAACACACAGCAAATCAGGCACGACCTGCGAGCAAAGCACCGCCTAGCACGCTGCAGCCCACACTCATCGTCACACACAGCTCACCACCAGCACGTCGGTCACCCCGCTCTCCTCCAGCATGCGCAGCGGGAAGGTGAGCAGCGGGCGGTTGGCCACGGGCAGCAGCACTTTGGGCGTGCCGCTGGCGTTGAGCGGGTAGAGGCGGCTGCCGCCGCCGCCCGCCAGCAGCACCGCCTGCACCGGCGGCAGCTGCAGCATCAGCCCGCTCGTCGCCATGGCTGCGGCTGGCTAACGGTGATTGTTTGATTTGGGTGGGTCTGGTTCTCCTGCAGCAACATCGTTGGCAGGCAGGTACGCATCAGAGGTGGGTCGGCGCAGTGCGCGAGCGGCAGCGGCAGGCAGCGGCGGCGGCAGCGGCGGGGGCTGGTCTAGCACGGGCCCGAGGGCATCCCGCCTACTGCACAGCTACTGCATGATCATGCACACATGCAGAGCGGTCCAGGGCGGGCAGCAAGCAAGCCTGTGTGCCGCAATGCAGCGCTGGCGGCCGTGGGGGCTTGCTGCAGTGCCTGGCATCACCTGGTGCACGTCTGCTTGGGATGCCACGATCTATGGGTGCGATAGCAGGCCCCAAAGAGGCACCAGCAGCTCAAGCTCCACTGCACTTGCTTGCAAGGGGTGGCTGGAGGCACGATGCGCGATCAGGCGTTGCTGACAGCCCGATGCATGCCCTGCAGGCCGCCAATTGCGGGAAGGGCACCCCAGCTGCGCTGCTGGCGCCTCATGGGGCATGGGGTGGCCAAGGTGAGCGCTGCTTGCGGCCATCCCGCCATCGCTGCCTCGGAACGCGTCCCGCAACCATCGATCGCGCCTGCAAGCCCCGTCGCTGCCCCCAGCCC
>VFQQ010002497.1_pt1 | contig 20434 bp, 15 predicted proteins | sample 3512341 | NCBI WGS metagenome assembly VFQQ01 (sample SAMN10412373, study PRJNA504923) | tailings metagenome | isolation source: Relicate 2 Philex TSF1 revegetated site | place: Philippines: Tuba, Benguet | collected 2017-08-29 | reverse complement strand
CTGGCTGAAGGTCAAGCAAGGCAAGGGTCAGCCGATCCGCGACTTCATGGGTGATGCGCACGTCGTCGGCAAGAAGGGCACGCCCACGATGGGCGGCCTGCTGATCCTCATCTCCGCCTTTATCGCGACGCTGCTGTGGGCCGATCTGTCGAACCGCTATGTCTGGGTCGTCATCGGCGTGACGGCGCTGTTCGGCCTGCTCGGTTTCTATGACGACTATCTGAAGGTGACGAAGCAGAAGTCCGACGGCGTGTCGGGCAAGCTGAAGCTGGTCGTGCAGTTTGCCGGCGCGATCGCCGCCTCGTGGATCATCATGGAATGGCATCCGGCTGCTTTGTCAGGCGACGTGGCGATCCCGTTCCTGAAAGACGTGCTGATCCCGCTCGGCTATGGATTCATCGTCTTCGCAACGCTGGTGATCGTTCTCTTCTCCAACGCGGTCAACCTGACCGACGGGCTCGACGGCCTTGCGATCGTGCCGGTCATGGTTGCGGCCGCGGTGTTCGGGCTGATCGCCTATCTGGTCGGCAACGCCGTGTTCGCGGAATATCTCCAGATCCACCAGATCCCCGGAACGGGCGAACTCGCGATCATATGCGGCGCGCTGCTGGGCGCGGGCCTCGCCTTCCTGTGGTTCAATGCGCCGCCGGCCATGGTCTTCATGGGCGATACCGGCTCGCTGGCGCTCGGTGGCACGCTCGGCACCATCGCGGTCATCACCAAGCACGAGATCGTTCTTGGCATCGTCGGCGGCCTGTTCGTGGTCGAGGCGATGTCGGTGATCGTGCAGGTCGCCTCGTTCAAACTGACGGGCAAGCGGGTGTTCCGCATGGCCCCGATCCACCACCACTACGAAAAGAAGGGCTGGGCCGAGCCCACCATCGTGATCCGCTTCTGGATCGTGTCGGTGATCCTCGCGCTGATCGGCCTTTCGACGCTCAAGCTGAGGTGACGCGATGATTCCCGTTCCTCTTTTCCCGAATGAAATGGTGGCCGTCGTCGGCATGGCGCGGTCTGGCCTCAGTGCGGCGCGCTCGCTGAAGATGGGCGGGGCCAAGGTCATCGCCTGGGACGACGGCGAACGCGGCCGGGCGCTCGCGGAAGCCGAGTTCGACGTCGTCGCACCGGAGAAGTGGAACTGGGACAAACTGAAAGCCATCGTGCTGTCGCCGGGCATTCCGCTGACGCACCCCAAGCCGCATCCCATCGTTGTCGAGGCGGCGAAGCGCGGCGTGGAAGTGATCGGCGATGTGGAGCTGTTCTGCCGCACGCTGAAGATGCTGGGGCATCTGAACGGCAACGGCGGGCCGGCTTTTTTTTCGCAAGGTCCGGTTAACCCTACCCCCGGGTTAAAGGCGAACGGCAAAGGTAACGGCTCGAAAACCAAGACGCCGCTGATCGCCATCACCGGCACCAACGGCAAATCGACGACGACGGCATTGATCGGGCATCTGCTGTCGAAGAATGGCTGGGACGCGCAGGTCGGCGGCAATATCGGCAAGCCGGTGCTGGAACTGACGCCGCCACGTGAGGGCGTCATCTATGTGCTGGAGCTGTCGTCATATCAGCTCGACCTGACGCCGAGCCTGAAGCCCAATGTCGCGATCCTGCTCAACATCACGCCGGACCATCTCGACCGCCATGGCGGGATGGAGGGCTATATCGCCGCCAAGCGCCGCATCTTCGCGCGGCAGGGCACCGGCGATCTCGCCATCATCGGCGTCGATACGCCGGCGGCGGCGGAGACCTGCACCCAGGTTTCGGCGCGTGGCGGGCCGCATGTCGCCCCGGTGTCGGTCGACCGCGTGGTCGGGCGGGGCATCTATGCGCTGAACGGCGTTCTTTATGATGGGCTTTACTCGCCGCCGGCCGAAATCGTGGACCTCAAAGGCATCCAGTCGCTGATCGGCGCCCACAACTGGGAGAACGCCGCGGCCGCCTATGCCGCCGTGCGCGGCTATATCAAAGATCCCAAGGCCATCGCCAAGGCCTTCGCGACCTATCCCGGCCTGCCGCACCGGATCGAGGCGCTCGGCAAGATCGGCAAGGTCCGTTTCGTCAATGACAGCAAGGCGACCAACGCGGATTCGACCGAGAAGGCGCTGGCGGCTTACCCCAAGGACATCCACTGGATCGTCGGCGGTCAGGCCAAGGCGGGCGGCATCGACAGCCTGAAGCCGTTCTTCAAGAAGATTACCCGCGCCTATCTGATCGGCGAGGCGGCTGACGACTTCGCCGAGGTGCTGGCCAAGGCCGGCGTGCCTTACGACCGCAGCGGGACGCTGGCCGTGGCGGCCCGGCAGGCGCTGGAGGAGGCGACGGCGGGTGAGGGCGAGGACCCGGTGGTGCTGCTGTCGCCGGCTTGCGCTTCTTTCGACCAGTTCAAGGATTATGAAGACCGCGGTAACCAATTCCGCCGCATCGTGCAGGATCTAGCGCCCAGCAACGGATCGGCAGCCGCAGCATGATGACATTCGACCGCACCAACCGCAGCGCACTTGCGGAATGGTGGTGGACGTCGGACCGGTGGCTGTTCGCCACCGTGTCGTTCCTGATGTTCGCGGGCGTGCTGCTCGGCATGGCGGCAAGCCCCGCCATCGCGGAAAAGCTGCGCTACGACACGTTCCACTTCGTTTCGCGGCAGGTGATGTTCGCAGGGCTGGCGCTCTGCGTGATGATGCTGGTGTCGCTGCTGAAAGTGCGCGACATCCGCCGCCTGTCGCTGCTCGGCTTCTTCGGCGGGCTGATGCTGATGGTCGCGGCGCTGTTCATTGGTCCTGAAATCAAAGGCGCGCATCGCTGGCTCGATTTCGGGCCGCTCTCCATCCAGCCGTCCGAGTTCACCAAGCCGGCCTTTGTCGTTCTGGCGGCCGCCTGCCTGTCGCAGTGGCAGCGGACGGGCAAGCCTGCCGGTCTCATCGCCGGTCTCATTCTCTACGGCATGTTCGCGGGTGTGCTGGTTCAGCAGCCGGACTTTGGTCAGACGCTGCTGGTGACCGCCACGTTCGGCGCGCTGCTGTTCTTCGCCGGTATCTCGCTGTGGATCATCGGCGCGGCGGTGGGCATGGCGATGGCTGGCGGTGTCGCGGCCTATTTCCTCGTCAGCCACGTGCAGAGCCGAGTCGACCGCTTCCTCAACCCGGACAGCGGCGACACCTATCAGGTCGACCGCGCCATGGCGGCCTTCCACAATGGCGGCTTCCTGGGTGTCGGCCCGGGTGAGGGCACCGTGAAGGCGGCCATTCCGGACGCCCATACCGACTTCATCCTTGCCGTCGTCGGCGAGGAGTTCGGCCTGATCGCCTGCATGTTGCTGGCGGCGGTTTTCTGTTTCCTCGTGCTGCGTGCGCTTTATCGCAGCCTTCAGTGCCCGGATTCGTTTAGCCAGATCGCGGCTGCGGGGCTTGCAGTGATGTTAGGATTGCAGGCAGTGATCAACATGGCCGTGAATCTCCAATTGATGCCCGCCAAGGGCATGACGCTGCCGTTCATCTCGTATGGCGGCTCGTCCATCATCGCGCTGGCGCTGAGCGTCGGCTGTCTGATCGCGCTGACCCGGAAACGTCCCGGCGCGCGGCGGCGGAGGCCGGTGCGGTGACGCGCCCCATCGTCATCGCGGCGGGGGGCACAGGCGGACACACTTTTCCAGCACAGGCGACGGCCCAGGCGCTGATGGCGCGGGGCCATCGCGTGCTGCTGGCGACCGATCCGCGCGGCGCGGGTTTCGCGGCGAAGGTGCCGGGAGCGGAGCTGCTGCCGATCCATTCCGCGACTTTCGCCGGCCGCAATCCGTTCGTGATCGCCGGGGCGATGTCGAAGATCGCGCGGGGCGTGATGCAGGCGCGGTCTGCCTTCCGGCGTGAGAAGCCGCTGGCCGTTGCAGGGTTCGGCGGCTATCCGGCGCTGCCCTCGATGCTGGCGGCGCGCATGACCGGGACGCCCTCGATCATCCATGACGCGAATGCGCTGCTCGGGCGGGTGAACCGGCTGGTCGCCAAGCGCGTGACGAAGATCGCCGTCGCGTTCGACAAGGTCGAATGGCTGCCCAAGGGTACCGAGGACAAGGTGATCCTTGTCGGCAACCCGGTGCGGCAGGCGATTGTCGACCATGCGACGCCGTTTACGGCTCCGGGCGATGGCCCGATCAACCTGCTCGTTTTTGGCGGCAGTCAGGGTGCGCGTATCATGAGCGATGTCGTCCCGGCGGCGCTGGCGCTGCTGCCGGAGGGCATACGGGCGCGGCTGAAGGTCACCCAGCAGGCGCGGGGCGAGGATCTGGAACGGGCGCGGACCGCCTATGCCGCGCTTGGCGTTCCCGCCGACACGCTGGACTTCATTTCCGACATGCCGGAGCGCATGGCGGCCGCCCATCTGGTGATCGCCCGCTCGGGGGCCTCGACCTGCTCGGAACTCACGGTCATGGGCCGGCCCGGCATCCTTGTGCCGTATCCGTTCGCCACGGACGACCATCAAAGCTACAACGCGCGCGTTCTGGCCGATTCAGGAGCCGCGCTGACCATGCCCCAACCGATCTTCACGCCCGCGAACCTCGCGCGCGAGGTGGAAGCCCTCATCGCCGATCCGGCGCGGCTGGGGGCGATGGCGGCGTCGGCGAAGGCGATGGGCCGTGCCAACGCTGCTGAGGCGATGGCCGACGCGATCGAGGCACTGGCACGATGAAGCGCAAGCCCACGGATATCGGCCCCGTCCATTTCGTCGGCATCGGCGGCATCGGCATGTCGGGCATCGCCGAGGTGATGAAGAATATCGGCTACACGGTGCAGGGCAGCGACGCTGCTGAGAACTACACGCTCGACCGCCTGCGCAAGCTCGGCATCAAGGTGACCATCGGGCAGGTGGCCGAGAATTTGGGTGATGCTGCCGTGGTGGTCGTCTCGTCGGCGATCAAGGCCGACAATCCCGAACTGAAGGAAGCGCGCGCCCGCAAGCTGCCGGTCGTACGCCGCGCGGAAATGCTCGCGGAGCTGATGCGCCTGAAATCTTCGGTCGCGATCGCGGGCACGCACGGCAAGACGACGACCACCACGATGGTCGCGACGCTGCTGGATGCGGGCAAGCTCGACCCGACCGTCATCAATGGCGGCATCATCAACGCCTATTCGTCGAATGCGCGCCTTGGCGCCGGCGAGTGGATGGTGGTGGAAGCCGACGAGAGCGACGGCACGATTATCCGCCTGCCGGCGACGGTCGCCATCGTCACGAATATCGATCCCGAGCACCTCGATCACTACAAGACGTTCGATGGCGTGAAGGCGGCGTTCCAGACCTTCATCGAGAATTTGCCGTTCTATGGCTTTGCGGTGTGCTGCATCGACCATCCGGAAGTGCAGGCGTTGGTCGGCCGTATCCATGACCGCCGCATCATCACCTATGGCTTCAATGCACAGGCCGATGTGCGCGCGTCGAACCTGCGCGCGGAGCATGGGCAGTCGGTCTATGACGTCACCTTCTCCGACCGCGTGTTCGGCGGGGCCGGGGTGATCGAAGGCGTCACGCTGCCGATGCCGGGTCCGCACAATGCGCTGAACTCGCTGGCCGCGATCACTGTGGCGCGCGAGCTGGGTGTGAGCGACGAGGCCTCCAAAGGCGCGCTTGCGACCTTCGGCGGGGTGAAGCGCCGCTTCACGAAAACGGGCGACTGGAACGGCGTCACCATCATCGACGATTACGGCCACCACCCGGTGGAGATCGCCGCCGTGATGAAGGCCGCGCGCCAGGTCGCGACCGGCAAGGTGATCGCCGTGGTGCAGCCGCATCGCTTCACGCGCGTGCGTGATCTCTTCCAGGAGTTCTGCGCCTGTCTGAACGACGCTGATACCGTTCTGATGGCGGACATCTATCCGGCGGGCGAGTTGCCTATCGAGGGTATTTCCAAGACATCGCTGGTCGATGGATTGCGGGCGCATGGCCACAAGGATGCGCGGGTCTTGGGCAGTCCTGACGATCTACCCAAGACCATCCACGAGATCGCGCAGCCGGGCGACTATGTCGTCTTCCTGGGTGCGGGTTCGATCACCTATTGGGCCAACGAGATGCCGGCGAAGCTGGCCGCAGGCGGCTGATGAGCGACCTGATCGCCCGTCTGCCCACGGTGCGCGGCGCCTTCACGGCGAACGCGCCGATGCGCGACCTCACATGGTTTCGTGCGGGCGGGCCTGCCGAAGTGCTGTTCCGTCCGGCCGACATTGAAGACCTGCAGACTTTCCTGCGCGAGAAGCCGGCCGACGTGCCGCTGACGATCGTTGGTGTCGGCTCGAACCTGATCGTGCGCGATGGCGGGGTGCCGGGCGTGGTGATCCGGCTCGGTGGCGCGCTCGGCAAGATCGAGGTGCTGGAGGGCAACCGCGTGCGCGCGGGTGCCGCGGCGCTGGATATGGCCGTCGCGCGGGCGGCGGGCGAGGCGGGGATCGAGGGGCTGGAATTCCTGCGCGGGATTCCCGGCTCTATCGGCGGCGGGCTTCGCATGAATGCGGGCGCGTATGGCGGCGAGTTCAAGGATGTTCTGATCGAGGCGATTGCGGTGGACGGGCAGGGCAACCTGCTGACCTTCACGCCGGAAACGCTCGGCATGCGCTATCGCCATACCGATACGCCGGCCGGGGTGATCTTCGTTTCGGCGCTGTTTCAGGGGCGTCCGGGTAACCGGGACGAGATCCTGGCGCGGATGGAGGAAATCACCTCAAAACGCGAATCAACTCAGCCGGTTAAGACCCGAACCGGTGGTTCCACGTTCAGGAACCCGGACCTGACTCTCTCCGGGGGCAAGAAAGCCTGGCAGTTGATCGATGAAGCCGGGTGCCGGGGCCTGCGCCACGGCGAAATTATGGTTTCAGATCTTCACTGTAACTTCCTCGTTAACCTTTCTGAAGCAAAAGGAAACGAGATTGAGGCTCTGGGCGAAGAGGTGCGCGCGCGCGTGAAGGCGACGTCGGGCGTGGACCTCGAATGGGAGATCAAAAGGATCGGCCTGCCCTGAGGTTCTAAGGGTCTGAAGTTGCGGGTGAAACCCCACGTTGCTGTGTTGAAGGGCGGGTGGTCTGCCGAGCGGGACGTCTCGCTCGTGTCGGGCCGCGACTGCGCCTCCGCGCTTCGTGAAGAAGGGTTTACGGTTACCGAAATCGACGCAAAACCGGACCTCGCCAGCGTTCTGGCCGATGTGAAGCCGGATGTGGTGTTCAACGCCCTCCATGGCCGCTGGGGCGAGGACGGTTGTGTCCAGGGGCTCCTGGAAATTCTCAAGATTCCCTACACCCATTCGGGCGTGATGGCCTCGTCGCTGGCGATGCACAAGGAGCGCGCGAAAGCGATGTTCCGGGCCTATGGCGTGCCGGTGGTGAATTCGATCGTGGTGCCGCGCCGCCAAGCGTCGGAATCGCACCAGATGAAGCCGCCTTATGTGGTGAAGCCGGTGAACGAGGGATCGTCCGTCGGCATCTTCATCATCCGCGAAGGCGACAACCGTCCGCCGGGCGCACTGGGCAGCGATGACTGGAACCTCAGCGACGAGGTGATGGTCGAGGAGTTCGTGCCGGGGCGTGAGCTGACCGTCGCCGTGATGGGCGGCAAGGCGCTGGCCGTCACCGAGATCACCACCGGCGGTCACGATTTCTACGACTACGAATCCAAATATGCGGAAGGCGGGTCGGTTCACACGATTCCCGCCAAGGTGCCGGACGATGTCGCCGCTGCGGCGATGCGCTATGCCGAGCTCGCGCATGAAGCGATGGGCTGCCGCGGCGTTTCGCGCACGGACTTCCGCTATGACGACACGGTCGCGGGCAAGCACCGGCTGATCGCGCTGGAGATCAACACCCAGCCCGGCATGACGCCGACCTCGCTGGTGCCGGAGCAGGCTGCCTACAAGGGCATGAGCTATGGCCAGCTCGTCGCATGGATGGTGGAGGACGCCTCATGCGACAGGTGAAGGGACAGCGCCGCGGGGCCGCGCGCCGGCCCGAGCCGGTGGCGCCTGAGAACTGGATGCCGCGCGTCACCTGGCGTTCGCCGATGATGGTGGGCGCGGTGGCGTTCGTAACGCTCGCGTTCGGTGCGGGTCTGGTGCAGGGCGGGCATCTCGGCATCGGTGGCGCGAACGCGACGGCGTCGGCCGATGCCTGGTATCCGATCGAGGAAATTCTCGCCGCCGGTCACTATCACACGCGCCGCAAGGACCTGCTGGCGGCAATCGAGGTGATGCCGGGCGACGACATGATAGATGTCGACCCGGATGCGATCCGCGCCCGCGTGGAAGCGCTGGACTGGATCGAGAGCGCCAAGGTCGCGCGTCTGTGGCCCGCCACGCTGCAGGTGCAGGTGGTCGAGAAAGAGCCCTACGCGATCTGGCAGTCGAAAGGCACGTCGTGGCTGATCGACCGCAAGGGCACGCGCATCACCAAGGACGGCGTCGGCGAGTTCGCCGGCCTGCCGCTTGTGGTGGGTGACGGCGCGCCGCAGCACGCGGCGGCGCTGGTGGAAATTCTGAAGCGCATTCCCACGATCCAGAAGGTCGTGAAGGCGTCGGTGCGGGTCGGCGATCGCCGCTGGGACCTGCACCTCAAGAACGGCATCCAGGTGCGTCTGCCCGAGGATGGCGTTGAAGATGCGCTCCAGCGCCTGACGACGCTGGAAGCCGAGCAGAAGATTTTCGAACGCGACATCGAGTCGGTCGATCTGAGACTGCCTGACCGGTTGATCATCAAGCCGCGTGGGGGCGCGGCGCAGTCGGTCGCGAGGGGCGAGAGCACATGATCGGCAGGCTGACCCGCGGCAAGACAACGGCAGATGCGGCCGAGATGCGGCCCGGCGTCTACGCGGCGCTGGATGTCGGCTCGTCGAAGGTCGTGTGCCTGGTCGCGCGCGTGGAGCCCGCGAAAGAGGGCATCCGCCAGAAGACGAAGATCCTGGGCGTCGGCTACGGCGAGAGCGCCGGTATCCGCCAGGGCCAGATCGCCGAGCTGGACCGGGTCGAGGCGTCGATCCGCCATGTCGTGAACAAGGCTGAGGAGATGGCCGACCTCCAGCTTGAGGAGGTCTTCATCTCGTTCTCGTGCGGCAAGCCGCAGAGCCAGATCGTGCGCGCCGAAGTGCCCATCACCGGCGGCGAAGTGACTGACGCCGACCTGAAGCGCGTCCATGGCGCGGCGCGCCAGCAGGGCCTGCGCTCGGATCGCGAGATCGTCTATTCCAGCCCGCTCGGCTACGCCGTCGATACTGCGACGGGCGTGCGCGATGCGCGCGGCATGTTCGGTGAGCGTCTGGGCGTCGCCGTCCACATGGTCAGCGCCGCGACGGCGCCGGTGCACAACCTCGAAGTCTGCGTCGAGAAGTGCCACCTCGACATCGCTGGCAAGGCGGTCGCGTCTTACGCCGCCGGTCTCGGTTGCCTGCATGACGAGGAGCTGGAATACGGCGCGACCGTTGTTGACATGGGCGGCGGCACGACCTCGATTGCGGCGTTTCGCGAAGGCAAGCTGATCTATTGCGATGTGATTCCGGTCGGCGGGCGTCACATCACGAACGACATCGTGCGCGGCCTCTCGACGCCCTTCCGCGAGGCGGAGCGGCTGAAGACGCTGCACGGCAATGCGCTGCCGGTTCCGGGCGCGCATGGCGAAATGATCCGCATCGCCCAGATCGGCGAAGAGCGCGACCAGGAAGGCAGCCGCGTGCCGCGCGAGGAGCTGATCGCGATCATCCAGCCGCGCATCGAAGAGACCATCGAGATGGTCGGCGAGCGGCTGAAGGCGGCAGGGGCCGACGTCGCGGCCAGCAATGTGATCGTGCTGACCGGCGGCGCGTCGGAACTGATGGGCCTGCAGGAATTCACGACCCGCGCGCTGGCGAAGCGCGTCCGAATCGGCCGCCCGATGCGGCTCGATTCGCTGCCGCCGTCGGTTTCGGGGCCGGCCTTCTCGGCGGCGGCGGGTCTTATCGGTTTGGCGCAGGCGGGCGGAGGGCGCGAGCGAATCGCGACCCCGATGCTGGCGTCGCGCGGACGCACTTTCGGCGGGCGCTTCGGCGCCTGGGTGAAAGAAACATTCCTATGAGCGGCGAATCTGAAAAAATGGACGCCGTGACGAGTCGACCGGTTGAACCCGGCGAGTGCCAGAAAAAATGGCGGGGACCAGGCGAAATGAATTTATCGGAGGCAATCCATGTCACTTAGCTTTCATGCCCCGGAATCGCCCGAGCTGAAGCCCCGCATCGTGGTCTTCGGCGTCGGCGGCGCCGGCGGCAATGCCGTCAACAACATGCTCACGTCCGAGCTCATGGGCGTTGAGTTTGTCGTCGCCAACACCGACGCGCAGGCGCTCATCCAGAACCTGGCGCCGCACAAGATCCAGCTCGGGTCGAATGTGACGCTCGGCCTCGGCGCCGGCTCCAAGCCCGAGATCGGCGCGCAGGCGGCGGAAGCCTCTGCCCCCGAGATCGAGGAAATCCTCGCCGGCAGCCATATGGCGTTCATCACCGCCGGCATGGGCGGCGGCACCGGCACGGGCGCTGCCCCGGTCATCGCCCGCATCGCGCGCGAGATGGGCATCCTGACCGTCGGCGTCGTGACGAAGCCGTTCCACTTCGAAGGCGACAAGCGCATGCGCCAGGCGGAAGCCGGCGTCGCCAAGATGCAGGAAATCGTCGACACGCTGATCGTCATCCCGAACCAGAACCTGTTTCGGGTCGCCAACGAGAAGACGACGCTGGCCCAGTCGTTCGCGATGGCCGACGAAGTGCTGCATTCGGGCGTTCGCGGCATCACAGATCTGATGATCGTGCCGGGCCTGATGAACCTCGACTTCGCCGACGTCCGCACCGTGATGATGGAGATGGGCAAGGCGATGATGGGCACGGGCGAGGCCGAAGGGCCGAAGCGCGCGCTGGAAGCCGCCGAAGCCGCCATCTCGAACCCGCTGCTGGACGATGTTTCGATGAAGGGCGCCAAGGGCGTACTCATCCACATCACCGGCGGCCCCGACCTGACGCTGTTCGAGGCCGACGAAGCCGCCAACCGCATCCGTTCGGAAGTCGACGCCGAAGCCAACATCAAGGTCGGTTCGACCTTCGATGCGAAGCTGGAAGGCCGCATCCGCGTGTCGGTCGTCGCGACCGGCATCGACGCCCAGGAACGCGCCCAGCCGCGCCCGGTCGTGCAGCAGCCGGTCCGCGCCGTCGCCGCGCCAGCGCCGGTTCGCCCCGCGCCTCTGCCGCAGCCGATCCCGGCCGCCCAGCCGGTCGCTGCGTCGGCTCCGGCCATCGCGGCGGACCTTCTGGCGGCTGCCCAGCCGGAAATCTTCATCCGTGACACAGCCCCGAACGCTGTCCACGCGATGCAGACGCAGGCCGAGGAAAAGCTGCGCGCCGACATGGATGCGCTGGCCCAACAGCAGAAGGCGCTTGAAGAAGCCCGCGCCAAGGTGGCGGAAGCCGAAGCCGCGATCAGCCGCCAGCGTCAGCAGGTGGCCCCGCGTGCGGCGACCGTGCGCTTTGACGACGACGCGATCACGGCCGAGACCGGCGGCATCCGTGGCGGCCTCGCGGCCGACCCGGCCGCCCGTCCGATCATGGCGGCAGAGCCTGCCAGCGCGGGCGTGATGGGGACGATCGGCAGCCTGTTCAAGCGCAAGCCCGCTCGCCCCGACGCGGCCCCGGCGGCTCGCTACACGGGCGAAACCCCGGCCGCGCCGGCTCCGGTGGAGCGCATCGCGGAACCCAAGTTCGATCTCGGCGCCGGCCCCAAGGCCGCTGCCCGGACCGTGAAGACCGAGACGCCGTCGCTGTTCACCCAGGCTGCCGCAGAGGATCCGCTGGAAATCCCGGCCTTCCTGCGCCGTCAGGCGAACTCGTAACGCGTCACCTGAGTCTCAGTTAAACGGCCGCCGGAGCGATCCGGCGGCCGTTTGTCTTGAATGAAGGAAAGCGTAAAAGATTCAATAATTTACGGCTTGAAACGGATTGAAACATTCCTTCATTCGCTGCAGCTCACACGAAGCCCTATTTACGATGACGGATCGGGGCGTCTGACGCCTCGAATGCTTTGGAGCCTTGACCGCCTTGAAGACCCATCAGACCACGATCATGCGCGCCGTCTCGTGCCAGGGTACGGGTCTGCACTCGGGTCTGCCCGCGACGCTGACGCTGAACGCGGCGCCGGCGGGCCATGGCATCGTCTTTGTGCGTACCGATGTGGGCGGCGCGGATGCCGTCGTTCCGGCGCGCTACGATCTTGTCGGTTCGGCCTTCTACGGTTCGACGCTGAAGAACGACACGGGCGTCGAGGTTCGCACTGTCGAGCACCTCATGGCGGCGCTGTCGGCCGTTGGCATCGACAACCTGCTCGTTGAAATCGACGGTCCCGAAGTGCCGATCATGGACGGTAGCTCGGAGCCCTTCATGGCGCTGATCGAAGAGGCGGGCACCCAGGCCCAGGCCGCGACGCGCCACTACATCCGCGTGCTCCGCGAAGTGGAAGTGCGCGACGGCGACAAGGTCGCCCGTCTGCTGCCGCATGATGGCTTCCGGATCGATTGCGACATCGTGTTCGACGCCGGCGCCATCGGCCGCCAGCGTTTCGTCTTCGACGTGTCGGCCGGCGCTTTCCGCCGCGACGTGGCGAAGGCCCGCACCTTCACGATGGCCAAGGACATCGAGGCGCTGCGCGCCCATGGCCTCGCTCAGGGCGGGTCGCTGGAGAACGCCGTGGTCGTGGACGGCGACGAAATCCTGAACCCCGAAGGCGTGCGTTTCGCCGACGAGGCGGCGCGTCACAAGGCGCTGGACGTGCTGGGTGACCTGGCGCTGGCCGGCAAGCCGCTGCTCGCCCGGTTCGAGGGCGTCAAGATGGGCCACGCGATGAACAACAAGGTGCTGCGCGCCCTGTTCGCCAACCCGGCCAATTTCGACCTGGTTCCGGCCGGTGCGGGCCGTGGCACGGTCGTTCCGCTGCCGGTCGCCGCCGCGCCGATGTAATGATCGCCATATGGCGGTCCGCTGCGCTTTTCGTTAAGAGACATACCCAGACAGCTACGGAATCGTGGCGCGATGCGGTCGCGCCCGGAATTTCGTTTGCGTGACGAATGGTTGAGTGAGGGTTCGATGGTGTTCTCGAGACTGCGCATGTGGCCGGCGGCGGCGATCTTTGCTGCGGGCCTGGCGCTCAGCGCCTGCGAGACGATGGACAGCATCAACCCGTTTTCGAGCAGTGAGCCGGAGTTCACGCCGGGCCAAGGCGATATCCCGGTCGAGGTTCTCTACAACCGCGCCGTCGACGAGCTGAACCAGGAAGACTATCGCACCGCCGCGCCGCTGTTCGAAGAAGTCGAGCGCCAGTACCCCTATTCGGTGTGGGCGCGCCGGGCGATCCTGATGGCCGCCTATTCCTATTACGCGATCAACAAATACGGCGACGCGATCAACGCGTGCGACCGCTTCCTCGCGCTCTATTCGGGCAACAAGGATGCGGGCTATGCCTATTATCTGAAGGCGATCTCCTACTACGAGCAGATCGTGGACGTGGGCCGCGATCAGGCGACGACGCAGCAGGCGCTGGTGGCGCTGAACGACGTGGTGCAGCGCTTCCCCGGTACCGCCTATGCGCGCGATGCGCGCATCAAGCTGGACCTCGCGCTGGACCACCTCGCGGGCAAGGAAATGGCGATCGGCCGCTATTACCTGTTCAAGGAGCAGTACGTCGCGGCGATCAACCGCTTCAAAGTGGTGGTGACGAATTTCCAGACGACGGCGCAGACGCCGGAAGCGCTCTATCGCCTGACCGAGGCCTATCTCGCGCTCGGCATCAAGGGCGAGGCGCAGACCGCCGCCGCCGTGCTCGGCTATAACTATCCGGGCAGCCGCTGGTACGAACTGGCCTATGGTCTGCTGACCGGCGCGGAAATCTCGCCGCATGTCGGCGACGACTGGCTGTCGCGCAATTTCGGCCTCTAAGGCTTAGGCCAAGGCCAACGCAAGGGAGCGTCCATGCTAACCCAGCTCTCGATCCGGGACATCGTCCTGATCGAACGGCTGGACCTTGCGTTGGACGCGGGCCTGAACGTGCTGACCGGCGAAACGGGCGCCGGCAAGTCGATCCTTCTCGATTCCTTGCAGGTGGCGCTGGGGCGGAAGTCCGATCGCGCGGCGCTGCGTCAGGGTGCGGCTTCCGGCGCGGTGACCGCCGCGTTCGAGCCGCCGGATGGGCATGGCGTCTTTGCGCTGCTGAACGAGAACGGCATCGAAGGATCGGGTGAGGTTATCCTGCGCCGGACGCTCAGCTCCGACGGCAAGAGCCGGGCCTTTATCAACGACCAGCCTGTGGGCGCGGCGTTGTTGCGCGAGGTGGGCGATCTACTCGTCGAGCTGCATGGGCAGAATGACGGGCGGGGGCTGCTGAGCGCCTCGGCGCACAGAGCGCTGCTGGATGCGTTCGGCGGACATGCGAAAGACCTGAGCGCGGTATCTGCTGCACATGGCGCATGGCGCGATGCGGTGCATGCGCTGGAGACGTTCACGCGCGAGATGGAAGCGGCGCGCGCCGATGCCGAATATCTGCAGGCGGCGGTGACGGAGTTGTCGCGGCTTGCGCCCGAGGAGGGCGAGGAGGAGCGGCTGGCGGCGGACCGGGCGCTGCTGATGTCGTCCGAGAAGCTGGGCGGCGAACTGGCCGCCGTTGTCGAGATGCTGGGCGGCGGCGACAAAGCCGTCGATACGCGACTGATCGGTGCGGCGCGGCGGGTGGAGCGGTTGAAGCCGCAGGCGATGGGGCGTCTGGACGCGGCAGCCGAGGCGCTGGAGCGGGCGGTGGCCGAGGCGACTGAGGCGCGGGCACAGGCGGAGGCGGCGCTGGATGCGCTGAACTTCGATCCGGCAAAACTGGAGGCGACGGAGGCGCGCCTGTTCGCGCTGCGGGGCGCTGCGCGGAAGTACAAGGTGCAGGTGGCCGATCTGCCGAAGCTGAGCGCCGATCTGGCCGATCGCGTTCAGGCGTTGGCTGAAGCGGAGACGCGCGCGGGCAAGCTCGCGAAGGCGGCCGGTGCGGCGCGAGCGGCCTTCGTGACGGCGGCGGCTGCGTTGTCGGCCAGGCGCAAGGCGGCGGCGGGGAAGCTGGAGACGGCCGTCGCCAAGGAATTGAAACCGCTGAAGCTCGAGAGGGCGAAGTTCGCCGTCGGCCTGACGGCGCTGGAGCCCGAGCAGGGGACGGGCGCGGGTCTCGATGCGGTGGAATTCCAGATCGCGACCAATCCCGGCATGCCGCCGGGGGCGCTGACCAAGATCGCGTCGGGCGGCGAGCTGGCGCGCGTGATCCTGGCATTGAAGGTCGCGCTGGCTGAGCGCGGGAGTGCGCCGACGCTGATCTTCGATGAAGTGGATCAGGGCGTCGGCGGCGCGGTGGCGGACGCGGTGGGCGCGCGGCTGAAGAAGCTGGGCGGGGTGGCGCAGGTGCTGGTCGTCACGCACTCGCCGCAGGTGGCGGCGCGGGGCGACACGCATTTCCGCATCGCCAAGAAGACCGCCAGCGGCGTGACGCTGACCAACGTGACGGCCTTGGACGAGACGGGGCGGCGCGAGGAAATCGCGCGGATGCTTTCCGGCGCTTCCGTGACGGACGAGGCGCGGGCGGCGGCGGATACGCTTCTTTCGGCGCGAGGCTGAGATGGCGAAGAAGGCGAGCGCGGATGCGAAGTCCGTTGGCGACCTGACGGCGAAAGAGGCGAAAGCCGAACATACGCGGCTGGTGTTGACCATCGACAAGCACGATGTCGCCTATCACCAGAAGGACGCGCCGACGATCAGCGATGCTGAATACGATGCGCTGAAACGGCGGCTGCTGGAGGTGGAGACGCGGTTTCCGGAGCTGGTGACGCTGGACAGCCCGTCGGTGAAGGTGGGCGCGAAGCCTTCGGAGAAATTCGCGAAGGTCCGCCATGCGCGGCCGATGCTGTCGCTGGACAATGCGTTCACCGAAAGTGAGGTCGCGGATTTTCTGGCGCGGGTGCGGCGGTTTCTGAATCTCGGCGACGATCAGGTTCTGGAAATCTCGGTAGAGCCGAAGATCGACGGGCTTTCGGCGAGCCTGCGCTATGAGAACGGCGAGCTGACGGTCGGGGCGACGCGCGGCGACGGCGCGGAGGGCGAGAACGTCACGGCCAATCTGAAGACCGTGAAGGGCATTCCGCACACGCTGAAGGATAAGGAACCGCCGGCGGTGTTCGAGGTGCGCGGAGAGGTTTACTTCCCGAAGGACAAGTTTGCGGCGCTGAACGAGAAACTGGTGGCGGCGGGCAAGGAGCCTTACGCCAATCCGCGCAACACGGCGGCGGGATCTCTGCGGCAGCTGGATGCGAGCATCACGGCGAGCCGCGATCTGCATTTCTTCGGCTATGCCTGGGGCGAGGTGAGCGAATTGCCGGCCGAGACGCAGGCCGGTGTCGTGAAGCAGCTGGGTAAATGGGGCTTCGCCACCAATCCGTTGATGAAGGTGCTGACGACGCACGAGGAGATCATGGCGTATTACGCCGGGATCGAGGCGCAGCGTGCAGACCTGCCCTATGACATCGACGGCGTCGTCTACAAGGTGAACCGGCTGGATTTGCAGGAACGCCTGGGATTCGTTTCGCGCAGCCCGCGCTGGGCGATCGCGCATAAATTCCCGGCCGAGAAGGCGGAAACCGAACTGCTGGAGATCGACATCCAGGTGGGCCGCACGGGCGTGCTGACGCCTGTGGCGCGGCTGAAGCCGGTCACCGTGGGGGGCGTGGTGGTGACGAACGCGACGCTGCACAACGAAGACGAGATCAAGCGCAAAGATATTCGCATCGGCGATACGGTGCGGCTGCAGCGGGCCGGCGATGTGATCCCCCAGGTCATCGGCGTCGTCGAGGAAAAGCGGCCCAAGGGGACGCGGCGCTTCGTGTTCCCGACCCATTGTCCGATTTGTAAAAGTCTCGCTGTGCGCGACGTAAACCCCAAAACCGGTGAGTTGAGCGTTGCGCGGCGCTGCACCGGAGGGCTCGTCTGCGCTGCGCAGGCGAAGGAGCGGCTGCGCCATTTCGTATCGCGCGGAACCTTGGATATCGAAGGGCTGGGCGCGAAGACCATTGACGAATTCTACGATGACGGCACGGTCCGCTCGCCCGTCGATATCTTCACGCTCGAGAAGCGAGATGAAACTTCGGACGCGCCGATCGCCGCGCGCAAGGGTTGGGGCCAGACTTCGGCAGATAATCTGTTCGCCTCGATCAACGGCAAGCGGCGTGTGCCGTTATGGCGGCTGATCGCGGCGCTGGGGATCGACGATGTCGGCGAAGTCGCCGCCAAGAAGATCGCCGATCATTTTGGCGGCCTGTCGGCTCTCACGCAGAGCATCTCGGACGTCGAGGTGCGCCGTGCCGCCCTATGGGTCGCGTTCGCCACTATGGCGCGAGAGGCGGCCGGGGCGAAAGGCGATCAGGTCGCGGGCGTTCTGGAAGACCAAGGCTGGCAGAATGTCGCGCTGAGCGCCCGGTCGGTGCAGACCAAGGCCGTCCACCGCCTGATGCCGCTGGCGTTGCACAAGGGGATCGGGATCGAATCCGTGAAGGCGCTTTTCCTTTCCGCGATAGGAGAGGCGGACGAGGGTGCGGCAATCGAGCCAGCCGGCCTCGCAGCGGCGGCGAAGCGCGCGAAGTTTTCCGAAGCAAAGATCGAAACGGCTGGCGGGCCGAAGATAGTGACGGCGCGACTCAACGAGACGCTGGGCGATATTTCGGAGGCGACCGCCGCTTGGCTGGGCGGGGGTGATGCTGCCAAAGTCGAGGCGGCGCTGGCGTGCCGGCTGTTCCCCCTGATGGAGCAGACGGTGGCGAAGGAGGATCGCATCCTTGCTTCACTGACCAATATTTCGGGCATCGGCCTCAGCATCGCATCGTCTCTGGTCGCGTTCTTCGACGAGGCGGGCAACCGAGCAGTCGTGGATGCACTGGCTGCGGAGATCGAGACCTATGTCGAACAGGTGAAGGTGTCCGACGCCTCGCCCGTGGTCGGCAAAACGGTCGTCTTCACCGGCACGCTGGAAAAGATGACCCGGCAGGAGGCCAAGGCGAAGGCGGAGAGCCTGGGCGCCAAGGTTTCCGGCTCGGTCTCGGCGAAGACGGACCTGGTGGTGGCCGGGCCGGGGGCGGGATCGAAGCTGAAAGAGGCGGAGAAGCACGGCGTCCAGGTGCTGGACGAGGATGGCTGGCTGGCGCTGATTGCGGGGCTATAAGAATTATTTCCGCGAGGGATTGACTGCGCGGTCAAGCAGGCATATATTCATAGTGCCGAGAAATGGGTGGTCCGGGAGGGCCGCCCTTTTTTGTTTGGGTGGTGCGTCCTTCGCGACGGGCGCTTTGCGCCCTCCTCAGGATGAGGAGGAGGGGTGGCGTCGTTTGCGGATTGCTGGATGGGCGGGTCGGGCCCGGCCATGAGGACTTCACTTGCTTTGAGGTGCCGCTTGCTGGGCCTCAGGCATGGCTCCCCGGGCTCGCGGCTTTGCCGCGCCCCGAGGATGACAAATCTTGGATGGTCAGGGGGCGGTGTCGAGGCTGGCGCGGATGGCGGCGGCGAGGTCGGCCGGGGCGGAGAAGAAGGGGGAATGGCTGGTTTGCAGGGTGATTTCGGAGGCGACGGGGGAGGCTGCGATGAGGTCGCGCTGTTTGGGCGCGCCGATGGCCTTGTCGTTTTCGCAGACGATATAGGCGCGGCGGAGGCGGCCGAAATTGGCGTCGGTTACGGCGAGTTCGGCGGCGAAGGGTTCGGGGGACTGCGGCACGAAGCGGGCCTTGGCGAAGGCGATGTCGGCGTCCGAGCAGTCGGCATAGAAGGCGGGCTTGATGCCCTCGTCGGCGACGATGAGGCGGCCATCCTCGAGGGGCTGGAGGAGGGGGCCGAGCAGGCTGACGTCGTCGCCCGCCGCGCGGGCGAAGATCGACTCGCCGCTGCGGCAGAGGAAGGCGCAGAGATAGATCAGCGTGTTGATGCGTTCCGGCGCGAGCTCGGCGGCGGCGGAGATGACCTGTCCGCCCATCGAGTGGCCGAGGAGGACGGCGGGGCCGGGCAGTTCGCGCAGTTTCGCGACGACGGCCTCGGCATAGGCGGCGAGGGTTTGCGTTTCGGCCGCGCGTTCGCCATGGCCGGGGAGATCGATCGTGTGCGGCGTGAAGCCTTCGGCCCGGAGCGGCTGGATGAGGCGGTCCCAGCACCAGGCGCCGTGCCACGCGCCGTGAACGAGCAGGATGTGGGTCATGTCTTCGTCCCCTTCGGTGCGCCGCGTTTCAGGTGCGGCGTCACGCGCGCCTGGATGAGCGCGACGAGTTGTGGGTCCATGAAATCGAAGTCGTCGGGAATGTCGAGACAGACGATCTTCTTGCCCTTGAGGTGACGGGCAAAGCGCTGGTTAAGGCGGCGCTGGTGCGCGCGTTCCATCACGAAGATGAGGTCGGCATCCGCGAGGTGATCGGGCGTCAGTTCTTCCTCGGCATCGGGCGCGAGGCCGGCTGAGGCGGCCTCGAACGAGGCGTCGCTCGCGAAGATCGCTTCGGCCGTCGGGGAACGGCGGCGGTTGCGGCTGCAGACGAACAGCAGGCGCAGCGGGGCCGGCAGGTCAGTTCTCCTCGAACGCGACGATCATGCCGCCGGCGTGTTTCGCCGCGACGACGAGGCCGTGATGGTGATCGGCATAGGGGACGCGGCCCATATCCATCATCGCGCCGGCGGCGTCGGGTTCGTTGACGCCGAAGACGGTGGCGGCGAGGCCGGGGAGGGGCGCAAGGCCGTCGACCGCTTTGGGTCCGAAGCGGTGGGCGAGGCCGGTGGGCGTGGTGACGGCCAGCGCGATGCCATCGAGGATGACGGAGAGGCCGTGCGGGGCGTCGGCGACTTGGGTCGAGCCGAAGAGCTGTTCGAGGGCGGGGCGGAAGGCGGCCGGGTCTTCTGCGCCGATGACGAGCTCCATGATGCCGGTCGCGCCGTTGGCGTGGAGTTGCCATTCGTGGCGGGCGCGGGTGAGCGCGGGCGTCAAATGATGGCAGGCGAAGGCGATGAGGCCGGGGAGGTCGGCCTGGAAGAGGACGTTTTCGAAGCGGACGGTTTCAACCACGCCGTCGAGATCGAGCGGACGCTCGAGGGGGAGCGGGTCCTGCGTGGGGACGCCGGCATCGCGGAGGGATTTCACCGTGGCGGCGGCGTCTGTCGTCGCGAAGGCAATGCCGATGCCGCCGGGCGGGCGTGAGGCGATGACGCTCGCGAGGGGGGAGGCGCCGGCGCCCGTGGCGGCGATGAGCTCAACATAGGTGTCGCGGAACATGATGCAGTGATTGGCCGTCGCGCCGCCGCCGTGGATGGCGCGGGGCGTGAGGGTGAAGCCGAGGCTGCGCCAGAATTTGGCGGCAGCTTCGAGGTCGGGGAC
>VFQQ010002496.1_pt1 | contig 20451 bp, 18 predicted proteins | sample 3512341 | NCBI WGS metagenome assembly VFQQ01 (sample SAMN10412373, study PRJNA504923) | tailings metagenome | isolation source: Relicate 2 Philex TSF1 revegetated site | place: Philippines: Tuba, Benguet | collected 2017-08-29 | reverse complement strand
ATGATCGGGCAATCGGGCCGGTCGTCACCATGGCAGCAATGCACGAGGTGCTCGAGCGTCGCCTTCATGGACTGGAGTTCCTTGAGCTTCTCGTCCAGCTCTTCGATGTGAGCCTGCGCCAGCGCGCGCACTTGTCGGCTGGGGCGCATGCGGTCCTGCCACAGTCCAAGCAACTCGCGGATCTGCTCGATGGAGAAACCCAGATCGCGCGACTGTCGGACGAAGCGCAGCGTGCTGACTTCCTTGTCCGTGTACTGGCGGTAGCCGGACTCGGTCCGTACGGCTTCCGGAAACAACCCGACGCTCTCGTAGTGGCGAATCATCTTCGCCGAAACGCCCGAGGCCTTCGCTGCTTCGCCGATGTTCATGCTCATCTGGGGCTCCCTGACACGGCCACGGATTGGGAATGCTTCGGGCGCCGCGCGGCCGGCGCGTCAGCGGCACCGTGCCAGCGCCGCAACGTCAATGCATTGACCACGACGCTCACGCTGCTGAAGGCCATCGCCGCTCCCGCGATGACGGGATTCAGCATGCCCAGCGCGGCCAGCGGGATGCCCAGTACGTTGTAGCCGAAGGCCCAGAACAAGCCCTGCTTGATCTTGGAGTAGGTGCGGCGCGAGACGTCCAGCGAGTCCGCCACGAGCCTCGGGTCGCCGCGCATGAGCGTGATGCCGGCGGTCTCGGTCGCCACGTCCGCGCCACCTGCCATCGCGTACGACACGGACGCTGCGGCGAGTGCGGGGCCGTCGTTCAGGCCATCGCCGACGAACGCGACCACGGCGCCCGCATCGCGCAGTTCCTTCACCACGGCCGCCTTGTCACCGGGCAGGACTTCGGCACGAACCTCGTCGATGCCGAGTTCCTTCGCGACGACTTCTGCCGCCCCGCGGTTGTCCCCGGTCAGCATGACGGTCTTGATGCCCAGTTGATGCAGCCGCGCCACCGCTGCAGCGGCGGTGTGCTTGATGGTGTCGCCGAACGCCAGCAAGCCCAGCAGGCGCCACTGGTTGCCATCCGACCCGACCAGCCACGAGACCGTCTTGCCCTGCCGCTCGAGCCGTTGAGCGTCGGCCAGCAGATCGCCCTCGTTCAATTGGAGCTCGCGCAACATGCGCGTGCTGCCGAGGGCCAGTTTCTGGCCTCGAACCGTGCCTTCGACACCGCGACCGGGAAGCGCCTTCGCATCGTGAGCCTCTGGGACCGGCAGTCGCTCCTCGCGCACCTTGTCCATGACCGCCATCGCCAGCGGATGGCTGCTCGACTTCTGGAGCGCGGCCGCAAGTCGCAGCACCTCGTCACGGTTCGATCCGTCGGCAGCCGCCACGGCCGCGAGCGAAGGCTTGCCTTCGGTGAGCGTACCGGTCTTGTCGAAGGCGACCGCGGTGACTGCATGCGCGATCTCCAGGGCTTCGGCGTCCTTGATGAGGATGCCGTGTCGCGCGGCGACCCCGGTGCCGGCCATGATGGCCGTCGGCGTCGCCAGACCCAGCGCACAGGGGCACGCGATGACCAGCACGGCCACCGCGTTGATGAGCGCGTGCTCCCAGTCCCCCGTGAAGACCGTCCAACCGAGGAAGGTGGCAAGCCCGATGCCGAGAACAACCGGGACGAACACCGCGCTCACGCGGTCCACGATACGCTGGATGGGTGCCTTTGCCGCCTGAGCCGACTCGACCATCCGGATGATGCGAGCCAGCGTCGTCTCCGCGCCGATGGCGGTCGTGCGAACGGTCAGCGCGCCTTCGGCGTTGATGGCGCCGCCGGTGACCTTGTCTCCGGGGGCCTTGGGCACTGGGAGGCTCTCGCCGGTGATGAGCGACTCGTCGACGTGGCTGCGCCCCTCGACGATTTCACCGTCGACAGCGACGCGGTCACCGGGCCTGACGACGACGAGGTCACCCACGACGACCTGCTCCACCGGAATGTCGACTTCCGCGCCGTCTCGGCGGACCCGGGCGGTGGTCGGCCTCAACGCGTTCAACGCACGGATGGCGTCGGCGGTCTGCCGCTTGGCCCGGTGCTCGAGCCACTTGCCCAACAAGACCAGCGTGATCACGGCCGCCGAGGCCTCGAAGTAGAGGTGCGGCATGCCGTGCCCGGCGTGCTTGAAGAGCAGGTAGACGGACAGTCCGTAGGCCGCGGAGGTGCCCAGCGCCACCAGCAGGTCCATGTTGCCGGTCTTGGCGAGCACGGCCTTCCAGCCGGCCCGGTAGAAGCGCCAACCCAGCCAGAACTGAACTGGCGTCGCCAGTGCCAGTTGTGCCCAGCCGCTGAGCATCCACTCGATGCCGAAGAGCGACAGCAGCATCGGAGCGACCAGTGGCAAGGTCAGCACAGCGCTTGCCGCCACTGGCCACCAGACCGGCAGCCGAGTGGCTGGCGGCGGCCTGTCGTGCTGAACGTCCTTCGCCGCGTAGCCCGCCTTCTCGATGGCCGCCTTCAGCGCTGAAACCGGCACGGCCGACAGCGCCTGGATCGTCGCCTTCTCGGTCGCCAGGTTGACAGTGGCGCCGGAGACGCCGGGTACCTTGCGTAGCGCCTTCTCCACCCGCGCGATGCAGGACGCACAGGTCATGCCCTCCACCAGCAGCGTTGTTTCGGTGATGGCAACGTCGTAGCCGGCCTTGCGAACAGCCGCTGCCAGCGAGTCTGCCGTCACGGAAGGATCGGCGTTGACAGACGCCTCCTCCGTCGCCAGGTTGACGCTGGCCTCCTCAACTCCCGGAACCGCCTTGAGCGTCTTCTCGACGCGCGTGACGCACGAGGCGCAGGTCATCCCGGTGACCTGGAGCTTGATTCCGAGTGGATTGGACAGTGCAGCGGTGCTCATGAGTGCCTCGATATGCCATTCAGTGTTTGCGCATCGTCAAGGTTCCAACAATGGAAAGGTCAAGAGTGCCGTTGGCTTCTGCCTACGGCTAGAGGGGTCTCTGCAGATCATCGCTTGACCTTACAACGATAGAAAGGTCAACAGTACGCCCATCAGCAACCCCGACCCCACTGGAGATAGCGATGATCACTTTCGAAGTCAACGACATGACCTGCGGCCACTGCGTCAGCAACATCACCAAGGCGTTGAAGGCCACGGACAAGGACGCCAAAGTCGCTATCGACCTGGCCTCGCACCGTGTGCAGGTGGAGCCGGCCTCGGCCGATGCCCAGGAACTGGCCGAAGCCATCAAGGACGCGGGCTACACGCCGGTGCCCGTGCAGGCCGGTTCGAACACGCCCGGCAAGCCGGTGGGCTCGTGCTGCGGCGGCTGCCACTGAAGGCTCTTGAGGCGCAGGAGAGACTCTGCGCTGCACCCGGCTTTCGTAGCACTTCGATCTAGATCCCGAGGGTTTGCATCGTAGTTGATGCGGTGGTTTGCGCAGTGCCACCAGCGAGCTGGCAGCACTGCACGGCGAACATGGCCGGCGGCACGTACCCAAGCGTGCTGTGTGGCCGCCGCCAGTTTCCGACATGAGCTCGCCCCGCGTTTGGTACCGGGTCTGCTTGGCAGAACGAGCAAACACTTCAACGTGAGTCCCCTCCTGGAATGGTGGCCCCGCCGGGGCCCGGCGACCCTTGCTGGCACGGTGCTCTCGGTTCAGCGCCTCAATTGCTCTCGCAGCAGTGTCAGCACGGATGCAGCGATCTCGTTGGGACGCTCTTGGGCCGCACGCCTTTGCGAACGGGCCATGGCCAGCAACGGGTCACGCTTGGCCAGTTCCTCGAGCAGATTGTCCGCACGTTCACGGATGCGCTGCAAATGCTGCTCACGGCGAAGCTTCTCATCACGTTGGGACTTGTCGGTCATTCAGCGTCTCCCGGAGCCGGCGGTGGCAGCCCTGCCCGGCGGTTGCGAAAGAAGTGCGAGTTGAGTTCTGGTTTGAAGTAGTGCTTGCGGTCGACCCAGATGAACCCGTCGCCTTTCGTGATGACGGCGACGTCCACCGGACCACCCTCGGTCTCGTCTTCGATCATCGACACCCGCTTCTGGAAGGAGCTCAGATTGACCAGGGTCGACGCCACATGCGCGAGTTCGTTCTTCGGCAAGTGTGCGATCGAAGCCAGCACCGGCTCGTAGTGCCGCGCCTTCAGCAGTTCCTGGAACTGCTCCACCAGCTCGGCAGCGGCGTCGGTCGCCACGCTGGCCACCGTGCCTCGGTAGGCGTCCTTGCGCTTCTTCCCGACACCGGGGAAGCCATCGATGACTGCGTCTGGCAGCCCCAAGATGGTCTCCAGCACCGCCTTCGCGAAATCGAGATAGAGCTGCGGATTGACCCCATACAAGAACGCTTCCACGGTGACGGACTGTGCGAAAGGCTTGATGACGGCCGGGTGCTCGACGTCGACACGCAGCGTCTCCTCGAGCACGTACTTCAAGTGCCCTTCGAACACGCCACCGATCTTGTAGGACTGCAGGACCGGAAAGAACTGCTTCTCGCCGAATCCTGCCAGTACGAGACCCGAGCAGGTATCGGAGACCATCTTCTGTTTCTGGATGACCAGCCGAGCAAGCCGCGTCAGCGACTGGACCTCGGTCGCGCCCAGATACGACGCGTTCTCCTTGAAGTTCTCACTGATCAGGCGGTTGATCTCGCCTGAGAGCCGCGTCACGTAACTCATGGCCGTGGCCGGCGGGAACGTCGCTTCATCCAGGTCCGGACTGGCTTCCCACTCTGCGAAGACACGGGCGATGCATGGCGCGGCCGCCTCGCGCAGCGCGTTGTGCCCGTCATCGGCGCCGTCGGCAAAGTACTTCTCCAGGGCATCCCGCCGGATTTCGCGATCGATGTCCTTGAAGAGCACACCCAGGGTGTGCAGGAACATCACCTTCTGAACCTCCTCCGGGAACATGCCGGTGCTGCGGTTCAGATACGCGATCAAGGCGGCCGCATACTCCTCCAGCGTGTCGTAGGCCGTGTTGCCCAGTTCAGCCCGGAAGGCCTTGATGATGGTCTCCCACGGCACCTGGAGCAGCGACGAACTGTTGTAGACCATGACCGCGACAGGTCGCACGTTGGACAGCATGAAAAGCTTGTCAGCGTGGTAGAGCTTGGTCCTTCCTCCGACAAGGACGCTGGCGGCGCTGTCGCTGGCCAAAGCCACCCCCAGTCGGTTCATCACGACGACTTCTGCGGTCATTCGCTCTCCCTCGCTGCCCCGCGCCGTGCTTCAGCCGCGCGCTCCCCCGACCCTGCGCTTGCGACCGGGCTTGGAACTGCTCAATCGAGCCTTCAACAGTTCGACCGCCAGTGCCTCGGCCTCCTCCTGGCTCGGTGACTTGCCAGCCGCAAACGCAGCCGCCAAGTTGGGTGAGACCTCGGGGCGAGCGGCGACCAGGCGTTTGAGATAGTCCATCAGAGGCCCCGGGCCCCGAGCACCTCGGACGCTCTTGCGCGCGGGCACAACCGCGGCGCGATCGGCGCGCGAGGCCAGGCTTCTGTTGACGATTCCACGAACTCCCTGGGCAGCCGCCGCCAATTGCCCTGCCGGAGCCGCCAGCAAATCGTCGGCGTCGGCCGTCAGGACCATGGCCTCCATGGCGTCGAGCAGTCGGTCCGGATGGGATGTCTTGATCATCGTGGCCTCATGGTTCAGTGGGCAGCAGGTAGCCAGCCACGCGACGGCGGATGCGCCGCAATGTGCTGGCATAGGTCGTCGAGTCCAGCCCGAGTCGGGCTTGCACCTCGGCGGCCGAATCGCCGCGGGCCGCGGCCTCCAGCACGGCCAGCCCGATCGCGTCTTCGGCGAACAGCGCTTCGATCTCCAGGAGCATCTGGCGGCCTGACATCTCGCGCTCCGGCGTGATGTCCGTCTTGGCCAGCACGGTGGCAGATCCCGGTTCTTCCCCGGCCTCGTGCTCGTCGAGCGCACCGAATTCGACGAGGTCCGCTTGCCGCGTTTCCGAGGCAATGCTGCGCATGGTCTGCGCCATGAAGGCCACGAAGGGCACGTCACGCGGCCAGCGGCGGCGGCCGTCCAGCACCCGGATGAACGCTTCATGCAGCAGGTCCTGCCATTCCAGTCCCACCGCCCCCAAGCAGCGCAGTCGAGCCAGCTGAGCCAGGCGCACGGAATCTTCCGCCGAGAGCCCTTCCATGACTGCAGCCACCTCTTCGACGGCGACGAAGCCCGGTGCAGCTTCTGGGACGGTGGGCGGGTTCACGAGACGGTATGCGCGTGGCGGTCGCGGACTCGGACATGGGAAGCAAGATTTTCCTTCGGATGTCCGCGAAGCTCCGGCTTGTGCGCATGCGTGGGTAGGTGCCAGGGCGGCGCCAGTTTGAAAGAGGCTACACCATGAGCACCCACGATTCCCAGGCACCCGAGTCCGGCGCGGAAGACGACGATCGCCGCAAGCGCGAGTACCGCGTGATGATCGACAAGACCCTGTATGTGCTGACCGAGCCCGTCGTGACCGGCCGCCAGCTGCTGGCGCAGGCGGGCAAGGCGCCGCCCGAGCAGTTCGCGATCTACATCAAGCTTCCGGGAACCCAGCCCAAGCGCATTGGCCTGGACGAGTCGGTCGACCTGCGTGCGCCGGGCGTCGAGCGCTTCGTCACCCTTCCCCTGGACCAGACCGAGGGGCTGGATGCGCCGCGGCGCCAGTTCTCGCTGCCCGCCGAGGATCAGGAGTGGCTCGATGGACTGGGGCTGACTTTCGAGCTGGTGACGGATCCCGGCCAGCGCCGGGTGATCGTGCACGGCCTGCCCGTACCCGCCGGATACGCGGTGCCCAGCGTCTCGGTGAGCGTGCGCATCGAGCCGGGCTACCCCGACGTGCAGATCGACATGGCCTACTTCCGACCCGCCCTGGTCCTCGTCTCGGGCCGGCAGATCAATGCCATCTGCGATGAGCCTTTCGACGGCACGATCTGGCAACGCTGGAGCCGTCACCGCACGCCGATGAACCCCTGGCGTCCGGGGATCGACAACCTCAGCACGCACTTCGCCTTGATCCAGGAGTGGCTCGAGCGGGAAGCGAACAAGGCCTGAGCATGCCGGTCACCCTGACCTTGACCGCGCGTCAGCGCGCGGAACTGGCGCGGCACCTGCTCCCCGATGACGGCTGCGAGGCTGTCGCCATCCTCCTGTGTGGAAGGGCAAGCGGCAGCACGCCTTTGCGGTTGCTGGTTCGCCAGGTTCACCTGGTTCCCCACGAGGCCTGCGATCGGCGGCCGGATGCGGTGACGTGGCCGACCGAACTCATCGTGCCCTGGCTCGCCATCGCCGACAAGCTTGGCCTGGCCGTCGTGAAGATCCACGGCCACCGGGGCTATGACCGCTTCTCGCCGACGGACGATGAGTCTGACCGGCTGCTCTTCCCTTCCCTGTACGCCTGGGCCGACCGCTCGCCCGTGCACGCCAGCGCGATCCTGATGGACGACGGCCGGCTGTTCGGCCGCGTCGTGACCGAAGAGGGAAGGTTTGAGACGCTGGAGGCGGTCCAAGTGATCGGCGATGAGATCGAGCGGTTCGCTCGCGGCGGCGGGGCGGACGCGGTCCCGGAGCATGGCCGGCGAATCGCCCAGACCTTCGGCCGCGGCACCTTCGAGCGCCTGCGCCAGCTCAAGATCGGGGTGGTCGGTTGCTCGGGCACCGGCAGCCCGGTGATCGAGCAGTTGGCGCGCAACTGCGTCGGCGCGCTGGTGCTCGTGGATCCGGACCACGTCGAGGACAAGAACCTGAACCGGATCGCCAACACCACGCGGGCCGATGCCGAACAGGGGCGGCTCAAGGTGGACGTCGCCGCGCGGGCCATCGCGGCCATGGGCCTCGGAACATCGGTCCAAACGCTCGCCTCCACGCTGTTCGACCCTGTGGTCGTGCGCGAGCTCGCCAGCTGTGACGTGCTGTTCGGCTGCATGGACACCATCGACGGCCGGCACTTGCTCAACAAGTTGGCCACGTTCTATCTGATTCCGTACTTCGACCTCGGCGTCAAGATCGAAGCCGACGGGTTGGGCGGTGTGAACCAGGTGTGCGGCTCGGTGCACTACCTGCAGCCCGGCGGATCGAGCCTGCTGAGTCGATATGTGTACTCGCTCGAGCAGGTGCGGGCGGCGGGAATGATGCGAACCGATCCCCAGCAGTACCAGCGCCTGCGGGATGAGGGTTATCTTCGTGGCGTGCAGGAAGACCGTCCTGCCGTCGTTCAGCTCAACACCCTGATCGCCAGTCTGGCGGTCAACGAATTTCTGGCGCGTCTGCATCCCTACCGCCTCGACCCCAACGCCGACCATGCCGTGACACGGATCAGCTTGAGCCATGGGATATTCGAGCACGAGGCCGACGGCGAGCCCTGCCCCGTGCTCGCGCGACATGCGGGACGCGGCGATGTGGAGCCGCTGCTGGACTGGCCCGAACTGAGTGGTGGCTCATGAGCTGGAAGCTCGCTCTGCCTCTATGGATCCGCCGGCTCACGCTGGGCACCGCACGCTATCGATGGGAGCGCGTCGAGGACACCCCGGACGAACCTGCACCGGGCGTCGTCTACCTCATCGGCGACGGACCGGAAGCATGGTCGGCGGCGATGGTCTGCCCTTGCGGCTGCGAGGCCTTGGTGTCGCTGAGCCTGATCCAGACCGACAGGCCGCGCTGGAAGGCCAGCGTCAGCCCCGCCGGCGAGATCTCGCTGCACCCCTCGGTGTGGCGCAAGCGCGGCTGTCGCAGCCACTACAGCGTCGTCCGAGGCAAGATCGTCTGGGCACGCGGCCGGGCACGCGCGCCGGACTGACACCGCGAGCCCGCGGCCCGATCGGGATTCGGATCAGCTGAAGTAGTCGCGCCAGGCCATGCGCACCATGCCGGAAGGCGTGCTGCCGTCATCCGGGGCGATCAGCACGGGGGCATTGTCGGCGAGCGTCGGTCTGGCCCGTGTCTCCCAATCGTCGAGGAAGGCGCGGCTGAAGTAGCCCGCGACCTCGGGGTCGTGCACGATCAAGCCGGCGTCGCGGTTGCGCAGAACGCCATCCCCGGACCAGTTGGCGCGGCTGACCAGCACGGACTCGCCGTCGACGACGATGCCCTTGTTGTGCACATTGCCCTGCACGCGAAACACCGCCTCGTTGAAACCGGCCTCCGCCAGCCGCCGGACCTTGTCGGCAGCACCGTTGTTGCCCACGATGATGCGCATGTCTAACCCCGGCTTGTAGCTGAGCTCCGCGAGGCTGAGCAGCAGCTCGGTGAAGCGCTCGTCAGCGGGCTTGTCCGTGTACGTGATGTAGGCGAACTGCAGGTAGATCGAGTGCCGTGCGGAGGCCAACCACGCCGAGACGCGTCCGACATAGTTGTCGGGCGTCAACAGCGGCTGCACCTTGACGCGCCGCGGCACCGATGGCAGGGCCTGCGGCGCCATCGGTTCAACGGTCGCGAGTGCCAGTCCGGGTTCGGCGGTCAAGGATTCGATCGGCACGAGCAGGCCGGGAAAGCGCCGGGCCTCTTCCGCGTCGAGGGCCACGCCCGGCTCCCCGGCCTCCAGATCGGCCTTGGCGGCCTCCAGGTCATGACGGATGTAGCGTCCGTACAGCTGAGCCAGGATCTCATCGTCCACGATGAGATGCCACTCACGGTTTCCGGCGGAGTACATGCCCTTGGCCGTGGCGGGATCACCGATCGGATCGATGTCCGGTTGGCTGCGCCTGCTCCGGTTGCCACTGGACAGCCAGAACGACACGTGGTCCCGAACGGCTACCTTCTCGTGGTAGGCGGACGCGAAGCGGCGTCCCGACCCGCACTGGATGATCGCGCCGTCCAGACGGTTCTTCAGGCGCTGTCGGAGTTGGCCGCGGATCTCGGTCTCCGGCGCAGTCATGCTGTCGTCCCAGGTCAGCGCTGCTTCGATGTCACCACCGCGAACGGTGTCGACGAAGGTCTTGGCGATGTAGGCCGCATTGAAGTCGTACATCGCCACCGTCAAGGAGGACTGGGTTGCCTCCAGGAACGGCTTCAGGACCGGCCACCCCGCGTCCGGGCCCAGATGACAGAGCAATGAGCCTTCGATCTCATGCTCGGTGTCGATCGGATCACCCTCGATGCCCTCGTACGACAGGCTGCCAGCATCCGCGGTCAGGTCGAACGCGGAGCCTTCGGCCGCCAGCTTGGCTTCCAGCTGCCGCCAAGGATCGGCCTGCAGGACTGCCACACGATAGGCCCCCAGTTGACGTGGCACGCGGTCCTCGGCGAGGATTTCGGTCGGGGGTCTCTTGTGGGACACGAAGACCAGGATCGCCGGCTCGCGCAGGATGCGTCCGTCGACGACCGGAAAGCCCGGCTCCGCACCCACGAATCCCGGAAGGACTTTCAACTCAGCCAGATGGGCGTCGATGACGGCCCTGACGGCGGCCCTGGACGGGGCATCAAGTCGTCGCATGCGCATGTCCTTCCGAGTTCATGTCACCAACCGGCCCCAGGTTCAGGCGCTCGTTGGCATGGCGAAGCAGAAGAAGCACGACCGCCGCGCGCGCCCGCGGTCGTCGCGAACGGCTGCCGACGGCAGCCGATGATCGCCGTCTCAGAGAATGCCGGGAAGACGCTTGGAAATCGAGACAGACTCGACGGCCGGGTCGGACTCGATGCGCTGCAGCGCAGACGCAGGCACCTCGGTCGAGAACAACGCAGCCGAGATCTCGCCGCGCGGGACGAGATAGCTGGGCCGCGCAAACCCCTGTCTCAGCTTCACGAGCACGACCATCTTCTCGTCCTCGGAAGGCCGGCGCGACTGCACGGACACCGAGGGCGTCTCGAGTTTGCGCAGCTTCGAAAGGTCGATGGCCATGGTGGATCAGGTGGGTCCGTGTCGGACGGAAACAAGTGCCCCGCCCAGCGTCCGCGGGTGGGACTTTTTCAGCATAGCGCAAACCCCAGCATGCGTCCACGATCGCTGGCCTGGCGTCAGATCGCATTCGCCGACGCGCGCCCGGCGCCGTAGCGGGGATCCCACGGTCCAGCCGCCGGCGGCTGCTGTTCCGCACCGGCGGCCAGTTTGGCGCGGATGTCGGTGATCGACAGTTGGACGCCCTTTCGTGCCGCCTCGGCCAGCATGAGCGCAACGAGGCCGGTGACCGCCGGGGCCGCCATGCTGGTTCCAGACTTCCTGACAACGCCGGTCCCGGTGCGCGAGTGCGCCGCGATCACGAACCCGCCCGGCGCCGAGATCTCCGGCTTCTCGCGTCCGTCTCGCGTGGGCCCCGAGGAGGAGAAGCTGGAGATCGGAAACGAGGCCTTGTGCGCGTCGTACGAGCCCACGACGATCGACAAGCGTCCCGTCGAGATCGACCCCAAGGTGTGTGTGGGGACCGGGCGGGCGAACGACGACTGCGCCGAATCCAGGCGCTCAACCCACGCGTGGTAGTCGACGACGTCGCCGCCCAGCGAGCGCAGCCGGATCGTCCAGTCGCCACCGGGCAGGCCCGGCGCCAGATACACGCCCAAGACGTTGTCGCCGTTGTTCGGCTCGGTCAGCCGACTGCTCGCGAAGACGGCCAGCTTGCCCTGGTCATCCGCGATTTCCGCCGTGTCCCCGGGCTGGAGGGCATCCAGCACGACGGTTCCGTCGGGCCCGATCAGGCTGAGCTCGAGCCGCTTGGCGCCCGCAAACCAGACCTCGGCTTCGCCGCCGACCAGATCTCGAACCCGCCAGACGAGGTCCTCGACGAGGCCGGTCGCGGGAACCTGGCCCGAGGTGTGGATGCCGTCGCCCTGCGAGTTGCTGGCAGCGATCACGACGGCACGGTTGGGCTTTTCGCTGACCATGGCATCGATGCCCTGCTCGACCAGCGAGCTTCCGTCGTGTGGGCCGCCGTTGGTCCCCAGGCTCAGATTCACGACGCAAGGCCTGTCGCCGGCAAGGTCGAAGATGAACCGAATGGCCTCCAGCATCTGGACCGAGTCCCCGAACGAGTTCTGCACGACGTCGGGGCCCTGCGATGCGATGTCGTTCGCGGATGCCTCGACGAACACCAGGTCGGCTTCCGGTGCCACACCCACCAGGCCGCTTCCGCGCCCGTTGCCGGCCGCGATGTCCATCACGTGCGTGCCATGCGAACCGCGCTCGAAGGGCGTGTCGGGGCGGGGCCCGTAACCCAGCGCTGCGTACGGGTCCGGTGACAGCAGCGCCGCATCGATCTCCGGCCGCGTGTACAGGCGACCGTAGTTGAAGGGGCTGTTGGCCTGGGCAACGCCGGCCTGGTTCCAGATCGCCAGCAGCCGGGTCCTGCCGTCCGCCTTCCTGAAGTTGCGGTGGGCGAAGTCGCCGCCGAAGTCGACGATCCCGACCACCACGCCTGAGCCACCCTTGGGCTTGACGCCCGCCGGCAGGAGGTCCGCGCGGACCCGCATGGTCCGGGTTGTCGCCCCCAGCTGGGGCCGGACGAGTTGCGAGGCCTTCAGGCTGCGGACCACGGTCTCTGCGCGCAAAGCCTCGATGCGGTCGATGGCCACTCGGCCGGTCACGATGGCTGAGCCATCGGGGGTCACGCCGAGCTGGGCTCCAGGAAGGACGTCCGGCAACTCGCGCCACAACGCTGCATCCGCGACGCGGGCGACGACCGCCACTTCGTTGCTGCCTGCCGAGGTGATCGACAGCGCCTGCTTGCCTCGCTGGCGGTTGATGATGGCCAGCATCAACCGCGCGTCCATCGTGGCAGGTCGGCCACCGGCCGACCGACGCAGGCTTGGCAGATCGGCCTGGGCGATGCCCGAGAGTCTGGCGGGCAAGCCGCCGAGAAATCCGGCCTCACTTGCAGCGAAACCCGCCACAGCGCCGGCGGCCGGCGCTGGCAAACCCACCGCGGCCACACCGCCTGCCTGCAGCGACACCCCTGGATCGCCGGTCGCGGCCATGGCCGCCGCAGCAAGTCCAGCGGCGTCGACGCCCGGAGCGCCGACCCATCGGCCGCCCCTCTTGATCTGCACTCTGGCGCGATCTTCGGGCGGTTGGTCCCTGGGCGCCTTGTCGGTTCGGGTCAGGAACGTGTCAACCACCGAGCGGCTCAAGCCGTCAAGGACAACCCGAGCGTCACTCCCGAGAGGGAACTTGAGCGCGAACGATGCTGCCGGCGCCCGGGCCCCGACCTCCGGCCCACCTTTGAACGAGGCGCTCGCCTTCTTGGCGACAGGCTTGGCTGGCGCGGCGCGTTTGGCGGCTGTGGGCTTTGGCGCGGCCGGCTTCTTCGCGGCCTTGAGGGCAGCCTTGCCCGAACGTGCCTTTTGCTTGGTCGCCATTCGGCTCTCCTCCAACCCGCTTCTGCGCTGCGGCCAATTCCGTGAGTGTGCCTCGCAAGGACCTGGTCGACCCGAGCGACCCCGTCGCCTGCCTCAGGCTGACGGTCCTCGCGTCGCTGCGCATCCTTCGATCGGATGACGCACCACATTCTGTGGTCTCCCGCTACGAATGATTGATGGTCGAACGGCCGGTCGGGACCGGCACGTTGGCGATGCCGTCGTCAAGCCCTTCCGGCAGGGGTGCAAGCGACCAGACCTATGTGAACGGCTGCGGCCGGTCGGGCCCATTTGACAGGATCCGGTGCCGCGTGGCTCTACTACTTCGGGACCAGAGCGCGCAGATCATCCCAGAACGGCTGAAGCGCCAAATGCATCCGAGCCTGTTCGGAGGCCAAGGCGGCCAGCGCGTCAAGTTCCACCTGGCAACCGGGCTGGCCGACCGTCCGCGCCATGCGATCAATGACGTCGTAGGCCCGGATCCGAACATCGTCAGGCACCGCAGCTTTGCGCACGGCGCGGGTCAGCGCTACGAAGAGGGCCACTGGGGATTGAGGATCCGGCATCTGCACGCACGCATTGTGCAATGCAGCATTTCCCTGTGAATGAAATGGCCAGAGCGGGAATGTTGGCTTGGTATGGCCGGGTGCCACTCTCCCTCGGCCCTCCGTCAACAAGACAAACTTGCATACCATCCACCACCCCTGGCGTACAGAGGCCCGCCGTCACGGTGGAGTGGCATCAGGTACTGGGCGCCAAGTCGCCGCAATCGTCGCCTCAAGCGCCGCTCGGAACCCGGTCTTGACCTGCTCTGGCGCCCGTCGAACATACTCGCTGGCACGTAGCAGCGCGTCCCCGGAGAGAGTGCCGAGGAAGGACGCCGCGGCGGCGGCGTCCTTCGGCGCGGCGCCATCGACTCCGCCAAACCTCGGACGCAGGGCAGTCCAAATCACGGCGTCGAAGCCCCGGTCTCCGCCCCACTGGGCGATCTGCGCAGCGCCGGCGGAGTGTTTCGGCACCGGCCCTGGCCACAGGCCGATCGCATGGATGGCTGTTCCCTCGCGGCCGGCCAGCGCGGCTTGCGACGCTTCCGCCGTGAGGTAATCCAACTCGCACCACAAGGCCGGGACGGGCGCCGCCCCAGGCGTCAACACCAACGTCAGTCGTCCATCGCGAGAGACCCAAGCGAACTCGAGAGGCAAGGTCGGACCATCGACGTGCCAATCGCCGACACAGCGCAGAACACCGGGGTCCCAGACCAAAGATCCCCATCCGATCGCTCTGCTCCCGCATGGTCACCAGCCGTCCGAGATCGTACGGGCTCGTGTCGGCCGCGCCAGCACGTCCGCCCGAGCAGCTTCGCGGCCGTCTCCCCAACGTGTACCGCCCACCCGCGAGCGCCGTCCGGTTCGGGAAGCGCATGGCGCCGCCTACAACCAACGTTGGCTAGTTATCCATCATTCAATTTATCAGCCACCAAATGACGTCCTGATAAGAACACTTCTCAGGACATCACTCGCCGCGATGCGTTGGCTGACGGTCATGTGGAACGCTCGCACAACTAAGAGTGATGCTGTCCGGCAACTAAATTTGATGCTTGCCCCGGGCCGCGGCGGACAACTCGTCACGCTACGCCGATTGGCTCGCCACAGCAATGTCGCCTGCCGGCGAACAGTCGGTGCTCTCGGGCCTGTAGACGTCAGCGCGGCCGATCACCTGGATTGGCCGCCAGAACGGCCTTGGACCGAAGCCAGATGTTCCCGGGCGATCTTGCCGAACTTCCAAGGCCTCCGCCAGAAGCCGTGCGCGTGCAGTTCACGACTCACCCGCAACTCGTATTCAGGGTGAATCCCCGGCGGCAGGGCTTCAGGCTCGGACGACGGCAAGGGCGGCGCTGCGTTGACCTGCGGATACTGCCTGCCATGCTGCCAAACGGCCAACCTCAGTGCGTCGATGGCTTCGCGGGCCGTGGTGCCGAAGGCTTGGACCCTGATCTCGCACATCCTTGCCGCGAAGCCGCCTCCGCAGGCAAACACCCAGAACCGCGGCGCGCCGGCGACGCCGAGCAGACGGTGTCGCTTGGACGGACCAGTCGCGGGGCTGGCTGACGGGAGCACTTCCCAGCCGGCGCGCGTCGACCAGGTGAGGCATGGGCCGCCGCAGGCCCCGTGCAGCTCCGAGACCCTCCGCCGTTCGGCCTCGGACCAAGTTGCCTGTCGCTGGGCCTTGCTCGAGCGCGGCAGCGTCCAGTCGATCCTGGACATCGCCGGTGCGCTGACAAAGCGCAGCTGTTCGCCGCTGACCACCGCCGCCCATGTCACCTGGTACGGCGGTGGGGCGTCGAACCAGAAGGCCGTCCCGCTCGGCTTGGGCCGATCGATGTGCGTTGACGAGATGGCCCCAGCTGGCAAGTACCTCTCGGTGGCTGCACTCCAGTCAGCGAATCCGGTGGTTGCCGCGTGAACGGCGAGCATCTGCGCCCGTCGCCAAGCGTGCGTGATCGCAGCGGCGGCCGCCTGCCTGCGCACCCAGTCCAATCGCGCTTCGCGTAGCGTCGGCGGCCAGTCGTGACCACCGTCGACGCTCAGGTGGGCAAGCCCGTCCCGAACCCACCTGATCGCTCCTGCCAGCGGGTCGCGATAGGGCCACCGCCGCAGGCCTGCATAGGTCTCCATGCACTCCGTGAACAACAGATCGGCGAACGCCACCATCGCCTGCCGCTGCGTGCGCATCCTGGCGCCCATCTGCAGCGGATCCGGGTGCAGCATGAAGTCGATCGCGTGCGCCTCGGCTCCCCTGGCCACGTGTCGCCTGATGTGACGCGCCAATGATCGATAGGTCGTCGTCGCATCGTCACCGGCCCAGTAGAGGCTGTGCCTCCCGCGAGTCGACGATGCCCCATCGGGACTGTGCGTTACTGGACGGACGCTGTTTGCGTGCTCGATGGTGGACAGGCGCGCCATGCTGACGCTCGCGCGCATGGGCTGCGGGTCGGGGGCGATCGCCGAACCAGGATAGCCGAGGTCCAACTCAGCGCACCAGGCGTCGACGGAATCCAGAAGGATCCGGTCGTGAGCCCGCCGAGCATGGCCGTCGCTCGCCGATGGCCGAATGACACCCGTCAGCCGTTCCAGCCACGCCGCGACCATCGACATCGGCGCCGTCTCGTCTCGCCGCATGGTCGGACGACGGCACGTCTGGCTGGTGAAGAACGCCATACGGCCACACCGGCAGTAGCCAGTGTTCATGTGGTGCAGGACCACCTGGTCGTCGGCGAAGAGCTCCCCGCAGTTGCAGCGGTCGGCGAGTTCGTCGCCGTGAATCGGGCAGGCCTGCAGCAGCCTCAGCGAGTGCAGCGCGCTGTGGTACCCCCCAGCCATGCACGTCCTGCAAACACGAATACTTGGGGAGATGAGCGAGCGGACCGACCTCGGCAGGCGGCCCAGATGAGCCCAGGCGAACACCGCTTCCGGCTCGCCCAACGCCTGCGCCAGGGATCGCATCGACAGCGCTTCGACGGGTGCGCCGCCCAGGCCGTCACCCGTTTCGTTGAAGAGCAGGTTGATGTGCCGAGGGACGCCGACTTGCTCAGACCCGCGGCCGCAGAACGCCAACTCCCTGGGCCGCAGCGCGTTCAGCGACATCGCTCGTTGAACCGTGTGCCAGAGCGAGGAGTAGGGCAGGACACTGCCCTGGTGCCAGGTCAGCCGCGCGGATGGGCCGGTGGTCATGCACGCGATCCGCTGCGCTTCAAGCGCGGCGACAAGGCCGTCACGATGGCCATGAGTGCCTGATGACCGCAGCCGGCGACGATGCGTCGCCACGAGTCGATGGACATCACGTCCCGAGGATCAGCGCCGCCGGCGACGCGCAGCAGGGCATGCCGGGCGGCCTGTGCCACCGTCTTCATCGGGAACTCGATGGGGCCCTCGTACTTGGCCGGCAGTTCGAGGACCATCGCCTGCATCAGACCCTCGGCATGGTGGGCCATCCTGAACCCATCGGCCCACGCTTCGGGCGCAAGGCCCGCCGTGAACGAGATGCCAGAGCGGGGTGGCCACTCGGTGCCCTCGTCGTAGCCGGACAAGACGAAGCGAAGTTCGTCGACATCCCGGATGCCGTGGAACGGCGCCGAGGCCAGCATGAAGCGGGCAGCGACGTGCGCACCGCCGGACATGGCCATGCCCACGGGCTCGTCGAAGACCTGCAGCGACGCGACGGAGAAGACGCACAGCCGGATGCGTTCCTTCTCGAGCAGGCTGTGCAGCTCGACCAGCCACAGCCACTCCCGCTGCGTCATGCCCTGCGCTTCGTCGATGACCAGGACCAGGAATCGCCCGCCGCCCTGAGACGCCAGCTCTGCCCAGCGCTCGATGAGCATGTGCTGACGGTCGAGGGGGCTGCGTGCCGCCTTGGCCAGGGGGTGCCGGCTGGCGTGCAGCAGGTGGGCATGGAAGCGCCCGACCGATGCGGCACCGCCGGAGTCGGTGTGGCTCCAGACCACCATCGGGATGTGTGCGCCTGAGCGCCTCGACAGGAGCGCCTGCAGCCAGTGGTCAACCGCACTGGACTTCCCGAAGCGCGACGGGCCGTAGATGGTGGCGCCATCAACCTGATCGTCAATCCATCGCGCGACCGTGTTGACCATGTCCGAGATGGCCGGCGTGAAGAGCGAGTAGTCCCGCGTCACCACCGGATGGTCCCTGGGAAGATGGTCCGCGACCAGCGGACTCGACGCGTAGGCTTCCATCACCAGGTCTTCGCCATTTCCATGGGCGGCAGGGGGCGGCGAGGCTTGTTGGCGTCGACGGGCTGCTCCGGGGCTTCGCTCACTGTTGTGGCGGATGCTGTCGGGAGCGTGCCTGCCGGAGCCAACATGGGCTGCCCAGCGAGTTCCTGCGCATGCTTCTGCAGTACGCGCCGGGCCTCGAGATAGGCCGGGTGCGGTGGCAGCTTCTTGCCCTTCGAGCCTTCGGCGTAGCGGATGAGTTCGTCGACGGCGTCGCACTGACTGGTGAGGTGAAGCGCGCGGCGCTTGTCGAGCGCACGGATGGCCTGGCGCATGTAGAGGGTGTGCGGAGATCGGTTCCAGGGCGGCGCCGCTCGCACGACGCCCAGGAACTCGCCAAGCTCGTTCGACACGCTGGCCAGGCGCGCGTCGTCCTCGTCTTCGAGCTGCAGCCACAGCAACTTGCCGAGCAGGTCGGTGCGCAGGGCGAGCCATTCGGCCGAGTAGCGTGCGTTTGCGAACTGGAAGTAGGGGCGCCGTCCCGTGCTGATGCCTCCCTTGAGGGTGCACAGCTTGCGGATGCCGACCATGCGTCGAACATCGCCGGCGTCGGCCTGGCGAATGCGCTCCGGATCGCGACCGGTCAGGAAGTCCAACTGGGCCAGCGGGCTGCGCCAGCCCAGTCCGGAGTGCGGCCGCGCGTTGTAGTTTGCGATGAGGGTGTCAAGCAGCTCCTCCGCGTATTCGAGCTGGAACTGCGTGTCGCTGGCCGCACGATCAGGGTCTGCGCCGCACTTGTCGGACGGCTTGCTGCCAGTCGTGGTCGACAGCCGATGGAAGCCTGCTTTGGCGAGCTGGCCGAAGAAGGACTCGATGAACGGGCGGTCGTCCTTGCTGCGCCGGCTGGTGTAGCTGGTGGGATCCTGCGGCTTGAGGATGGCCGAACCGACAACCTCGCGCAGGTGCCGTTCGACCCGGTCGCAGATGTTGGCCATCGCGCCGTCGACGCTGAACTCGTCCCAGCAGGCGCCCAGGTAGCGCTCGTGGTGAGCCGACGGCAGGCCTGCGCCATCGACGTAGGCGTTGCCGCTCCACAGCAGCTCGCGTGGTGCCCAGCGCGTCAATGCGCGCTTCACGGTGCGAAGCACGTCCTCGGCGTTGCACTCCGGGTGCAGGCTGAGGTGGTAGCCGAGCACGGCTCGGGACTCGACCTCGATGATGACGACGACCCACAGGCGACGAATCGTGCGGGTCTCGTATCCGCCGTGCGGCGATGGAATGGCCACCACCATGCGCGAGTCGAGCTTGTGGGCATCGCACTCCACCCGTTGGAACACGCGCAGCAGCGGCCGGTCGGCGCCGTCGCCGGCGCGTGCCTTGCGCTCAGCCTCGTGGCCGCCGAGCAGCCGCCGCTGGCGTCGCGGGTTCTCGTCCATGACCTTGTCGATGAACTTGCAGATGCTGACGTAGCCGAGCTTCTCGACGTTGAAGGGCCACTCGCCTCGCGCCTCGAGGCCGGCCGTGCGCAGCTCCTTGATGAACCATGCGAACAGCTCCCGCTTGGGGCGCTTCGCTGCGGCGAGCTTCGGCACCTTTCCGACGATCTGCTTGCGGAACCTGGACTCGATGTCGGCGCCGCCCGCGGACTCGAAGAGCCACCGCAGAGCCCCGACGGCTCCTCCTCTGGCGTCGGCTCGCACCTTCGGGGCGGTTTTTCGACGGTAGCTGGCCACCCGAAAGAACGGCAACGCGCCGCGCCAACCGATGAGCGTTCCGTCCGGATGCTGGGACAGGCAGCGGTCCACGATGATGCGATAGACGTTGGACCGCGGAATGCCGGTAGTCTCTTTGAGCTCAGCCTCCGAGGCGCCGGACAGGTACATCTCGACCGCCTTGCGGCGCCTCAGGTACTGGGCGCGGCGGTCCTCCGACAGAGCATCATGGTCAACGCTTGGCCAGTGGGTGAGGTCAACCTCGACGGTGCGTCCTCGACGCGCTCCAATCCTCGGATGGTCAGACATGCCCGACGCTCCAGTTCCGGCAGCGGAGCATCGAACTTACTTGAATCGCGCGCTCAGCACCAGTTTTAGTTGCGCCGGTAGCATCAGCTTCGGCCTCATCGCCTGAGGCACCTTCCCAGGAAAACCGGGGTCGCGCGTGGCATCACTTTTAGTTGTGTGAGCGTGGAACATCCTTTTCCGCCGACATCGCCTCCAGATCGATCACCGCATCCGCCATCGCCGTCAGCTCCGGCGTCTGCGATACGAAGAACTCCCGCGCATAGCCCCCCAGTTCCAGCACCCGCCGCTTCATCGCCATGAACATGCGCTTGCGCTCCGGGTCCAGCGGTCCGTCGGTCTCGTCGGAGAACAGGGTGTCGTAGCGCCGGCCGGTGTTCTGCGCCAGGTACAGCGCCACGGCCCGCACCAGGCACTCGTTGATCCACTATGCCGAGAACCCGGATATGCCGAGTGCGCGATCCGGCAGGCGTCCCGGCCCCTGCAACTGCGCC
>VFQQ010002495.1_pt1 | contig 20453 bp, 34 predicted proteins | sample 3512341 | NCBI WGS metagenome assembly VFQQ01 (sample SAMN10412373, study PRJNA504923) | tailings metagenome | isolation source: Relicate 2 Philex TSF1 revegetated site | place: Philippines: Tuba, Benguet | collected 2017-08-29 | reverse complement strand
TGCAGTTAGGCCACATTTCATAGTGCCCCCCCCCCTCCGCACCTTGTTGCTCCAGCCGGCGCCGCCCTCGGTCTCCTTGAGCGCGTCCTTCTCGCTGTCGCAGCGCACCTCCTCCTTCACAGCCACCAGGTCGTCCTTGCTCTGGCGGCCCGACGCCTTGTCCTTGAAGGACAGGTGCTGCAATGGAGCGGAAGAAAGAGCAGGGGCGGGGTGTGAGATGGTGAGCGCGAGGCATGAGGCATGAGGCGGCGATTTGCTAAATGTTTAGAGTCATGTGTGTTGGCCAGCTCGCAAGCCTGTTTATTGTTGCAAGGCAGAGGTTGAGGCATGAAGCGTGCCGGCTGACAAAGGGCGGCAAGCGAGCCGTTGGGCGGAGAGACGTTGGGCGGCGGGGCGTGCTGGCATGTTGGGCCTTGCAGCTGGGCGGCAAGTGCACGGCAAGCTGGGCTAGCATGAAAGCGGCTGGACGCATGACATGTGGGATGCACCCCATGTGGCATGCTCAAACAGCGGCCAATGCGGGTAACCGTTGGGCGGAGAGACGTTGGCCGCCCAACGGTCACCCCCAACGTCTCTTTCTGACAGCCACCCCGTAATGCGAGGCTGCGGATCCCCTGGCAAGCTGGAAATGTCCCACATCCTGCCCTGGCGCTGCCAACACAACACCCTGCCGCCGTGCATCACATGCGCAAGCAAGCATGCAACCCCAGCCCTGCCTTGTGTGCCAAATCAACCGCGCCCAAGTCGCTCTCACCTGTGCCGCCTGGCGGCCGGAGCCCACCACCACCTCCTCCTCCTTCATCTCCACATCAGCCGCCTCCACAGGCTCCTTCTTGGCCTTCTTGGGCTCCTTGGCCGCTGGCTTGTCGCCGGCGTCGCGCTTGGCGCCGGCCTTCTTGCCTGCGTCGCGCGGCAGCGGGGCAGGCGGGAGAGACGTTGGGGGCTGGCGGCGGGCGACGCCCAGCGGCGGCGGCTGGCGAGCACTGCTGGGGCTGTATGGGCGCTGCCGTGCGATCGATTCTGGGCGGCAGCGACTGCCAGAGGCTGACAAGGGCGACGGGGCGCCCGCAGGAGCACCCGGCCGCACGCCCGAAGAGCCAGCTTGCTGGCCTGACCTGCCATCGCCGACTCCAGGGGCCCGCCCGCTCCCACCTCGACGTAGGCGCCTGCTGGACGCGGAAGAGGGCGGGGGAGGGGCTCAGGAGGGCCGAGCAGAAAAACACGCCGGCCCACTCAAACTGCGGCGCGCCCCGGCACTTGCCCTTCTTAGCCTTGGGGGCCATGGAAAGTGTGGTGCAGATCGGGCACTGCTGCAAGCTACCTAGCGCCGGGGCCAAGCCGAATTGAAGTGGAGCTTGCTGCAGGGGGCGGCTGCGTCCTATTCTAATCTAAGGGCAGGTGCCTCTTTCAGCACCGTGACCCGATCGGGGAATGGAGGCAGGCTGCCTACACCTGCGCGGTTTCAATTGGCCCAGCTGAGCTGGCTGCATGGGGCATCTCCAGGCCTGCTCAACAACCGGCGCAGGCACGCCTGGGGTACCTGGCAGCGCTTCGCAATCGCCCAACAGAAGCGATCGGCCTCCTGCTCGCACCTCCGGCCGCTCCCGAAGCGCGCTCGGCGCCCCTGGCCCATGAGCGCCCTCTTTTCCTTCTCGTCCTTCCTCGTCGTGATTCTGCTCACCATCTGCACCTGCACATACGTCAAGGGAAAAGGTGCGCCGCTCGGCAGCGCGCCGCTCTGCCTGCACCCTTCCCCTGCGGCCCCCTGCTCACCCGCAGCCTGCTCCCTGATGCTCCATGCGCCGCAGCACCGAGCCTGCTCAACGAGCGGACCGGGTGAGTGGCCGGCGGCGGCAGCGGCGGCGGTGGGTGGCGGCGCTCGTGGCGGCGGCCTCTGTGCCTTGCTGTCGCCTGCTTTTGGTCTGCCATCCAAGCGTGCATCTCCCACACTCCACACCCCACAGGTTCAAGGGCCTGTTCTGGAAGTTTGCCCGCATCGGCGAGCGGTTGAGCCCGTGGGTGGCGGTCGCCTGCTTCTGCATGGCCTTTTCGGTCGTCTTCTTCTGAGCAGCCGCAGCCCAGCCCAGCCCAGCAGCAGCAGCTACACTCGCGCCAGCAGCCAGGCAGCTGGTCAGCATCAGCTGGCAGCCTGTGCAGTAGAGCTGGCTGCGCCAGCAGCACAACTCGAGCTCTGCATGGCTCAGAGCGCGGCGCCGCAGGCAGGCAGCAGCATGCCGCATGAGGCGCTCAATGGGGCTGCCTCTCCCCAAGGCGGCTCACCGCCCCTTGGCAGCTCGCCGCCACTCGGCACCTCGCCATTTGGCGCGCCATTTGGCGCTTCGCCGCCCCTTGGTGCCTCGCCGCCTGGCGGCAGCGTACTGCCACGCAGCAAGCCGCCACGGCCGAAGCCAGCCATCAAGCTCGCACCCGGCACGGGGCCAGCAGCAGCAGGCGCGGGCCAGCCGCAGGCAGCAGCAGCAGGGGCAGCTTTAGCAAGCGGCGGCGGTGCACAGCAGCCGCTGCCCCGGCCACCCAGCAGCGCCAGCAGCAGCACTTCAGAAGGACCACTCACTTTTGCCTCGCCCTCTGTAGTAGCGGCCGAGCTGCGCCAAAGCGCGGCGGCCACCGCACCGGGCGGCCATGCAGCAGCGCATGCACACCAGCAGCCGGCGGGGCAGCCGGCGGGGCAGGCGGGGCAGGTAGGGCAGGCCAGCGGCGTGCTGCGGACCAGCAGTGGAGGGGTGGAGCCGCGCCTGCGGCGCACGGTCAGCTGGAGCGACATGGAGAACCGGGCACCGCTGGCCCAGGTGGTAGAGTATGAGCCGTCAGAACCACGCTCAGTGCACAGCGAGGACGATTGGCACTCGCACCCCTCCGGCGGCTGCATATGCACCATTCAGTAGCAGCGGCTTTGCAGCCGTGGTTGTGTGCTCTGTGCAACCCTCCTGTGTGCTCGCTCCCTTCCCACATGCCCTCGCCAGCTAGCTCCCCCTGGCCTTTTGTTGTTTCTGTGATAGCCTAGGCCCCACCCAATTTTTTTCAGCACTGCCCCTCTGCGCCATGTGACCACCTCCGCTCTCCTCCCCCATTTTCAAGCCGGCTGCCCGCCGTGCCTGGCCTCTCATTGTATTGCTTGCCCGCCGCCCTTGCTTGCCACGCCGGTGCGTTGCATGCCTGTCTGCAGCACACAGCAGCTCGCCTTTTGAGGAGCCCCACTGTTGTAATGTGCTGCCGAACATGCGGTGGCGATGCAGGCAGGGCAGCTGTGCCAGCTCAACCATACCTGCTGCTGGGTGCCTTTTGATGCTGCCGCCCTGCTGCTGGCTGCACACTGGGGGGCCGGCGATTGGGGCAAGCAGCCACAGCATGGGCGGCAGCTGGCTGACACCGCAGGCAGGGTGCTGCTCCCAACTCCTCTGCAAGCTGATTCCATACCCGACCTGCACACAGCTAGCCCTCTGAGCTCGGCCATCCCTCACAGGACAGTGTCACAGGACAGTGCACAGAGCGAACATCCTGCGCGCCTTGCTTAAGCCCCCGCCCCAAGCCTGCCTCCACCACTATGCAGGGCGCCCAGGTGAGCTAGTGAGCTGCCTTGGACCAGCGCGCAGGCTTGAGCAGACGCTGCTGCCGCCGCCGCCGCCGCTGCCACTGCCGCCGCCGACGCCCCAGCCGCCTTCCAGCAAGTTGCTGCCAAAACGTGTTCGCAGGTCACAGAATGCGTGATATTCTGCAGCCTGATGGGGGTGAGAGGCCTGAGGCCCGCCCACTAACCGCCGGGCGCCAGCACCGCTGAGCTTCCTCCTGTCGCACACTTGGGTCATGTTGGGCTGTGTTGCTTTGAGCTCCACATATTCAGCCAGCATGGCATGAACGTTGGTTGGAGCCTGCATGCCTCATGCCACAGACGTTATATGGTGCAGCTCTCACCAGGCCCCTGTCTGGCAGCTTGCGGTGCCACCGTGCATCCCACCTCTCTCTCTACATCCCCAGCTGTGATGCCTCCCTGCCACCCTTGCTCCCTTGCCACAGCTCTGGCTGCTCTACATGTGCTTCTACTTTGCCGACCGCCTGGCCTGGCTGGTGCCCCTCACCGGGCGCAAGCGCATGGTGGCTGCGCTCTGGGGCACCGCGCTGCGCACGCGGGAGACGTGGGCACGAGTGAGTGGCCGGTTTTTGCTGGTGCTTCTGAAAGCGTAGGGCTGGAGACGCACACATGATGGCGGCGGGGCTGGGCACCGCGCTGCGCATGCGAGAGACGTGGGCACGCGTGAGTGGCCAGGTTTTGCTGGTGCTTCTGGTACATGGCCTGGGCGCCATGCGAACCGACTGTGTGATTGAACCCGCCTGCTGAGCGATGAGCTGCCCTGCCCTGCACAGGATCTGATGTCCAAGGCTGAGGACGCACAAGGTGCCGCCCTGCTGGCGGTGCAGCAGGCAAGTCCATGCCTATGCGCTTCTGCTCCAGCCGGCGAGTGCAGCTGCAAGCGGGCCTACCGCGCACGAGCTTGCGTGCACTTACGACTGAGGGCGCACCCAGACAAAGCCTTGCAAGGCCAGCTGGCGCTGTGCATGGTGCTATGCCCTCTGGCGGCCATGGCCATGTGTCATATGACCGCTTCACATTGCCGAAAACCCATGCAGATGAGGAACATCATGTGAGCAGCAGCTGCAGGCTGTTTGATGCCGCCTGCAATGAGTTGCTGGCGCACGCGGTAGCGGTCCATTCCTGCCGTGCTTGGTCATGCCATGCCATGTTACGCCATGCCACAGTCCTGCCGTGCTTGGTCAGCCATGCCATGGTATGCCATGCCATGCCGTGCCATGCCATGCCGTGCCATGCCATGCCGTGCCATGCCATGCCGTGCCACAGTCCTGCCGTGCTTGTTCAGCCATGCCATGGTATGCCATGCCATGCCGTGCCATGCCATGCCATGCCGTGCCGTGCCATGCATGCCGCGCCATGCCTGCAGCCCCTGCTCAACGCTTGCACGCTGACCTGGCACTGCCCATGCTGCCCCCCGTGCTGCAGTGTCGCCTCCACACTGCTGGTCATGGGCATTTCGCAGGTCATGGGCAGGTGCGCCTCGTCTGCCGGAATGGCACCGCATGTAGGCACAGCCAGGGTAGGTGTGTAGTGCTGCTGTGCTGGCATGCATGCCATGTTCATGTGCTTGCATGCCGACCACAGTGTTGGTTGCCATGGGCCTGAAAGGACCTCCCTTGTGTTGGCTGAACTGTCGTGTGTGGTTTATTGCCCCATGCAGGCTGATCATGGTGAGCCGTAACTGTAACTACGCACATCCAAATGCATCGACAGCAAGCCAGCGGGGCAGCGCCAGGCTGCCTGCTACATGCTGTGCCGAGGAGCAGGCTGCAGGCACGGCATGGCGTGCAGGCATGAGGGTTGCATCTAGTTGGCATCTAGACCGTCAGCCATGAACCTCCTTGCAGCTTGAGCTAATCCAAGCACTTCCCGCAGGTCATGACCAGTGAGAGCAACCTGTCCACCATTACAGCGCTAGCCCGGCAGGACCCAATGACCGGTGCGTGGAGGCTGTGACTGTGATGACAGCCGCGCTGAAGTGTCGAGCTGCTGTGCAATACAGCTGCCTGCTGCCTGCACCCAGCCCGCCAGGGCATGTATCGGCATGCATGCGCCAGCAGGCCAGATCCATGCTGTAAAACGGACACTACATCCCTGCTGCATTTCATGCGGCAGCGCCCTGCACACACCAGGCTGATGACAATGTCGCATGCTTACGTCCGACCTCTTCCTGCAGGCCCTTCAGACTCCTGGGCCCCAGCCTATGTCCGTGTCGCAGTACCCTTTGGCGCCACCCTGCTGGCCCTGCTGTGCTTTGGCCAGGCTGTGCGCCTGGCGGTGCACGTTGGCTTCAACATTCGTGTGCAAGGCATCACAGGCGGCCGGGGACTGGGGCTGCCGCACGGTGCGCTGGTGCAGCTGCAGGTATGGGCGGCGGGGTGAGGCAGGACGGTGCACAGCTGCTGGACTGGCATCACCGTGACCCACATGCCTTGACCTTCCTCTACTTGGTAATATCAAACCCCATGTCATTCGCCACTTGGGGTGCCTGCAGGGGACGATAAGCTGTTTGGTGATGAGACTGTGACGATGCTGCAGCGGCTCGAGCTGTACTTCACGCTGGGTGTGCTGGGCCCGCTGTGGCATGCCATGGCCGCAGCGTGTGACAAGGCAGCCATCGCCTTGCTGCCCTTGGCACCATGTGCGTTTGGGCGCACCCCTTTGTCTGAACAAATCTTGGCAGCAGCAGCAGCAGCAGCTAAGCCCCATGTGACACCTGCGCCTCGTGTTTTGTGTGCGCAGGCCTGCGCTCCCTGTACCTGTTCATTGGTGAAAAGCGGTGCAGCTAAGGAGGGGCTGCTGGCCATGCTGCTGTGGGCAGTATGAGGCCGATCCGCACGATCATGTTGGAAGGCATGGCACAGCACCGTTCTCACCAGCGTGCGCCTCTCGTGCATGGCATCCAGTTCTGCCCTACCACCCCAATTCCCAGTTCCCCACCCTCTTGGAACTACGCCTTTCATCTGCCGTAGCTTGCACCACCGCGCCCCCGCAGGAACGATCTTCTGGACGCTTGGCACCACCCCTCTGCTGGTCTCCAGCCTGACGACCCTCATCCTGCTCTTCCTTTCGGATGCGCTGCTGATTCGAAACCCTGACAAAGGTTGGGGACGCTCCAGCAAGCGCAAGGCCGGCAGCAACCATGGCGGGACAGACAACGAGGGCTTGGCTCCACCGCCGGTGAGCCGCTCGTGCTTGCTTGTTGCACCGATGCGTTGCGCGGCCGCCGCATGCTCCCTGCCATGACACAGCAAGAAACAGCTCTCTAAATCGAGCAGATGACACACATCAAGTACGTCTCTTTTGCAGGCCTCGGCTGTATAAAGGCGGGCAGGTGCCCTGCAGGCTGAGAACAGCCAACACCAGCCTGGCTAAGCGTGAATCACGCCGGGGCAGCTGCCAGGACGCGTTTCTTAGTGTTACATTGTGGCTTAATCCTGTGACAACACATGTGTAGATTTTTAGTCAGGCTGTGCGCATGTAACCTTGGGTTATTTGTCCTGGAGCTTTTCGCATACACACAGATAGAAGGTGCAAGGTTTATAGGTGCGCCGTGCAATACACAAGAGAATAGGCCTGGGGTAAGCGAGATTCAGAAATATGCCGATGCGCAGAGATAACAGTGGGTGGGTGTAGATATTGGGTAGTCCTGGGTGTCAAACCGTGCCATTCACAGCTCTGCTTGGTGAGCGTCGAGCGCACCAGCAGCACTGCCGCCGCGGCTGTCGCGAGCAGTCAGCGGCTGGCCAAAAACCGCCAGCAGGCAGCAGCTACCGCCCAGCACGAGAGCATGGTACCCAGTATGCAGCAGGAAGAGCTGCAGTGGCCGCCCCTCAAAAAAGTGGTGCCTGCGGCGGCACGGGAAGATGTGCTTGCGATGCTCAGGGTTGGGTAGGTGCGAATCGGCAGCCGTAGGGTAGGCCTGCATGCCTCACAGCCTCACATCTGCCGTGTGGCTGACAAACATAGCATAAATCACACTCAGCACAATGGAATTTGCACATCACCAGCTGTGCAGCCACACACCGCGCATTGAGGCAGGCATCGATGATGAGCAGTGCCGCCGCCATCTGCAGCGCCTCCGCCCAGGTGTCGATTGCAAACCGAACGGCCAGCAGATGGATGACCAGCGCCAGCACCAGGGAGGCGGCGGCAGTGCCCAGCAGCGAGCGCAGGGGGTGGAGGGGCAGCTCATCTCTGCAGACGGAGTGGGAGGGAGCAGGAGGACTGATGGATATGCGCGTTGGGCAGGCGCATTGTATTTGGTACGCAGTACGCAAACCATTCAACGGCAGGCCTTGCCTGCTGAACGCCGCCTGCCGCATGTTCACCAGGCGCATGTATTGCGGCTTGAAGGCTTGGAAGTAATAGAAAGACGAGGCTGCAGGTTTGGATGGTTCAGCAAGGGGAGTTAGGTGAGGCATGTTTGGTACAGCAAAGCGAGGCGAGTGGAGCCAAGGACAATGGACATGTTTTGTTCCACAGCGGCAGCGACGCTCAGGACATGGGGACCCTTACCTGTCACTTGCATGAGCACCACAGCGGCCAGCACCTGCGTACATGGAATGTCAGGAGGGAAGGCGGGATCAACGGGAGCGGCAGAGGACAACCCAGCCGCCGCCGCTACCACCGCCCGCCTGCCCTCGGCTCCTCTTCGCTGAGCCCCGCATGCTCATGGCCGCCTCGCCTGCTTGTTCAGCAGCGCGACCGTCTCCAGCAGCGGCTGGGCCGCAAGTGCTGGCCGCGGCCACATTTGTTGGCACGGCTTGCCCCCTAGCGCCGTCACCCAAGAGTCACAATCAGGCGAGAACGGCGCCGCGGGCGAGGCAAACGGGCGGCCCCCGAAATGCGCCAAATGCCCTGGGCGCCGGCGGCGCCGCGGCGCAAGCATAGTGCAAGCATGCACAGCGCAATCTCCAATCTTCCGTCTCGAACATGCTTTTGTGCCTCCCAATCGCTGGCGTGCTACGTTACACGGCACTATGCGCAACCGACAGCAATCTGGTCATCCACCCTGCTCCATGGCAAGCAGCGCCATCGTCTCACTCGCCTCGTCACCCCTGCAGCAGCGGCGGCGGATCAGCGGGGTGGCCATGAACCGCTGCGGATGCCTGCTGTATGAATGACACGCAAAAACGGCCTGCAGGAAGATGCTTGCCACTCGGGAGCCGCCACAGCCTGCCCCACAGTGTACACAAAGTCACAGGAGCGCGCACCGCAGCACGAAGGCCGACGCGGGTGCCGCGGTCGGCTTGCACGTGTCGAAGCAGTTGCGGCGCCAGCCGCGGTCAAAGGGGTTGTGGAAGTCGCCGTCTGGGCCGTGCATGTACTTGTACCTGCAGCAGGACGCAGTCATGTGTTGGACGGCGTGGAAAGGAGTGGGCACAGAGGTGGTACTGGACAGCTGGCCCGGCCGTGCAAACTTGTGCACGTACGCCTGGGGAGGCGCAGCATGCACCGCACCACGGCCAACGAATGAAAGATGCTGCTGTGCGCCAGCTGGTGACCACATCAGCTGCTCAGCGGTCCAGCTGCGACAGCAGTGCGCAACACACCTGTGCCAGTTGGCCAGCTCGTTGGTGGTCACGTTGCGCGCCACTTGGCTGGCCTGCGGAGCAGAGGGCAGCAGGCTTGAGTTGCTGGAGGGGGTGAAAGACACCAACAGCAGGCGGCGGTGCCATGTGCCAGCCTTGCAGTGAATAATGCGTGAGTGGTAGTAACTCCAACCGCGCTGCCGCCGGGCAGGCAGACCCGCCCCTCTGGCACCACGGTTTGCTGCACGGCCCTGCACACCAGCTGCGCACCTGTGCAATGGCCAGGGCTGCCACCGAGATGAGCAGAAAGACGTCAAACACGACAAACAGCACGGGTCCCAGCAGCATCAGTGAGTGATCTCCCTGCAACAGCGGTGAAGAGGGCAGGGAGAGGTGTGGGGGTCAGGAGGGCTGCCACAATGCTGTGCCAACGCCCCCTGCTTGCTCAGGCAACCCATGCTCCACCAGCACTGCTGGTATGGTACCCAATACCCAATGCGCTGGTTTTCCTCCCAGCCGCCAGCTTGCGCCCAACATGCTGGCTGTGCTTCCCCACAGAAGGCTCACCCGCTTGCTGGCCGCGGTCACTCCATCATGGATGCGCACCACCGCCAGCAGCGTGGAGGCCACCAAGCACCTCGCACCCACCATTTCTTACTGCACCTCCCTGCCCCACATCGCTCACCCGCTTGCTGGCTGCCGTCACGCCATCATGGATGCGCACCACCGCCAGCAGCGTGGAGGCCAGGATGGCTCCCAGCTCCAGCCAGAGGAAAGTGAGGAACAGATGGCGGTTGCCGCGCCCAATGGCGTTGCCCACCTGAGGGAGCAGCAGAGCGGGAGGGGTTGCGCGGGAGGGGTTGGTGCAAGGTGACAGGTGTGTTGTGGGTGTGGCGAGCATAAGCAGAGGTGCAGACGATTGAGCATCAGAGGCAGCCTGGTCTGCCCGACGTTCGAAGCCCGCATTGCAAAGCTGGGATGCGCTTCCACGCAGCTCCCTCCCCGTCCTGCCCAGACCCAGCCCAGCCGGCTCACCCAAGGGCAGTAGTGGTTGAACACCTCGATGCAGCGGTACTGAGGCAGCCCAACCAATACCGTAGAAGTAGAGCAAGTTGCAAAGCAAAAGCCTCACCCAGGGGCAGTAATGGTCGAACACCTCGATGCAGCGGTTGGTCACGGAGCAGTGCTTGGCCCGCAGCGGTCGCACGATGCGGCATGACACACACAGCTGCGCCCACTGCCCCGCCGCCAGCGCTGGATTGTCCAGCACTGCCCCGCCGCCTGACGATGAGCCACCGCCGCCGCCGCCCCGCCTCTCGCCTCCCTTGCCGCTGCCGCTGTCCCACCGCTGCATCTGGATGCTGCTGCTCTTGCTGCCGCTGCCGGCGGGGCTGCTGCGGTTGAGCGGAATGAAGCCCGGGTCCGCGCTGGTTGTGAGGTACAAGAAATACAGTCCGGCGAACGCCAGCAGGAAAGTCAGCCACATGGCGGCAATGTTGGCCTGCACGAACGAGGAGCGGGTGAGGTGCAGGGTGTTGAGCAGCAGGAGCTGGTACTCAAGAGGCAGTTGCTGTGCAACCAGCCGCAGGCAAAGTGGCGGGGCCCACACTGCCGGGCAAGCCAGCAGCATGCAGAATAGCGTGCTGGTGGGGGGGCCATCTGAACTGTCAGCGCAGTGGGCTGCACAGCAGGGCTGCTGGGTTGGACAGGCTGCATTCTCCAGAGCAAAACACAGCACTCACTCCGGAGGGCGGCGGGAAGGCCTTGTTGCGAATGATGCTGTAGGCCATCATCGCCAGCATGCCCAGAATGATGCCCCAAATGACCTGCAGGCGGAGTGCAGCAGGCACAGCAGATGAGCAGGCTGGCCAGCGTAAGATGGCTTGCGGGCACTAAGCCGGCGGGGCGGTTGAGCATGCCAGCCAGAACTGCAGCCCGGCTTTTGACCGTGGCGACATGATGTGGCATGCGGCGGTACACAGCAGCTTGCAACATTCAACACCACCTCGGCACCGCCGGGTGCATGCCACATTGCAACCCTGCTTGACGTTGCAAAGAGAGCTGTCTTTCCAACCCTCCCCGCCCTGCTGGCTCACCGGCGAGAGGTGCAGCTTTGTGAGCATGGCCAGCACGCCGCCGCCCGACCGCCGCTTGTTGTCCTGCACACGGCACGGCGCACCACAGTTTGCGGTTTTTACGCACATGGCATCTTCCTCTGGCCTGCCGTCACCCGCTGCAGCCAGCGCAGCATCGATGCCAACACCATCTGACCTAGCACCCTCTTGTCTGCCTGCCATCAAAATACACAACATCTGCTTCACATCAACTGCCCACAACAATTGCTCCTCCGCCGCCTCACCTGCCGCATCTTGTACTCTGCCAGCATCTGACCAACCAAACCTGTGGCTGCACACTCTGGCACGCCTGCAGAGCGAAACCCAACACCAACAAAAAAACTGCCCCGCCGCCTCACCTGCCGCATCTTGTACTCTGCGAGGTGCAGGCCCAGCAGGCGGTGCCCCTTCTCAATCGCCAGCTGGGAGGGCGTGCTGCCGGTGCTGTCCGACAGGCTCAGTGCCTCCTCGGCGCCGCCCTGTGGCAATGAGGAGTGGATTGGATTCAACCTTAGCTGTGTGCCGCCATTGCATGGGCCGCCCTGTGGCAGTGAAGCACGAACAGAGTGTGCCTGTGTTGAATTGCGCCCAGCTGTGTGCCGCCACGCAAACACGGAACACACGCAACAACTCGACACGCCCACATGTGACAACAGCACATGCAGTGCAAGCTGGCCCCTGCTCGTGCTATGGCCGCTCGCCCTGCCCTGTCCATACCCGCCCACCCACCTGCAGCAGCACGGTGCATGCCTCGGTGTGGCCTCGGATAGCGGCCCAGTGCAGCGGCGTGCAGCCCTCCTTGTCTGGCAGGTTGCACTGGGAGCCCAGCACCAGCAGCAGGCGCAGCGTGTCTGCAGGGCACAGCGTGGTAATTGGGAGGCGGGAAGGGTCACAAGATTGGCCGGAGGCTCGCACACATGGCAGCAGGAAAATGGGCAGCGTCACTTGCACATGCCATCCCATGAGCAGGCGAGGCATGTTCATGCCATGAGACGAGTGCATGCTCACCTGCAAAGCCCTTGTAAGCGGCCCAGTGCAGAGGTGAGCGGCCGTCCAGATCCAGAGCATCCGTATCTGCGCCCCATTTGAGCGCCAGGTGGTACAGGATGGCGGTCTGGCCGTACTGCGCTGCCACGTGGCACGCTGTGTAGCCCCTGCACAACATGGCAGCGGTGGCAGGCCGGGGAGGCTAGATGTCATCGGATGGCCCGCTGGCTATCGGTAATCCTGGTAAACCTGGTAAGTTTTGGGCGCAGGCTAGGAGTGCACAGTGCATGCTGCTGCGTCACTCATCCTGCATGACCGCCATGTTGGCACAAGCGGCCACCAACCGGCTGAACTGCCCTCGCAGCAACCAGCACCCACCCACCTTGAGTCGCGTGCCGCCAGATCTGCCCCCGCCCGCAGCAGCGTTTCCAGCGCCGCGGTGCTGCCGCGCACCGCCGTCCAGTGCAGGGCGCTCTGTCCCGTGCCGTCGGAGGCATTGACATCGCAGCCGCGATCTAACAAATATGTGAGCACTGCCACCCGGTTGTTCAGCGCGGCCCACTGCAAGGCGAAGAAGCCCTGCTCGTCTGGGCGGTGCAGCGCATCTGGGTCGGCCTCAGCCAGCTCCCGCAGCTTCTCGAAATCGCCATAGGCCGCCGCTTTCCAAACTGGGTGTGACAGTGTGGGGAGGAGTGGCAGCGGGTTAGCGGCGAGAGCAGGCGGCGGCGGCGGCAGCGGGCGGCGGCGGGGCCGGCTGGCCTGGGCCCGGTGCGGCAGGCCGGGACGACCGGCAGCGCGATTGAAAGCAGCTTAGCGGCAGGATCGCGGCAAACAACGCAGCAAGGGAGAGGGCAGCTTCAGGCGCGGCTGATGGGGCAGCTGCTGCGCCGCTAGACGCCTTCGGCAGCCAGGGATCACCTGTATCGATCTGCTCCTGGCCCGCCATCGCGCGCCGCGGCCCCAGTAGGCAAGCCGGGGCGCCAGGTCGGGCTGCAGGCAGCAGCGATGCCCGGCTCTCACAAATGAACACAACCACCACGGAGTGGTGCGATCTGCTGTGTTTGCTGCTGTGATTCCAGCCGACGCGCTGGTACCCTTGCCGCCGCCCGCTGCCGCCGACCCAGCGCGCTGTTGTTGCAGTCGCTCGCACCAGTGAGGCACGCCCTTCCCCTCCACGCGGCCTGGATACGATTTACAGATCAATGCCGGAGAAAACGCTCACTCCAGAAATTGAGCAGGCATACAATACACGCTCGTTGCACAGGGTGGGGGCGCTCAGCTGCCCGCACGGTTTCACCGCTCTCGCTCTGCGACTCCTGGGCTCCGCTTCGCTCAAAAGCGCTGGCTGGTGCTCGTCAGTACCTGCTGGCTGACCGCTGCCTCTCGTGTCTCACGCTCAGCAGACTGGGCGGCACCGCTCAGCTGAGCTGGCCGTACCTGCACATGCAGCGGGCAGAGGTCACAAACATCAGGCGCGGTTGTATGCGACTTTACAGAGGGTGCAAATCGATCCCCCACATGCGTGCTGCGCCCGCCCAGCCCTGCTTGCAATCAGCCCTGCCCCTGTCCCTGCCCTGCTCACCAGATGCCCTCGATCTCAATGGTGGCGGGGTCCTTGGAGCCCAGGTCATCGTCCGCCAGCTGAAGGGAGGAACAAGGCAACCGGAGGGAGAGGGCAGTCAGCATTGCGGCTCAGAAGAACGGGAGTTGTTCACAGCAGCTGGCGGGCAGCCTGTTCACGGCTGACCCCACAGGCAGGCTTGGCAGCAACAGCGCGCGCTAGCTGCGCGCACCTGGCGGGTGACGAACACGCCGGCAATCTCGCCGGTGGCGGCGTCAGTCTGCGGGCAGGCGGGCAGGAGAGTTGGGTTAAGTTACAAGCGGGCATGGGAGTAGGCAGCGGTGAATGCTGGCGCTTAAGAAGTGAACGGGTCATGGGGCATGCAGGCTGGTAGCCCAGCTGAGCCAGTGCTTCGGCTGCAGGTCAAGGTCTAGAGACAGCACACCCAGCAGTCTGATCAACTCACCGAGGCGATGGCAAAGGCGGCCTCGCCCACGGTGGCGGCGGCGGACTTGACGTTCTCGGCGGCCAGCTCCTCTGCGGGTTGGGTTTTAACAGGCAGGGTTCGGGGATAGTTAGGCATACTGCTTGTTCGTGACTGCTGGTGGGAGCGCTACAGCGGACTTGACGTTCTTGCTGGCCAGCTCCTCTACGGGTTGAGGTGAAGTGCAGGGCAGCGCAGGGTTCAGGGGTCCGTTGGGAAACACTGACTGGTGCTTGCTGCAACACGCAGGCTGACCGATCAGACGGCTGTGGCAGGTTGACGGACAGCGGGCTCTCCGCAAGGCCATTGTGCATTAGGGAGCCCCGCCCAACACTTGCGCTCATTCACACAGCACAAAAACAGTGCTCACCCTGGGCGCCGGCGGCGGCCAGGCGCTTCACATACTTCGAATACGTGCACGGTTCTCCCCAGGTATCCCCCAATGTACCACCATCCCCCGGGCCACATAAGCACAAGCTCACCCTGGGCGCCGGCGGCAGCCAGGCCCTTCACGTACTCCCAGCCGCTGGCAGCGCCGCGGCCCTGGGGGTCCATGAAGGTTGCGCCGCCTGCACACACGGGTGGTGAGCGATTGGATGGTGGTCAGCCATGGATGGCAGGTGGTCAGCCATGGATGGCAGGAAAGTTGCAAACGCCGGCACCCAAGGCAGTAGCGCTGCAGGGCTGCGCAGCGGTATGCCGCGTCTGCTGCAAGTCTCAGCTGCCGCCCTTCCAGCATCTAGCATGCAAGCTCTGTTTGCCGCATGCAGCACTCACGGTAGGAGGGCACGGTGAAGTCACCGGTCAGGCCGTCAGCCTTGCCCTCGATGTTCAGGTTCTTGACGGTGAACATGAAGGGCACCATCTCACCGCCCCGGATCTGCAGCCAGGTGGTGTGACGTAGGGTGGGTAGGCTGGTTGACGACTGTCGAGAGGATGCGTGGTGGCAAGCAGTTGATCTCCTTTGACACAGCAGAGGCTGCCCATGCATCATCACTGGCTTCAGCTGCACAGAAACCGGCTGTGCCAGACCAAGCTTGCCTTGACGGTGACGGGGGCGAAGTCGATGCCGTCCTGCTGCTTCAGCGCCACGCTGCCGTCGCCCTTCACAGTCACAGAGCCAGTCATCTGCGAAGGGCGAGCCAGCCAGGGTGGGGGGCATGTCGGGCAGGGTCTTGCTTGTGGTGTGCTAACAGAGCAAGCCGTGCACGCTGAGCAGGGCTGTGTCTGCAGCACGCCACTGCGCCACACCTCTCAAGCCGGGCAAGGATGCCGGGCAGGCAAACAAGCTAGCTGGCAACGTTGCAAGCCGCCTGCACCAGAGCACTTGCCAGGGGCGCAGTCTTTCTTTCATTTCTTTCAAAGCACTTGCCTGGTCCAGCGAGTAGGTGTTGCGGGTGAGCAGGGTGGAGGGCTCAAACTCCTTGGAACCGGGCATCTTCACCTGCAATGACCGAGGCACAGGAATTAAAGGGCAGGAGTGGTAAGAGCAACCGCGTGAGACGGTTGCGGCACGGTTGCAGGGTGGCAGGCGCCAGGAACGAATCCTGTGATATGAGCATCCGTACAGTCCACCCGTGCCGTGCAGAGGTGCAGCCCAGCATCGGTGCTGCCGAGCTACCGCTGATTTGGATGCTGAGGGCTCCATGCAGAGGCAAACTGCCCCAAGGGTGCCCAGCTGATGTCGGCCGCTCGAACTGGGCAAGCGCGCCTCCTCGCCTGTGCACGTCTAAAGTACAGTTGCAAAAACCCACCTTGATGCTGGAGGGCTCCATGCAGAACTTGTCCAGCTGGAAGGTGCCGGGCTTGACATCACCCAGGCCCTGCTGGGCATCAGCCCTACAAAAGCAGTGGCCAGTGGCGTGGCAGGCGCAGCCAGAGGTCAGTCGCAGCGAGCTATAAGAGGCTGCCAGGGGCATGGGCTGCTGATTGCTTGCCAGATTGGTTCACACGTTGGTTGGCAGGCGGGCCGCCAGGGGGGCCAGGACAAGCACTACATCTCCACAAGCTGCAACCCACTCATAACCTGGCCAAACTGGACAGCACAGCACTCACCCCAGGATGGGGCACTGGTTGGCCAGCGTGCTGCCCTTCACCTCCAGGTAGCTCTTGGCCTGCAGCTCGTCAAAAGTGAAGTTGCCAGCCAGCGCGGCCTGTTGGGGAACAAGGGGTGGGCGGGCGGGGAGTGTCAAGGTTGGCTGGCAGCGGAGGCGCTGGCAGCGGAGGCGCTGGCATGCGAGCGACCCCCAAGCAGCATGCAAGTCCAGCAGCCAGGCGCGGTGCAAAGATTGGGTCAGATGCTCCCGCCCGTGTTGCGCCGCCGGCGGGGAGGCACTTGCACTTGCCTGCGCCATCAGCAGGCTGCCCGCAAACGCAGCAGCGCCGCGTGCGCAGCGCTCCACCCATGCGCCCTGGGGGCCCTCGGGGCGGGCAGCAGCGCAGCGCACTGCCGCAGCGCACCGACCGCTGCAGGTTCAGGGGCGGCAGGAGCTGGGCGATTGGATAAGGCGGTCGAGCGGCGGCGGCGGAGCAACCAGCGCTGCTGTGCCACCCCCAGCCTGCCCATTACACCAGGCAGGGCTGCTGGCCGCGTGCCACGGCGCAGGAGAGGCCGCAAACGCGCCCCAGGAGTGGTAGGCCCTGGCTCACCGTGGGCGGGCAGCAGAGGGGGCCGCAGCGGCAGCCGCAGGCTTGAACGGGGCAGTGGCAGCGAGCATGGCGGCGGCGGGCGGTGGGCGCGGCGTCGAGGCCGGTGAAAAGCACCTATGTGCTGCTCTGCACCGTCGGAGACAGCGGCTGGGCTGCGCGCCGGGCGGAGAGCAAACTGCAGGTTGCGGGCAAGCGGGGCTTGCGCGGGGGCCGTGGGTTACATGGCGGCGATCGGATGAGATGTTCCAGAAGCGCGAAATGCCTGAGGGGCACGTGTAGGCGTGCCTCATGTGGGGCGGCATGTCCATGTGGCCAGCATGCCCAGCGTGCCGCCGCCGACAGCTGCCGCTTGCTCCGGCCCTTGTGGCGAGCTGGTTAGCTGTTGACCCTTATTCCCACGCTTCTCACAGGCAACATTTCTCCATGAAGCTTATCCAGGAGCATCTAGATGCCCAAAAAGGGTGCAGCTTGCCAGACCACGGCCGCGGCGAGCTCAGAGCAAGCGGCAGCGCGGCCCAGCCATCCCAGGGCGCTGCCGAGTGGCCGGAAGATGAAGTATCACAGCCAGCAATGCACATGGTGACTGCTGCTACATGACTGCCGCTTCAAGGTCTGCTGCAGGATGCCTGCCCTTCAATGCTGCGACGCCGACGGAACAGCTGGACGGCGAGCGCCGGCGCCTCCAGCCTGGCGACGGCATGTGATGCCCATGTGCGTCGCGCTGGGCGTTCTCACTGCTCGATAACGTTGTTGAATAAGTCTTTCAAGTCAATCGGTCGTGAAGGGGTCGCTGCGCGCTCGCAAGAGAGCCTTGGCAGCGTGAGGCGCGAGTCGCTTGCTCAACCCGCGCCCGTTCGCCGTAATCCACGCCAAGGTCTCATAAGGTTGATCCGCGCGGTGCTCGGACAGCGCGGTTCGGAAGCGCCACTTGCCATTTCCCCTCGAGGAAACCCGCAACCATGCGGCTCCTGGACCTCGCCACCCTGTTCACCGTGCTCATCGGCTGCCGCTGGGGTGAGCAGTGGAGCATGGCGGGCAGCCAGCATAGTGGGCTCCAGCCGGCGGTGCCGCCGCCGTTGCCGCCGCCACTGCCGACAAGGCTGATCTGCCCAGAATGCTAAATTACAGACCCTGCTTGCCCACATTACTTCCACCTTACAGCGCCAGCACTGGCTGCGGAGCCTCCAGCGGCAACGGACGGTAAGGCCAAGGCGCGCATCGACTTCTATGGGTGCGCCGGCCTCCTCAACATTCAACTCGCTTTTGCAGCAAGTTCCCCGCATGCGCCGCTTGTGCATGCACAAGTGACACTTGTTGCCCCTTACACCCGCCTGCCTGCAGAGAGTCCCTGTGCCCCGACTGCCGCAACTTCACCACGACGCTCGACAGGCGAGGCGAGGCGGGGCGAAGCGGGTGTTCGCCGTGCAATGGGAGCGGTGCAACGCTGCCGCACTTGTCGATTCCGCCACCCACGTGTTCACTCCATCCTGTGGCCACTTTATGCAGTTTGTTGGGGGAGGGGCAGTTCAACGACTGGGTGGACCTTCGCTGTGAGTCAAGATTTTGATTGAGTGGACAGTTCTTGGGGTGGCAAGTATGCTCAGTACAGCAGCCCTGGGCCCCGTGTGCCACACTGCCGCCCCCGCCCGCGTCCGGCCGCCCTGCTCATCCATGCCGCTGCCATGCGCTGCACCGCTCTCTGCTGGGCGCAGACGTGGCGTGGGGCAACGTGAAGAACAGCACCGACAACACAACCGGCGAGGTCACGTACAAGTGCCAGCATGACCCAGGTGGCCGGGGCGCGGACGGCATACGAACAACTGCTGGCATGCTGTCATGTGGGCCACAATCCACTCGATCCGCTGATATGTGTGGGGGTAGACACCACCCCGCCACCCTCGGTTTACACTCCCCCACCCATCCACTGCAGAGGAATGCTTCTTCAAAGATATCGTCAACTGCGCACAGGCTCTGTACCCGGAGCAAGCCAAACGGTGAGCACTGCATAACCCGCAGCTGCGTCTGTGCTCCGCTTGCAGCGCTGTACTACCATAACATAGCCCAGTCGCCATGCTCTGCCTGCTAATATGAGCTAGTGTTAATCTGCACAGATGGCTGGGAGCCATGTATGCCTTGCCAGGCTCACCATTCCTTGATTGGAGCATGGCCCTTGCAGGTTCCCTTTTGTGGCGTGCCTTGCGGAGGAGCTGAACCATACAGCCGCGGAGGAGTTGAACCATATCGCCGCGGGGGAGCGCGAGCAGAACTGAGAAACAGCTGAGATGTGTGCAGAGGCCAACGACTTGAGTGCAGAGGACCTGGCGGCCTGTGCCGATGGTGGGAGGGGTGCTCCCTGTGCTTGCTGCTGCTGCGGCGGCAGCAGCGGCAGGCATTGCCGTGCGGTGCCGATGTGCCGGAAAGGCCGCCTGTGCCGGCACGCAATACTTTCAACCCGTTAGCCTGTGATGGTTGCATGATGCATTGCCACTGCGCCATGGCGTCTCATGCAGAGCCTCAAGGTGCGGAGCTCCGACAGAAAGCAGCAGAGGAGACCTGGAACCTGGTGCCTCCCCACTCCTTTGTCCCCTGGGTGCGCTGCACGCTGCTGTGCTGCGCTGTGATGTGCTGTGCTTGCTGTGCTGCGCTGTGCTGCGTCATCCCGCTGCGGTTGGCATGCTGCTGCTGCTGCACGCCACCAGGCGTGGCAAGGAGTCAGCTTCCACGGCAGTGCTGTCACTTCCTGCCGTACAGCCTAGCTGCCCTACTGTCTACCCGCGCTTGCTGCACATGCACCTGGCTGTTGGACGACAGCAGGTGTCGTTGCTGGCCGAGACCTCACACGCCTCATCCCACGCTCCGCATGCTGTGCAGGTGCTGGTCAACGGCGTGCCGCTGGGCTTTGCTGCCCAGGACGTTGACCGCCCTGTGTGCGCCGCCATCGGCGGCCCTGGAGCCGGCAAGCCGCCGCTGTGCGCCTCCATCAACGAGCGCCTGTTCAACGGGACGTGCACCTGGTGGTATGCTTGAGCGGTTCAGGGCAATTGCACGTTCTGCAATGGTCTGAGTGAGCGTCGCATGGCTCGCTGACTGATGTTGTTTGCCATTCATGCCGCCCTGTGCCAGCTGTGCCGGTCAATGTTTCCCTGAGCCCCATTCAACTGCATCCCTTTGCCATATTAATATGTCAACAACTACCATCCAGTCACACTTATGAAAGGCTGCAGTCGAGCATGCAGACTTCTTTACAAGGAGGCAGCGGCAAATTGCTCCTGCTGGGCTGCGCTGCTGCCGCCGCTCATGCCGCCTCTGGGTCGGCTGCTCGCCATCCGCGGCATGTCGCGTTGAGCCAGTCGCTCCGCTAGGATTCAGTAACAGGAGCAAGTACATGAGCAGGGGGCGCAGCCGGCCAACCTCGCGCGAAGCTTCCGAAACCGAGCCCAGGACCGCCTTGCAGCCGATCGTCCAGGTCCGGGCAAACTGCGCTGCTGCTGTGCTAGCATGTCGGGGCGCGCAAGCG
>VFQQ010002492.1_pt1 | contig 20456 bp, 17 predicted proteins | sample 3512341 | NCBI WGS metagenome assembly VFQQ01 (sample SAMN10412373, study PRJNA504923) | tailings metagenome | isolation source: Relicate 2 Philex TSF1 revegetated site | place: Philippines: Tuba, Benguet | collected 2017-08-29 | reverse complement strand
CTTCGACGAATACTACTGTATCGCCGTCGAGCATGACCAGATCGAGCTCGCCACGCCGACAGCTCCAGTTCTGTTCGATCAGGCGCAGGCCGTTACGTTCCAGATGCTGCCGGGCCGCCTGTTCGGCGGCCCGACCCAGATCGTTGTGTGCGCTCAATTGAGGCTGTCGGGAAGACGCTGGACCTGGCCGCCGCGGAACTCGGCCCAGGGCAGCTGGCGCTCGATGCGCTGCGTGGCGTTTAGGCTGAGGCTGCCGGACAGGCCATCGATGCGCGAATCAGGCAGCGCCTTGAGCTGGCCCAGGCGCGGTGCCAGGCGATAGGCGTCGACGCCCATGGCGTACAGGCGGCCCAGGCTGCCCCCGGCCTGCGGCCACTGGTTGCTGACCTGCTGGCGTAGCGGGGCGTGGGCATCCAGCAGCCAGGGCGTCTCGCAGAAGCGGATGCCTTCCAGATCCTGATACTGAGCCTGACTGTGGGCGCCGGTGAACAGGTGCGAGGTGGCGTACACGGGTACGTCGCCAGCGTACTGGAAGGCCAGGGTCGGCTTGATCTGCTGCGCCTGCTGCGGGGTGGCGGCGAGGAAGATGAAGTCGACGTCCTGGCGTCGCGCCGGCTGTGCATCCAGGCTGGTGCCGAGGGTGTTCTGCAGGCGGCGGGCGCGGGCTTCGCTCTCGCGCAGCTGGAACAGGTCGGCGATCTGCCTGGCCAGCTCCACCGGCTGGTCGACGTGCTCGGCGCCGATCAGGATGCCGCCCTGGGCCTGCCAGCTCTGGCGGAAGGCATCGAGTACGCGGTCACCCCAGTCGCCACGCGGTACCAGCGCCACGGCGCGGCGCATGCCGTCGTTCCAGGCGCGGCGAGCCACTTCGCGGGCCTCGTCCTCGGCGGCCAGGCCGAACTGGAACAGCTGCGCCGGGCCTTCCTGGCCTGCGTCGCTGTAATTCAGGGCGAGGGTGGTGATGGGCAGTTGCTGGCGCTCGCTGAGCTGCTTGACCAGGGGTTTTTCCAGTGGGCCGACCACCAGTTGTACGCCGTCGGCCTGGGCCTGCTGGTAGAAGGCATCGAGCGAGCCGATGCGCGAGCTGTCATAGAGTTTGATGTCCGGCGGATTCTGGCCGGCCTGCTGGGCTTCGTAATGAGCGGCGAGGAAACCGTCGCGCAGGGCGCGGGCAACGCTGGCCAGCTGGCCTTCCTGCGGCAGCAGCAGGGCGACGCGGTTCAGTGGCTGGCTGGCCAGCTCGCGCAGCTTACCCAGGGCCTCGGGCAGTTGCTCGGCGGCCGGATGCTCGGGGTTGCGGGCAACCCACTGGTCGATGGCGGCCTGCTGCTGTTCCAGGGTGGCGCTGCTCTTGGTCAGCTGGGCCAGCTCCAGCCAGCCGGCCAGGTCGCTATCGGCGCCGGCGGAGGTTTGCGCAGGCAGGTTGGAAACCAGTGCCCAGATGTTCTCGTGGTTGTCGCGGGCGGCCTGGCCGCTCAGTAGCGGTGCGATGAACACGCGCTCGCGGGCGGCTGCCAGGCTCTGGCCATCGGCTTCCAGGGCGCGCGCACGTACCAGCTGGGTGCGGATCTGTTGCTCCACCGGCAACTCGGCCAGGCGCTCGAGGCTTGGGTGCTGCAGGGCCTTGAGCGCGCTCTTGGGTTGCTTGCGGGCCATGGCCAGCTCGGCTTTCAGCGTGCTGGCGAAGATCTGTTGCGCGGGCTGCAGGCTGGCGATGTCGACCTGCTCGAGGATGCGCGTGGCGCGTGCCACATCATTCTGCCGATAGCTCTGGTCGGCCGCCGACAGGCGTAGCAGGGCGGCCTGTTCCGGTTTGCTCTCGGTGGCTTGCTGGAGCATCTGCTCGATGCTGGCTTGTGGCGTGCGCGGCAGCTGGCCCAGGTTGTTGGAGGGCGAGCTGGCGCAGGCGGCAAGCAGGCCGGCCAGGAAAAGAGCGGAAAGAGGGCGCAGGCTAGCGATCATCGGGTCATCCTGATACTTGAGCAAATCAAGCGGCGATTGTACCCAAGCCCCGAGATCGGTGCGATGCCGCAGGGGCGGAACCGGCTAGAATGAGCAGCCATTCAATTAACGAGGTGTTTCCAGTGAGTCAGCCCGCAGTCGCAAGCGTCCAGCCAGGCAGCCTTTACGTGGTCGCCACGCCGATCGGCAATCTGGACGACATCAGTACGCGGGCCTTGCGGATTCTGCGCGAGGTGGCGCTGATCGCCGCGGAGGACACCCGGCATTCGGCGCGCCTGCTACAGCATTTCGGCATCGAAACGCCCCTGGCGGCCTGCCATGAGCACAACGAGCGCGATCAGGGCGGCCGCTTTCTGGCGCGCTTGCAGGCCGGGGAGGATGTGGCGCTGATTTCCGATGCCGGAACGCCGCTGATTTCCGATCCGGGGTATCACCTGGTGCGCCAGGCGCGTGCAGCCGGCTTCGCTGTGGTGCCGGTACCGGGAGCCTGCGCGCTGATCGCCGCGCTTTCGGCCGCCGGCCTGCCCTCGGATCGCTTCATCTTCGAAGGCTTCCTGCCGGCCAAGGCGGCGGGGCGGCGGTCGCGTCTGGAGCAGGTGCGCGAGGAGCCGCGCACGCTGATCTTCTACGAGGCGCCGCACCGTATTGTCGAGTGCCTGCAGGACATGCGCGAGGTGTTTGGCGGTGAGCGCCCTGCATTGCTGGCGCGTGAGCTGACCAAGACCTTCGAGACCCTCAAGGGCCTGCCGCTGGCCGAGCTGTGCGAGTGGGTGGCGGCTGACAGCAATCAGCAGCGGGGCGAATGCGTGGTGCTGGTGGCGGGTTGGCAGGCGCCCGAGGGGGAGGAGGCGGTCAGCGCCGAAGCCTTGCGCGTGCTCGATTTGCTGCTGGCGGAAATGCCGCTCAAGCGCGCGGCGGCGCTGGCGGCGGAAATCACCGGGGTGCGCAAGAACCTGCTCTACCAGGTGGCGCTGACACGCCAGGGGTGAGGCTGTCGTAGGAGCGAGCTCTGCTCGCGAACCCCTGCAGCGCAACAGCTTCGCGAGCAGAGCTCGCTCCTACAGGGGCGGCGTACCAGGCTGCTTTTTCTCGATGCGTGTGGCTTGCGGCTTGCCGCTTTGTTACCCTTGGCGGCGGAGAGTCGATCGGACAGTCGCTGCCTTCGCAAGAAGGGGGAGGAAAGTCCGGGCTCCATAGGGCGGAGTGCCAGGTAACGCCTGGGAGGCGTGAGCCTACGGAAAGTGCCACAGAAAATAACCGCCTAAGCGTTTCGGCGCCGGTAAGGGTGAAAAGGTGCGGTAAGAGCGCACCGCACGGCTGGCAACAGTCCGTGGCTAGGTAAACCCCACTCGGAGCAAGACCAAATAGGGTTCCATCGGCGTGGCCCGCGCTGGAACCGGGTAGGTTGCTAAAGGCGTGCAGTGATGTACGTCGTAGAGGAATGGCTGTCCTCGACAGAACCCGGCTTACAGATCGACTCTCCTCCTTCCTTCCTGCGCTTCTATTCCCCGCTCGTCTGATACCGAAAAAATCTTACTCTTAACAAATTACTTTAAGTTCGAATTTCAGCTCGCTGGAATGGCTGAAATTTACCCCTCAAAAGCCGGCTCCGGCATCCCCTTTTCCCTCGTGTTTGTTCGCTAAATCTCCGTCCTGTAAGGATTTTTCCCTTTCGGCGCGCCTTGACGGTGGGGCGTACGCATTCCTATAGTGTGCGCAAGTGGTGAAAAGTGGCATGAAGTGGGTTTTTATGGGCATGGATAGCTAATTACAGGGGAAGCGCAGCCGTGTTTCGCGGAGCTAACGCCATCAGTCTCGACGCCAAGGGGCGCCTCGCGATGCCGAGTCGGTATCGTGACGAGCTCGTTTCGCGTTGCGCAGGCCAGCTCATCGTGACCATCGACATCAATGACCCCTGTCTGAACATCTATCCCCTGGTCGAGTGGGAGCGGATCGAGGAAAAGCTCAGCGTGCTGGCTTCCCTGGATGAGAAGAACCGGATCCTGCAGCGCCTGCTGGTAGGCAATGCGGTGGATCTCGAGATGGATGGCAGCGCGCGCATCCTGATCCCGCCGCGCCTGCGTGAGCACGTCAAGCTCGACAAGCACGCGATGCTGGTCGGCCACCTGAACAAGTTCCAGTTGTGGGACGAAGAAACCTGGAACGCCCAAGCTGCAAACGACCTGGCCGCGATCAAGCAGCCGGGAGCCCTTTCCGATGAACTGCGTAGCCTGATCCTGTGACCATGACCGATAGCACCCTGCGCCATATCACCGTGCTGCTCGACGAGGCCGTCGAGGGGCTCGCCGTGCGCGCTGATGGCTGCTATATGGACGGCACCTTCGGGCGCGGTGGGCACAGCCGACTGATCCTGCAAAAGCTCGGGCCGGGTGGGCGGCTACTGGGGTTCGACAAGGATCCCCTGGCGATAGCCACCGGGGAAGCATTGGCGGCCGAAGACGGCCGCTTTGTCGTTGTGCAGCGCAGTTTTGCGGAACTCGGCGACGAGGCGGTTGTCCGCGGCATTTCCGGCCGGGTCTCCGGCATCCTGCTCGATCTCGGCGTGTCCTCGCCGCAGCTGGACGATCCCGAGCGTGGCTTCAGTTTCCTCAATGACGGCCCGCTGGACATGCGCATGAATCCCGACGCCGGCGTCAGTGCCGCCGACTGGATCGCCACCGCGGACGAAGATGAAATTGCCCGCGTGATGAAGGATTACGGCGAGGAGCGTTTCGCCAAGCGCATGGCGCGTGCCGTGGTGCAGCGCCGCGCCGAGGAGCTGTTCACCCGCACCGCCGATCTGGCGAAGGTGCTGACCGAGGCCAACCCGGCCTGGGAAAAGGGCAAGAACCCGGCGACCCGTGCCTTCCAGGGTATCCGCATTTACATCAACAACGAGCTCGGTGATCTCGAGCGCGGCCTCGAGGCGGCGCTGGAGACGCTGGAGGTGGGCGGCCGTCTGGTGGTGATCAGCTTCCACTCGCTGGAAGACCGCATCGTCAAGCAGTTCATGAAGCGTCAGGCCAAGGGCGAGGCGGACAAGCTGCCGCGCGACCTGCCGATCATCCCGAAAGCCTTCGAGCCGCGTCTGAAACTGATCGGCAAGCCGGTCTACGCCGGTGAGGCCGAGCTCAAGGCCAATCCGCGCTCGCGCAGCGCGGTGATGCGCATCGCGGAGAAATTGCGGTGAACCGCCGGCTGATCAAGTCCATGCCCAACGGCAGCTTCCTGATGCTGCTGTTGTTCATTGCCATCCTGGTTTCCGCGGTAGCGGTGTCCTATAGCGCGCACTGGAATCGCCTGCTGCTCAATGAGCTGTACGGCGAGCTGAGCGTGCGCGACAAGGCGCAGGCCGAGTGGGGCCGACTGATCCTCGAGCAGAGCACCTGGACTGCGCACAACCGCATCGAAGCGCTGGCCACCGAGCAGCTGAAGATGCATATCCCCGACCCTGCCGCCGTGCGCATGGTGCGACCATGATCGGTCTTGAAGGCGCACTCTATCCCTGGCGCTTCCGCCTGGTGCTGGCATTGCTGGCGCTGATGGTCGGCGCCATCGCCTGGCGCATGCTCGATCTGCAGGTGCTCGACCATGATTTCCTCAAGGCGCATGGCGATGCCCGCAGCGTTCGGCATATCCCCATCCCTGCACACCGCGGCCTGATCACCGACCGCAACGGCGAGCCGCTGGCCGTCAGTACCCCGGTCACCACCCTGTGGGCCAACGGCAAGGAGCTACAGGCCGCTCGTGAGCAGTGGCCGACCCTGGCAGCCGCTCTGGGGCAGGATCCGGCCAACTTCGCTGCGCGTCTGGAGCAGAACAAGGAACGCGAGTTCATGTATCTGGTCCGTGGCCTGACTCCTGAAAAAGGTCAGAGCGTGCTGGACCTGAAGGTGCCCGGCGTTTACGCCATCGAGGAATTTCGCCGGTTCTACCCGGCGGGCGAGGTCGCCGCTCATGTGGTGGGCTTCACCGATATCGATGACCGCGGTCGCGAGGGCATGGAGCTGGCCTACGAGGACTGGCTGGCGGGGGTGCCCGGCAAGCGCCAGGTGCTCAAGGATCGGCGCGGCAAGCTGATCAAGGATGTGCAGGTCGCTCAGAACGCCAAGGCTGGCAAGGCCTTGGCGTTGTCCATTGATCTGCGTCTGCAGTATCTGGCCCATCGCGAACTGCGCAACGCCCTGCTGGAGCACGATGCCAAGGCCGGCAGCCTGGTGATGGTCGACGTCAAGACCGGTGAAGTGCTGGCGATGGTCAACCATCCCACCTACAACCCGAACAACCGGCGCAACCTCACCCCAGCGGCCATGCGCAACCGCGCCATGATCGATGTGTTCGAGCCCGGCTCGACCATCAAGCCGCTGTCGATGGCCGCGGCGCTGGAAACCGGCCGCTGGAAACCCAGCGATATTGTCCAGGTTGGCAACGGTACCCTGCAGATCGGCCGCTACAGCATCCGCGACGTGTCCCGCACGCAGGGGCCGGCGCTGGATCTGACCGGTATCCTGATCAACTCCAGCAACGTCGGCATGAGCAAGGTCGCTTTCGATGTCGGCGGCGCGCAGCTGTTCGAAGTATTCACCAAGCTGGGCTTCGGTCGTGACACCGGTCTCGGTTTCCCCGGTGAGCGGGTCGGCAACCTGCCCAATCATCGGCAGTGGCGTCAGGCCGAAACCGCCACCCTGTCCTATGGCTATGGTCTGTCGGTAACCGCCGTACAGCTGGCGCATGCCTACGCCGCGCTGGGCAACGGCGGGGCCATGACGCCCCTGTCGATGATTCGCGTGGACAGCAAGCCCGGCACCATGCAGGTGGTGTCGGCGAACGTGGCCAAGACTCTGCAGGGCATGTTGCAGGAAGTGACCGAGTCTCCGCGCGGTGCGGTACGTGCTCGGGTGCCTGGTTACCACGTGGCTGGCAAGAGCGGTACGGCGCGCAAGACCAGCGTTGGTACCAAGGGCTATCAGGCCAACTCCTACCGTTCGCTGTTCGCCGGTTTCGCGCCGGCTCAGGACCCACGCATCGCCTTGGTGGTGGTGATCGACGAGCCCGGCAAGGGCGCCTACTACGGCGGCCTGATCTCCGCCCCGGTGTTCAGCCGGGTGATGGCAGGCTCGCTGCGTTTGATGAACATTGCGCCAGACAATCTGCCGCTGCCCGAGCAGAAGCTGGCTGCCGCTGGCCAGGGAGGGCGTAACTGATGCCCATGCCGCTCAACCAATTGCTGCCCGCTGCCGAAAGCAGCGTGCTGATTCGCGAACTGACCCTGGACAGCCGCAAGGTGCGTCCGGGTGATCTGTTCCTGGCCGTGCCGGGTACCCAGCAGGACGGCCGCATTCACATTGCCGATGCCATCGCCCGTGGCGCCGCAGCCGTCGCCTTCGAAGCCGAGGGCGCTCCGGCCATGCACGCCGACAGCGCCGTTCTGGTGCCGGTCAAGGGGCTGGCAGGCCAGCTCTCGGCGATCGCCGGGCGTTTCTACGGCGAGCCGAGCCGTGCGCTGCACCTGATCGGCGTCACCGGCACCAATGGCAAGACCAGCGTCAGCCAGTTGCTCGCGCAGGCGCTGGACCTGCTCGGCGAGCGCTGCGGCATCGTCGGCACCCTGGGCACCGGTTTCCATGGCGCGCTGGAGCAGGGCAAGCACACCACGCCCGATCCGGTCGGCGTGCAGGCCACCCTCGCGTCGCTCAAGCAGACTGGCGCGCGCGCCGTGGCCATGGAGGTCTCGTCCCATGGCCTGGATCAGGGGCGCGTCGCGGCACTGGAATTCGACATCGCGGTGTTTACCAACCTGTCGCGCGATCACCTCGACTACCACGGCAGCATGGAGGCCTACGGTGCCGCCAAGGCCAAGCTGTTCGTCTGGCCGAATCTGCGTTGCCGGGTGATCAACCTCGACGATGCCTTCGGCCGCGAACTGGCTGCGCAGGCGCACGACTCACGCCTGATCGGCTACAGCCTGAGCGATGCCGGTGCCTTCCTTTATTGCAGCCAGGCGCAGTTCGACGATCATGGCGTGCGTGCGCGCCTGGTCACGCCGCGTGGCGAAGGCATGCTGCGCAGCAATCTGCTCGGCCGCTTCAACCTGAGCAACCTGCTGGCGGTCGTCGGTGCGCTGCTGGGCATGGACTATGGCCTGGACGAAATCCTCAAGGTGCTGCCGCAACTGCAGGGGCCGGCCGGCCGCATGCAGCGCCTCGGTGGCGGCGACAAGCCGCTGGTGGTAGTGGACTACGCGCACACCCCCGATGCGCTGGAGAAGGTGCTGGAAGCAATGCGCCCGCATGTCGAGGGGCGCCTGCTCTGCCTGTTCGGATGCGGCGGTGATCGTGATCGCGGCAAGCGCCCGCTGATGGCGGCGGTGGCCGAACGCCTGGCCGATGTGGTGTGGGTGACCGACGACAACCCGCGCACTGAGGATCCGGCGCAGATCGTTGCCGATATTCGCGCCGGCTTCGTTTCGCCTGAGCAGGTGCAGTTCATTCACGGTCGAGGCGACGCCATCGCCCGCCTGATCGCCCAGGCCGAGGCCGCCGATGTGCTGGTGCTGGCCGGTAAGGGGCATGAGGATTACCAGGAAATCATGAGCGAGCGGCAGCCGTTCTCCGACCTGATCGAAGCGAGCAAGGCCCTGTCGGCCTGGGAGGCTGCTCATGCTTAAGCCCTGGCTGCTCAGTGAAGTCGCTGCCCAGCTCAATGCGCGTGTGATCGGCGACGATGTCGCCTTTTCCGCCGTGGGCACCGACAGTCGCACCATCACGTCCGGCCAACTGTTCGTGGCGTTGGCCGGGCCGCGTTTCGACGGCCATGACTACCTCGCCGAGGTCGCTGCCAAGGGCGCGGTTGCCGCGCTGGTCGAGCGTGAAGTGTCGAATGCGACGCTGCCGCAGCTGCTGGTGGCCGATACCCGCCTGGCCCTGGGTCAGCTGGGCGCTTTGAATCGTCAGGCCTTCACCGGCCCGCTGGCTGCGGTGACCGGCTCCAGTGGCAAGACCAGCGTCAAGGAAATGCTCGCCGCCATTCTCCGCGCCGGCCTCAGCGGTGCGGTGCTGGCCACCCGGGGCAACCTCAACAACGATCTGGGCGCGCCGCTGACGCTGCTGGAGCTGGCGCCGGAACACCGCGCCGGAGTGATCGAGCTGGGCGCCAACCATGTCGGCGAGATCGCCTACACAGTCAATCTGACCCGGCCGCAGGTGGCGATCATCACCAATGCCGGCAATGCCCACGTCGGCGAGTTCGGCGGCCCGGAAAAGATCGTCCAGGCCAAGGGTGAAATTCTCGAAGGCCTGCCGACCGATGGTGTGGCCGTGCTCAATCTGGATGACAAGGCCTTCATGACCTGGCAGCGCCGTGCCGCAGGCCGTCAGCTGGTGAGCTTCGCCCTGCGCGATACCCGCGCCGACTTCCACGGCAGCGACCTGGCCCGTGACGAGCGCGGCTGCCAGGGCTTCACCCTGCGCAGCCCTGCGGGCAGCGTACGCATTCAGCTCAACCTGCTGGGCGAGCACAACGTGGCCAATGCCCTGGCTGCCTGCGCCGCAGCCCATGCCCTGGGCATGCCGTTGGTCGCCATGGCCCAGGGGCTGGAAAGCCTGCAGCCGGTCAAGGGCCGCGCCGTAGCGCAGCTGGCGCCGAACGGCGTGCGGGTGATCGATGACAGTTACAACGCCAACCCCGTGTCTATGTGTGCGGCGGTGGATATACTCGCCGGTTTCTCCGGTCGCACCGTTCTGGTGCTGGGAGACATGGGCGAGCTGGGCGAGTGGGCCGAACAGGGTCATCGCGATGTCGGTCGCCATGCCGCCGGCAAGGTCGACGCGCTGTATGCGGTCGGCTCGCTGATGCATTTTGCGGTCGAGGAGTTTGGCTCAAAAGGCCGTCACTTCGTCGATCAGGCCGAGCTGATCGAAGCGCTTCGCGCCGAGCAGGCCGGCAGCACACTACTAATCAAGGGATCACGCAGCGCAGCCATGGACAAGGTCGTGGCGGCGCTGTGTGACGTATCTGGGGAGAATCATTAAATGCTGCTGCTGCTGGCGGAGTACCTGCAACAGTTTCACAAGGGCTTCGCGGTCTTTCAGTACCTGACCCTGCGCGGCATCCTCGGCGTGCTCACCGCCCTGGGGCTGTCGCTGTGGCTGGGCCCCTGGATGATCCGCACCCTGCAGGTGCGTCAGATCGGTCAGGCCGTGCGCAACGATGGCCCGCAGTCGCATTTGTCGAAGAAGGGCACGCCGACCATGGGCGGCGCGCTGATCCTCACCGCCATCGCCGTCAGCACGCTGCTCTGGGCCGACCTGTCCAACCGTTACGTGTCGGTGGTGCTGGCCGTGACCCTGGCGTTCGGCGCCATCGGCTGGGTCGATGACTACCGCAAGGTGATCGAGAAGAACTCGCGTGGCCTGCCGAGCCGCTGGAAGTATTTCTGGCAGTCGGTGTTCGGCCTGGCTGCAGCGGCCTTCCTTTATATGACCGCGCAGAGCCCGGTGGAAACCACCCTGATCCTGCCGCTGCTGAAAGACGTCGCCATTCCCCTGGGCGTCGGCTTCGTGGTGCTGACCTACTTCGTCATCGTTGGCACCAGCAATGCGGTGAACCTCACCGACGGTCTCGACGGCCTGGCCATTCTGCCTACCGTGATGGTCGGCGGTGCGCTGGGCATCTTCTGCTACCTGTCGGGCAACGTGAATTTCGCCGAGTACCTGCTGATCCCCTACGTGCCGGGCTCGGGCGAGCTGATCGTGTTCTGCGCCGCGCTGGTCGGCGCCGGCCTCGGCTTTCTGTGGTTCAACACCTACCCGGCGCAGGTGTTCATGGGCGACGTCGGCGCGCTGGCGCTCGGCGCCGCGCTGGGCACCATCGCCGTGATCGTTCGCCAGGAAATCGTGCTGTTCATCATGGGCGGCGTGTTCGTCATGGAAACCCTGTCGGTGATCATCCAGGTCGCCAGCTTCAAGCTGACCGGCAAGCGCGTGTTCCGCATGGCGCCGATCCACCACCATTTCGAACTCAAGGGCTGGCCCGAGCCGCGCGTGATCGTCCGCTTCTGGATCATCACCGTGATCCTCGTGCTGATCGGCCTGGCCACCCTGAAACTGAGGTAATTAGCGTGTCGTTGATCGCTTCCGACCAGTTCCGCATCGTTGTCGGTCTCGGCAAGAGCGGCATGTCCCTGGTGCGCTTCCTGGCGCAGCAGGGCGTGCGCTTTGCCGTGGCCGACACGCGCGCGAACCCGCCGGAGCTGGAAACGCTCAAGCGTGACTATCCGCAGGTGGAAGTACGCTGCGGTGAGCTGGACGTGGATTTCCTCTGCCGCGCCTCGGAGCTGTATGTGAGCCCGGGCCTGGCCATTTCCACACCGGCGCTGGCCGCAGCCGCCGCGCGCGGGGTCAAGCTGTCCGGCGACATCGATCTGTTCGCCCGTCATGCCAAGGCGCCTATCGTCGCCATCACCGGCTCCAACGCCAAGAGCACCGTCACCACCCTGGTCGGCGAGATGGCGGCGGCAGCCGGCAAGCGCGTTGCCGTTGGCGGCAACCTGGGCACGCCGGCACTGGATCTGCTGGCTGACGATGTCGAGCTGTACGTAATGGAACTGTCCAGCTTCCAGCTGGAAACCACCGATCAGCTCAACGCCGAAGTGGCCACCTGCCTGAACATCAGTGAAGACCACATGGATCGCTACAGCGGTCTGCCGGCCTATCACCTGGCCAAGCACCGGATCTTCCGCGGCGCCCGTCAGGTGGTGGTGAACCGCGACGACGCCCTGTCGCGTCCGCTGATCGCCGATCAGGTGCCCTGCTGGGAGTTCGGCCTGGGCAAGCCGGACTTCAAGCGCTTCGGTCTGCTCGAAGAGAACGGCGAGAAGTGCCTGGCGTTTCGCTTCGAGGCGCTGCTGCCGGTGAGCGAACTGAAGATCCGCGGTGCGCACAATCAGTCCAACGCCCTGGCGGCGCTGGCGCTCGGCCATGCCGTCGGCCTGCCGATGCAGGCCATGCTCGCCACCTTGCGCCAGTTCGCCGGGCTGGCGCACCGCTGCCAGTGGGTCGGTGAGCGCGCTGGCGTGAACTACTACGACGATTCCAAGGCGACCAATGTCGGTGCCGCGCTGGCGGCCATCGAAGGCCTCGGCGCGGATATCGCCGGCAAGCTGGTGCTGATCGCCGGTGGCGACGGCAAGGGCGCCGACTTCTCCGCGCTGAAGGCGCCGGTGGCGCGCTTCTGCCGCGCCGTGGTGCTGCTGGGGCGTGATGCCGAACTGCTCGCCGCCGCCCTGGGCGATGCCGCGCCGCTGGTGCGGGTGGCAACTCTTGACGAAGCGGTACAGCGCAGCAGCGAACTGGCCGAGGCCGGCGACGCCGTGCTGCTGTCGCCGGCCTGCGCCAGCCTGGACATGTTCAAGAACTTCGAAGAGCGCGGGCGCCTGTTCGCCCAGGCCGTGGGAGGGCTCGTCTGATGCTGGCCTTCCTGCGCGTTCGCCCCTCGCCGCTGCTGGGTCGCGGCTTCGACGTCGATTTCCCGATGCTGGCCGGCTGTCTCGGCCTGCTCGGTCTGGGGTTGGTGATGATCACCTCGGCCTCTTCGGAAGTCGCTGCGGCGCTGTCCGGCAACCCGATGTATCACATGATTCGCCATCTGGTGTATCTGGTCATCGGCCTCGGCTCTGCCGGCATCGTGCTGATGATCCCGATGAGCTTCTGGCAGCGTTATGGCTGGATGCTGTTGCTGGCCGCCTTCGGTCTGCTGGTGCTGGTGCTGATCCCGGGTATCGGCCGCGAGGTCAACGGCGCGCGGCGCTGGATCGGCTTCGGTGCATTCAACGTGCAGCCCTCGGAGATCGCCAAAGTGTTCGTGGTGGTCTACCTGGCCGGCTATCTGGTGCGTCGCCAGGAAGAAGTGCGCGAAAGCTGGATGGGCTTCTTCAAACCCTTCGTGGTGTTGCTGCCGATGGCCGGCCTGCTGCTGCTGGAGCCGGACTTCGGCGCCACCGTGGTGATGATGGGCTCGGCCATGGCCATGCTGTTCCTCGGTGGCGTCGGCATGCTGCGCTTCGGTCTGATGGTGGCCCTCGCGGTCGGCGCCGTGTTCGTCCTGGTGCAAACCCAGGAATATCGCCTGCAGCGTCTGATCACCTTTACCGACCCCTGGGCCGACCAGTATGGCTCGGGCTATCAGCTGACTCAGGCGCTGATCGCCTTCGGTCGCGGCGAGTGGTTCGGTGTGGGCCTGGGCAACAGCATTCAGAAGCAGTTCTACCTGCCGGAAGCGCACACCGATTTCGTTTTCTCGGTACTGGCCGAGGAACTGGGCTTCGTCGGCGCATTGGCGACCCTGGCACTGTTCGTCTTCGTCTGCGTGCGTGGCCTGTATATCGGCCTGTGGGCCGAGAAGGCCAAGCAGTTCTTCTCCGCCTATGTAGCTTATGGCCTGTCCTTCCTGTGGATCGGCCAGTTCCTGATCAATATCGGGGTGAACACCGGCCTGCTGCCGACCAAGGGCTTGACCCTGCCGTTCCTCAGCTACGGCGGTTCGTCGCTGGTGATCTGCTGCGTCAGCCTGGCGGTCCTGCTGCGTATCGAATGGGAGCGGCGCAACGTTCTGGGCAACGAGGATATCGAGTTCAGCGAAGAGGATTTCGCCGAGCCGAACAAGGAGGTCGCCCATGCGCGGTAATGTGCTGATCATGGCCGGCGGCACCGGCGGCCACGTGTTCCCGGCGCTGGCCTGCGCACGCGAGTTCCAGACCCGCGGCTACAGCGTGCACTGGCTGGGTACGCCGCGTGGCATCGAGAACGAGCTGGTGCCGCAAGCCGGCTTGCCGCTGCACCTGATCAACGTCAGCGGTCTGCGCGGCAAGGGCAAGCTGTCGCTGCTCAAGGCGCCGTTCCAGCTGCTGCGCTCGCTGTTGCAGGCGCGCCGCATCGTGCGTGAGCTGCAGCCGGTCTGCGTGCTGGGCATGGGCGGCTACGTCACCGGGCCCGGTGGTCTGGCCGCGCGCCTGGCCGGCGTGCCGCTGGTGATCCATGAGCAGAACGCCGTGGCCGGTACCGCCAACCGCCTGCTGTCGCGTATCGCCACGCGCATCTGCGAGGCCTTCCCGAATACCTTCGGCGCTTCCGACAAACGGCGTACCACCGGCAACCCGGTGCGTGAGGAGCTGTTCCTGGAAACGCCGCGCGAGCCGCTGGTCGGGCGCAAGCCGAAATTGCTGGTCCTCGGCGGTAGCCTGGGCGCCGAGCCTTTGAACAAGCTGCTGCCAGCGGCGCTGGGGCAGATTCCTGCCGACGTGCGTCCGCAGGTGTTCCATCAGGCCGGCAAGCAGCATGCAGAGGTCACCGCGGAGCGTTATCGCGATGCCGCGGTCGAAGCCGAGGTCGCGCCCTTCATCAAGGACATGGCGCGCGCCTATGGCTGGGCCGATCTGGTGGTCTGCCGCGCCGGCGCGCTCACCGTCAGCGAACTGGCCGCCGCCGGCCTGCCGTCGTTTCTCGTGCCGCTGCCGCACGCCATCGACGACCACCAGAGCCGCAACGCCGAATACCTGGCGAAGGAGGGCGCCGCCGTCCTTCTCCCGCAACATGCCACTGACGCGGCCAAGCTCGCCGCGCAGCTCACCGAGGTTCTGATGCACCTGGAAAAACTCAACGTCATGGGCGCCACCGCGCGTCGTCTGGCCAAGCCCGATGCCACCCGCACGGTGGTGGACATCTGTCAGGAGGTGATGCGTGGCTAAGTCGCCTGCCGCGGTCAAGGCCGAAGTCCGGCGCATGCGCCGTATCCGCCGCATCCATTTCGTCGGTATCGGCGGCGTGGGCATGTGCGGTATCGCCGAGGTGCTGCTGAACCTGGGTTACGAAGTGTCCGGCTCCGACCTCAAGGCTTCGGCGGTGACCGAGCGCCTGGAAAGCTTCGGCGCGAAGATCTTCATCGGCCACGCTGCCGAGAATGCCGAGCAGGCCGACGTGCTGGTGGTGTCCAGTGCGGTCAACACCAGCAACCCGGAAGTCGCCACCGCCCTGGAGCGCCGTATTCCGGTGGTGCCGCGTGCCGAGATGCTCGCCGAGCTGATGCGTTACCGCCACGGCATCGCGGTGGCCGGCACCCATGGCAAGACCACCACCACCAGCCTGCTGGCTTCGGTGTTCGCCGCCGGCGGTCTCGATCCGACCTTCGTCATCGGTGGCCGTCTGAACGCCGCCGGCACCAATGCCCAGCTCGGCTCCAGCCGCTTCCTGATCGCCGAAGCCGACGAGAGCGACGCCAGCTTCCTGCACCTGCAGCCGATGGTCTCGGTGGTCACCAATATCGACGCCGACCACATGAGTACCTATGGCGGCGACTTCAACAGGCTGAAGAAGACCTTCATCGAGTTTTTGCACAACCTGCCGTTCTACGGCCTGGCCGTGCTCTGCGTGGACGATCCGGTGGTGCGCGAGCTGCTGCCGCAGGTCGGTCGCCCGACCGTGACCTACGGCTTTGCCGAAGACGCCGACGTGCGCGCGATCAACGTGCGTCAGGAAGGCATGCGCACCTATTTCACCGTGCTGCGCCCGGACTGCGAGCCGCTCGACGTGTCGGTGAACATGCCGGGCAATCACAACGTGCTCAATGCCCTGGCGACCATCGCCATCGCCACCGACGAAGGCATCGACGATGCCGCCATCGTCGCCGGGCTGTCGGGCTTTCAGGGCGTCGGCCGGCGCTTCCAGGTCTACGGGGAACTGCCGGTGGAAGGTGGCAGCGTGATGCTGGTGGACGATTACGGTCATCACCCGCGTGAAGTGGCCGCGGTGATCAAGGCCGTACGCGGCGGCTGGCCGGAGCGCCGTCTGGTGATGGTCTACCAGCCGCACCGCTACAGCCGCACCCGCGATCTGTACGACGACTTCGTGCAGGTGCTCGGCGAAGCCAATGTGCTGCTGCTGGTGGAGGTCTACCCGGCCGGCGAGGAGCCGATTCCGGGCGCCGACAGCCGGCAGATGTGCCACAGCATTCGCCAGCGCGGCCAGCTCGATCCGATCTATGTCGAGCGCGGTGCCGACCTGGCGCCGCTGCTCAAGCCGCTGCTGCGTGCCGGCGACATCCTGCTGTGCCAGGGCGCGGGCGATATCGGCGCGGTGGCGCCGCAACTGATCAAGCACCCACTGTTCGTGGGGGAGTCGAAATGAGTTTGCACAGTAGCCTCGATCCCAGGGCTTTCGGCCGCGTCGCGGTGCTGTTCGGCGGCAAGAGCGCCGAGCGCGAGGTGTCGCTGAAATCCGGCAATGCCGTACTCAGCGCCCTGCAGGCGGCCGGCGTGGACGCCTTCGGCATCGACGTGGGCGATGATTTCCTGCAGCGCCTTGCCAGCGAGAAGATCGATCGCGCCTTCATCGTGCTGCACGGCCGCGGTGGCGAGGATGGCTCCATGCAGGGCCTGCTCGAGTGCGCCGGCATTCCCTACACCGGCAGCGGCATCCTCGCCTCGGCGCTGGCCATGGACAAGTTGCGCACCAAGCAGGTCTGGCACAGCCTCGGCCTGCCGACGCCGCGTCACGCCGTGCTCACGTCGCAGGCCGACTGCGAAGCGGCGGCTAGCGAACTGGGCTTCCCGCTGATCGTCAAACCGGCCCATGAAGGTTCTAGCATCGGCATGGCCAAGGTCGAGAGCGTCGAGGCGCTGATCGCGGCCTGGCAGGACGCCGCGCGCTACGACAGTCAGGTACTGGTCGAGCAGTGGATCGCCGGCCCCGAGTACACCGTGGCCGTGCTGCGTGGCGAAGTGCTGCCACCCATTGGCCTGGGCACGCCGCATACCTTCTACGACTACGACGCCAAGTACCTGGCCGATGACACCCAGTACCGCATTCCCTGCGGCCTCTCGGCCGAGAAGGAGGCGGAACTGAAAGAGCTGACCGCGCGCGCCTGCGAGGCCGTGGGCACCCAGGGCTGGGCGCGTGCAGACGTGATGCAGGACGCCAGTGGCCAGTTCTGGCTGCTGGAAGTGAACACCGTACCGGGCATGACCGATCACAGCCTGGTGCCGATGGCCGCGCGCGCCGCCGGCCTGGATTTCCAGCAGCTGGTGCTGGCGATCCTGGCTGACAGCGTCGAGGCGAGGGGTTAAGTCATGACAGTGGCTTTGCGTCACCAGGACACGCTGAGGGCTCCGCTGCGCGGCAAGCCCGCGCCGCGTGGCGCCAGCCGTCTGGTGGCCAAGGAGCCGATGCGCCTGCGTCTGCCCAAGCCGGATTTCTCCTGGGTCGGGCGTCTGCTCTGGCCGCTGCTGCTGGTCGGACTGGGTTTTGGCGCCTACGAAGGCGCGCAGCGTCTGCTGCCCTACGCCGACCGGCCGATTGCGCGTATCAGCGTGCAGGGTGATCTGGCTTACGTCAGCCAGCAGGCGGTGCAGCGGCGGATCGCGCCGTTCATCGAGGCGAGCTTCTTCAGCGCCGATCTGCGCGGCATGCGCGAGGAGCTCGAGCGCATGCCCTGGATCGCCCATGCCGAGGTGCGCCGCGTCTGGCCGGACCAGATCGACGTGCGTCTGGAAGAACAACTGCCCATCGCCCGCTGGGGCGACGAGGCGCTGCTCAACAATCAGGGGCAGGCATTCGCGCCGCAGGAGCTGGACAACTATCAGCATCTGCCGCAGCTGTCCGGCCCGAAACGGGCGCAGCCCAAGGTGATGCAGCAGTACCAGATGCTCAGCCAGCTGCTGCGGCCGATGGGATTCACTGTGGTCGGGCTGCAGCTGCGCGAGCGCGGCAGCTGGTTCCTCTCGGCCACCGAGAACGCCAGCGGTCAGCGCATCGACATCCTGCTGGGGCGCGATCACGTGGTGGAAAAAATGCGTCGGTTCGCCGCCATCTACGAGCGGGAACTGAAAGAACAGAGCGCGAACATCGCGCGCATCGACCTGCGTTACGCCAACGGCCTGGCCGTGGCCTGGCGCGAGCCGGTGGAGCCGGCCGCGGCCGAGCAGAAAGTGAATTGAGGAGAGGCAGGACTAATGAGTAGCGCGCAGAGCGGCAAGATGATCGTTGGCCTGGACATCGGCACCTCCAAGGTGGTGGCGCTGGTGGGCGAGGTGACGGCCGACGGCCAGCTGGAAATCGTCGGTATCGGCACTCATCCTTCGCGCGGGCTGAAGAAGGGCGTGGTGGTCAATATCGAGTCCACCGTGGCCTCGATCCAGCGCGCCGTGGAAGAGGCGCAGCTGATGGCCGGTTGCCGCATCCACTCGGCCTTCGTCGGCGTGGCCGGCAATCACATCCGCAGCCTCAACAGCCATGGCATCGTCGCCATTCGTGATCGCGAAGTGAGCCCCGCCGACATCGAGCGCGTGCTCGACGCTGCGCAGGCGGTGGCCATTCCGGCCGACCAGCGCGTGCTGCACACCCTGGCGCAGGACTACGTGATCGACAACCAGGAAGGCGTGCGTGAGCCATTGGGCATGTCCGGCGTACGTCTGGAGGCCAAGGTGCATGTGGTCACCTGCGCGGTGAATGCCGCGCAGAACATCGAGAAGTGCGTGCGCCGCTGCGGCCTGGAAGTCGACGACATCATCCTCGAACAGCTCGCATCTGCTTATTCGGTGCTGACCGAAGACGAGAAGGAGCTGGGCGTGTGCCTGGTGGACATCGGTGGTGGCACCACCGATATCGCCATCTTCACCGAAGGTGCGATTCGCCACACCGCGGTGATCCCGATCGCTGGCGACCAGGTCACCAACGACATCGCCATGGCCCTGCGTACGCCGACCCAGTACGCCGAGGAGATCAAGATCCGCTATGCCTGCGCCCTGGCCAAGCTGGCCGGTGCCGGCGAGACCATCAAGGTGCCCAGCGTCGGTGATCGTCCGCCGCGCGACCTGTCGCGCCAGTCCCTGGCCGAGGTGGTCGAGCCGCGCTACGACGAGCTGTTCACTCTGGTGCAGGCCGAGCTGCGTCGCAGCGGCTACGAAGACCTGATTCCCGCCGGCATCGTCATGACCGGCGGCACGGCGAAGATGGAAGGCGCGGTCGAGCTGGCCGAGGAAATCTTCCACATGCCGGTGCGCCTCGGCGTGCCGCACAGCGTCAAGGGCATGGCCGATGTCGTGCGCAACCCGATTTATTCCACCGGTGTGGGTTTGCTGCTGTACGGGCTGCAGAAGCAGAACGACGGCACCTCCATGTCGGTGGGCAGTCCTTACCAGGACGAGAGCAAAACCCCGGTACTCGAACGCATCAAGCGTTGGGTGCAAGGCAATTTCTGAATTTGCAGTAGGCGTTACAACTAGAAAGGAAGGAGAGGGATCATGTTCGAACTAGTAGACAACATTCCACAAAGTGCGGTGATCAAGGTCATCGGTGTCGGCGGTGGCGGCGGTAACGCGGTCAACCACATGGCGGCCAGCAACATCGAGGGCGTCGAGTTCATCTGCGCCAACACCGATGCGCAGGCGCTGAAGAACATCGGTGCGCGCACCGTGCTGCAACTCGGCCCGGGCGTGACCAAGGGCCTGGGTGCCGGTGCCAATCCGGAAGTCGGTCGGCAGGCCGCGCTGGAAGATCGCGAGCGTATCGCCGAAGTGCTGGCCGGCACCGACATGGTGTTCATCACCACCGGCATGGGCGGTGGTACCGGTACCGGCGCTGCGCCGGTGATCGCCGAGGTGGCCAAGGAGCTGGGCATTCTCACCGTGGCCGTGGTCACCCGCCCGTTCCCGTTCGAAGGCAAGAAGCGCATGGTCATCGCCGATGAAGGCATTCGCGCGCTGGCCGAGAGCGTCGACTCGCTGATCACCATCCCCAACGAAAAACTGCTGACCATCCTCGGCAAGGACGCCAGCCTGCTGTCCGCCTTCGCCAAGGCTGACGACGTGCTGGCCGGCGCCGTGCGCGGTATCTCCGACATCATCAAGCGTCCGGGCATGATCAACGTCGACTTCGCCGACGTTAAGACCGTGATGAGCGAAATGGGCATGGCCATGATGGGCACCGGCTGCGCCAGCGGTCCGAACCGTGCGCGTGAAGCCACCGAAGCGGCCATCCGCAACCCGCTGCTGGAAGACGTCAACCTGCAGGGCGCGCGCGGCATCCTGGTCAACATCACCGCAGGTCCCGACCTGTCGCTGGGCGAGTACTCCGACGTGGGTAACATCATCGAGCAGTTCGCCTCCGAGCAGGCCACCGTCAAGGTGGGCACCGTGATCGATCCCGACATGCGCGACGAACTGCACGTCACCGTGGTGGCCACCGGCCTCGGCGCGCGCATGGAGAAGCCGGTCAAGGTGGTCGACAACACCGTTCAGGTCGCCGTCAGCCAGCCGGTTGTCCAGCAGAGCGCCGCGCAGCCGCGCAGCGAGCAGTCGGTCAACTACAAGGACTACGAGCGCCCGACCGTACAGCGCCAGAGCCACAGCGGTGCGGCCACTGCAGCCAAGCTCAATACCCAGGACGATCTCGACTACCTGGATATTCCGGCTTTCCTGCGTCGCCAGGCTGATTGATGGAATGTAT
>VFQQ010002491.1_pt1 | contig 20484 bp, 33 predicted proteins | sample 3512341 | NCBI WGS metagenome assembly VFQQ01 (sample SAMN10412373, study PRJNA504923) | tailings metagenome | isolation source: Relicate 2 Philex TSF1 revegetated site | place: Philippines: Tuba, Benguet | collected 2017-08-29 | reverse complement strand
AGCAAGTGTACTTGCGGTTCCCCTTGTGTAACACACACACACACACACACACACACACACACACACACACACACACACACGGCAGCCAAGCGAAGGGCGGCAGTGCAGCAGGTCTGGTAGCTTTGCAGAGACCAGCTTCCACACAGGTCATGTAAGCATTCAATGACAACAAGCAGGAATGACCAAACAAATCACAACAACCATGGCGACGCACCCAGGTTGCTGTGCATGAACACGGGCGGCGGCGGGCGGTCGTCGGTGCCTGCCCAACGAGCTTCCCAAGCGTCAGCCACGTAGGTTGCCTGCAGGATTCGTTCAAACCGGATGAATAGGGAAAATGAATAGGGGAATCAAAAAGAAGGGCAAGAAACAAAACACTACGTCACTGGGGATAATATTGGTAAACTCCGTAAAATTCAAAATTGTCATTGAAAAAAAAGATTATCTTTTTATTCTTAAAAAATTAAAATTCTTTTTGATTTAATCAAAAAGAATTGTTGTTTTGAAGACCCCTTTTTTCCATTCCACGTGTGATCCCTCAACACAGTACTAATCCAGCCCAATCCAATTTAACTTCGGAGTTCTGATGGGATCCGGTGTATTCTGGATGGTATGAACGCAGCATGCCCCTTACCATAAAGAAGTACATATAACGCCATAAGGCCATTTTTCGCGTTTTCAAATTTTTTGCGCGACACAGCGCGAGAACCGCCCTACTGTACTGCTGTGGACATGCAGGCCAACATGGGGCGTGCATCCGCAAAAGGCGGCCGCCGGAAAGCCTGCCCCCGGTAGGGAGCAGCAGCAGCACACTACTCGCCGCCCCCAGCCCGAGATTTTTTCTCGTCGTTGCTGCACTTCAATCACTCGGTGTCGCATTGCGCAGCACAGGTTTGTGCTGAACAGCACGCCAGACGCACGAAGGCAGCATTGAGCAGGGCCCGACACCACTGAGAGCCTGACCTTTGCCCGCCCTCAGCGCACTGCCTCAGCGCGACACACACACACACACAAGCTCAGCAGCATGCTGCACCACGCAAGCATGTTGCCGCCCTCGCTGCCAGCAGAGATTGCCAGCAGGCAAGGCAAGTCGTTCCCTGCCCAGGAAGCCACCAGCAGCTGCACACCCCTAACCTCACCATTTCTTCCCACTGCACGCTGCCCATGCGCCAGGTGGCAAACGGAGCGAACAAACTCCGCCAGAGCAGCTCATAGCTCGATCTCACCGTCTCCTCGTAGTCTCCGCTGTCCATGCGCCACGTGGCGAACAAGTTGGGTACAAGCGCCAAAGCAGCTCCGCAACCGTGACTCAACCTCACCATTTCCTCATAGTCTCCGCTGTCCATGCGCCACGTGGCAAACAGGTCGAACACACGGGCGCCCTCCGCACGCACCGTCGCCGGCGCCGCCGCCCACTGCTCTGCGGCGAGGCAAGAGGCGGGGGAAGGGGCGGTCGGGGTGAGGTGGGGTGGGGTGGGGTGGTGTTGGGTGGGATGGGCAACTGAGAGGCGTCGGGAGGTTGTGGCAGGGGCCAGGGAAGGTCAGGGTGGGGGTTTGGCGGGTGACTGGGCGGCGGGATGAAGTAGCACAGCTCAAGGTGTGGCAGGCCGGGCACACAAGCAGAGCAAGATGTACACCATTCCAGCAGCAGACTGAGCACCACCAGCGGCAGCAGCAGGCTGCCCCACTTGCCTCCGCACTTGCAAACAGCAAGCTCACGACACTAGCAAAACCCACCTGGGCAGCGCCCCTGCATGTCCCGCCGAAACTCCCCCGGCAGGCGCTCAACACCTGCTCCCTAGAAACACACAAGCACCCAGAAAGCCCCTATCGCGCTTAACCCACCTCCATGTCTCGCCGAAACTTTAAAAGGCAGCGCACACAAAAGCACCCAGAAAGCCTTAGAAACAGCAGCACAGCTTACCCACCTGGGTAGCGCTCCTATGCCCTGGAGAAGCTGTTGCAAGGTTACTGGTTTAGTCTGCTTATCTAATCTTATTCGATCAAGCCATGCGCAATCAATCCACCTGGGTAGCGCTCCCGCATGTCCCGCCGAAACTCCTCGGGCAAGCGCGCCGCCAGCGCTGCGCTCACAAAGCCGCGTGTGCCTGCGCAGAGATTGTTCCATGGCCAGTGAACATTTGCAATGAGTGTGCGAGGCACAGCAGCAGTGTGTCAGGGCAAGGCGAGACATGCTGCAACCGTCAGCTGCCAACCATCACACAGCACTCGCCCGCGCCCAACCCCTCCAAACCCACACAACCCGGGCTGCACACCCTACAACCCCTTGAGATGAAACGCTCACCAAATGTGTCGCACAGCGCCGTCGCCTGCGCCAAGCCGCCCCCCGCCGCCAGCAGCAGCAGGTGGGACAGCAGTGCACAAATCTGAGCCGGCCCTCCGGCATCCCAACTGCCGCCGCCTGCTGTGCCTGCTGCGCCCGCTGTGCCGCCCGCAGCAGCCCCTGCCCCGGTGCCACCATCCTCCTTGCTGCTGCTGCCGCCGCTGCTGCTGTTGCCACCACTGCAGCTGGAGCTCAGGTCTTCATAGCAGCCAAGCAGCTGCTCCGTCACCATCATGACTTCGTGCGCCAGCGTGCCAACCAGCCGCAAGCTCTGCTGTGCCTGCTGTGCCTGCTGCGCCTGCTGGGCCTGCTGGGCCAGCAGGTCGCGCAGCAGCGTGACCGCCATTACTGCTGAGGTGCCGGCGTACCCTGGCAGGTGGCGCATGCAAAACCTGCAACACCAGACAGAGGGCCGAAAGTTTTTGGTAAGCAGGAAAAGGGGATGAGGAGGGAAGGCAGCGCCAATCGCCGCGCAGGCGGCGCAAGCGGGGCGCAGCAGCGCTGGACAGCAGGCTGTGCACACCACGACCTCAGCAGCCCAACTGCCGGCATAAGGTGTGGCAGGCCGGCTCATCCGGATGGTCTGCTGCTGAACCACCTCACTCTATCCACCAGTCGTACCAAATCACGTGCAAACAGGCCCTCACCAGTTTTGCAGCAGCAGGAAGCGCCGGCTGCTGCTGCGCCGCCCAGCGAACAACATCACTGCTGGCACCCTGCTGCTGCCGCCGCTGCTGCTGCTGCTGCTGGTGCTGCCTTGAGGGGCGCTGCTGCTGGGTGCAGAGACACCTCCGCTGTTGCCGTTGCTGTTGCCGCTGCTGCCAGCAGGGGCGCCAGTGGGGCCATCGATGGGGCCAGAGGCAGCGGCAGGGGCGGCAGCTGCCAGTCCTTGCTCCAACTGCTGCACGCCTGCCGCCAGCTTGCCCAGGGAATTGGCCAGCAGCTCTGTGGGGGAGAGGCGCAGGCCGTGCTGCCGCTCCAGCCGGCGCACCTGCACGCGGGGAGGCGGGCAACGAAATCAACAGTAGGTTTTGTTGGAGACACAGGTGGAGCAGCAAGTGTGTGGGGGAAGGGGGCAGGCCGCTCTGCCACTCCCGCCGGCGCACCTGCACGGCACATGCACGAGGAGTGCGAAGGGGCGCATGCAGGGGTAAGGCAGGTAGGTGGCAGTTGCAAATGCAGGAGCAGAGCAGCAACAGCAGCTATCGAAACTGCTGGCCGCACCTGCGCCTCCACCACCAGCTGCTGCACCAGCTGGGTCAGGGTAGTCTCCACATGTGAAGAGGCCTCCATGGGACCTGCATGGGGTGCAATTCAGAGCGTTCAGCTTCTAAAAAGAACAGATTCGGGTCAGTGCAACTGTGCAACGTCTGGGTGAGGGTGGCCTGCACATGCGAAGAGGCCTCCATGGACCTGCAAGGGGTGCAGGTCAGAAGCGATCGGCTTTCCACACGGAACAGACTCGGAGCCAGAGCGGCTGATGCAGCTGGGTGAGGGTGGTCTCCAGATGTGATGGAGCCTGCATGGGTTGAAGGGTGGGTGCTGCTGATTGACCAGATTTGCGGTCAGTTCGCACGAGACAGGTCAATCAGTTAAGCGCCAGAAGGGCATTATCACCGTGGCGAAGGCCACCAGATCTTTTTGCGCTCCAAAAGTCGCAAACCAGGGCAACCACCAAGCGAGTCTTTGAAACTGGGTAGAGAAGCAGTTCTCACCGTGGCTGAAGGCTACGAGGTCCTGCTGCTCGCCCAGCTCCTGCCAGGCGCAATACAGGTGTTCCTGAAACAAACATGAGCACGCACAAGCAAGCAGCTTACCATGGCTGAAGGCAACCAGGTCCTTCTGTTCACCCAACTCCTGCCAAGTGATGGGCGCCACTCCGTGCTCCGCCGCTCGTGCCAGCATTTCCTGCGATTGAGCACGATGGGGATTGGCTTGGAATGTGGAACTGTGGGTGGGCGGTCCAGCTGCTGCCATTCCATGCTCAGCAGGTTGAGATAGAGGGGGGCAGCAGGTGCGCAGCTACCAGTCCATGCAATGAGGCAGCTTCCTGGCGCACACTTGCACACTCGCAGGCTTGCAGGCTTGCGGATTGCAAAAGGGTGCACCAACCTCGGAGCAGCTGAAGTTGGGAAAGTGGGCGTCCAGCGCCGCCGCCACGGGCGGCGGATAGGGCGGCACGTTGAGCAGCCGGGCGCAGCGCTGCTCAAAGTGGCTCCACAGCTCCGGATCCTGCATGTTGCACAGACAAATAGGCCCGTGTGGAAGCAGACAAAGGGGGTGTGAGGGGCCAAACCAGCGGCTGGGCGCAGTGCTCCTTCATTCAACCGGCGCCACAGTCGTCTATTCTGCAGGTTGCATAGTTGAAGGGAGCGACATAAGAGAGACAGGAGGGCCTGGTGCAGGCAGCGCTCCTGGCTTGCAACAGCAGGGGCAGCATGCCAGGCTCGGCTGCGGCAGGAGGTGTGGGGGCAGCGTGCTGGACAAGGCAGCGGCAGCAGTGAGACAGCAGCTTGCCAGATGGTGAGACTGTAGCCGGGAGATGGCTAGGAAGGCATGGCAGCTTGCACTCCCCTCGCCAACTGCAGGATGCATCATGCCATGCCATGCCATGGTGTGCAGCGGTATGCCATGCCATGCCATGCCAACCCATGCCTGAATGCAGCATGCCATGAGATTCCATGCTGCAGTGCAGCATGCCATGCCATGCCGTGCCAGCAATGGCATGAGCCACTCCCCCAAAGCCCACAAACCTACATGCACCCTGCCGCATCTCTGTTCACCTGGTGTAGCGGCAGCAGCGCCCTCCACAATCAAACAATCCATCAGTCAGCGAGCCCACCCACCCACCTCCTCTCGAATCTGGCGCAGCGGCAGCGGCGTCTTGCGGACCGACAGCTCAAAGTCGCTGGTGACCGCTGTGAAATACTGGGCGTACAGCCTGCAGGTGTGTCAGAGGGATGGCCAGCAGGGTGCAGCTGAGCCTGCTCACCAGCACAGCCAGCTGTGCGCCGCATGGCGCTGTGCCTGTGCACAGGGCGCTTGCTACCCAACATGGCAGCAAATGCACAGCAAGCGCATGCACGCAAACGACATGAGGCATGACAGGTCCCCCCAACCAAGCACATGACATGAAGGGTCAAGCGGCAGCGCATGCGCTCTTCCATGCCGAGCGGGCGGCATGTTCACTGCCTGCCCATGAAACCCAGCAGGCACCCGCAGGCGCACTTGTGCATGCGCGGCTTGTACGCGTCGTTGATGAGATAAGCATCCAGCTTGTCTTCAGGCAGGTACAGGATGGCTTGGGTGACTGGGTCGTCCAGGAAGGCCGCCAGTCGAGCTGCGGGGAGGCGGGCAGCAGTATCGGGGCGGGCAGGGCATGAGACATTTCGGCAGGAGCAGCATGAGAGGCGGCGGTTGGGAAGCCATGGGAAGGCAGCACATGCCCCATGGCTGTGCACCATGGCATGGCTGGGGTGCCTCGCACAGCCGTCAGCAAGCCATGCATCAGTGCAGGGAACGCGCATAAGCAGACAAATGCTGCTGCTGCCCGCCCGGCCGCCCGCGCCGGCAGCTGCGGCGCTGCTGCCCAGGGCCTTGCCTAGGCTGGTCTCCGTTGCGCCTGCCTTCTGTGCATAGTGGAGCGCCCGCTGGCGCAGCAGGGGCACGTCCAGGGGCGCTGTATCCAGCGAACCCATTCTTAGGGCGCCGGCCGGGTCCCGCCTCGGCCAGGGGCTGCTGTCGTGTGTTTTTGTGGCGCACGATTAAGTGATCAAGGCAGGCAGCAGTGACGATGGCGGCCCTGCCGCCTGCATGGGCCAGCAGGGCACGGGATTGAAAGTGGCAGGGCGCCGCCAGGCCCACTGCTGGGCGTTCATCGATCCTGCTGCACCGCCCCTGTCGCCCGACAGGCTGCACAAGCTCACCGCTGCTGCTCGAGCGCCGCCAGCGGCCGTTGCCGCCCCTGCCTCGCGCACTGCGCGCCCACTGACCCGCACTCGGCAAGCTGGGGCGCCCACTGGCCGACGGGGCGATTGGGGGCGCGATGGGGGGCCACGGCTTTATTGAGGGCTTCCTCAAGTCCTGGGGCGTCATCCTGGCCAGCGAGATCGGCGACAAGACCTTCTTCATCGCCGCGATCATGGCCATGCGCCACGCGCGCCTCACGGTGCGCCCGGCGGGTGGCGGCGGCGGCGGGCAGGTGGCGGCGGGTGGCCCACCCGATTCCTGCCTGCTGCCGGAAGCCCATTCTGCTGGCAGGTCCGGAATTCACAGTACTGTTTTTGTTACCTATTGCCACCTCAACGTGCAGGTGTTTGCGGGCGCGATGGCCGCCCTCGCAGCCATGACGGTGCTGTCGGCGGCGCTGGGCTGGGCAGCACCCAACCTGGTGCGCCTTGGTGCTGCTGCCAGGGGCACTGCACACTTGGCGAAGGCCGCTGGTTTGCCGATGTCTAACGAGCTGTGTCTGTGTTGCTGCACCCGCGTGGGCTTCTTGTGCCACCACTCGCTGCACCACTGATACCCTGCGTGCGCTCCAACCGTCGGTGTGGTGCTGCGCACTAGGCTGCTGCTGTGTAACTTGTGCCGCCGCTGGCCGGATACGGGATTCACGCTGCACGCATCCTCCCCCTCCCCACAGATTTCCAAGACGTACACGCACTACGCCGCCACGGCCCTCTTCTTCTTCTTCGGCGGCCGCATGCTGTACGAGGCGGTCACGAATGCGCACGCTGGGGAGAACGAGCTTGACGAGGTTGAGAAGGAGCTCGAGGTGAGAGCGCTTCACATTTGTGAAATTTGGGATGCTGTACGAGGCGGTGGCAAATGCGCACGCTGGGGAGAACGAGCTGGACGAGGTTGAAAAAAAGCTTGAAGTGAGAGGAAATGCATCTTTGCAAGTGCTGTTGCCGCCAAGCGGGTGTCATCGTTTGCAAGGGGTGGGCTTGCAGGCGGGGGAGCACGGAAGCTGGTGGTGCTGCCATATGCAAGTGCACCGTTCTGCCATCAGCCCACCCTGCCTGCCGCTGCACGCCGTGCAACCAAACGCAGGCGGTGCTGTTGAAGCCATGCAGCCTCCTGAACAATCTCTGCACCCATCTCGCCTGCCCGCAGGCTGCTGATAAGTCGCCCAAGCCTGGGGCTGCCGCTGCGAATGGCAAGAACCAGCTGCTAGGCACGCTGCGCCGCTTCGTGTCGCCGGTGAGCACAGCCTGTGGCGTGCATGCTCAGGGATGTGTGCTTTGATTTTTGTGGTTGAGCAGGCTTCACTTGCTGCGGGGCACGCTGCGTCGCTTTGTGTCGCCGGTAAGCAAAGCGTGCGGCGTGCATGGTTTGTGGGGACGGCAAGCTCCACCCGCAACACTCCACTGATGCTGTTTTGCGCCGTTTGCCCGCAGTCTCCCGACCAGGCGGGACACCCTATCAATGCGGTCTTTTCTGCACACCCCACTGCACATCCCACTGTGCTCGCTTGTTTGCAGGTGCTGCTCGAGGCCTTCACCCTCACCTTCCTGGCGGAGTGGGGCGACCGCAGCCAGATCGCCACCATCGGTGCGCCCTGGGGGCCAGATGTCGTGCATGCTTGGCAGTTGTGCCTGTTTGCATTGCCTTTTGGCACTTGCGTGGCAGTTTCGGGGGTGCAGGAAATCAAAATATGGCCGGGTCGCCAGCCCAATAGTGTGCCCGCCTCATGCTTCCGGCTGCCCACACTCACCAGTGCTGCTGCCACTCATTGCTACTGCTTTTGCAGGCCTGGCGGCGGCAGCAGACGTGTCTGACCATGCATGTGATGATATGCCTGTGCATGAACTGACAAGCGCTGCTACTACCCATGTGCAGGCCTGGCGGCGGCAGCAGACGTGTTTGGCGTCACTGTGGGCGGCATCCTGGGGCACGCCATGTGCACAGGTGCGTAGCTTGGAGCCCTGAGTTGTTAGCATCTTGCGCGGCATTGGTGGGGGGCGCGCCATGTGCTCAGGAAGAAAGGAGACAGCTCTGCCGCGAGGCTTGCAAGCGAGCATCTGCCTCTAGCCTGCAAGCGTGCGGCCATGGCGGGCAGCGGCAGTCTGCTTTGCACTCCTGGCGTGGGCCACCACACCTGCTCACCATTAACAGTCCTTGCAGCTTGGCTCAGCTGTCCTTGCTCCCCTGCCAACCCCCTCTCGGCGTGCAGGCGCTGCGGTGCTGGGCGGCAAGCACTTGGCGGAGCACATTGACGAGCGGAAGGTGGCTTACTTGTGAGTGCAGACAATATGTGTGTGTGGGTTAGCGGCGGTGCTGCTTCTGTTGCTGGCCCTGCTTTCGACAGGCTTGGGAGTGCGCTGCCGGCCGCTGCAATGCTGCCATGCCGCCCCTGCTTGCATGCATGCAAAGATGCACAGCGCACCGCTCTTAATGCGTATGCTCCTGCCTGCCTCTTCTGCTGCGCAGCGGCGGCGTGCTGTTCCTGCTGTTTGGCGCGCACTCCCTGTACACTGGGGTGCCCGAGTGAAGCGGTTTGGCAGCACCCAGCTTGCAGCAGCACCCCGGGCACCCAGGTGCTTCCAGGTTCTGCGCACCTTCCGCCGGCGGCCATGGCTTCAGCCTCTGCTTGTTCACCCGCTTCACACAGCGGGAGTCGCCCCGGCAGCAGCCAGCCCGCAGCACCTTCTCTAATATTTCATGCCCAACTACCTGCCCTGCCCCCTGCCCTCAATTGTTTCCCGGCTACCCCTCTCCTCGCTCTTGCCCCTCAACCACCTCCGGTGCCGGTGGTGCGCGCCCTGCGGGCTGCCCGGCCTCCTCAGTCTTCAGCACCGCACTTGTAATCATTTCTGTTTCGGAGTGGTGTTGCGTGCCAGGAGGTCTGGGTTTGGGCGCTGGCAAGTGCAGGGGCAAGGGAGCTAGGGGCAAGCGGCACGGTGAGCGTGCTGGGGGCGGCCGCATTGGCGGCGGCGCCTCCCTGTCCCCGCGCCGCCCTTCCACACCCGGCAATTTGCTGCTCGCTCTAGCTCTCTCCCATCAACGCCTCGCCGCCGGCCGCCGTCTCCACTACGCACCGCGCCGGGCTAACTGCCGAGCGCCCCGTCACGCCGCCGCTCCAGCTCCGCCCAGCTCGATCCACGGCCTCCTGTCAGCTCGACAAGCGCCATGGCGCGGCCCTGAGTCCTCCTGAGTCTGCCAGCGCGCCTGGGCCGCGCTCGCGCCTGGGATGTCGACCCTAGCCGCCACGGAGCCCGTGGACTATGCGGTGCTGGGGGCCGCAGGTGCGCGGGCGCGCCGCCGGCCGCTGCCTCAGCCGCCGCCGCCGCCGAGCGGGCGACCGTCCGAGGCGCCGCCGCAAGGCGCCGCCGTGCAAGCTGTCACGCACGCGGCTCCGACACACCTCTGCTCCCCACTTTCTGCATGCCGCAGGTGCCGCCGCACTGGCGGGCCTTGCAGCATGCGTGTACACGGTGCCCTGGCGGTCGTGCTGGGCGGCGCCGCCCAGCGCACCCAAGGCCACCCGCAGCTTCAACGTGCTGTGGCACGGCCGCGCCCTGCTGGCGCTGCTGCTGACGGCCTGGGCGGTGAGCAGCTTGGTAGCGCATGCACATGGATCGGGGACTCTTGCTAGGAGCTGCAACCCACCTGCAACTGCCATTCGGCCAGCGGCCTTTCTGAGCCCGCCCGCCTTCTTCCCCCCTTCTGCCCGCAGCTCTCCCCGCTGCTGCGGGTCAGCCGCCTGTGGGGCGCCAACTCGTTCGTCTTTTCTGAGGGCGTCACCAGCTGGACAGGCTCAGGATGGATGTGCAGGTGCGCCTCGCTCGCTCGCCGCTGCCAGCAGCTGCCTGCAGTTTGGTGCTGGAGGAGCTGCCCCTGATCCTTGGGGCCAACCACCTGGCGGCGCTTCCAGTCTCATTGCACCTCCAGCACTGCAGTTGCCAGTTCACCTCACTCCTTCCGCCGCCGCCGTTACACCGCAGAATCTACCTCACGGCGGCGCTGGGGGTGCTGCAGCCGCTCTGTGCCTTCCTGGCGCTGCTGATGCTGACTGCAGGGCTCAGGTGCGGGGGCTTGCCACGCAGGCCGTATGTCCTGGCCTGCAGCTGTGACATAACATGTGAAGGGTGCCTGCATCCAGGCCTGCCTGATGTCACTGCCAAGCTGATTAGTGCATGCCTGCTGCTGCCACCCTGCCAAGCGCAGCCGGCGCCACAGGCCGGAGGCGCTGAGGCACCCTAATGCGCGGCTGCTGGGGCTCGCTGCTCTTTGCACACTCCCTGTGGCTGCGGTGCAGGTGAGCTGTTTGCTGCTGTTGAAGATCTGTGCGCATAGACTTGCAGGCTTTAAGGTGCAGCCACCCTTGTGCCGCAGTGTGCCCGCCTCTTCCATTTTCACCCTGCTCCTGCCAATTCTCCCGTGTGTGCTTGGCTCATCACATGTCTCCCGCCTCCCCATTGGCTGCCCTGCAGGCGGTGGTGGCCTGGCTCAGCGTGGCAGTGCAATACCACGGTCAGCCGCTGGAGCAGTTGCCTCGCTCTGTGCTGGGCTACTTTTTCGCCACCTACTGGGAGGGCAGCCCGGAGCAGTGCGGCACCGATGCAGCGGCCTCGGCAGCAGCAGATCCCACAGCAGCAAACGGCGCTGGTGCGCTGCAGGCGCCGGGCGGCGGCGGCATGCTCAGCCTATCGGCTGTGGGCGGCCAGGGCGGCGCAGCCACGGACGCAGTGCCGCCTGGTGGCTGCACGCTGTGCTGCTTCCCTGCCGCAGCGGTCATAGCGCACGCCCTGTTCACGTTGGCCTTCCTGGCCGCGCTGTGGGTGACGTGCTCGCGCCTGGCGGAAGCTGTGCTAAACAACCGGCTCAAGCGGCGCATGCGCATCTTCCAGCTCGCGCACTCCCTGCTGGCGGTTGGGGGTGAGTCGATGTGCAGGCGCATGCATGCCTGGTTGCGCCATTCGCGTTGTTGAAAGGTGGCTGTGGCTCTGGGGGGAAGGTATTGTTGGAAAGTTGTTGGAGCTTGCTAAGCGCACATCTGGCTGCTCGTCCATGGTGCTTCTGAGTTGCTGTGCTTTCACACATCTTTCTTGCGCCGCTTGCAATCCCCGCATGTGACCCTTTGCCGCCGCCGTCTCATTCCGTTATTGCCTGCCTGCAGGCCTTGCGGCGCTGGGTGTGAGCATTGTGCAGGGCCCTTTTACCTGGCTCAATCAGGCCTGCTGGGCAGCCTACGTGGGCACAGTGGTTGCCACGGTGCGACCGGTTTGGGCAGCCTGCGTTGGTGCTGTGTGCATGAAGCATGCTTTTGTGCGGCCTCTCGTTTGCCACATGCCGCTAGCCTGCTGCGTTTACATCATGCTTGCTACCTGGGCTGCGCCTTTGATCGTCACGAGCGCACTCCATCTGCACCACAATTCCTCCACTCTGCCCTGCCCTGCAGGTGGCCCTGGTGCTGTGGGAGGTGGTGGTGTCGCCCGTGAAGGACCTGCGGTCTGTGGACAAGGTGGGTTGCTAGTTTTTATTGTGGAGCATGTTTCCACGTGAATGCTTGGGTGGCATTGTGCACAGGCATCCAGGCTGCTGGTGTGCAACACACGTCGCAAACATGCGCTGCCCGGCATGTGCAGCTCTCCTTGTGCCCTGCGCATCATCGGCCCTACAAAATGGCAAACCTCCACTACTGCCTGCCCCCCACACATTCCTTCCCCGCCATTCTCCCCATCGCAGCGCCTTGCTCTGTGGGCGGATGCGACCACGGCCGCCTTTGCTGCTGCGGGTGCCGATGAGCCGGCGATGAGCACACAGTCAAGCGGCGGCTCCTCCGTGCTCATCAAGGCACACAACCGCTCAGCAGAGGCAGAAGCGTACGTGCAGGCAGCGGCGGCAGCACGTGCGCTGTCGGCCAGCCCCGCGCAGCAGCAGGGTCAGGCGGCGCTGGTGCCGCCGCGGCCGTCCCTGCAGCTGGCGCCGCTGGCGATGCCGCCGCTGCCGCTGGGCACGCCGCGCCGCTCGCCAGCCAGGCAGCCCACCCCGCAGCGGGCACAGCAGGCGCAGCCGTCGCCGCTGCGGCAGCAGTATGGGACGGCACCCTCCCCGCTTGTGTCGCCCCCTCGCCAGGCGTACCCTTCGGCCCCGCGGCTGCCGCTGTCTGCATTCCCCGCAGCATCCCCGCAGCAGCGCCCGCAGCAGCAGCAGCAGCAGCAGCTGTATCCCTCCCCCTCGCCGCAGTTTGTGCAGCGGCAGCAGCTCACGGCTGGGCCGGGGGTCTCGCTGCCACCCCAGCAGCTCTTCCCTTGATGCAGCAGATAGATGCAGCAGATCGATGCAGCAACCACCCAGCAGCCGCCCAGCAACCGCCCCATGCCACTGCGCATGCCGGCATGCCTCGGCGCATTAACGCTCCCCGGAATCCCTTCCTGTTTTCTTGCCTGTTCCTTACACCCCGGAGTTCTTATCAGTCCTCGTACCAAGCCAGAGAGGGGCAGCGGCACTTGTACCAGCTTTCTCATCCCCTGTGCTGATTGATGCCGTCCCTGACCTCACCGCAATCGCTGCGTTGACCCTTCGAGTAAACGCCCCAACCAGCCCAGGCGTTTTTTGTTCGTTCGCTGCTGGCCGTCCCATCATGTCCGCTATACCTGTCCCCTTTCTTCAGCCCCTTTTCCCTTGCCCTTGCCCTTCCCAGCCACCAGCCGCCGTCCTGCCGCTACCGCCAGCAGTGCTGCTGTGCCTTGTTTGTGTGCCCTGCATTCCTGCTACCCTGCACCGGTGCTGGCTGCAATACCGCCAGCGGGTGCATGTAATGATATCAGATGTGGGCAGCAAGGCAAGCGGGGAGGTCGTTTGGCGGTGAGGTGTGGCAGGCATGCAATGCACTGCTCTTGCCCAACACCTGTCGGGCTGCCCTCTGGCCGCTACCGAGGCAGGCGATGCAGCAGAATATGCTTGGAAAGCATATGGGTTTCAGAAGGAGCACTCCGAGCACTGGTGTGAAAGACTGCTTTCACTTGTCAGCTCAGACCAGCTTCGGTTAAAACATGGAGCCGCCGTGTTGACCGCCGCTGATGCGCTGATGCGCTAGCTGGCTAGCGCCCTCCCGCGTCCATGCATGCCCTGGGCAGCCCGACGGTCGGACAACGCGCTACTGCGATCAACTGTCAGCATAAAGGGCAGCCCATACAAGCTTTGCGGCCCGTCCGACCCACGTGCCCACGCGCCACTTGACGGCGGCGCGTCCCAGCGACCTGCAAGCACAGTGCGGCGACAGCCCGCGATCCTATAGTTCCTACCAGCGCTACAACAGCCCGCCGGCGGGCATCTCGGGCCATGGAAAACGCCCTGCACACTCGGCTGCAGCGCGGCTGCACCCGGGCTCATACAGCGGCCTGGTTGTTGCCCAGGGGCGCGCGCCGGCCGCCGCTGCCACCCCGGAGGCAGTCCCGCGTGCAGGCGGGAGCGGCGGCGGACCTGCCACCGCCCGGCCCCGTAGCCGACGCGCTCAAGGCGGTGCAGCGGCGGCAGCCGGGCAGCCCGCGTGGCAAGCAGGAGGATGTGTGGAGCTTGGAGGACGCGGCAGAGATGGGCGCCGCATGCAGTAGCAGCGAGAAGGAGCTCGGGCGCAGGTGCGGCCGGTGGGGCGCAGGCGGGTGCATGCATGGGGTGCTGCTGCTGTGGGTTGGGTGTTGCATGCCTGATGCTGCCAAAGAGAGCTACTTGTATGGGGCATGCAGTGCTTGTATGCAGACGCATGAGGGCTGAAAGGGCGATGTTGGGCACTGTTCAGAGCCCTAGGCATGCCACGCTTTTGCATGTGACCAGCCGGCGGCTTGCACTGTGACGCCTGTGATGCAGCGCCTTGGCTTGAACGCCGCCCCTCCTTGTTGCTTGCAATTCTGCCGCTCTGTGCAGGTACATGCGCAGCCTGTCCAACTTCAACTTCCAGCGCTGGGCCTTCCACCGCTCGACGGACCGCTATGCACGGCACATGCTGGGTGCGCTGTGCTGCGCTGCGTTGTGGTGTGCTGTGCTGCATGCTGCATGCTGTGTGGTGTTGTGTGCTGCTCGTGCGCTGGCGGCAGTGCTCAGGCTTGGAGAATTGCCAGATGCACGGCGCACAGCACGCTGCGATGCCCCACGCTGGGCGTGCTGCGCTGTGCTTCTGGGCTGCCGGCAGTGTGTAGACCTCCCCTCCCCTCCACCTATTCCCTGCCTGCAGGCATCTTCCAGTCGCGCATTGTGCGAGGCCTGGCCGCGCCGCTGCTGTCTGCGGGAGCCACCGCCACGCTGGTGGGTCCCCGGGCTTGGGAGCGCACATGAAAGATGGCATGTGTGCCGGCGCTTGCTGTTCCGGTGCCCTGCTCCGGTGCGCCATCCCCCTTGTCCTTCGGCTGCCCCTCACCAAGCCTTCGCCTTTGCACAACTCACCCCCGCCCCGCCAAATGCAGGTGTGCCTGTATGAGGAGGCGCTGCAGCAGGGCGCGCTGCCCGCCCAGCTGCCCTCCTTCCTGATGGCCTCCCTGCCCTTCGACGTGACCTCCTTTGCGCTCTCCCTGCTGCTCGTGTTCCGGTGAGTGAAACGCATCGTGCTTGCTTGCTATATTGATGGGACTTTTACGCTTTGACGTCACCTCGTTCGCGCTCTCCCTCCTGCTCGTGTTCCGGTGAGCAAAAGGCATCTTGCTTGTCAGTGAACTGCTTTTGCGACTCTCCCTGCCCCCCTTCTTCATGATAACTCATTGTTCACCTCGGCAGATATGCTTTGTCTCTTCTCTCTGAAACTCGTGGTCTCCCCGGCATGTTCTCCCCTTTCCTCAGGACCAACTCGTCCTGCGAGCGCTGGCTGCTTAGATAGCATCATCACTTCGCTTTTTGCCTCCGACTGTGCAGGACTAACTCGTCGTACGAGCGCTGGCAGCAGGCGCTGGCTGCCTGGGGCGCCATCACCACCCGCGGCCGCGACACCATGAGGCAGCTGCTCTGCTACACGGCGGCTAGCCCTGAAGCGGGGCCGGCCAGCACCAAGCTGCTGACTGTGGCGGCCACCGGCAGGTGGGGATGGGGGCAGGGATAGCAGATGCAAAGGGAGGCAGAGATGGTTGCTGTCATTTGTGCAAGCCGGTTGCTGCAGGCTCTGATGCTGCAAACATCGGTTCTTCTGCAGGTGGCTGGTGGCTTTTGCACGGGCGCTCAAGGCGCAGCTGACCGAGGACTCGGATCTTCGTGCTGAGCTGGAGGTAAGAGGGCTGGGGGGCGTGGTTCAGCTGGACAGGGTCCACTTCGCGCTGACCCTGCAACTCGCGATGCCGGCTGCCGCGCTGATTTGATCTGAGCTCGTCGCCCGCCCGGCAGGGGATCCTCAGCCCCGCAGAGTTGGACCTCCTGTGCACCTCCTGGATTGCCCTCCGCGCATTGTTCTCTGTAACTCAACACCCCTCCTTGCTTTCACCTGGTTTGTCCTGCAGGGCATCCTGAGCCCCGCCGAGCTCGACCTGCTCTGCACCTCATACTCACTAATCTCACTAACCCGTCCTGCACTTGCGATGCACCTCACACAGCGCTGCCTGCCTCCACCCTGCAGGGCATCCTGAGCCCCGCCGAGCTGGACCTGCTGTGTACCTCCTACCAGCCCACCTCATTTGCCCTGAGCGTGCTCACCGAGCTAGTGGCAGCCGCCCCGCTGCGTGATTCGCAGCGCGTCAGGTGCGCTGCGCTGTGCTGCGCTGCGCTATGCTGCGCTGTGGCTGCTGTGCTAGATGTGGCAGCTGCCTGGATGCATGGCTCCATCTGTAGAGGCGTGCAGGCAAGCCTCCTTGCTGCTGCAGAGGCTTGCTTGATTGCTGCTGCAGAGTGGATGCCGCTGATTGATTGATTTTGACGGCCGATTCACCGCTGCAGGGTGGCGAGAACCTGACGGCATGCAAGGACGGCCGCTGATTGATTCTGAGCTTTGCTATAAATGCCTGCCTGCCTACTGCTGCAGGGTGGACGAGAACCTGACCGCGTGCGAGGATGCAATGTCGGCCTGCGAGCGCATCCTGAGGTGAGCAGATATAAAAGGCCATGAACAGCAAGTCAGCATGTTTCAGGGATGCAATGTCGGCCTGCGAGCGGATCCTGAGGTGTGCTGGTTTCCAGAATCAGGACCTGTTGGCTGCTGGATCGAGCACGCTTCAGCCACGCTGGAAAGAGCGGGTTGCAAGCGGCCGCCTTGCAAGGAACACGTGCCCGCTGCCTCACAACAGGCCCGCTCTTTGATGCCTTTGCCATCCCTGCAGGACGCCCATCCCGCTGTCCTACACCCGCCACACCAGCCGCTTCATGGTGGGCATTGTGTTTTGTGGGTTGGTTCCCTGCCTCGAACTAATGTGCTGCCGCCTTTCCTACATAGCCGTATACCAGTCGCTCCATGGTATTGGCTCAGCTGCCAACCGTCAATCACGCATGCCTCAACCAATAGACAATCTTTAATTTCTGTCATCTCATGCCGCCCTGCAGGTCATCTGGCTGAGCTGCCTGCCGCTGGGCCTGTGGCCGGTGGTGGGGTGGGGCACCGTGCCGCTGACGGTCGCCATCGCCTTCCTGCTGCTTGGCATCGAGGAGATCGGGGTGGCTGTGGAGGAGGTGAGGCACTGCTGCACCTGCAAAGCATGCCGTTTGCAAAGGCAGTTGCCTTCCTGAAGTTTTGGAGTTGCTGTGGTTGAGGGAGGCATGGGATGCAAGGGACACGCATCATGTGAGCAAAGAAAACAGATGTAAGCCGCATCGGACACCGCCCTGCAGCTGTTTTCCATCTACCGCCTGCACCGTCTGAGGAGATTTCTATATTCCATTGACCCTCAACACCACCCGGTCCCTCCCCTGTTCATCCCACCCGCAGCCCTTCTCCATCCTGCCCCTGGACACTCGCCTGCCAAACATCAAGTGCACCCACTTGCATCACTAACGCCCTGCCGTCCCGCGATTCCTTCCCTACTCCGCGCGCAGCCCTTCTCCATCCTGCCCCTGGACGAGCTGTGCCGCGAAATCGAGATCAGCCTGTCCGACATTGTGGAGCAGGCATCCAGCAGCAAGCGGGCAGCCAAAGAAGCGGTCTCAGCCGCCGCAGCAGCAGCCGTCACCGCCGCCGCGGCAGAGGCGGCCGCGCAGGCGGCAGCGCTGGCCGCTGCTGCTGCTGCCGCGGCGGCGGCCGGCGGCAGTGGCAGCGGCGGGCAGGGCAGCGAAGGCACAGCTGCCACAGCTGCCGCGGCGGCAGCGCCTGCCGCTGTGAATGCGGTGGCGCCGCTGCTGCCGGGCGCGCTTGGGCGTGCGAGCGTGAGCCGAGACCTGGCGCCGGCTGCTGCACAGAGATCGCCGGATGCCATCTTCAATTCGCTGGACGATGGAGACTACTGATGGCATAGTGATAGCCTTTTGTTTGTCGCTTATTTCAGTTTGTCGCTTAGTTCGAGCAGCTGCCGCCCTTGAGTTTAGCCTGCGGCCCGGCGCCACACTCGCCTGCATGCTTTGCGCCCTGCTGTAGCCGCCGTTGCTGCCGGCCTCGTTTCCTTTAGTGTCTAGATCGCCGCTGATGTTGCTGATAGAAAATACCACCATGCCACCTGCTTACTTGTCACCCATGCAATTGGTGCACGCTGTGCCGCACGCCCATGCCACATTATGCCACATACCCTCTGACTCGATTCTTTCCCGGGCACATTGCCTTGCCATGCACCTCCTCAGACTGCCCTTCTTGCCGCGATTTAGCGCCTCAGTTTGCCCCAAGGGACTTCCTCTCGCGACTGCTCCCAATCTGCAATTAGCGCCCCCAGTTAGCCTCGATATCGCCGCCTGAGGGCCCCCAGCGCCGCCGCTGCCTGGTGCCCTGCTCCAGCCCTGCTTAGTCGTGTCAACATGATGCAAAGTAGCTTGATTGCCACCCAGCTCAACACGGCGGCGCTTTCATTATCTCACACATTTGCCCGCTTCGAATGCTGCCGCACTCCATGCCATGATACTCATGCACGCTTGCTACCATCCATTTCTTGCTGGCCTTAACCATAAGTGTTGCTCGCTGTCCGCCTGAGCCAACACTCGTGCAGCAGCATAAATTCTTCCCCTGTACACTCTAGCTGCTGCTCTGGCCCCTGCTGTAATACGTTGCACTTTTACACCGCCATGGGGCAGGCAGCTGAGGGGGACCCGCTGCATACTACAGCAGCACATCAGATTCTGTTCTGCTTGCGAAGTTGCGGCACCATGACCGCATGAGGAAGCCGTGCCTGCCAGCCAGTGCCTTCAAAGTTGCCATGCGGCACCTGAGCATGCACTAGGCTTAGAGAACCCAGCCTGGAGCATGCACTAGGCTGCCCTGGGACCCGGTTACAGAAAACTGAAAAAGCATGTCTGAACAACTGAAAAAGTCCCGTGAAACCCCTTGATCGTGCAAGTTGTTGGTGGGTTGGAAACGAATTTGTGTGCGCATAGTCAAGTTGGATGGGAGTAGCGCATGCGGCGTTGCCGGTGGCGCAGCGTGCATGCAATTATGGAAAGTATACCGGTGGTACCAGCCTCAAATGGCCGGTTCGAGTTGAAGTATCAGACGCGGAAACACCACAGGAGGGAAAGGCATGGAGGTATGGAAAGGGGTGCATGGAGGAGTTATGGGGAAGGGGGAGTGCGAAAAATTACGAAGGTGGCATACTCTGGCGCACTCCAGTCCTTGGTGGTGGGTGGTGCGAGTACGACAACGGTAGCGCTGTGGTAATGCAGGACGCTCTCGCAGTACACGAACGTGTCAGATGGTGGCGGCAGCGGCTGCCCTAAAAACTTCGGCTGCCCTAAAAACTTGCGCTGCCTGGGCAGCGCAGTGGGCTGCATCAGGAGACTGGCTGCCTGGGGTGCCGCCCATTGTGTTGAGCAGTTCAACTGCCAAGTTGGCTGGCTGGCTGAGCGGTAGCTGCGACCAGGCAGCTAGGGGCTGACCAGCCAGGGGCTGGAATAGCCAGACTCGACGGGGAACTCCTTGCCAGTGTATGTGGCGATCGCCATCACTGTGAACCTGAACGGCGCAGGTGCTGGCGAGAACACCTCGCAAGTGCTGGGCTGCGGCTTGCCGTTGGCATCGTTGATAGCACTGCGGGCAGGGGCGGAACCACACAGGGGCACGTGGGGTGAGGGGCAGAGCAGCCGCGGCACTGCTACAATCACGCACCGCAGCAGGCGCAGGGCTGCCGCGGGTTCCGACCTGTTGCTGGCGGGCCAAAGCTATATTGCAGCACGGCAGGTGCCAAAAGCTGGGCACAACAGGGGCAGCAAGCGGCCGGCGCAAGCCGGGCAGCAAGCGGCGCCACTGCAGTCGCCTCTCAGTGGTGGCGGGACGGCTGGGCTGAGCAGTGCAGGGCAGGGCGCACGCCTCATTCCAATCCACGCTCAAGGGCATAGCCTTTCTTCCTTTCTTTCCAGGGTGCCCGCCCTTCTCACATGCAATCGGTGACAGGGTACCAAATGGGAGGATCGTTTGGATTCGGGGCGTCCTTGTTGGGCATCACCCGAATGATAGTCCACCCGCCCACTGGATAGGCGCCGATATTAGTGGCCGGGGTGATGGTCAGGGTGTAAACATCGGTTTTATCCACATTAGTGATCGTTGGCTGGCTGAACACATGGGTGGGTGGGATGGGATCAAGAAAGGCGCACGTCATAGCCGGGGGCGGTGCGAGAGGAGCCAGGGGGTGGCGCCGGCGACACACTGTTTCACCCTGGCAGGGCCAACCAGGCAGTGCAGGGGGGTCGGCCTGGCGGAGCTGCGGCGCACACCCTGCTGTCCCCGGTTTGGTCGGCGGACAGGAATGCAGCCAGCTGACAGCACTGGCACCCCAGGTGTAGTGCCTGGAGCCAGGCCGCTCTGGCACACGCTGTCAACAACAGTGCACAGGCTGAACGGCCCAGCCCGACTCACGCATAATATTTCACTTGGTACTGCTTGGGGGACACGAGGGTCTGGCTGGTGCGGGTGCCCTGGCTCTTGGTTGCCTTGGCCGTGACCTGAAAGTGGAAGTTAGAAGGACGGAAGGGTTAGCCTGTATTGGCCTGGGCAGTGGCAAGCGTCCCCGTGGCACAAAAGAGCGCAGCAATGAAGTACCAGATGATAAAAAAGGCCCACAGCTGCGCATGCGGCTGGCAAGGCCCTCGCAGCTGCC
>VFQQ010002489.1_pt1 | contig 20494 bp, 26 predicted proteins | sample 3512341 | NCBI WGS metagenome assembly VFQQ01 (sample SAMN10412373, study PRJNA504923) | tailings metagenome | isolation source: Relicate 2 Philex TSF1 revegetated site | place: Philippines: Tuba, Benguet | collected 2017-08-29 | reverse complement strand
TCAGAACGGCAGGCCCGACACCGCCGCCATTTCCAGCCGCACCTTCAGCGCGCCCGTGACCAGGCCCTTGGCGTAGGCGTTGGGGGCGCTGGCCAGCAGGGTCTGCAACTCTTCCCCGCTGCAGTGCTCGACCTGCAAGGTCTCGTACCTCTCGAACCAGTCCGGGTGCTGCTGTTCGATCAGGCGCATCTCGTTCAGGTTGCTCATCGCCACCTCGGCCTCCAGGCGCTGAAGCATCTCCAGGGTCTCGATGGGCGGAATGCCGAAGGCGGTGGGGCGCATGCCGTGGGTGGCGGGCAGGGTGGTCATGTCGAGGTCCAGGTACATGGTCGCGTCCTTGAGGGCACGAAGGGTCTGTCCCGTGTTTCGACCCCCGCCTGAAGTCCCTTCATCGCACGCCCTGTCACTTTTGACAGGGCGTGCGAAGAAGCCCCGCGCGATGAGGATTCCGTCACGCTCGCAGCGCCCCCGGGGGCGTTTCGCCGTCTTGCAACGCGCTCGCTAACGCTTTTCGGTTCCTGTCCAGCGCGTGGCCACCGCTCATCCCCATTCGCTAACCGCGTGGCGCCCGACGCCGGCCATGGCCTGGGATGGACATGCTTTGGTATTTGAACTTCGCGTATCGTTACAAACGCAAAGTGAAAAACAAATGAGCGCCATCACCCCCTTGTTGCAACGGCTGCCCCCGCCCGCCCGCATCGCCTCGGCCCTGCGTTCCGAAGCGGTGGCCAAGCTGCTGCCGGTCGTGTTCCTCGCGATCGCCATCACCGCGCTGGTCATGATGTTCGTCTGGCAGAACCAGTCGAACTACCGGCCGGTGTTCGGCGCGCGCGAGAGCGTTCCCGCCGCCGACATGATGTCGGTGCTCGACGCCGAAGGCATCGCCTACCGCCTGCACCCTGAAACGGGGCAGGTGCTGGTGTCGGAGTCGAACCTGGGCCGCGCGCGCATGCTGCTGGCCGCGCGCGGCGTGGTGGCCCGCCTGCCCGAGGGCCTGGAGCTCATGGACAAGAGCGACCCGTTGGGCGTGACGCAGTTCGTGCAGGATGTGCGCTTTCGCCGCGGCCTGGAGGGCGAGCTGGTGCAGAGCATCACCGCGCTGGAGCCGGTCAAAAGCGCGCGCGTGCACCTGTCGATCGCGCGTTCCTCGACCTTCGTGCTCAACGCCACGCAGGCCAGCTCGGCCTCGGTGGCCTTGCACCTGCACCCGGGCCGCGAGCTGGAGGCCGAGCAGATCGCCTCCATCATCAAGCTGGTCTCGGGCAGCGTGTCCAACCTCGCGCCCGACCGCGTGACCGTGGTCGACCAGGCCGGACGCCTGCTGTCCAGCCGGGTCGACATCAAGGCCGGCCTGGACTCCACCGGCTTCGCGAACGAAGCGCAGCGCAAAGCGCAGGACACCCTGCTGCGCAACGCCCACCAGCTGCTGCAGCCGGTGCTGGGCGCCAACAACTACAACGTCAGCGCCTCGGTCGAGCTGCACCAGGACAGCGTGAAGGAAACGCAGGAGCGCTACGAGGGCGATCCGCGCATCACCAGCGAGGCTTCGCGCGAGGAACTCAGCCGCCAGCCGCAGGCCCTGGGCATCCCGGGCTCGCTGAGCAACCGCCCGGCCAACCCCCCGCCAGCCGAAGGCGAGCCGCCCAGCACCGCCGAGCGCAACGCGGCCACGCGCCAGTACGCCTATGACCGCAGCGTCACCACCATCGAGCGCGCGCGCGGCCAGGTGAAAAAAATCAGCGTGGCGGTGGTGCTGAACAACGCCGCCGCGCCCGCCGGCGCGAGCGCCTGGGCGCCGGCCGAGATCGCGCGCATGGAGCAGGTGCTGCGCGGCGGCCTGGGCATCGACACCGCGCGCGGTGACCAGCTGGTGGTCTCGGCCATGGCCTTCCCGGCGCCGCCGCAGGCCGTGGCCTGGTACGCCGAGCCGCAGTCGGTGTTCACGATGGCGGGCTGGGGCCTGAGCGCGCTCGGCGCGCTGCTGGCCTACCTGCTGATCGCGCGCCCGCTGATCCGCCGCTTCACGCGCGAGGCCGCGGCGCCGCGCGAGGTGGGCACGTCCGAGCTGCTGGAGCTGGGCCCGCGCGGCGGCGAGGGCGCCGCGGCGCCGGCCGGGGCCCTGCCCGCCGGATCGGCCGCCGTGGCCGCGCTGCCGCAGCCCGAACGGCCCGCGGGCCAGCGCGACTCCATGGGTTCGCTGCTGGAGAACTACAACCTGCCGCCGCCGGGCTCCCCGGTGGATGTGCTGGTCGATCACTTGAAGGACCTCGCGACCAAGGAGCCCGAGCGCGTGGCCGAGGTCGTCAAACAATGGGTGCAGAAGAATGGCCACCAACCCGCCTGAAGCCGGCGCCGAGGACGGCACGATGACCGCGATCGAGCAGGCCGCGATCGTGCTGCTGAGCATGGGCGAGGCACCCGCCGCCGCCGTGCTGCGCTGCCTGGAGCGCGAGGAACTGCTGGCGGTGACGCAGGCCATGTCCGCCATGAGCGGCATCAAGGTCGATACCGCGCGCAGCGCGCTGCAGCGCTTCTTCGACGACTACCGCGAGCAGAGCGGCCTGCACGGCGCCTCGCGCACCTTCCTGAAAAACTCGCTCGACCTGGCGCTGGGCAGCAGCATCAGCAGCAGCGTGCTCACGCGCATCTATGGCGACGCCATCCGCCCGAAGATGGCGCGCCTGCAGTGGGCCTCGCCGCGCTGGGTGGCCGACCGCATCGCGCAGGAGCACGTGCACATGCAGGCCGTGTTCCTGGCCTTCCTGCCGCCGGCCATGGCCAGCGAGGTCATTGCCAGCCTGCCCGAGGACGGGCGCGACGAGCTCATCGTGCGCGTGGCCCAGCTCGGCCACGTGGAGCACCGCCTGCTGCAGGAGGTGGAGGTGCTGGCCGACGCCTGCCTGCAGAGCCTGGAGACGCAGAGCGCCACCATCGAGGGCGTGAAGCAGGCGGCCGAGATCCTGAACCGCCTGCCGGGCGACAAGGCCCGCATGGTGGAGCAGCTGCGCGAGCGCGACCCCGGCGTGGCCGGTCAGATCGAGCGCAGCATGTACGACTTCTTCATCCTCTCGCGCCAGAGCGAGGAGGTGCTGCTGCGCATCATCGAGGCGGTGCCCATGGACGAGTGGGCCATCGCGCTCAAGGGCGGCGACAGCGACGTGCGCCGCGCCATCCTGGGCTGCATGCCGCAGCGCCAGGTCAAGACCTTCCAGGACGCGATCCGCCGCACCGGGCCGGTGGCCGCGCGCCGCGTGGAAGACGCGCGCGCCGCCATCATGCGCGAGGTCAAGGCGCTGGCCGACGCCGGCGCGATCGAGGTGCAGCTGTACACCGAGGCGACGGTCGAATGAGCAGCACGGCAACGAGCGCTTACCGCAGCCATCGATTCCCGCCGCTGGCCGATCGCGAGATCGCCCAGGCGCTGGCCGCCCAGGGCGCGCCCGAGGCCTTGCAGGCCGCGCTGGCCGACGGCCATGCGCGCGGCCTGGCGCGCGGCCACGAGGAAGGTTTCGACAAGGGCCTGGTCGAGGGCCGCGCCATCGGCGAGGCGCAGGGGCGCGAGCGCGGCGAGGCGCTGGGCCGCGCCGAGAGCGAGGCGCAGTTGCTCGCGCGCTGGCAGCGCGTGGCCGCGCCGATGCAGGCCGCCACCGAGGCCCTGCGCCAGGTGCAGGCCGACTACCAGGCCGCGCTGCGCCGCGAGATGGTGGAGCTGGTGGAGCGCGTGGCGCGCCAGGTGATCCGCGCCGAGCTCACGCTCAACCCCACGCAGATCCTCAAGCTCGTCGAAGAGACCCTGCAAAGCATGCCGCCGGCCGTCAGCGCCGTGGAGGTGTTCCTGAACAACGAGGACCTGCGCGCGATCCAGGCCATCGAAGGCGCCGACACGCGCGGCTGGAACCTGATCGCCGATCCCGCGCTGGAGGCCGGCGAGTGCCGCGTCCAGGTGGCCGGCTTCGAGGCCGACGCCGGCTGCCGCCAGCGCCTGCAGGCCTGCATGGGCCAGGTGGCCGCGCAACTGCTCGGGGCGGAAGAGTCCGCGCCGGCCGAGGCGCCCTTGAGCGGGGCCGCCGCGTGATCGCCGAACAGCTGCGCCGCATCGCCGTGCCCGAGGTGTCGGTGTCGACGCCCACCGGCCGGCTGGTGGGCGCCACCGGCCCGCTGCTGCAGGCGCGCGGCGTGCGCCTGCACGTGGGCCAGCGCTGTCGCATCGAGTCGGCCCTGGGCGCCGACATCGAGGCCCAGGTGGTGGGCTTCAAGGACGAGGCTGCGCAGCTCATGGCCTTCAAGCGCACCGAGGGCCTGGCCGCCGGCGCGCGCGTCTGGCCCCTGCCCGGCAACGGCCACCTGCTCATCGGCGAGGCCTGGCTGGGCCGCGTGGTCAACGGGCTGGGCGAGCCCATGGACGGGCGCGGCCGCCTGGCGGGCGAGCACCTGCTGCCCAGCGCGCCGCCCTGGGTGGACCCGCTGCGCAAGCGCCCGGTGGAGGGCGCCATCGACGTCGGTGTGCGCGCCATCAACGGCCTGCTCACGCTGGGCCGTGGGCAGCGCGTGGGTCTGATGGCCGGCTCCGGCGTGGGCAAGAGCGTGCTGCTGGGCCTGATCACGCGCCAGACCGTGGCCGACGTGATCGTGGTCGGCCTGATCGGCGAGCGCAGCCGCGAGGTGCGCGAGTTCATCGACCTCTCGCTCGGCGAGGCCGGTCTGCGCCGCGCCGTGGTGGTGGTGGCGCCGGCGGACGAGTCGCCGCTGATGCGCCTGCGCGCCACCGAGCTGTGCCACACCATCGCCGCGCACTACCGCGACCAGGGTCGCCACGTGCTGCTGCTGGTGGACTCGCTCACCCGCTACGCCATGGCGCAGCGCGAGGTGGCGCTGTCGCTCGGCGAGCCACCGGCCACGCGCGGCTACCCGCCCTCGGTGTTCAGCGCCCTGCCGCAGCTGGTGGAAAGCGCGGGCAACGGCAGCGGCGAGGGCTCCATGAGCGCCATCTACACCGTGCTCGCCGAGGGCGACGACCAGCAGGACCCGGTGGTGGACACCGCGCGCGCCATCCTGGACGGCCACATCGTGCTCTCGCGCGCGCTGGCCGAGCGCGGGCACTACCCGGCCATCGACATCGGCCAGTCCATCAGCCGCTGCATGGGCCTGGTGGCCGGCGCCGACCAGCAGCGCGTGGCGCGCGAGGTGAAGGCCCTGCTGGCGCGCTACCAGCAGGTGCGCGAGCTGCTGCCGCTGGGCGCCTACGTGCCCGGCGCGGACCCCCTGAGCGACCGCGCCGTGGACCTGTGGCCGCGCATCGAGGCGTTTCTTCACCAGGGCACGCAGGAGTCGGCGCCGCTGGACGACTGCCTGCGCCGCCTGATGGAGATCGTCGAATGAATTTGCGCGCGCTGGAACAGGTGGTGCGGCTGCGCGAGCGCGAGCAGGACCGCGTGGGCGCCGTGCTGGCCGAGCAGGAGCGCACGCGCCAGCGTTTCGTCGCCAGCATCGAGCGCCTGGGCGGCCTGCTGGACGAGGCCGGCGCCTCCGGCGCCGCGCCCACGGCCTCGCCCCGGCTGTCGCCGGCGCTGGCCAGCAACCGGGGCGCCTACAAGCTCAGCGTGCTCGACCTGGCCGACCGCCACCGCCACGCCCTCGCCGAGCACGAGTCGCGCATGGACCAGACCCGGCTCGCGCTGCACGAGGCCTTCCGCCGCCGCGAGGCGGTGGCGCAGCTGCACGGGCGCCGCGTGGACGAAGGTGAGCGCGCGCTTCAGGTGGCCGAGCGCAAGCGCACCGACGACATCGCCCAGACCGTGTGGATGAGGGGACGCGCGTGAGGCCGCCACCGAAAAAGTCGCGCCGCGAGCTTCAGAAATGCCGCGCCCCGGTCGCCCTGGGCTTCGGAGGCGGCGTTCCGGACCGCCCGCGACCCCTGGAGTAACACGATGGAATTCGATCCCACCACCACCGCGACCCAGCTGGCCACCCTGCTGGTGCAAGGACCGCAGCAGCAGATCGACCGCGAGTCCCAGGTCGCCAAGGCCACGCAGGCGGGGCTGGAGAAGCTGCGCTCGGCCCTGTCCGGCTTCACCACCGCCTTGAGCGGCCTGAGCAGCGTCGCGGGTGGCCTGAAGAAGAACAGCGCCACGCTGAGCGCCGGTGCCGGCGCCACCGCCACGGCCAGCGCCAGCGCCAGCGCCAGCGCGCAGCCCGGCTCCTACAGCTTCTTCGTCGAGCAACTGGCCTCCACGCACCAGATCGCCTACGCCGACCTGCCCGCGGTGCCGGTGGCGCTGGGCGGTCCGCTGGTGGTGCAGCGCGCCGACGGTTCGGCCTTCAACGTCAACCTGCTGGCGGCCGACCAGGACGGCGATGGCAACCTCAACGCCACCGAGATTGCGCGGGCCATCAACCAGGCCAGCGGCAACGAGGGCAAGGTGACCGCCCAGGTGGCCAACACCGCCTCGGGCCCGCAGCTGATCCTGTCGTCCGGCCTGGGCGGAGAGGACGGCGCGATCACCATCGACGCCTCCGGCCTGCCCGACAGCGCGCTCAAGACCTCGCTGGGCGGCGCGCCCACGCAGCTGGCCGCCGCGCGCGACGCCGTCATCTGGCTGGGCGAACAGGGCAGCGGCCTGCGCATCCAGCAAGGCAGCAACAGCTACACCGGCATCGCCGGCGTGTCGGTCACCTTCACCCAGGCGCACAGCGCCGGCGGGGCGCCGCTTCAGCTCGACGTGGCGGCCGACAAGGCCGGTACCGAAGAGAGCCTGCGCAAGTTCGTCACCGCCTACAACGCGCTGCAGACCGAGCTCAACAACCTCACGAAAACCAGCGAGGACGCCGCCTCGCGCGGGGCCTTCTCCACCGACGCGGGCGTGCGCAACCTGCGCAACCGCCTCAACGACCTGATCCGCCAGGACTTTGGCGGCCTGCGCATCAGCGACCTGGGCATCAGCGCCGACCGCCAGGGCCAGCTCACGCTGGACACGGCGCGGCTGCAGAAGACGCTGACCGCCAACCCCGAGGCGCTGGACACGGTGTTCGGCTCCGCCGCGCTGGGCAAGCGCTCGGGCGTGCTGGGCGCGGTGACCGATCACCTGGAGATCTGGACGAAATCCGGCACGGGCCAGCTCGCGCGGCGGCTGGACAACGTGCAGGTGCAGCAGAAGGACCTGACCCAGCGCCGCGACCGCCTGGACGAGCTGTTCAACGTGAACTACGAGCGCTACCTGCTGCAGTTCAGCCAGTTGCAGACCGTGCTGGGCCAGATGAACCAGACCTCCGGGCTGTTCGGCCAGCTCGGCGCCGCCTGAGCCCGGGTGGCACACCGACAAGAGGAACCCATTGAGCTACGACGCATACCAGAGCTACCAGGCCGTTGACCTGGGTGCCCAGACGGCGAAGGCCTCGCCGCTGGAGCTGGTGCTGATCCTGATGAACGGCTTGCTCGACGAGCTGGCCCGGGCCCGGGCGCACATCGAGCACGCGCGTTTCGAGGCCAAGGCCAACAGCCTGAACCGTTGCGTCGCCATGCTCAATGGCCTGTCCAGCGCGCTGGACACCGACGCCGGCGGCGAGGTGGTGGGTCAGCTCGCCGAGCTGTACGACTATTGCGCGCGCCGCGTGAACGAGGCCGGCATCCGCATGGACGTGGCGCTGATCGACGAAACCGCGCGCCTGCTGGGCACCGTGCGCGAAGGCTGGGAAGGGGTGCACGATGCCCGCGGATGAACGCGCCCACGCGCTCGATCTGGCGCGCCGCCTGCACGAGCGCACCCAGGCCGGCGACGTCGCCGCGCTGAGCGCGCTCGACCGCGAGATCGGCGCGCTGCTGATCGGTCTGGCCGGTGCCCGCCCGCTCGACGCCGGCACGCGCTCGGCCTGCGCGCTGCTGCAGGCGGCGCACCAGCGCGCGCTGGCCCTGGTGCGGCGCGAACACGACGCGGTACAGGCGCAACTGCTCGACCTGTGCGCGCACCGCGGCGGCCGCGACGCCTACGCCTTCGCCGCCGAATGACAAGGAGAACGCCATGAACGCCACCTTTGCGCTCGGCGCCACCGCACCCGTTACCCCGGTGGCCGAGGCCGTGCTGGCCCCCGGACTGTCCGACGGCCCCCGGCCCCTGTTCGCCCAGGTGTTGGGCCAGGCGCCGGCCACCGACGGTGACCCCCCCGACGGCCGCGAGGCGCTGGACGCCGCCTTGTCGCCTTGGCTGATGGCGCTGGACTCGCAACAGGCGCCCGCGCTGCCGTTTACGCAGCCGTTCTCGCGCCTGCTGGGCGCCGCCGCGCGCCAAGCCCAGGGCGAGGACGAGGGCGCGGCCCCCTGGCGGGATGCCGATGCGGCCGGCGACGCCCGCCACCCACTGGCCCCCCATGCCCTGGCCGGGCCCGTGGCCAGCGCCCGCCCGGCGGGCGCCGATGCCGGCCCCTGGCCGCCCCAGGCCCTGGCCGCCGCCTCGCCCGCCGATGCGGCCGGCGGCGCGCCCGCGACGGCCGTGTCGCCCGCGCGTTCGCCCGCCGATGCCGCCGTGGCGCGCGCCCTGCCGCCCGAGCTTGCCCTGGCGCTGGCCGCGCCCCGTGCGCGCGAGACCGCGCCCGCCTCGCCGGACGCCTTCGCGGCCGCATTCCACGCGAACGCGGGTCCTTCGGGGGGCGAGGCCATCGAACCGGTCGTTCGCCTGGACCCCGCGCGCAGCGAGCTCTGGCAGCGCCCGCTGGCGCAGGCCCTGGGCGATCGGCTGCAGTGGCAGGCCACGCAGGGTGTCGATCAGGCGCGCATCCGCCTCGATCCGCCCGCGCTCGGCCGCATCGAGATCGTGGTGCGCCAGGAAGGCGCGCAGCTGCAGGTGCAGCTCACGGCCTCCAGCCCCGAGGTGGCGCGCCAGCTCCAGCACATGGGCGAAGGCCTGCGCCAGGACCTGGGCCAGCGCCAGGGCCAGGGCGTGCAGGTGCAGGTGCAGGTGCAGGTGCAGGTGCACGAAGGCGGCGCGCAGGCCGATGCGCGCGGCCAGCCGCGCCAGGGCCAGCCCGCCCGCGAGGAGGCCGAACCCGGCCAGGCCCTGCGCAGCGAACACCGCGCCGGCCAGGCCTTCACGCTGGCCTGACCCCCACCGAACGAGCTTTCGACATGAGCAAGAAGATCTGGATTTCCCTGGCCGCTGGCGCCTTCGTGCTGCTGGGCGCCGGCAGCGGCCTGGCCGCCTGGCACTTCATGGGTCCGCCCGCCAGCGAGCCGGCCGCGCCCGTGGTCGACAAGCGCGAGTACCGCTACGTCTCGCTTGACAAGGTCATCGTCATGCTGCGCGCGCGCGAGGGCGGTCCGCTGAGCAACTACATGGCCGTGGACCTGGTGTTCAAAACCCCGGTCAAGGCCGAGGTCGTCACCAAGCAGCAGCTGCCCAAGCTGCGCAGCGTGGCCGTGGCCTCGCTGTCCGAGCTCACGCTGGAGCGGGCCAGCATGCTCAGCATCGCCGAACTCACCGACTTCCTGCAGCAGGCCTACGGCGAGAGCTTCGAGCGCGAATCGCGCGAGTCGCCTTTCACGGAAGTGATGGTCGGCCGTCTGGTCATCGAATAGGCGAGGCCCCGGTGCACAGCGGATACGGCGAGATGAACAGCCTGGCTGCGGCGGAGAGCTCCGCCGCGGCGGAGCAGCGCTGGCTCGTCGAACACACGCCGCTGGTGCGCCGCGCGGTGGCCCAGCTCGCCTCGCAGGCGGGTGGCGCCATGGACCGCGAGGACATGCTGCAGATCGGCCTGATGGGCCTGCTGGAGGCCCTGCGCCGCTACGGCGAGCCCGACGAACGTTTCCCCGGCTACGCCGCGCAGCGCGTGCGCGGCGCCATTCTCGACGAGCTGCGCCGCCAGGACTGGCGCCCGCGCAGCGTGCGCCAGGAAGGCCACCGCCTGCGCGACGGCATCCGCGAGCTGCGCCGCCGCCTCGGCCACGAACCCTCCGAGGCCGAGGTGATGCAGCACCTGGGCGTGAGCGCCGAGGACTACCTGGCCTACGAGCAGCACACCAACGCCGAGACCCTGGCCAGCTTCGACGAAGTGATCGAAGAGCTGATGCTCACGCCCTCGGCCGCGCGCACGCCCGAGGCCGAGCTGATCCAGCGCCGCTCGCTGGAGCAGGCCCTGGCCTGCCTGAACCCGAAGGAGCAGCACGTGGTGCAGCTCTATTACGAAGCCGAGCTCAGCCTCAAGGAGATCGGCGCCGTCATGGGCCTGACCGAGGCCCGCGTCTGCCAGATCAACAAAAGCGCACTGCACAAGTTGCGCGGCGCGCTCTCGCCCGACTGACCCCCGAACCACCCCACCGGCCACCACCATGCAGTTCTTCCTTGGCGTCTTCATCGTGTTCCTCTGCGTCTTCGGCGGCTTCCTGCTCGCGGGGGGCGATCTGGGCGTGGTCTGGGAACCCGTCGAGCTGCTCATCATCGCCGGCGCTGGCGCGGGGGCCATCGTCATCGGCAACCCGCGCCACGTGCTGGCCGAGATGGGCGTGCAGTTGCGCAAGGTGGTGGCGCGGCGCAAGCGCGGCGACGAGTTCCAGCGCCAGCTCATGCTGCTGATGTACGAACTGCTGCAGACCGCGAAGAACGGCCTGAAGGCACTGGACGCGCACGTGGAGCAGCCGCACGAGAGCCCGCTGTTCCAGCGCTACCCCATGGTGCTGGAGGAGCCCAAGCTGCTGCACTTCATCGTCGACAACTTCCGCGTCATGGCCATGGGCAAGATCTCGGCGCACGAGCTGGAAGGCGTGCTGGAGCAGGAACTGGAGGCCATCCACGAGGAGCTCTCGCAGCCCGCCAAGTCGCTGCACAAGGTGGGCGAGGCCATGCCGGGCTTCGGCATCCTGGCCGCGGTGCTGGGCATCGTGATGGCCATGAACTCGGTCAGCGCGGGCGCTGGCGCGGGCGAGATCGCGGCCAAGGTCGCGGCCGCCATGGTGGGTACCTTCATCGGCATCTTCCTGTGCTACGCGGTGCTCGACCCCATCAGCAACATGATGAAGCAGCTCGTGAAGGAAGAGATGAGCAACATGGAGGCGGTGAAGGTGGTGCTGGTGACGCACCTCTCGGGCAAGCCCGAGCTGGTGTCCATCGACGCCGGTCGCCGCCTCATCCAGCTCAACATCAAGCCCAGCTTCGCGCAGCTCGAATCCTGGGTCAACCAGTTGGAGGAGAGCCCTGGTGTCTAAAGCCCACGGAGCCGAGCACGGCACCATCGTCAAGCGCGTCTCGCGCCGCCACGAGGAAGAGGCCCACGGCGGCAGCTGGAAGGTGGCCTTCGCCGACTTCACGCTCGCCCTGATGTGCCTGTTCCTGGTGCTGTGGGTGCTGGCGGCGCGCGACAAGGAAGAGGCCACGCGCGCGCTGGAAAGCGGCGGCGGCGCGGTGATGGCCGAGATCTCCGGCGCCAAGATCCCCGCCGAGGGCGGCCCGCGCGGCAGCCTGATCGACCGCAAGCCCATGCCGCGCAAGGGGCAGGGCGAAGGCCCGGACGAGGTTCGCACCGTGCCCGGCCTGATGAACCCGACGCCGCTGCGCGCGCGCTACGACACCCCCGAGCAGATGGCCGAGCTGGCGGCGCTGCTGGCGCGCCTGAGCCTGGAGGCCGGCCTGAGCGCCAACCTGCAGACCTTCGTCACGCCGCACGGGCTGCGCATCATGCTGCACGACACCGACAACGAGGGCATGTTCCAGCTCGGCAGCGCCACGCCCACCCCGCGCTTCGCGGCCCTGCTGGACCGCATGGGCCCGCTGTTCGCGAAGATCCAGAACCCGATGCTGGTCGTGGGCCACACCGATGCCGCGGCCTACGCGCGCAACGATCCCTTCGGACCCTCGAATTCGCGCCTGTCCAGCGACCGCGCCGGCGCCGCGCGCGCGCACCTGCTGCGCGGCGGCACGCCCGAGGCCTCGGTGCTGCAGGTGGTGGGCATGGCCGAGCGCGCGCCGGTGCGGCCCGACGAACCCCTGGCCAGCGTGAACCGGCGCATCGAGATCATGGTGCTGACGCTGGAGCAGGCGCGCTTGATGACGGCCATGTTCGGCCAGCCCGCGCAGGCCGAGCCCCTGCTGCCGGGTTTGCGGGCCCAGGCGCCCGCGCGCGACGCGCTCGCCGCGCTGCGCGAATCGGTGGTGGCCGCGGGCCGCCAACTGCCCGGCTTCGATCGCGCGCTGGCGCCGTCGGCCGAGCCCACCCTCACGCGCTGAACCGGGAGCGCGGCATGCGGACACGAAGCACACGAGGCGATCGAATGAGAGTCAACACCCCCCACAACGCAGCCCCCCTGGCATCGGTGCGCGCGCCGCAGCCGGCCGCCGAGGCCGCTGGCGCGGCCGGGACCACGCCAGCCGCGCTGCAGTCCGGCGTGCTGGGCCCGGCCATGCAGGCGCTGCGCGAGATGCCCGAGATCGACGAGGCCCGCGTGGCGCAGCTGCGCGAGGCCTACCAGCGCGGCGAGTTGCGCTTCGACGCCGGCAAGCTGGCCGCGCTGATCCAGCGCTACCACGGGGAAGGCCGGTGATCGCCGCCGCCGACGCCATGGCCCTGCTCGATGGCCTGCGCCAGGAGCGCGACGGCTTCGCGCGCATGCGCGCGCTGCTGCAGGCGCATTTCGACGCCGCGCTGAAGCACGACAGCGAGCGCGTGCGCGTGTCGGCCGAACGCATCACCGCGCTCACGGAACGCCTGGACGCGCTGTGCTCGCAGCGCCAGCGTCTGGTGCAGCGCCTCAGCGGTGGCGCCACGCGCGACGCCCACGAATCCCTGGCGCTGCGCCTGCCCGCCAAGGCGGCCGACCTGCTGCGCGAGCAGATGCGCGAGCTGCAGGCGCTGGTGGGCGAATGCAAGCGCTTGAACGTGCGCAACTGCGAACTCGTGGTGGGCCAGCAGGACATCATGGCCCGCGTGCTCAACGACGGCACCCCCGGCACCTATGCGCCTGCCTGAGTTTCCCTCCACCCCGGGGGCCTTCGCGGCGCCGCCGCTGCCGGTGCGCGCGGCGGCGGGCGGTGCCGGCGCCGGTTTCGGCGCGCACATGGGCGCACCCATCGGCGCGGACGCGCTTGGCGGTTCGGTGCGGCAGGAGGTGCAGCGCTTCATCGAGAGCGGCAGCGGCGCGGTGCTGGGCGGGCTGTCGCCGCAGGCGACCTGGCGGCGCTCCCTGGCCGCGCCCGCCTTGTCGCCTGAGCCGGGCAGCGCGCCCGAAGGCGGCGTCCCCGACGGCGCCAGCCGCGAGGAGCAGCGGGCTTTCCTCGACCGCATCGCGCCGCTGGCGCAGCGCACCGCCGCGCGCCTGGGCGTGGCGCCCGAACTGGTGGCCGCGCACGCGGCGCTCGAATCGGGCTGGGGCCGGCGCCCGCTGCGCGCGGCCGACGGCCAGATCATGCACAACCTGTTCGGCATCAAGGCCGGCGGCGCCTGGCGCGGCGCGGCCGCGGAGGCGCCGACCACCGAATTCGAGGGCGGCGCGGCGGTGAAGACCACGCAACACTTCCGCCACTACGAGGACCTGGAGCAGGCCTTTGGTGACTACGCCGAGCTGTTGCTCAACAGCCCGCGCTACCGGGGCGCCCTGGGCGCGGGTGGTGATCCGCGCGCCTTCGCCGACGCGCTGGCGCGCGGCGGCTACGCCACCGACCCGGCCTACGCCGACAAGCTCGCCGCCGTGGCGCGGCAGATCCAGCAGGGTGCGCGGTGAGGCGCTACTTCACCGGCTCCACTTCGTCGGGGCCCACCACGCGCGCCTCGATCACGCGGCCCGAGGCCAGGTTGCGCACGCGCACCGCGTCGCCGCGCTTGCCCTGGCCCAGGCTTTCGCCCGCGCTCTCCACCGCGATGGCGCCGCCGTGCCGCGCCACGATGCGCACCGGCCGGCCGCGCCGCACCAGCACCGGCTCGTGCAGCACCTTGGCCTGCAGCGGCGTGCCCTCGCGCAGGGCGCGCCGCGGCACGAGGCCCGCAATCGCGTCCAGCGAGCCGATCGCCTCGGGCGTGGCACTGAGGTCGCGCGCCTCGTACCGCAGGTCCGCTTCGGTCAGTGCGGCGCCAGCCCCGATGTCGCGCGCGGCCACCAGCACCTCGGCGCGCAGCCGGGCGCGCACCACCACCGGCTCGCGCCAGCGCTCGCCGCAGCGCAACGCCAATTTCATTCGGCTGGGGTACCGGCCATCGACCACCACCACCTCGGGCGGCTGGTCACACTTTGGTTCGTGTTCCGGCGCGGAAACCACGCTCACGTCCACTTGGGCGCCGCGCCAGCCCCGCCCATCGGCGTGTTCGAGCCAGTGCGCGGTCACGGTTTTTACAATTTGCGGAATATTATTGGCGCAGAACGCGATTGATGGCGAACACAGGATCGCCGCGCACAACAGCAAGGAAAGAGGACGGCTCATGGCAATTCACTTCGGACAGGTCATCAGCGGACACGCACAGGCCTTGCAGCTGCGCGGTCAGCGGGCCGAGATCATCGCAGCTAACCTCGCCAACGTGAACACGCCGGGCTACCAGGCGCGCGACTTCGATTTCAGCGCGCGCTACGACGCTGCCCTGGCCGCGCGCGACGATGGCCTCGCGCTCGACCTCGACAGCGGCGACTTGCAGTACCGCGTGCCGCACCACCCTTCGGGCGACCACAACACGGTGGAGCTGGGCGTGGAGCAGGCCGCATTCGCGCAAAACGCCACCGGCTTCCAGGCCAGCCTGACCTTCCTGCAGATGAAGCTCAAGGGCCTCGCGCAGGCCATTCAGGGGCAGTGAGCATGTCCTTCGACAGCATCGCCGCCATCGCCGGCTCGGGCATGAACGCCCAGACCGTACGCCTGAACACCATCGCCAGCAACCTGGCCAACGCGCAGTCCGCCGCCGGTTCCGAGGACGGCGTCTACCGCGCGCGCAAACCCGTCTTCGCCGCCCTGATGGAAGAGGGAACGGGCAACGGCGCCAAGGTTCAGGTGCTCGACGTCGTGGAGAGCGACGAACCTGTGCGCAAGGTGCACGAGCCCGAGCACCCGCTGGCCAACGCCGACGGCGACGTCTTCTACCCCAACGTGAACCCGGTGGCCGAGATGACCGACATGATGTCGGCCTCGCGCGCCTTCGAGACCAGCGTGGAGGTGCTCACGCGCACCCGCGCGATGCAGATGGCCGTGCTGCGGCTCGGGGAGTCCTGACCATGCTCGACACCACCATGAACACCGGCGCCGTCGGCGGCGCATCCGCATCGGGCGATGGCGTGGCGAAGAACGGCATGTCGGTGCCGCAGGACATGTTCATCCGCCTGCTGGTGGCGCAGGTGCGCAACCAGGACCCGCTGGAGCCCAAGGACCCGAGCGAGTTCGTCTCGCAGCTCGCCACGCTCTCGCAGACCGAGGCGCTGCAGACCCTGGTGAGCCAGAACAACGGCACCGCCGCCATGCTCGACAGCCTGCAGGTGCTGAGCCTGGGTGGCCAGGTTGGCCACACCGTTGCTGTTCGAACTTCGCGGATAGATATCGAAGGAAATAGTGTTTCTGGCTCGTTCACGCTCGACGCGTCCAGCCAGACCACGGCCGTGGTGCTCACCGCGGCCGATGGCCGCAAGCACCGCGTCGAGCTGGGGCCGCGCGCCGCCGGCACGGTGGATTTCCGCATCGACCCGGCCGCGCTGGGCCTGCCCGAAGGCCGCTACTCGATCGCGGTCGACGCTGGCGAGGGTGTCCCGGCGCCGGGTGTCGACGTGCGCGGCGTGCTCTCGGGTATCCGCCTTTCGCCCACGGGGGGCGTGCAGATGAACGTGAGCGGCGTCGGCGAGGTCACCCCGGCCGAGATCACCGGCTTCTTCGGTCGCGAGACCACTTCTTCCAACGGATAAAGGAACGCAGCATGAGCATGGAAATCGCCCTGTCCGGCGTGAAGGCCATCAACGCCGAACTCGAGACCATTTCGAACAACATCGCCAACGCGGGCACCTACGGCTTCAAATCCAGCCGCACCAACTTCGCGTCCATGTACGCGGACACCTCGCCCATGGGCGTGGAAGCGGCCTCGCGCACGCAGTCCATCGGCATCGGTGGCGGCACGCTCAACACCGGCCGCGGCATGGACGTGGCCATCAAGGGCAAGGGCTTCTTCGCGGTGAAGGAGCCGTCGGGCCAGACCCTGTTCACGCGCGTGGGCATCTTCACCGCCGACCGCGAGGGCTACGTCACCGACAGCTTCGGCCGCCGCCTGCAGGGCTATGGCGTGGTGCCGGGCTCCGACGTGCTGGGTCCCATGGGCGACATTCGCGTCAGCAAGGAACAGCTGCCCGCGGTGTCCAGCTCGCGCCTGGACTACGTGGCCAACCTCTCGGCCGACTGGACCGCGCCCACCGTGGCGGTCTTCGACCCGACTGAGCCCCTGAGCTACAACGGCTCCAACGTCTCGGTGATCTACGACTCGCTGGGCTCGCAGCACACGCTCACGCAGTACTTCGTGAAGACCGGTCCGAACGAGGTGACCGTGCACTACGGCTTCGACGGCGCGCCGCTGGCCGCCGGCACCGAGACCGTGCTGCAGTTCGGCACCGATGGCCGCCTGACCCTGCCCACCGGCCCGGTGGCCAAGGCCCTGCCGCTGCCGGCCACGGTGGACCCGATCACGCTGGACCTGAACTACGCCGGCACCACCCAGTACGCGGGCCAGACCACCACCACGGTGAACGACGCCGACGGCAATTCCTCGGGCGCCTTCCTGTCGGTGAGCATCGACGAGGACGGCGCGGTGCTGGCCCAGTACAGCAACGGCCTGCGCCAGCGCGTGGGTACGGTGGCCCTGGCCAACTTTCCCAACGAGGACGCGCTGGCCAACGTGAGCGACACCAGCTGGACCGTGACCAACGCCAGCGGCGAGCCGCTGTACGACGCGCCGGGCGTGGGCCAGGCCGGCTCGCTGGTGGCCGGCGCGCTGGAGCAGTCCAACGTGGAGATGACCTCCGAGTTGGTGAGCCTCATGACCTCGCAGCGCAACTACCAGGCCAACACCAAGGTGTTCCAGACGCAGAACCAGATCATGCAGTCCTTGATGCAAGCGATCTGAGCGGACTGAGCCATGGACGCCCTGATCTACACCGTCATGAGCGGCGCCGAGCGCTCGCTGCGCGAGCAGCAGGTGCGCGCCAACAACCTGGCCAACGCCGACACGCCGGGTTTTCGCGCCGACAAGAGCTTCGCCACCGCGATGCGCACGCCGGGCTATGGCTACGACGCGCGCCACATGAGCGAACTCAGCGCCAACGGTGTCAGCGAACGCGCGGGGCCGATCCGCCAGACCGGGCGCGAGCTCGACGTGGCGATCACCGGCGAGGGCTATCTGGCCGTGCGCCATGAGGGCGGCGAGGCCTATACCCGAGCCGGCGGCATCGCCATCGACGCCGAGGGCATGCTGTCGGTGAACGGCCGCCCGCTGCTGGGCGATGGCGGCCCCATCGTGCTGCCGCCCTCGGCGAGCGTGCAGATCGGCGCCGACGGCACGGTGTCGGTGTTGCCGCCGGGCCAGGCCGAGATGCAGCCGGTGGATCGCCTGAAGCTGGTGAAGCCCGAGCCGGGCGCGCTGGTGAAGAACGAGGCCGGCCTGCTGGTGCCGCGCGACCCGCAGGCCGGCGCCCTGCCCCTGGACGAGACCGTGCAGGTCAAGGCCGGCTACCTGGAAGGCAGCAACGTCTCGGCCGTCGAGGAGATGGTGGCCACCATGGCCACCAGCCGCGACTTCGAGATCCAGATGAAGCTCTACGGCGCCGCTGAGCGCATGGCCCAGGCCGGCGACCGCCTGGTGCGCGGCTGAGCCCTCTCCCCATCACGCACACGAGGAACCGACCATGAACGCAGCCATGTGGACCGCCAAGACCGGCGTGCAGGCGCAGGACGCCAAGCTCCAGGCCATCGCCAACAACCTGGCCAACGTCAACACCACCGGCTTCAAGCGCGACCGCGTGGTGTTCGAGGACCTGTTCTACCAGGTGGAGCGCCAGCCCGGCGCCGCACAGGCCGAGGGCATGAACACGCCCGTGGGCGTGCAGCTGGGCAATGGCGTGCGCGTGGCCGGCACGCAGAAGGTGTTCACCACCGGCAGCCTGCAGACCACGGGTCAGCCGCTGGACATCGCCATCCAGGGCCAGGGCTTCCTGCAGGTGGAACTGCCCGGCGGCGAGACCGCCTACACGCGCGCGGGCCAGCTGCAGCGCAGCCCCGAGGGCCGCCTGATGACCGCGCAGGGCTATCCGCTGGTGCCCGACATCACGCTGCCGGCCAACGCCAAGTCCATCACCATCGGCGAGAACGGCACCGTCAGCGTCAGCCTGCCCGGCGACACCGCGCCGCAGGAGATCGGCCAGATCACGCTCGCCGGCTTCGTCAACCCGGCCGGCCTGCTGGCCCTGGGCGACAACCTGTACCAGGAGACCGCCGCCAGCGGCGTGCCCACCGAAGGCATCGCGGGCGAGGAGGCCCTGGGGGCCATCAAGCAGGGCGCGCTGGAAGGCTCCAACGTGCAGGTGGTGGAGGAGATGGTGGACATGATCACCGCCCAGCGCACCTACGAGATGAGCACCAAGGTGCTGAGCGCGGCCGACGGCATGCTGCAGAACCTGGCGCAGGCGGTGCGCTGATGCGCGCCGCGCTGGGGCTGCTCGCGGCCTTGCTGGCCGGTTGCGCCGCCGTCGCGCCGCCGCGCGCGCCGGCGCTGGCCGACGACCCCGCGCCGGTGGTGCGGGTGGCGCCGAGCCAGGCGCGTTCCGGCGGCGTGTTCACGCCGCAGGCACCGGGCTCGCTGGTGGCCGACACGCGCGCGCGCCGCGTGGGCGACGTGATCACCGTGATGCTGCTGGAGACCACCCAGGCCAGCAAGCGCTCGGGCACGCAGATCGACAAGGGCAGCAGCGCCGGCATCGGCGCCTTGCGCATCGACGGCAAGGACGTGACGCCCCCCATCGGCCTGAGCGCGGACCGCGCCTTCGACGGCAACGCCAGCAGCACGCAGCAGAACGCGCTGAGCGGTGCCATCACCGCCGTGGTGGTGGAGGTGCTGCCCAACGGCTTGCTGCGCATCGCCGGCGAAAAAAGCCTGTGGCTCAACCAGGGCGAGGAATTCATCCGCCTGAGCGGCTACGTGCGCGGCCAGGACATCGACGCCGCCAACCGCGTGTCCTCGCAGCGCATCGCCAACGCGCGCATCGCCTACTCGGGCAGCGGCACCCTGGCCGATGCCAACTCGCCGGGCTGGCTCACGCGCTTCTTCAACAGCCCCTGGATGCCTTTCTGATCGGGCCATCAGCATGAACTCCCGCACCCTGCACCAGGGCCTCGCCGGCCTGCTGACCGCTCTCTCGCTGCTCGCGTCGGCGCCCGCCGTCGCGCAGAAGGCCAGCGCCGACGCCGCGCGTACCACGCCGCTGGGCCACCTGGTGCAGGTGGAGGGCATGCGCGAAAACCAGCTCATCGGCTATGGCCTGGTGGTCGGCCTGCAAGGCTCGGGCGACAGCAGCCAGATCCGCTTCCAGGGCCAGTCGGTGGCCAACATGCTGCGCCAGTTCGGCGTCACCCTGCCCGAGCGCAACGACCCGCGCCTGAAGAACGTGGCCACGGTGATGGTGAGCGCCACCTTCCCGCCGGGCTACCGCAAGGGACAGACCATCGACATCACCGTCTCCTCCATGGGCGACGCCAAGAGCCTGCGCGGTGGCGTGCTGCTGCTCACGCCGCTGATGGCGGCCGACGGCGAGGTGTACGCGCTGGCGCAGGGCAACGTGGTGGTGGGCGGCTTCTCGGCCCAGGGCCAGAGCGGCTCCAGCGTGACCGTTAACACGCCCACGGCCGGCCGCGTGCCGAGCGGCGCCACGGTGGAGCGCGAGATTCCCACCGATTTCGACACGCGCGAGACCGTCACCCTGAGCCTGCGCCGCCCGCACTTCCAGACCGCCACCAACATCGTTCGAACCATCAATGGCCGCTACGGCGAGATCGCCAGCACGCGCGACGCCACCAGCGTGGAGGTGGTGGCCCCGGCCAACCCGACGCAGCGCGTGGCCTTCGTGGCCGAGCTGCAGAAGCTCGGCGTGCAGGTGGGGCAGGAGCTGCCGCGCGTGGTCTTCAACTCGCGCACCGGCACGGTGGTCATCGCCGACGGCGTGCGCGTGCGCCCGGCCGCGGTGGCGCACGGCAACCTGAAGGTCATCATCGGCGAGCAGCCCGTGGCCAGCCAGCCGGCGCCGTTCGGCCGCGGCGAAACGGTGGTGCTGCCGCAGTCCAGCGTGGTGGCCGAGCAGGACCGGGGCCGCATGTTCAACTGGGCGCCGGGCAGCAAGCTGCAGGACATCATCGACACCATCAACCGCACGGGCGCCTCGCCCGACGACATCATGGCGATCCTGCAGGCACTCGATCAGGCCGGCGCCATCGATGGCGAGCTCATCGTTATATGAAGACGCACCCCCGCCGCGCTTCGCGCGACCCCCTCAAGGGGGCGACACCTGCGGCCCGGC
>VFQQ010002488.1_pt1 | contig 20508 bp, 12 predicted proteins | sample 3512341 | NCBI WGS metagenome assembly VFQQ01 (sample SAMN10412373, study PRJNA504923) | tailings metagenome | isolation source: Relicate 2 Philex TSF1 revegetated site | place: Philippines: Tuba, Benguet | collected 2017-08-29 | reverse complement strand
GCGAACAGGAAGTCCATCGCGCTGCGCGGCGCGTCGGGCAGCTGGCGCATCAGGTCCACGCTGGCCTCCAGCTTCTGGTCGGTGCACAGCAGCGTCGCGAAGGCCACGATGCGTTCGCCCTGCCGCACCACCGCCACCGGCTGGCGCAGCACGTAGTCGCGCCGGAACGCGCCCAGCGAAAAGCCTTTCTCCGCCGTCTGGTGCTTGCCCAGCCAGGCATCGGAGATCGCCTTGAGCTCGTCGAACGCCTGCGCCACCGCATCGGGCGCCAGCACCTCGAAGCTCAGGCCTTCGCGCTGCGCACGCGCCACGCCGTGGCGCAGGTTTGCGCGCTGCTTGCCCTGCAGGCTGAAGCCAGGCAGGTCCACCAGTGCGCATTCGCCCAGCTTGTACACGCGCAGCCCCGCGTCCAGGTACACGGGCAGCCCGTCGGGCCGCACCTGGTAGAACGCCGCGCGCCCACCCACCTCGCGCGCCTGCTCCACGAAACGCCACACCAGCTCCGGCCATTCGGCCACCGGCCCGACCGGGTCGTACAGCGCCACCCAGGAGCGGCCGCGCCGCCCGAACATGATGAAGCTGCGCTGCGATTCCGACACCATCAGGCTCTTGTCGCCCATCATCACCAGGCCCGCGCCCGCCACCGGCTGCGCCCGCACGATGCGCGCGGCCTGGCCCAGCGCACCGGCGTCGGGCTTCACCAGCTCGCCCCTGGGCCGACGCAGCAACTGGCCGAGCGCCACCGCCAGCGTGATGAGGCACACCGCGACCAGCGCACGCAGCGAGCGGGGCGCGTGGCCGTCGAATTCGAACTGCCACCAGACCTGGTTGGCGTAGTCCACATCGCGGTAGGCGAAGAACAGCAGCGCCGTCACCGTCACCACCACCGCCGCCACCGCCGCGAGCCAGCCCCAGGTGAAGGCCTGCGCGAACAGCGCAGCGCGCCGGTTGAAGTGCTTGCGCGAGAGCGCGAGCGAGCCGGCCAGCACCAGCAGCAGCGCGGCTTCGGACACGGCGATGCCCTTGGGCAGGCACAGCACCAGGCTCACCAGCGCCAGCACCAGGCCGGCCCACCAGGCCGCGTCCAGCCGCAGGAACATGCCGCGCGCCACGAACAGCAGCGCCACCCCGGCGATGCTGCCCAGGAAGTGCGCTGCCTCCACCACCGGCAGCGGCATGAAGCGCGAGAGCAGTTCGGTGGCGTCGTCGGTGGCCGGCGTCACGCCCGAGACCAGCAGCACCACGCCCACCACCCAGGTGAAGGCCGACAGCAACAGCGGCGACAGGGCCGAGGCCGCCTTCACCACCGGCGTGGCCGCGCCACGCTGCCACTCGGTGCCCGCCAGCATGAGCACGGCCAGCGCCAGGGGCAGCAGGTGGTAGATCACGCGGTAGAGCACCAGCGCGCCGGCCAGCTGCTCGGCCGGCACATGCTGGCCCAGCGCCAGCAGCATCACCGCCTCGAACACGCCCAGGCCGCCGGGCACGTGGCTGATCACCCCGAGCGCAATGGCCAGCGCGAAGAAACCCACGAAGGCGGGAAAGGGAATCGCGCCCGAAGGCAGCAGCAGCCACAACGCGGCGGCCGCGGCCACCACGTCGATCGCCGAGATCAGCAACTGCTGCGACGCCAGCGATGCGCTGGGCAGGCGGATCGACACGCCGCGAAACACCCGCTGCACACCCCCGTAACGGCAGAAGCCGATGAACGCACCGGCGGCCAGCAGCACCACCACCGCCAGCCCGCGCAGCAGGCCCGGCGGCATGCCGAACACCGCCTGCACCGTGCCCGCGCCCCACACCAGCGCCGCCGCACCGACCACCACCACGCCCAGCCCGAAGCCGAACGCGTTGAACACGATGGCGCGCGAGATCAGGCCCGCCTCCAGGCCCGCCGCGCCGTACAGGCGCATGCGCACGGCGCCGCCCGTCAGCACGCCCAGGCCGATGGTGTTCGAAAGCGCGTAGGCGATGAAGGCGGTCTTGGCCACCACGCGCTGCGGCAGTTGCGCACCCGCGTAGGCCAGCGCCGTGCGGTCGTAGAACGTGAGCGCGAAGTAACTGGCGGCCGTGGCCAGCACCGAGAGCAGCAAGGCGGTCCACGGCGTGGTGCGCACCGCCTCCACGATCGCCGCGTAGCTCAGCTCGGCCATCACCTTGTGCGCGGCCTCGACCACCAGCACGCCCAGCAGCAGTGCCAGCGCGGCGTAGACCCACAGGCGCCATTGGCGCAGACGGGAGACCAGCGTGTCAGGAGCGAGGGCGTTCACAGGAGGCGGCGGTGCGAGTTCGTCCATGCCGAACCAGTGTAAGCGCCTCCCCGTGAACGGAATCAACCCATGGGGCTTGGGGTTCGCGCACGCTGCACACCCGGCACCGGCGTGGCAACACCCCCATCCGCACAGATCTCGCGCCAGTGCGGCACTGCCGCCGTGGCGCTGAGGATTCCGACATGGCCGCCCCTCTGCAAGCGGTCGATGGCCCCACCCTCCAGCATCCACCCATGCCGAGCCTCACGATCCGGGCCCGCCGGCAGCAAATCGATCGCGCCGACGACGCGCGAAATGGCCTCCAGGTCGCCCGACCGCGCCAGGGTGCCGGTCAGCAGGTCGTGCGATAGAAAAGCCGCCAACTCGACGGCCCGATCGGCCGAGAGCGGCGCAGACGCGCTCAAGGCCGATGCCACCCGGCCGACGGCTCCGGCAGGCCCCTCGGTCTGCATGCGCTCCAGCACGGCGGGTGTCAACAGCGATGCCACGGCCTCCCCTTGCTGAGGGCCTGGCAAGTGCGCCGCGGCCAGCGCCGTCACGCCGATGAAGTCGAGCCGGTGAGAATCAAACACACGGGCCAGCGCCAGGGGCGTCAACAAAAACGGCAAGGCCGCCGCCTGCCGCGCCGCCGGCCATCCCTCCATGGCGTGGGCCGCTCGGGCGATGGACTCGGCATCCCCATCCGCCAGCGCGGCCAGCGCACCGTCTGTCAACAGCAGACCGTGCAGGTGCGCGCGCCGGGCAGCCGGCACATGGGGCAGGAGCGCCAGCACATCACCCATCACATCGGCATCGTCGGATGCGGCCGCAGTGGCCATGGCCCGCTCCGTCAGCAGATGCGGGCTCGCTTCCCTCACGCGCTCGGGCGTGAGCGCGCGCACCTGCATCAGGCTGTTCCGCAGGACGTCAGGGTGGCCTCCATTCCCGAGGGCAGCCAACGCATCGGCGGTCAGCAGCCGGTCGCGTGCCACCCCGGCCCGGTCAAACCCCATCTCGCCCAGGCGACCCAGCGTCTGGTCGATGAGCGCGGCATTCTCCGATGCGGCGATGGTGGCGATGGCCTCATCCGTCCACAACAGGGCCAGCGACGCTCCCGCCTCCGAGCCAAACGGCAACGCACGCAACGCCTCCGGCGCGAGCGGCTCCCGCTGCTGGTCCCGTCGATCGATCTGGTCTTGCTGGTCCTCCGGATCCGGCAACGCCGGCGCGGGGTCTGGCGCCGGCTCCGACCGGTCCGACGACACCGACGAGGCCTCCTCGAACACATCCGGTTCGATCGCTTCGCCCCAGGGATCGAGCCCCTCGTCGTCCCTGACGCCCTCCCACAAGCCGTCTTCCGCAGCCGCCTGCGGGTCCCGCGTCGCCGCGTCCCTGGCGGCCTGCGCCAGCACAGCCTCCATCGCCAAGCGAATGGCCTCGGCATCGCCCGACGCCCCGATGGCACCCAGCGCACGCGGCGTCAGCATCACGCGCCTCACCCCGGCCGCCAGACCCTCGTCGACCCGGGCGGCCGTGCGCAGCACGTCGCGCATCGCCCGCGGATCCCCGCACACTTCCACGGCCACCAGCGCGCGCTCGTCGGCCAGCATGCGCTGCCAGGTCAATGCCCGGGGCCCCGGCGGCATGCCGTCGATGGCCCTCACCACGCCCGCCACGGCGGCGGGATCCGCATCGGCTTGCGACAGCACGGCATCGAGCATCGAGACCGTCAACAGCTGGGCCAGCGCCTCCTCGCGCCGGGGATCGGCCGGCAGCGTCTGCAGCGCACCGGCCAGGCGACCGGCCATCCCACCCAGATCGCGGGCCGGCCACCGGATGGCGGCGTCGGCCATCAGGGTGCTGGCCACGCCGATCCGATCAAGGTCGGGGTGCTCGACCAGGCAGGCGATGGCGCGCGGGTCCAGTGCGGCATCGATGTGTTCGGGCGTGGGCTCACCCATGGCGAGACGGAAACGTTCGGCCAACTCATCGAAGGTCAGGGACTCCAGGCCCGTTTGCTGGTGGTACTTTGTCATGGGGTGCGGGTGGGCTTCGGAAATGAGATCGGCGCCTCAAGGGCTCAAGGTTCGAGGGCGTGTGCCGGCGGCTGCCGAGCCGTTGGACACCAGGTCTCGCCAATGCGGCGAGGCGGCGGGCGACGACGCGGACGGCAGGCGCTGCGCGGCCTCCATCGCCCGCTGGATGAGCTGCGGGTTGGTCGAGTCGCGCACGGCGGCCATGAAGTCGGGTGTCAGCACGGCCTCGTGCGCGGCCTGGCTCTGCTCATTGGGCCGCTTGGCGACGACGTCCAGCATGGCCTCCATCGGCCCGGGATTGCCGATCCGCACGAGGGCGTCCACCATCCGGGTCACGTCCTCGCGATCCCCGGTGTCCAGCAGGAATTCCAGGACTTCCCGATCGAAAACCTCTTCGCAGAAGGGCCTGCGGTCCTCCGGGTGCAACTTCGCCAGATGCCCCATCAACCGGCTGATGTCCCCCGCGTCGCCCAGCTCCATCAAGGCATCGACCGACCGGAACGTGACGAGGTCGAAGAGCAGGTCGCTCTGCACACGCTCATCCCCGATCAGTTCCACGGCGTCAAACGCCTTGCGGATGAGGCTCACGTTGCAACTGCTGGTCACGAGAGCGACAAAAGGCCGGTTGGCAAAGAGGGTCTGGATGGCGTTCGACGGATCCGGCGCCGTCGACATGGCCTGCGTCAGCAATGGGTCCAGGTCGGCAAGGGTTTTCATGATGAGCTGGAGCGCGATGGCTTCAAAGGCTGGCGCCGCGGTGTCCGCCACTCGCTGCGGACGATGGTGCGATGGCACGTTCACCGGAGACGCTGGCGGCTCGGGGCGGGGACATCACGTCCTGCCAATGTCTCGCCCCGTGCGCCGGAGACAGCGCCTGCAGCGCGGCCATGCGCTGCGGGCCCTCCAGCGCGTCGGCAAGGGCGGTGAGGGAGACCAGCGTTTCACCGTTGCCGTGGTTTTTCATCATTTCGCCGATCTCGGGCGTGATCACCCGGCGGGCGGCCTGAGCCCGCAGCGCCGGGGCAGGTGACTCGCCGCCAGCGCCAGCGGGCCGAGGGCCCAGGCATGGCTGGACGCCGCCGCCCGGGCACACACCTCGCGTGAGAAGAGCTGGTCGACGACCTGGGTGGCACGGTCGCGCGGCAGCTCCCCCACCGCGTCGATCGCCAACGCCATCAGCGCCAGGTCACCGACGATGTGGTTCATGAGCGAGCCGAGCGCCCTCGCATCACCCTGGTCCAGCAAGGTCTCGACCGACCGGGGCGTGATCAACCTGGCGAGCAGGACGCGCTGGGTGTCGATGTCGCGCTCGCCCGAGGCATTCGTGACCAGGCTCGTGGCCTCGCACGCCTTGAGGATGAGGTCGACGTTGCCACTGCCAGCGACGAGCCCGGCGACCGGTGACCTGTCGGGCGAGAACAGGTCATGAATGGTCTCGGACCGGTCCGAGTCCAGTGCCATGGCCTGGGTCAGCAGTGCGTCCAGTTGGCCTGCGGTGTACATGGTGTCTGCCTTTCCTTAGGGGCTGGGGGAGCGGGTTGCGTGCGGGGCGGTCGGCGAAGGGCGCTGCGCGAGGTCTCGCCAATGGAGGGGTGGTGCCATCGGAGGATCCGGCGTGGCGCAAGCAGACACGTGCAGGCGATCGCGGGTCGCGCTCTGCATGGCCTCGGGCAGGTGATCCACCCAGCCCGAGACCCTCGCCCTGAGCGCTTCGTCGTTCGACTCCGCCGTACGGCGCAGGAAGGCGGGCGTCAGCACCTGCTGCACCACGCTTTCCTTTTCCGTCGGCGGCAGTTGCCGGGCGGCCGTCACCACATGGCCGGTGACCTCGTGGTCCAGCGCCGCCGCCACGGTGCGCAGTGCCGGCGGCGTCAACAGGGCGCGCAACACCGTCGCGCGCTGCACCTCGTCCCGCAGCAGGGTCGCCCCCAGCGCCGTGTCGCCAATCGCCCAGTGATCCCGCGAGCCAGCCACCACCGCCGCCGCGTCGGGCGTGACCAGCGCGGCCATGGCCTGCCCATGCCAGGTCGTCTCGGGCAGGCCATGGGCGGCGTCCACCACGCGCCGGGCGACGTCCCCCAGCCATCGACCATCCTGCGTGCGCAGCGTGGCCGCCCTCACCGCATCGATGGCCTGTGGCGTCAGCAGCTTTTGCAGCACCGCCGTCTGCTGTGTCGGGTCCAGTGCATCCACGCGCCTCATGGTTCGCGCCACGAGCCCCGCATCGCCCGACGTGGCCACGGTCCGGATCGCTCCATCCGTCAACAGCTCACGAAGCATCTCGGGATACTCCGCCTCTTCGCGCAAGGCATCCAGGGCCGTCAGCGCGCGGCCGATGTCCCTGGCAGAGCCTTGGGACATCAGGCCCATCACGTGTGGTGTCAGCAGAGCCTTGAGCAGGTCGATGCGCGAGGCATCCTCTTGCGGCAGACCCGCGATCGACACCGCGGCCATCGCGGCGCAGGTCGAGCTGGCCGAATGCTCCACCGCTTCAATGCGTTCGTCCGTCCACAGGCCGGCGATGGTGTTCACGCGCCGGGGGTCGTGCGCCTGCAGAAGCGAGGCCACGTACGACACCGCCGCCACGCCATGGATGTCGCTGGAGCCTTCCATGACCTCAACTGGCTGGCCCGTCAGCAGCAGGTCTGCCGCGCTGTCGCGCAGTGCTGGCGGCAGCCAGTACACGGCCATGGCTCCACGGGCCAGGCAGAAAGGGTCGGCAGAACGCGCCATGGTGCGCAACGCCTGTGGCGTGAGCAGGCCGATCGCTGCCGCCCGGCGGGCATCGGGTGGCAGCGCCCGCGCCAGGTGCAGCACCTGGGCCAGATGCTGGTCCAGGTTGCAGGCCGCCACGGTGGCGTGCGCGGCAGGCACCAGCAAGTGCTCCGCTCCATCCCTCTGCCGTTCGAGAGGCTGCAGGCACAAGGCGCGCGCCGCCCGCGCGATGGCCGTGGCGGAGCCCCCACGCGCCACCGTGCCCAGCGCAGTGTCGGTCAGCAGGGTGTCCACCGCCACCGCAAACTCGTCCGCCGGCAACGCCGTGAGCGCCAGGGCCGCGTCTCCGATCGCCACCGCCTCGGAGGAGTCTGCCAACCGCTCCAGCGTCCGGGTGGGCAGCAGCAGCCGGACCGCCGGCGCCTGCCGATCGCGCGGCAGCTTCTGGAGCGCACGCGCCACATGGCCCACACTTTTCGGGTGGCCCGACGATGCCCTTTCAAGCGCCCGTTGCGTCAGCAAGGTGGCCAGGGCCTGCTCCGCCCGCTCCGGCGGCAGACAGGTGCCCGCCAGTGCGAGCCGGCCCACCTCTTCGGCATTCCCTTCGTTCCGCACCCGGTGCATGACCTGCTCGGTCAGGACGCGCCGCGCCGCTTCTGCGCGCGCCTGCGGCGGCAGGTGCACCACGGCGTGTGCCATGCGAGCGATGGACATCGGGTCTTCCGAATGCGAACCCACGCGGTCGAGCAGTTCGGGCGTGGTCACCCGCGCCAGCGCGGCCGGCCGCGCTGACAGAGGAAGGTACAAGGCGTGGAAGGCCAGGCCGCAGGCCACGTCCAGTCCGTTCGGCTCCTCCACCCGTTGGCGGGCGGCGTCCAGCACCGGGTCCGTCAGCGCGCAGGCGGTGAAGCGGTCACACGCCGCCGCGGGCAGGTAGCGGGCCATGCGATCCAGCACGTCCAGGACGGCCTCCGGATCACCGGTACCAGCCAGGGTGCGTGCCGCAGGAACGGTCAGCAGCTTGCCCATTGCCCATGTGCGCTCTTCGGTGCCGTCCAGGTGCAGCACGGCGTCACCGGCGTCCAGGATCAAGGCGGCGTCGTCGCTCTGGGCGATGAACCCGAGCAGGTGTGGCTGGCGGATCAGGCCCGCTCGAAGCGCACGCCCGGGATTGGGCTCGATCAGTCGCACCCGCTGCAGCCAGGCCCGCACCGCGCCCACCTCCAGGGGAATCAAAGGCACCATGGGCTCGGCAGCCCGAAGCGCGGAAGGAGGCGGAAAACCCATTTCGACGTCTGCCTACAGCGAGGGTGAACGCGGCCGGCTGGTGGCGGCCGCGGCAACGGGCGGCCGGTCCACCAACGCCTGCCAGGGCGGCACCGCCGGAGCATGCCCAGCGAGGATGGCCGCCGCACGCGCCTGCCGGTCAGGCGGCAGGTGCACCATGGCCTGAAGAAAAGGCGCCATGACCAGGTTGCTTTGCGTCCCCGCGGCCTTCCGCAGGTTGTCCTCGGTCAGCAGGGCCCCCACCACGTCGGCGCAGCGCGCCGGCGGCAGACAGCAGGCCGCGGCTGCCGCGTCGCCCACCTGCCAGTGGTTCCCCTGGTCTCTCAGGGCGCCCAGCGCCGCGGGCGTGAACAACGCATCCAGAAGTTCGGCCCGGCGGTCATCGGGCAACCGCAGGGCGCCGCGCACCAGGGCCGCGATCCCCAGAACCTGGCCGCCGCCGGCCACTTCGGTGCAGGCGCGCGGGGTGCACAGGCGTGCCCACATGCGATCACCCAGACCCTTCGCGGCGGCATCACCGCGCAACAGAACCTTGTTGATGGCGGTCGCGGTGTCCGCGATCTGCACCGCAGTACCCTTGGCGGCCATGCGGTCCAGCGCTTCGTTCGACAGCAGGCCGGCCAGCACCGTCACGGCGCCCGGCGACGACAGGTAGCTGGTCGAGCCGGCGGCCCGCGCCACGAAAGCGGTGCTGGGCGAGTCGGCCAGCGTGCGCAAGGCCCCTGGCGTGTACAGGCGCTCCAGGGCCGTCCGACAATGAGCGATGAGGCGCATCTGGGTGGCGGCGGCCACCACCGCGTCGATCAGTTCGTCGCGGCCCGATCGGCTCACGGTGTCGATGTTTTCGGGCGTGAGCAAGCGCCGCCACGCGGCAAGCCGGGCTCGATCCTCGGGCAGGCGACCGATGGTTGTGGCCACCCGGGCCACGCCGTTGGCGTCGAACGTCGAGTCGAGCGCCCTGGGCGTCAACACGCGTGCAAGCGTGCCCTCGTAACCCTCACCCAGCCACCACAGCGCGCACGCCAGATGGCTCACGTCCTGGCCGTCGCCGTGTGCCGCCACGCCGTTGATGACGCCATCGTTTGCGGCCAGCTGAATGGTCACGACCCGGTTCTGCGGCGACGGCAGGTGCACCGCCGCGAAGGCCATGCTGCTCGCCGCGCGCCAGGCGGTCGGGTCTTCCATGGCCAGGCGCACAGTCTGTGGGGTCAACAGCCGGGCCAACACCGCCGCCCGTGGGTTCTCGCCGTCCGCATCCGCGCTGGGCAGCCGGATCGCATGCAGTGCCATCTCGCTCACCACGTTCAAATCGCCACTTTGCACCACGGTCCGGACGGCGGCCTCGTGATGGAACAGCGCGGTCAGCGCAGCGGCCATCTCGTCGGCAGGCAAATACACGATGGTGTCGACAGCCGCCAGGAGGGTCGCGGCCGATCCGTGGTGGGCGATGAAATCGAGCATGCCGGCGGTGCGGAACACCCGTCGGGCCACGTCCGGCCGTGCGGGCGGGCCCAGCGCGAGCGCCAGGTGGTGCTCCACCGCGCCGATCTCGAGCGGCACCTCATCGGGAACCACCACGTAAGGGGCGCTGCGTTTCAGGCTTTCGGCCATGGGAGGGCTCTCCAATCACGCGATGTCAAAGCTGCGGCCCCGACACAGCCGCAGGACCGCGCGGCGCCGTGCCCGCCCCGCCACCCAGCAATTGCCGGAAGTGCAGCGTCGGCAGGGCCGCGCCCGCTGGAGTGGCATCGGGACCCAGCACCGACGTGGCCTCGCCAACCATTCTGATCAGCGCCGGGTGGCTGCTGGCTGCCACACACGCCGCCACGCCCGGGGCCTGCAGCGCATCGCGCACGGCCTGCTCGCGCATCTCGGGCAAGGTCTCGGCCATGGCGGACGCCAGGGAAAACAGCGCCCGGGCCTCATCGCGCCAGGGCTGGGGAAGGCCCTCCATGCCACGCGTCACGCGATCCTTGGCCACGGGATCGCCCGACGCCGCCACGAGCTCGAGATTCCGGGGCGACAACACATCCACCATCACCGTCTCGCGCTGGCCCGGCAGCAAGCCAACGGCGGCGCGCACGATGCGGCTCACGAAGCCTGGGTCGACGGACACACCGGCCAGATCGACCACCGCATCCGTGAGCAGGTCGCCGCAGGCACGGTGCCGGGCTGCCGGGTCCCGCAGGCCTTGTGCCGCATCGCAGGCCCGGGCGATCAACTCGGGGTGGCCGCTGGCCGCGATGCGCGGGGCCAGCCCTTCGGTCTGCAGCACCGCCTGGACGGCCCGGTCCCGCCAGGCCGGATCGGGCTCGGCCAAGGCCGATTCCAGTCGGAGCAGGTCGGCCATCTGGCCTTGCAGCGGCTGGGGCAGCGCCGCGATGCCGGTCTGCATTTGCGCGGCGAGCACCGGGTCGCCGGAGGCAACCACAAGCGCCACGGCGCGCGGCGTGAACAGGCGTCCGGCAAAGCTGGCTCGCAGCTCCGCCGGCAGCAGCGCAGACACCTCCGCCACCGAGGCGATGGCGGGCGCATGTTGCGAAGCCTCGACCCGGCCTGCCGTGTCATCGGTCAACAACTGGGGCAGCGCCTGCGCGCACCGCTCGGGTGGCAGGCGTGCCGCCCCGTTCGCCGCCCTGGCCAGCGCCGCCGCACTGCCGGAGGACTCCAGTTCGATCAGCGTCCGGTCGCCCAACAAGCGCGCCAGGGCGTCTTCCCGACACGGGGAATCCAGGGCCGTCGCGGCGCTGGCCAGCGTGGCCGCCTGGTCGGCGTGCCCGGCAGCCAGCACCTTGTCGATGGCATGGTCCGTCAGCAGGGCGGCGCCGCACGCGGCCCTCTGCGAGCCGTCCAGCAGGGCTTCGATGCCTTGCGCCACCTGCACGATCGAAAGCGCACCGCCGTGCGCTGCCACATCGGCCAGCACCTCGGGGGTCAGCAACTGGCGCAGGGCAGCGTCGCAGGCTTGCGGGACCTGCAGGCACCGGATGCCCACCACCGTCCGGGCCACCGCCTCCGGGTCGTTGGCCTGCGCCACCGTCTGCAGGACGTCCGGCGTCAGCAACTTTTCGAGGCCCGGTGCGCGCAACACCGACTGGGCATGGGCCAGGGCAAAGGCCACCTGGCCCATGCTTCGGGCACTGCCCCGCGTCGCCACGGCCTCGATGCTCGCATCGGGCAGCAACTGCGCCATCACCATTTCGCGCTGGCCGCCCGGCAGGCGCGACGCCGACAGCGCCATCAGGCCGATGACGTGGGGATCGGTGGCGGCCGCCATCGCCCGGACCGCATCGCGCGTCCAGCAGTGCGGCAGCAGGCCCCACTGCAGCTCCGGGGGCAGGTGCGTCAGCGCCAGCGTGACCTGGGCCCGCGCGAGGAGGTCGGGGGACGCCAGCGTCTCGCGCACGCTGCGTGGTCTCAACAGCCGCACCGTGGCCTGCTCGCGCTGATCGATCGGCAGGTACATGGACGCTTCGGCCGCCCAGCCGACGTGCGAGACCTGGCCGGCTTGAAGCAAGGTGTCCACCGCCCCTTCCGACAACAGGTGCTCGAGTGCGGCACGGCGCGGCTCGTCGTGCAGGCGCAAGGCACCCACCACCGTCTGGCAGATGGCCGACGCATCGCCCGATGCCGCCACCGCGTCCATGGTGCGCGGCGAAGCGAAGAGCTCACCCAGGACCGCCCGGAAATCCCCGGGCGGCAGCAGCGTGCCGAGGGCCACGACGTTGCCCACCTGGGAGGCCGTTCCATCCTGCTGCACCTCGGCCAGGACCGCCGGCGTCAGCAACCGCCGCAGCAGAGGCTGCGCCAGGCCGGGTGGCAGGTTCGACAGGGCCCACGCCGCCTGAATGGTGGACGCGGGCGAGCCGCCCTCCTCCACCAGCGTGGCCAGGGCCTGGTCCGTGAACAGGCGCGCCATCGCCGTCTCGCGCGACGGCTCGGGCAAGGCCGCCAGCGACATCGCCACCGTGCCGATGAAGCCGGGGCGCTCGCAGCCGGCCACCCGTTCCAGCGCCTGGTCGGTCGACACGAGTTCGTTCAGCACCGCCAGCCGGTGCTCGGACGGCAGATGCGACGCGGCGTTCACCCAACGGGCCATATCCCCCGGGCGGCCGGTGCGCATCACGCGCGCGGTCGCGTCGGGTGTGGCCAGCACCCCCATGGCCGAGATGAAATCATGTCCCGGCAGGCACTGCAGTGGCTCATCCGCCACCCAGGACAGCGCCGCTGCGTCGAGGTGGGCGGCCAGGCTGCCCAGGGCCTCGGGCGTCAGCAATGCGGTGCACACGTCGGTCTGTTCGTCCGGATCGTCCAGGCACAGCGCCGCGCGACAACCGGCGACCACCAGCGGGGCATCGCCGCTGCGGGCGATGAAACCGATCACATCGGGCCGATGCTCGAGCAACTCGTGCACCGCCACGCCGACGTCCCCGGGCCCGCGCATGGCGGCGTTCAGGCGCGCGAGCACCTCGCCCCTCGTCAGGGGAAACGCATGCTGCGCGACGTGCGTGCGCGGGGGATGGCTGACCGTCATGGCGCCATGGGACCGAGCACCGCGTCGACGGGAGGCAGGACGCGGGGAAGAGGAACCTTGCGCGTCATCAGCTCAAAGGCGAAGGGCCGCCTGGTGTGCGCGAAGCCGTGGAACCACCTCGCGCCGCCGCGCCATCCCCGATTCGCGCCCACTCGGGCACGCCACCGGCCGAGTGGGCCGTTGCCCGCATGGCCGCCGTCACCGTGGCCATGCGGCTGTGCACCACAGGATCGGGGCAGGCCTGCAGACCGCTGCGCATCTCCCGTGTCAACAGCGCACCCAGCGCGGTTTCGCGCTCGCCATCGGGCAGGCGTGTGAGGGCCAGCGCCATCAGGCTGGCGGCGTGAGGATCCCTGAACACCTCCACGATCTCGATGCCGCCTTGCCTGACCAGATGCCGCAACGGGCCCAGACCATCCAGCCGCGACGCGGCGAACGCCGCCGGGCCGATCAGGCCGGCGCGGTGGGAACCGATCACGGTGTCAATGGCGCCATCGGTCAACAAGGCAGCGCACCGCGATCCGCCATCCGGCAGCAGGTCCAGCGCCGCCAGTGCGTGGCCGATGTGATCGGGCCGGTCCGAGGCGGCCAGCGTGGCCAGCGCCCGAGGCGTCAGCAACTCGCCAAGCGCCGTGGCACAGGCCTCGGCTGGCAGACACCTCGCACAGGCCACCGCATCGTCAATGCCCGGGGCATCGCCATCCGCTGCAAGGGTTCGGGTGGCATCGCGCGTCATGAGGCACGCCAGCGCTTCGGGGCGCAACGCCGGTTCCAGCAGTTGCGCGGCGCCCAGGGCATGGCCGATGAGCCTGGCATCGCGGGACCGTGCGAGGGTATCCGCTGCCCCCTGGTGCATGAGCAGCAGGCCCAGTGCCATTGCGCGTCGATCGGGGCCAGGCCGCTCTGCGGTCGCCGCCACGGGCGCTTCCCACGGTGGCAGGTCCAATGGCTCGGAACCGTCCGATGGTTGCGACGCACCGCGGGGCACCAAGGCCTGCAAGTACGCCATCAACGCGGGCGGCAGCGCCGGAGGAGGCTGAGGAGGCGTGGGCGGCGATGCGTGGGTGCCCAGCGAGGCCGCACCACGGAGGGCCTGCCCGATGTGCCGGGCATCGCCGGAGGAGGCGATGACACGCAGGCTGTCGTCCGTGAGCAGGTCGTTCAGCAGTGAAGCGGCCCAGCGCTCATGCCCGGGCGACTCATCCACCATGGTCGTCAGAGCAGACACCACGTCGGCCAGCGGGCCCGCCCGGTCCAACGCCGCCAGCGCGGCCACCACGTTGTCCGTCAGCAGTTCGGACAGGACCTCATGCCGGTCCGCAACATCGGGCAGGCGCTCGGTGAGCGCACATGCCTGTGCGACCTGGGACAGGTCCTGGCTCGCGACCAGGTGATCGATCACCTCGGGCTGCAGCGCCGCCTCCACATGCTGGCGATCGTCAGGGTGCTGAGCCGCCTGCCCCAGCAGCGTCGCCACATCCGCCCGCGTCAGGGGTGCAGAAGGGGTGGACGGGGCAGCGAGGCGTCTGGGCATGGGCCGAATTGTTTCCAGCCGCATCCAGCCTTCGGGCGCAATGCACGGAATGGCGCATACCCTCCTCCAAACGCCGCCTCGGCACCCCGAGCGAGCGCGGCTGTCCTTGCAGCGACAACACGGCGGCACCGCTTGGACCTACAGTGGGCCCAGCCGCGGGCCATCCTGGACCATCAGCGGCACTGGAGACACACCGCCATGCACATCCCATCCCTGAAAGAACTCGTCAGCGCCGAGGAGTGGGCGCTGCGCTGCGACCTTGCCGCCTGCTACCGGCTCGTGGCCGCCTACGGCTGGAGCGACCTGGTGTTCACGCACATCAGCGCCAAGCTGCCAGACTCGGTCACCGGCGGCGAGCACCAGTTCCTCATCAACCCCTACGGCCTCATGTTCGACGAGATCACGGCCAGCAGCCTGGTCAAGGTCGACATGGCCTGCAACAAGCTGCACGACTCGCCCTTCCCCGTGAACCCGGCCGGCTTCGTGATCCACAGCGCGGTGCACGAGGCCAGGCCCGAGGCCGGCTGCGTGCTGCACACCCACACGCGCGCCGGCGTGGGCGTGAGCGCGCAGAAGGCCGGCATCCTGCCCATCAGCCAGCAGAGCACCTTCGTGCTGCATTCGCTGGCGTACCACGACTACGAAGGCGTGGCGCTGCGGCCCGAAGAGAAGCCGCGCCTGCAGGCCAACCTGGGCAAGGCCAACTACCTCGTGCTGCGCAACCACGGCATGCTCACCGTGGGCCGCACCATCGCCGACGCCTTCCTGCACATGTACACGCTGGAGAACACCTGCCGCATCCAGATCGACGCCCTGGCCGGTGGCGGTGAACTCACGCGGGTGGACCCGGCCATCCTCGCCGGCATGGCCGATGTGATGCGCGTGGCCACTGCGGGCCAGGGTGCGCAGCTGGCGTGGCCGGCGCTGCTGCGCAAGGCCGAGCGGATGGACCCGACCTACCGCACTTGAACGCTCAGGGCGTGCTCACGAAGGCCGCCATGCCCTCAAGCACGGTGCGAAGGCGCACCAGTTCGCGCGAACTGTCGAGACGGGACGACCAGGCCGCCAGCTTCGACACCCGTTGCAGTCGCGGCAGCAGGTGGGCGATGTAGGCGCGCAAGGCGTGCCCGGGTGGCGCGGCGTCGTCATACGCCTGCAGCACCGCCTGCACCGCGCCCGGGCCCAGCGGCTGCAGGTAGCGCGCCAGCGACAGCAGCAACTGCAGCATGTCGTAGACCTGCACCGTGGCCAGCGCCATGCCGGGCTGCAGGCGTTCCTCGAAATCGAGGCGGGCGAAGCGCTCGCCGTCCCAGGTGATGTTGCGGATCTGCGCGCCGCCGTGCCATTGCCCGCGCGCGTGGAAAGCCGCCAGGTCGGCGCTGGCGGCACACATGAGCGCCAGCCACTCGGTCTCGGGCAGGCGGTGCAGCTGGTGGTCCAGCGTGTCGCCGATATCGCCTGTGGTGAGCGCCTGGCCATCGAAGGCCAGCACCGGCGGCACATGTTCACCCGCGGCGGCCAGCGCCAGGAGCCGCTCGTGCTCGTAGGCCAGCAAGGCCACGCCATCGGTCTGGCGCACCGCGTGCCAAGGCACAGGCACGCCCACGAAATGGGCGAACAGCCAGATGCTCATCGACTTGCGCAGGCTGCGCAGCGGCCGATCGGCGGTCTTGGTCCAGGTCTTGAGGGCGGAGTTGGGCGGGTTCAACGGGGCCGATTATCCAGCGTCGGCGTACCGGCCCATTTCCCAGTCGCTCACCTGCAGGCTCCAGGCGTCCCACTCGGTGCGCTTGATCTGCAGGAACTGCTGGCAGAACCCGGGCCCCACGGACTCGCGCAAGGCGGCATCGGCCTCCAGCGCATCGAGCGCGGCGTGCAGGTCGCGCGGCAAGCGGCCGGGCAGCGCGGCACCGCGCGCATGGCGCTCGTACAGGTCGTCATCACAAGGGACCGGCATCGGCATCGCCTGGTCGATGCCCGAGAGGCCGGCGGCCAGCGTGGCGGCGATGGCGGCGTAGACGTTGCACGAGGGATCGGGCAGGCGCCACTCCATCCGCCCGGCCACCGTGCGCACGAGGCAGGTGCGGTTGTTGTCGCCCACGGCCTTCCACACCGGCGACCAGGTGGTGCCCGAGGCGCTGGCGCTCGCGGCCAGGCGCTTGTAGCTGTTCACCGTGGGCGCGCACAGCGCGGCCAGCGCATCCGCGTGGTGCAGCAGGCCGGCGGCGAACTGCTGGCCCACGGCACTGAGACCCAGCGTCCCGGCCGGGTCGCCCATCACGGCCCGGTCGTTCGCGTCCGTCAGGCTCAGGTGGAAATGCAGGCCACTGCCCGGTGCGTTCGCCAGCGGCTTGGGCATGGTGGAGAACACCAGGCCGTGCTGCTGCGCCACCGCCTGCGTGGCGAGCTTGAAGAGCTGGTAGCGGTCGGCGGCGGCGAGCGCGTCGTCGTGGCGGTAGTTGATCTCGTACTGCCCGCTGGCGTCCTCGTGGTCGATCTGCTGGAGCTCGAAGCCCAGCGCATCCAGCGCCTGGCGCATGGCATCGAGGAAGCCGAAGTTGCGGCCGATGGCCGACAGGTCGTAGGACGGCTTGGCCAGCCGGTCTTCGGCGTCGGCCACCTGCCAGCGGCCCTGTGCGTCGCGCTTCAACAGGAAGAACTCGGGCTCGATGCCGACCCACAGCGTCCAGCCGCGTTCCTTGAGCCGCGCCACCTGGCGCTGCAGCACCTGGCGCGGGCAGGTGTCGAGCGGCTCGCCACCGGCAAAGCCGTCGCACACCGCGTGCGCCACGCCGGGCATGAAGGGCAGCGGGCGCAGGCTCTCGGGCCGCACGCGGCCCATGTACTCGCTGCGCGCGCCCATGCGCGGCAGCCCGGTGCCGGCGATGCTCGGCCCGGAAAACCCGGCACCCGTCTCCACCGCTCCCGCCAGGCCCGCGAGCGGCACCAGCTTGCCCTTGGGCACGCCGAGCAGATCGGTGAAGGTGGCCAGCACCGAGTGGATGCCCTGCGCGCGCAGCGCGGCGATGCGCTCCTCCAGCAACGGCGCCCGGCTCAAGCCAGCACCTCGGCCAGGGCCGCGTCCAGCACCTCCAGGGCCTCGTCGAACACCGGGTCCTCGATGGTCAGCGGGAACAGGAATCGGATCACGTTGGCGTAGACGCCGCAAGTCAGCAGCAGCAGGCCGCGCTGCAGGGCCGCGGCCTGCACGCGCTTGGTGAGCTCGGCGTCCGGCGCGCCGGTGGCGGGGTCGTTGAATTCGCAGGCCACCATGGCACCGAGGCCGCGCACGTCACCGATGCGGGGGTGCCTGGCTTTCGCCGTGTTCAAGCGGGCCACGAGCCGGTCGCCCAGCCACTGCGCGCGTTCGGGCAGTTTTTCCTCGGCCATCACGTCGAGCACCGCGTGCGAGGCCGCGATGGCCAGAGGGTTGCCCGCGTAGGTGCCGCCCAGGCCACCCGGGGCCGGGCCGTCCATGATCGCGGCCTTGCCGCACACGGCCGAGAGCGTGGTGCCGCCGGCCATGCTCTTGGCCATGGTCATCAGGTCGGGACTCACGCCGAAGTGCTCCAGCGCGAACATCTTCCCCGTGCGCGCAAAGCCGGTCTGCACCTCGTCGGCCACCAGCAGGATGCCGTGCTGGTCGCACAGCGCGCGCAGCCACTGCACGGCTTCCTTCTGGATCACGTTGAAGCCGCCTTCGCCCTGCACCGGCTCGAACACGATGGCCGCCACGCGCGAGGGTTCGATGTCGCACTTGAAGAGCTGCTCCATCGCGTGCTTCGTCTCGTCCAGCGAGGCGCCTTCTGCCGGAAACGGCACGTGGTAGATCTCGGGCGGGAACGGACCGAAGCCCGCCTTGTAGGGCTGCACCTTGCCGGTGAGCGCGACCGAGAACAGGGTGCGGCCATGGAACGCGCCACCAAACGCGATGACGCCGGTGCGCCCGGTGGACGAGCGCGCGATCTTCATCGCGTTCTCGATCGCCTCGGCGCCGGTCGAGAAAAAGGCGGTCTTCACCGGCCCGTCGATCGGCACCAGCGCGTTGATGCGCTCGGCCAGGGCCACGTACTCGGTGTAGGGCACCACCTGGTAGCAGCTGTGCGTGAAGCGCTGCAGCTGCGCGGCGATGGCGGCCTGCACCTTGGGGTGCACGTGGCCGGTGTTGAGCACCGCGATGCCGCCCGCGAAGTCGATGAAGCGCCGGCCTTCGATGTCCCAGAACTCGGCGTTCTTCGCGCGCTCGATGAAGAAGTCGCCCATCACGCCCACGCCGCGCGGCGTGGCGGCCAGCCGGCGCGCGTGCCAGGCGGCGTTGGTGTGGGGCGCGTTCAGGTGCTCGGACTTTTGCGGTGCGTTCATGGCGGTCTCCTTAAACAGGGCTGTCGATCCGGATCCAGGTCGTCTTCGTCTCGGTGTACTTGTCGAAGGCGTGCAGCGACTTGTCGCGGCCCACGCCGCTCTGCTTGAAGCCGCCGAAGGGCACGGTGATGTCGTCCTCGTCGTACTGGTTCACGTGCACCGTGCCGGCGCGCAGCGCGCGCGCCACGCCGTGCGCCTTGTTGATGTCGCGCGTCCACACCGCCGCCTGCAGGCCGTAGATGTTGCTGTTGGCCTGCTGCACCACGTCGGCCGCGTCGGTGAACGACAGCACCGAGAGCACCGGCCCGAAGATCTCCTCGCGCGCGATGGTCATGGTGTTCGTCACGCCGTCGAAGATGGTCGGCTGCACATACAGCCCGCCCTTCACCGGCTCCACCGCCTCACCGCCCGCGAGCAGCTTCGCGCCCTCCTCCTGGCCACTGTGGATGTAGCGCAGCACGGTGTCGAGCTGCGTGCGGTCGACGATGGCGCCCATCACGGTGGCCTTCTCTAGCGGGTTGCCGGGCTGGTACTGGGGCACCAGCTTGAGCGCCTTTTCCAGGAAGGCGTCCTTGATCGAGGCCTCGACGAACAGGCGCGAGGGCGCGTTGCAACTCTCGCCCTGGTTGAAGAAGATGCTGCCCACCGCGGCGTCCACCGCCTTGTCTAGATCGGGGCAATCGGCGAACACGATGTTGGGCGACTTGCCGCCCAGCTCGGTCCAGGCGCGCTTCAGGTTGCTCTGCCCGGCCATCACGTGGATCTGCTTGCCCACGCGCGTGCTGCCGGTGAAGGCGATGCAGTCCACGTCCATGTGCAGCGCCAGCGGGCTGCCGGCCTCGGGGCCGATGCCCGGCACCACGTTGAACACGCCGGGCGGAATGCCCGCGGCCAGCGCGAGCTCGGCCATGCGCAAGGCCGTCAACGGGCTCTTCTCGCTGGGCTTGAGCACCACCGAGTTGCCGGCTGCCAGCGCGGGCGCGATCTTCCAGGCCGCCATGATCATGGGGTAGTTCCAGGGCACGATCACGCCCACCACGCCCACCGGCTCGCGCGTGATCAGCGCCAGCGCGGTGCTGGGCGTGGGCGCGATCTCGTCGTACACCTTGTCCACCGCCTCGCCGTACCAGCGGATGCAGTTGGCCGCGCTGTTCACGTCCACGCTGCGCGCGTACTTCACGGGCTTGCCCATGTCCAGGGTTTCGGTGAGCGCCAATTCGTCGGCGTGGGCGATCAGCTGCTCGGCGAACTTGATCATCACGCGCTTGCGCTGCGCGGGCGCCATGCCGCTCCAGCGGTGGTCCTCGAAGGCGGCGCGCGCGGCCGTCACGGCGGCATCAATGTCGGCCTCGCCGCAGCGCGCCACCGCCGTCAGCAGCCGGCCGTCCACCGGCGAGAGGCAGTCAAAGGTCTGGCCGTCGCGCGCGGCGACGCGCTCGCCGTTGATGAAAGCGCGGCCGTCGAAGCTGAGGTCGGTCATGGTCGGGTTCCGGGGATGCAGGGCCAGGGGAAGTGGCCCCATGCTACGCCCGAAACCGTCATCGCCGCAAAGCCACTTTCGCCGGTTGGCAGCGATCCAGTGGGATCAACTCCTCACCGCGGCCGCGATCTCCCGTTCGCGCTTGCGCGTGGCCCGCGCCACCCAGACCGCGTAGCTCACGATCACGATGGTCACGGTCGTGATCAGCAGCGTGGCGGCGGCGTAGATGGTGGGGTTGATGCCGCGCCGGGCGTAGCCGAAGATCACCTGCGGCAGCGTGTTCACGCCCGGGCCGGAGAGGAATTCGGCGA